>Ga0187814_10000695_pt1 | contig 11872 bp, 13 predicted proteins | sample NC_S_4_FD_132450 | JGI IMG/M metagenome (GOLD analysis project Ga0187814, IMG submission 132450) | Wetland sediment microbial communities from Neuse River Estuary, North Carolina, USA - ASW-S_4 | ecosystem: Environmental > Aquatic > Freshwater > Wetlands > Sediment | place: USA: North Carolina...
CTGATCACCGCTCAATCGAAGCGCGCGACCGAGGTCATACAGGGCGTACGCGTAGGTGAGGCAGGTTGCGCTCGCCGGTTGGATGCAGAGATCGGTGCGCTCACCGGTCGCCAGCACCGCATGCCTCAGGACCTGGACGGCACCGGCGTACCGACCGTCCTGGAGCAGCGCGTGACCCTGCGACTCGAGCGTAACGGCGGGGGAGACCGGCGTGGGTGGCGCCGCCCGGGCAGGCGCCGCCGGACCGGCGGCAGGAGGTCCCGAGCGCTGCGCGAGGGCCAGCTGGGTGGCTGCCTTGCGTCGATGCGAGAGCGCGGTCCAGGCGCGCGTGGGGCCGCCCCCGAACAGCCCCGTAAGAACGAGCGCGGCGATCAGCGCGACCGTGCCGAGGAGCGCCAATGCCGCGGGTCGAGGAAGGTCGAGCGGGACGGCTCAGGTGCCGGTGGGTAGCGCCTTCGCCGGCTGGCGCTCGGTGTGAAGGGCCTTGGCCCGCTGGCGCTCAGGGCTGATCCGGACCACGTTCCAGACGACGCCGAGCTTCTCGAACATCGCGATCAGCCAACCGGTCGGATCGGCCAGCCGCTCCCACCAGCGGAGTCCATGGAAGGCGGACGTCGGGAAAGCGTGGTGGTTGTGGTGCCACGCCTCGCCCATCGACAGCGGTGCCAGCCAGAACACGTTCCGCGACTCGTCCTCGATGTCGAAGCGCCTGCGCCCGAAGAAGTGACAGATCGAGTTGATCGACCAGGTGACGTGGTGAAGCATGAAGACGCGGACGAAGCCGCCCCACAGCAGGGCGGTCAGGGCCGCGCCGAGTCCGCCGCCGAGGATCCAGCCGAGCGCGAACGGGATCACGAAGCTGAGCACGACCCAGAGCGGGAACAGCTTGTCGATCACACGCAGCGCGCGGTCCTTGATGAGGTCGGGCGCGAATCGCTCGCGCTCGGCGGTACCGACCGTCTCGAACAGCCAGCCCACGTGCGCGTGCCAGAGGCCCTTTACCGCGCCCCAGAAGCCGGGACCGCTGAGGTGGGGCGAATGCGGGTCGCCATCCTGGTCGGTGAACGCGTGGTGCTTGCGGTGGTCGGCGACCCAGGCGATTACCGAGCCCTCGATGGCCATCGAGCCGAGTACCGCGACCACCGCGCGGAACGCGCGCGAGGACTCGAACGCTCGATGGGTGAACATCCTGTGGTAGCCGAGCGTGACCCCGAAGCCAGTGAGCACGTACAGGCCGACGAGCAGTCCGAGCTCGAGCGGTCCGATCGCGCGGTTCCACAGCAGCACGATCGCGATCACCAGACCGACCAGCGGCATCGGGACGCCGATCAGGTTGACGATCTTGTGCTTGAGGGTCACGGCTTAACGGTACGGATGATTGGACGGGGAGTGTTATCAGGTTGCGGCCTGCGGCGCGGGCTCTGGCTCCGGCGCGGGTGCCGGCTCGAGCGGGACCTCGGGGCCAAGCGCCCCGGCGGACAGCTCCTCATGCCAGGCGTAGGTGATCGGCAGCTGGTAGTGCCCCGAGTTGCGCCGGCGAAACTCAATCATTTCGGGGCCGTCCCAGTAGCGGTACCAGTCCTGCTTGGACTCAAACCAGGTCATTTGCAGGATCTTGTACCGGTCGTCGTCGGAGCGGTGTACGGAGTACTGCGTGGCGCCGTAGCGCAGCGCCAGCGGCGCCGCGCGGACGACCTCGGCGGCGAGCGCGTCCTGCCGCAGCACCGAGGCGTACCAGGCAATGTGCATCACCCCGGCCACGGCTAGGCACCAACCTCGGCCCGGATCGCCCCTGGGCCCTCGGCGGTCTTGCCCTGACCCTCTTCGGGGGCGCCGACAAGGATCGCGATCTTGCCCAGGTGCTTGTTCTCCTTCATCAGCTGGTGGGCTTCAGGCACTCCCTCGAAGCCGAGCGTGCGCCACAGCACCGGCCGGATCCGGCCCTGCTCGATCAGCTCGTTGGCCTTCATGCTCTCGTAAGCGTTTGCGAAGTGCGATCCGATGATCTGCTTTTGGCGCATCCACAGGTGGCGCACGTCGAAGTCGAGGTTGTAGCCGGTCGTCCCTGCGCAGATGACGACCTTGCCGAACGGCTTGACCGTGAACACCGAGGTCGGGAAAGTGGCCCGGCCGACGTGCTCGAAGACGATGTCGGGCGCCTCGCCCAGGATCTGCTTGACCGCCTTGGCAAAGCGCCGGGACTCCGCGAAGCGCGCCTTCTCCTCCTCGGGGCTCTCATCGCCTCTGCGCATCATCCCGGCGTATTCGTTGCGGTCGATGTACCCGGTGGCGCCGAGCTCCATCACCAGCTTGCCCTTGTCCTGCGAGGACACCACGCCGACGCACTCCGCTCCAGCGGTGGCACACAGCTGGGTCGCGAATACACCGAGGCCGCCCGCAGCCCCCCAGATCAGCACGCGGTGGCCGGCCTGCAGGCGGCACTGATCGATCAGCATTCGGTAGGCGGTGAAGTAGACCAGCCCGTAGGAGGCTGCTTCTTCCCAGGTCAGGTTCTGGGGCCGGGGCAGCAGCTGCTGTGCCTGCACCTTGGTGAACTGTGCGAATGAGCCCCACGTCGTCTCATATCCCCAGATCCGCTGTGAAGGGGCGGCCAGCGGATCGAGCCCGTGGACCTCGGGGTCCTCATACGAGGCCTGATTGCAGTGGATCACAACCTCGTCGCCCAGCTTCCAGCGGGTAACCCCCTCGCCCACCTTCCACACGATCCCGGAGGCGTCCGAGCCGCCGATGTGATGGCCCCACTGCGGATGATCGCCGTAGGGAAACACCGACACAGGCTTGCCCTGCGCCGCCCAGACGTTGTTGTAGTTGACCCCTGCGGCCATCACCCGCACGATCACCTCGAACGCATCGGGCTCGGGCACCTCGATCTCCTCGAGTTGGAACGCATCCATCGGCTCGCCCTCACGCTCCTGGCGGATCACCCAGGCCGCCATCGTGCGCGGCAGCTCGCCGGGCTCCGTATCGACGTTTGACACTTGGCTTAGATCAACGGCCACTCGCGTTGCACCTTCCTAGCTGGCACTCGGCCGGATCGTACCCATGCGACGCCGTGCGCGCGCCTGCGGCGCTCAGGCCACGAGCTCAGGCGCGGCGGCTCCCGAGGGCTGCGGCTCGCTCGCCGGGGCGGCGAGCGGCGGCGCCAGCTTCGCCTTGGGCTCGATCAGGAGTGCCGACAGCGCCGCGCTGGCAAGCGCAACCACGGCGCCGATCGTCAGGCCGGCGCTGAGCGCGGCGACGAACGCGCTGTCGCTGGCCGCGACGATCTGCTGGGAGACTTGATGGCCAGCGGCCCCGCCTCCCGCACCAAGGGAATTGGCGATCGCCGACCGGGTTGCGGCGGGAAGGTGCGGGAGGCTCGAGCTGAGCTTGGTCCGGCCGATCGCCGTGACCAGCGCACCCATCACGGCCACTCCGAAGGTGCCCCCAATCATCCGGCTCATCGACAGCGTCCCGGAGGCGAGGCCCGCCTTCGTCCGATCGACCGCGTTCATCGCGGCGGTGCTCATCGGCGACATCACGAGCCCCATCCCCAGGCCCATCATCATGAATCCGGGGAGCAGGAGGCCGTAGCCGCTGTGGATCGTGAGCCTGGACTGGATCAGCAGCGCGCCCGCGACGATCAGCAGCCCAAGCGTCATCAGCGGCCTCGGCCCGATTCGGTCCGACAGCCGTCCAGCGATCGGCCCGGCGGCGATGATCAGCACGGTCGCCGGTAGGAAGCGCAGGCCAGTCTGGAGCGGCGAGTAGTGCAGGACGTTCTGCATGTACAGCGTGAGGAAGAAGAACTGGGAGAACATCGCGAAGGTCACGAAGAAAGCGACCAGGTTCGAGCCGAGGAACGACCGCGAGCGGAAGAAGCTGAAGTCGACCATCGGCGCGCGTGAGCGCAGCTCGATCCGCACGAAGGCGACCAGCCCGGCCGCCGCGATCACGAAGAGCGAGATCACGCGTACCGATCCCCAGCGCCAGCTATCGCCCTCGACCAGTGCCAGCACGAGCGCGGTGAGGCTGACCGTCAGCGTCGCGATGCCGGGGTAGTCAACGGAGCGGTCGACAGTCTCATCCCGACTTTCCCGCGTGGCGAACAGCGTCACCGCGATCGCGACCACGGCGATCGGCGGGTTGATGAAGAAGATCGCGCGCCAGCTCACCGACTGGGTGAGGAAGCCGCCCAGCACCGGTCCGATTGCGAGCGCCATCGCGCTCACGCCGGCCCAGGTCCCGATCGCCATGCCGCGCTGCTCCGCCGGGAACGTCTGGGTGATGATCGAGAGAGTCGCCGGCATCATGAACGCGGCGCCGATTCCCTGGATCGCACGGAACGCGACCAGGACTGTTCCGTTGGGGGACAGCCCGATGACCGCGCTCGAGAGCCCGAACACGACGACTCCGATCAGGAACATCCTCCTGCGACCGAAGATGTCGCCGAGTCGCCCGCCGGTCACCATGAACACGGCGAGCGTGAGCGTGTAGGCGTTGATCGTCCACTCGAGTGCCGACAGCGACGCGTGAAGATCGCGCTGAATCGACGGCAGCGCGACGTTCACGACCGTGTTGTCGAGCATCATCATGAACAGCGCGAAGCACATCGCGCCGAGCGTCCACCAGCGGCTGTTCTCAGCGGTGACGAGCCGGTGCCGATGGGCAAGGATCCGCGCGGTCATGTGCGAGGCGTGCTTTCCGGTCGGGATGCCGCGACCTCGGGTCGCACGAGCAGTCTCGTCAGAGCCATCGCAAGCGCGCGGCGTTCGGCGCCCGTCAGGCTGTGCACGAACTGCTCCAGCCCGCTCAGGCGGGCGGCGTTCAGCCGGCGGATCACAGCGCGTCCTTCATCTGTGATTCGGATTCGCTTCATGCGGCGGTCTTCGAGGTCCTCGTTGCGCTGTAGGTACCCGCGGCGCACGAGATCGTCGACCATCCTGCTGGCGGCGGGAAGCGACACGTGCACCGCCTCCGCTCCCTCCTTCAGGGTCAGGTCCCGCGAGGCATCCTCGAGATGATGCAGGAGCTTGATCTGGCTGAGCGACAGCTCGAGCGCCCCGACCGCCTCAAACAGGTCAGAGTTGCAGTTCTTGTGGAGATGGGTGATCAGCGCGTAGAGATCGGCTGCTAGCGATCGGTCCTCGGCAGACACCGCGGCCCGGACATCAACTGTGGCAATTGCTTGCACGCACGCAAGCATTGCACATCAGGAAAAAGCTCGGCTGGGCGCCGAGGCTACGGCTGGAGCAACTGGTTGCTGGCGCTCGGCCGCGGTGCGCCGATCTGCAGCAGGGCTGAGCGGATTCCGGTCGGCGTAGCGGCGGCCGCCTGGGTCAAGCCGCGAGGAGCGATCGCCACCGTGTAGGCGCCAGGCGTGTTGAAGTTCACCGTCACCTGCGCCGTGCCCTGGGGGCTGATCGGGCCCGTGTCGGCGAGCGGCGGTCCCGCCGACGCGCCAGCGGGCAGGACCGTCAGCGACTCCGCGGTACTTGACTGATTGGTGACGATGAAGTCAACCGGTCCTGCTCCCACCGAGCTGGGGGAGACGGAGATCCGCTGGTCGTTGATGTAGACGCTGAGGTTGACCGGGCTCGGTGGTCGCGGTCGGTTTGCGAAGTGCGAGCCGCTGCCGCAACCTGCGAGCACGGCAGGCACTAACAAGAGCATCCCGACGGCTGTCCTCCGGATCGTGAAGGGGGCTCTCCTCTCCAAACGAGACGAACCCTAATCGACCACCGGGCTGCGCGCGAGTCGGAGATTCAGGTGAAGCTCCGAGTGAGGGTCTCGCGCTGTCGTTCCAGGCGGCGCAGCTCTCGCTGGAGCTCCTCCCATGAGTCGGTCTCCGCGCGCTCGTACTCCTCGCCGCTGAGGTCGCGCAGCCGCGCGATGTAGGCCTGCCAGGCCTGGCGCTCACCGTCGTCGAGCTCGCGGAGCTTGTCGGTGCCGTGGACGATCGCGGTCACGCTCACGACTCCTTCCTAGCTTCCATGGCGACGATGCTACTCGCGGCGACGGTCGCTAAGACACCACTCTTGGTGTTGGGTGAACTGCGCCTTGCATGCCGTCCGGAGCCGGGCGTATCACGACTGGCTTGGAACTGCTGCAGCAGCCGATCGCTACGGCGGAGTTCATCGTCCTTGACACCGAGACCAACGGTCTCGGCGGAGACGCATGTGAGCTGGTCGAGGTCGGGATGGTGCTGGTGGGCGGCGGCGAGCTGCACGACCGCTGGAGCTCACTTGTTCGCACCAGCGTCCCGCTGCGCCGCGGCATCGGGCGCCTAACCGGCATCACTCACGAGATGGTGGCCGCCGCCCCGCCGCTCGAGCAGGTGCTGCCGGAGGTCGGGCGTCAGCTTCGCGGGCGCCTGCTCGTTGCACACAACGCTCCATTTGACCGGCGCGTGCTCCGCCAGGCGTTCGGGCGGATCGGTCTGGAGTGGCCGGAGCTACCCGTGCTGTGCACGGCCGCGCTCGCGCGCGCGCTCCTGCCGCTGCAGCGCGAGCGTCGCCTCGCTGCCCTCGCTGACGCGCTCGGGATCGAGGTCGAAGTCGCCCACCGGGCCCTGCCCGATGCCGAGACGTGTGCCCGCGTGCTGTGCGCGCTGTTCCCGCGCTTGTGCGCGCACGCGGCAACGGTGGCGGATGCGTTGGCGCTGCTGGCGCCCCGGCGACCCCGCAGGACGCGCCCCCAGCGGCGGATCGCTCGGCTGGGCCACCGTCCACAGCTGGATTTCTCCGAGCTGCCGCGCGACCCCGGGGTGTACCTGTTCCGCGACGGCGTCGGTAGACCGTTATACGTCGGGAAGTCCATCTCGATCCGAAACCGCGCGCGCGCGCACTTCGCTCCGTCCTCGGTACCGGGCGAGTGGATTCCCCACGCCGCCATCGTCGACTATCGCCCGACCCACTCGGAGCTCGGTGCGCTGGTGCTCGAGAACCGCCTGATCAAGCAGCTCGCACCGCCCGGAAACACCCGGCTGGCCCGCTCCGATGAGCGGCTGGTCTACATCCGCTGCCGGCTGGACATCCCGTTCCCGATCCTCGAGGTCTCGAACCAGCCGGCGGCGGGCCATGCCGTCACAATTGGGCCGGTACGAGGAAGGGCGCTGGCGCGCGAGCTCGTCGAGCAGCTCGATTCACTGTTCGGGCTTCGCCACTGCGGCCGCCGGCTTCCTCGGCGCGAGTATCCGTCCGCCTACGGTCAGATGGGACGCTGCCTGTCGCCGTGCCTGGGAGACCTCGATCCGAATCTGTACCGGCGGCGGCTCGAGCAGGCGCTGCGGCTGTTCCTGGGTGACGGGGGGCTCGGATTGCTCGATCACGTCGAATGCCAGATGCGCGCCGCCGCTGCGGAGCAGCGCTTCGAGCGGGCCGCCTGGCTGCGCCGGCGACGCCGTCGGCTCGAGGTGATCCTGGAGCGGTTGGGGGGCGTGCTGGAGGCGACCCATGCTCGTCCCCGGCTCATACTCGCCCCTCACCCGATCGAGCCTTGCCGCCGAGACGCGTTCTGGATCGTCGGTGGACGGTTGGTCGACTGGGGCGGGTTGCCGAACGAGATCGACGAGGTGTGTGAGCGGACGGCAGCCGCGGTCAGGCGAGCCGGGCGAGCCGGCGAGCTCGCAGCCCACGTCCCGCCCGATGAGGTCGACGAGGTGCTAATCGTTGCGACCTACCTGGCATCGCACCCGGACCTCCCGCAGCTGGTGCTCGACCCGCTCCCGGGCCGCGAGGCGCTCAGGCAGTTCGTCGCTGTCCGAAACGCGGGCGACGCCGCTATCGGAGAGGTGGGCGACGCCGCTATCGGAGACGTGGGCGCCATGAGCCCCGCAGATGGTGCACCAGGTCGCCCAGGTCAGTGAAATGGCAGCTCGACGACCTCGGCAGACCCACCGTCGCCGACGGCGAGGGTGGATCCAACCGCGGCCTCTCGCCTAACCAGCGCCAAGCCGATCGGACCCTGCCGCGGCGACGCCGTGACGCTCCCCAGATGCCCGACGACGCGATCACCGAGCCGCAGCTCGTCGCCCGTGGCCGCCGGGGCCGACAGCTTCAGGCCGCGCAGGTGGCGATTGGGCTTGCCTCGGTAGTGGAGCCTCGCGACGGTCTCCTGGCCGACATAGCAGCCCTTGGCGAACGACACGGCGCGCTCGTTGAGCCCGGCCTCCTGCGGGATCACCGTGTCGTCGAGATCAACGCCGTACCGTGGTCGCCCGCGCTCGATCCGCAAGCATTCGGTTGTCGCCTCGCTGACCGGCACCGCGCCGGCGCGCTCTAGGACCGCGCGGAGGGCTTCCGCCTGTGAAGCGTCGCACAGCAGATCAACACCGAGGTCGGTTCGGATCGCCCGCGCGCCCACCCCGCCGATCGTCGTGAGGATGTGGGTGTGCTCAGGCGCGTCCTCCAAGTCGGGGAGCCCGGCGACGAGCGCGGCATCGGGGCCCACCAGCGATAGCAGCCCGCACTCGAGCGTGCGCTTGTGCAGCTTCAGGTCGTAGCCGATGCTGTAGCGGCGGATCATGTTGAACAGTCCCTGCAGCGCGATCCGCTCTGTGTCGAGCAGCAGTTCGTCGCCGGCGTCGAGGATCCGCAGATCGCCCAGCATCTTCCCCTTGGGGGTGAGGAACGCGGCGTAGCAACCCGAGCCGGGCACCAGCGACTCGACGTCGTTGGTCACCTGGCCCTGCAGAAAGGTCTTCGCATCCCCCCCGGTAAGCGCCAGCTTCCCGCGCGCCGAGCCGTCCAGCAGCCCGCACGCCTCCGTGATCGCACGGTATTCGGGAGGTGGCGCGGCGATCGACGTCATGCACAAAACATAGCGGCGCGACAGCGCGTAGGAGACTGGACAAAACTCAAAGTTTGGCTTACCATAATTCACATAATGGCAGGACACGAATCGACAGCGCCGCGGTCTGCGGCGGATCACGGTCAGGTTACGGCCACGCGGTCGTCGGCCGATCACGCCGCGGTGGCCACGCGGTCCGCCGCGGATCACGCTCACGCGGCGGTCACCCGCTCCGCGCCCCACCACGACCTGGCGGCCACGCGGTCGGCGGCGATCGAGGACTACGCCAAGGCGATCTATGCGCTCGAGCGCCGCGGCGGCGAGGCCGTCACCACCAATGCGCTCGCCGATCGGCTGGGCGTGACGCCCGGATCGGCCTCGGGGATGGTCAAGCGTTTGGGCGAGCTGGGGCTGGTCGAGCATCGTCCCTACCACGGGGTGTCGCTGAACGAGGCGGGCAGGCGGGTGGCGCTCGAGGTCATGCGCCACCACCGGTTGCTCGAGCTGTACCTCGTGGAGAGCCTTGGAGTCCCGTGGGACCGTGTCCACGAGGAGGCGGAGGTGCTCGAGCACGTGCTCTCCGAGGAGCTCGAGGAGCTGATCGCCGCGAAGCTTGGCGATCCCACGGTTGACCCCCACGGTGACCCGATCCCGACGCGCGAGTTGACGATCGAGGAACGAGCGACGGAGAGCCTGCAGGCGCTGGTGCCGGGCGACCGGGGCACATTCACGCGCGTCTCCGACTCGGACTCCGAGATGCTGCGATTCCTCGCCGATCGGGGAATCGCACCCGGCGACGAGCTTGAGGTGATCGACAAGCAGCCTTTTGACGGTCCGCTGTTCGTTCGCTTCGGCGACGACGTCCACGTCCTCGGAGGCGCACTGGCCCGAGCGATGCGCGTGGAGGTGCAGCGATGAGTCCGCCGCCTCCGCCGCCGATCCTCGAAGGGCCGACCGTCACCGACGGTGCGCTCGCCCTGCCACGGCCACCTCTGACGCCCGAGGACGCCGCGCGCTCGAGGGATCGCTTCCGGGTGCACACCGCTCGGCGGCACCGTCGCCGCTGGTACCTGTTGTGGCTGCTGGTCGGTCCGGGGCTCCTGACGATGCTCGGCGAGAACGACGGCCCGAGCATGATCTCGTACGCGACGAGCGGTGCCGCCTACGGACTCGGCTTCTTCCTCCCCTTCATCCTGGTCACGTTCGCGATGGCGGTGATCGTCCAGGAGATGGTGATGCGAGTCGGCGCTGTCACCCACCGCGGCTATGGCCAGCTCGTGCTGGAGCGGTTCGGGTCCGTCTGGGGGTGGTTCAGCGCGGGCGATCTGATCGTCACCAACCTCGTCACGCTGATCGCCGAGTTCGTCGCGATCCGGGTCGGCCTGTCCTACTTCCACATCGGCGCGGGGATCGCAGCGCTGCTGGGGGTCGTGCTGGTCGCATTCACGCTGAGCGGAGGGCGCTACTGGCGATGGGAGCGGATCGTGCTCGGACTGGCGATCTTCAACGGGCTATTCCTCGTCGCCGCGATCATGGTCAAGCCTCATTGGAGCGCTGTCGGCCATTCGCTGGCCACGTTCTCGCCGTTCCCGGCTGGAAGCTTCAACACGCTGCTGCTGCTGATCGCGTCCACCATCGGCGCAACCGTGACCCCGTGGATGATCTTCTTCCAGCAGAGCGCATCCGCGGACAAGGGCCTGACTCCAAGCGACGTCCGCCACGGCCGGTACGACACGATCACGGGCGGGCTGCTCGCCGCGCTGTTCGGTTGCGGCGCGCTGATCGTGGGTGCGGCGCTCGCCGGTCACGGCGGCTCGGGTGTGGTGGGCCTTGCGGGAGCCGGGTTCCCGCGCGCGCTCGCGCACGTGTCCGGTAATGCCGTGGCCACCGTGTTCGCGCTCGGCCTGATCGAAGCGGGTGCCGTTGCCCTGCTGACGATCTCCGCGAGCACGGGATACGCGGTCGGTGAGTGCATCGGGGTGCCACACAGCTTCAACAACTCCGCGCGGAAGGCGGCCGTCTTCTATGCGGCGAACATCGGCGCTGCGCTGATCGCGGCCGCGATCATCCTGATCCCGGGGGCCCCGCTGCTGTCGATCGCATTGAACGCGAACGTGCTGGCGACGGTGCTGCTGCCGGTGGCGCTCGTGTTCATGATCATGCTCGCCAACGATCGCGAGCTGATGGGCAGATGGGCCAACAATGCCGTCAACAACTGGGTTGCGATCGCGATCGTCGCGTTCATCTCGGTCTGCGGCGGCGCCTACGCAATCGATTCCTTCCTCCAGGCCGTCCACCTCGTCTGATGACCCAACACGACCAGGACCTAGTGGAGTTCCTCGAGCGCGACCAGTTGGTAGCCGACAGATCGCGGCCGCTTCCGCGGGCGCCGCTCAGTGGACGGGCAAACGCGGCGTTGTGGGGGCTGCGCGTGTTCACCGTGATGCTCAGCGTGATGGTCCTGTACACGTTCGTCTCCCAGCTCGGACACTGACCGCTAGGCTGCGGCAGGCAATGACGCTCGCCGACACCTTCCAGCGGATCGTCGACTCGCTGCCCGACGACTGGACCGACCTCGAGCTGGACCTGCGGATCTTCGATGAGCGCCGCTACGTTGACGCCGCCGTCCTGATGGTCACCTGCAACGCGCAGCCGTACTCCCGCCACGATTGGCACTGGCGGCTGCTCGTGGCGCACCGCTTCGGTCACGCCGCTTCGACGTCGGCCGTCCACGCGGCGCTGGGTTTGCTGGACGAGGCTGAAATCGAAGGCGAGCTGGCGGTGCGCGAGGTCCGCACGGGCCGGGTGGAGGTGAACCCGATGTGGGGCCGCCCCGAGTCCGTGCGCCAGGAGTTCAAGCGGATCCGCGCACAGTAGAGCGCAAGCGATGGCCCGCGTGGTGGCGTTCATCCCCGACCTGCTGTTCGGATCCAATGTGGTCGGGGCGCTCCAGGCGGCCGGCCACGAGCCGGTGCTGGCGACGGACCTCGACGCGGTACGCCGCGAGCTTCCCGGAGCGCAGGTCCTGGTGGTCGACTTGACATCAGACGCCGGCCCGCGGATTGAGCAAGCGGCTTTGCTC
>Ga0187814_10000696_pt1 | contig 11862 bp, 11 predicted proteins | sample NC_S_4_FD_132450 | JGI IMG/M metagenome (GOLD analysis project Ga0187814, IMG submission 132450) | Wetland sediment microbial communities from Neuse River Estuary, North Carolina, USA - ASW-S_4 | ecosystem: Environmental > Aquatic > Freshwater > Wetlands > Sediment | place: USA: North Carolina...
ATCTGCCACTGGAAAGAAAGCGAGCCCCGACTCTCCCCAGAGCCTGAACACCGGGCCCTTGCCCCAGTCGAGGCCGAGGGCCGGATCGAACTCGAAGGGCGCTTTTTCGTCCAGACCGCCCGCCCCCTTCCCGTAGACCGATACACGGGCCAGAGCGTCGATGACTGCATAGGGGTGGAAGTCGCTCGATCGCGGAGCGAAGGCGAAACCCGCTCCGAAGAAGGGTTCGACGAGGGGCGATGAGGCGAAGGGGGGTGACTTCTCCGGCGCCGCCCCGATCAGGTACTGCGAGAGGCCGGCTCGGACAAAGACGCGTTGGCCGACGGCGAAGCTCGCGCGGAGTTCCGGAAAGGCAAGCCCGTCCATGCCGACGTCGACGGCCCAGAGCATCCGGGGAATCCTCAATCGAAGATGCGCCGTCCCTTTCGGGTTCAGTCTGCCGGAAACCTCGTAGGCACCCGATTCTTTGGCCGTCCATGCGAGGGGGGCGTCGTCGGGCAGCTCCACGGTGACGGAACCCGCGGCGGGGACGCTCAGGCGATTTCCCCCGGCTTCGAAGCGCGTGCCAGGACGCGCGCTCACCGTGAGGAGGATGGGAGGCAGGGGCAGGGCGAGAAACTCGTCCGAGGCGAGGGCCACCGGCGTCCAATAGAAACTCGCCAGCGAAACGGCGTCCGGCGGGGGAGGGACGGAAGCGCCGGCCGCCTCGGCCGCTCCTCCTGCCGAATCCGCGAGGTTCCAGGAAAGCCTCGGAATGCCGTCGGCGCCCTTCGACTGCCCGATGTCGAGCGTCAGCCGGCACGATGCCGCCCGCGCCTCCGCCGCCATGGCGGTTGCGCGGCCGCGCTCGTCGAGCGCAGTCGCCTGACCCTTCGCGAAGGCGACGAAGCGGAGCTTTCCGGAAGCCAAGAGCGAGGCGCCCAGCGCTTCGGGGTCCAGGAGCGTCGGATCCGGCGCGTCGATGGCGACGAGCATGCCGTATTCCCCGCCCGGTCCCGATCCCGAATCCATCCAGGCGCGAAAGGCGACGAGGCGGGCCACAGTCCGGCGCGCGGCGTCGTCGAGGAGGGCGAGGGCGGTCGGGCCCGCGCTCATCGAGAGAGACGCGGCGGCCACGAGCCGCGAGCTTTCGGTTCCGTACACAGCGACGCTCGCGGCGGCCGAATCGCCTTCGGCCCGAAGCCTGCAAACGGCCGCCCAGGCCGCGCCGGCCTTCTTCGCGGCCGCCAGCGCCCTTGCCCCGACCGCGTCCGACGCGCCGGCGGTCGAGACTCCTGCCGCCGAGGGACCCGCTACGACGAAGCGAAAGTCCGCGGCGACGAGGGCGGCTTCGAGCGAGTCGCCGAGACCGGTGGCGAGGAGGCCCGCCCGGATGGTCGCGGCATCCGCGGCCGTCGTCGTCGCCGCCCCGGTGGCCCCCGCGGCTCCGTTCGCCCCCTCCGGGCTCGGAGCCTCGAGGTCGACGCACACAAGGTCGGCGACAAGACCGGCCCCCTGCGATTCGACGGGAACGGGGCTCTTCACCTGGGCAAGGAGGCTCATCGGCGACAGGGCGCCGATCGCGAGGAGGAGGATGAGAGCCGCGAAGGCTCTCATTTTTCCGTGAGCGTCTCGACGCCGTCCCATTCGGAAGGAGGCGGCGTCCTGAGATAGGAGGAGCAGCGGCGGAGCAGGATCGCCGAGGGCTCGTCGTCTGGCAGGGCTTTCCGCACCAGTCCGAAGAGGCCGGCGGCCGAATCGAAGTCCCGGCCGTAATAGAGCCCCATCGCCTGGTCGTGGAGATCCCAGGCGCGGGTGTCTTCTTCGCTGAGCTCGGCCCTGGTCGTGTAGATTTTGACCGCCTCGGTCTTGCCCTTCACGCGCAGGGTATCGAGGAGGCGGCAGGGAAGCCGGTCCTTGATCCTTTCCCGTATCGAGCCGGTGACGAGAATGGGCTGCCGATAGTTCTTGGTTTGCCCCTCCACGCGCGAGGCGAGATTGACCTCGTCGCCGATCACCGTGTAGTTCATCTTCCGGTCGCAGCCGATATTGCCGACGGTCACTTCGCCCCAATTGATCCCGACGCCCGTCGGAAAGGCCGGGCGTCCCTCGGCGCGCTGGGACGCGTTGAAGCCGTCGAGGACCCGTGTCATCTCGAGCCCGGCGAGCACCGCCTGTAGCGCGTCGTTCTGGTGCCGGGCCGGGGCGCCGAAGACGGCCATGATGGCGTCTCCGATGTATTTGTCGACGGTGCCGCCGTGGTCCATGATCGCGCCGACCATCACGTCGAAATAGCGGTTGATGTTCTCGACGAGTTCCTCGGGCTCCATGGTCTCGGAGATGCTCGTGAAATTCCTGATGTCGGAAAAGAGCACCGCGACTTCCCTGTTGGACCCGACGAGCATGGCCTCGGGATTGGCGAAGGTCTGGTCGATGACTTCCTTGGGCACGTAAAGCTGGAAGATGTTCCGGATCTTGAATTCCTGCTTCCTGGCCACGGCGGCATCGACCGCGTAGTTCGTGATCTGCCGGTAGGCGGTCTGGAGTTCGTCGAGCATGAGGTTGAAGGTGTGGGAGAGCCGGCCAACCTCGTCGCGATATTCGACCTCGACGCGCTCGGAGAGATCGTTCGACGCGATGATGCGTCCCATCGCCTCGGAAACGCGGACTATGGGGCGCGTCAGGTATCCGGCGAGGAGGAACAGCACGAGTATGGCGACGACGGACGAGATGGCGAGGACGACGAGAGTCGTCTGGAGAATCGACTCGACGGCGCCGTAGAAGACCGACCGCTCTTCGGTGACGAAGACGAGCCATGAGAAGGGGGCGAAGGAGAACCAGACCACGACGCGCTCGGTTCCCCCGATTCTCGCCGAACCGAAACCGCGGCCGCCGCCGGCCATCGCGCTCAGGGCCGCGACTTCAGCCGGCGAAGGCGAGGCGGGCCCTGCGCGAAGCCCCATCGCGCCGGTCGAATCGATGGCGAGGATGGTCTCCGTGGGACTGCGGAGTATGGATTCGGCGAAGGAAAGCACGGCGGCCTTGGCCGCAGCCACCATGTCCGGCCGGTCGGCCAGGCCGTTGGAGGCGAGGAGGCCCCACTGCGAGTCGGCGTAGGTTTCGAGTTCAGAGGCCTTGAAGTTCAGGAAGTCGGTGGCCACTCCGGTCACGGCGCGGGCCGCGGCGAAGTATGACGACATCCCCGCGAATGCCACCGCGACCACGAGAAGAGGCAGGACGATCAGTATGATCTTTGTTCGTATGCTCATACGATCGTCCGACAGTACCCCGAGGCGGGGGTCCGGTCAACGCATCGTGATCGTGAGGCTCGCCGAGCTCGACAAGAAGAAGGAGATGGCGAGGCGCATCGCCCGGATCGAAGACTGAGCGCGAGAGGGGCGGAGGCCACCTTCGAGTGGTCCGTCGATGGGGATGGAACGATCGTCTTCCGCGAGGGATTGATCGCCGATCAGAATCAATAGTCCAAAATGGCACTATTGACGATAGAGAGTGGTGTAAAGTAGCCTCATAATATGGAAGCTTCTCTGTTCTTGGACGGTGCGCCCCCCAAGGGCGTTGCCGTTCGCATACCCATCGACAATGGTCGAGCGTCTCGGCCGAGAGGACTAAAGCCATGTCTCATCAGGAATCACTTCGAGTCGAAGCCAGGCCGGGTCTCCCCCATGGAGCGGCCATTCTCCACGACCCCCTGCTGAACAAGGGAACCGCCTTTACGCTGGAGGAGCGCGAGGCTCTGGGCCTGTTCGGCCTCTTGCCGCCCCACGTCCATACGATGGACGAGCAGGTTCAGCGCGTCATGGACAACTACCGGGCCAAGCAGACCGACCTGGAGCGCTACATCCATCTCGTGAGCCTGCAAGACCGCAATGAAACCCTGTTTTACCGAGTCGTGACGGAGCACTTGGAAGAGATGATGCCCATCATTTACACGCCGACCGTCGGACAGGCTTGCCAGAACTGGGGACATCTCTTCCGCCGGTCCCGTGGCCTCTATGTGTCCTACAACGATCGAGGCAGGATAGCCACCCTTCTGCGCAACTGGCCGCACGAAGTGCGGGTCATTGTCGTGACCGACGGCGAGCGCATCCTCGGTCTGGGCGACCAGGGGGCGGGCGGCATGGGCATCCCCGTGGGAAAGCTTTCGCTCTATACCGCCTGCGCGGGCATCGATCCGGCGCAATCGCTGCCGGTCTTGCTCGACGTCGGCACCGGGAACGAGCTGTATCTGCGCGATCCGCTCTATATGGGCCTCCGTCAGCCCCGCGTGCGTGGCGAGGAATATGACACTTTCGTGGCCGAATTCATGGACGCGGTGGAGAAAGTCTGGCCCGGGACTCTCGTCCAGTTCGAGGACTTCGGCAATGTCAACGCCTTCCGCCTCCTTGCGGACTACCGCGACAAGATCTGCACCTTCAATGACGATATCCAGGGCACCGCCGCGGTGATCCTGGCGGGTCTGTTCTCGGCCCAGCGATTGACCGGAAAATCTCTCAAGGACCAACAGATATTGTTCCTGGGAGCGGGCGAAGCGGGAGTGGGCATAGGCGATCTCATCGTCTCCGCGATGGTCGACGAGGGCTTGAAGCCCGAAGATGCCCGCGCGAAATGCTGGTACGTCGATTCCAAGGGCCTCGTCGTCAAGGGTCGCAAGGATCTGGCCGCGCACAAGCTGCCCTTCGCGCATGATTTCAAGACCTGCCCCGACTTCAAGACGGCGTTGCGAGAAATCAAACCCACCGCCATAATCGGCGTCTCCACCATGGCCAAGGCCTTCAACAAAGAGGTGGTCGAGGCGATGGTTTCATACAATGAAAGGCCCATAATCTTCGCCCTTTCGAACCCGACCTCGAAGGCCGAGTGCACGGCTGAGGAGGCCTATACCTGGTCCAAGGGCAAGGCTATCTTCGCCAGCGGCAGCCCCTTCCCTCCCTGCGTCGTCGAGGGTCGGACCCATGTGCCGGGCCAGGGCAACAATTCGTACATCTTCCCGGGGGTGGGGCTCGGCGTGCTCGCCAGCCGCGCCAGACGCGTCACCGACCGGATGTTCGCCGAGGCGGCCGAGGCCCTGGCCCAGGCGGTGCTCCCGAGCGATCTCGAGCTCGGTCGCGTCTATCCCGCCCTGACGCGCATCCGCGAGGTATCGGCGAAGATAGCCGTCGCGGTGGCGGAAGTGGCCTTCGCCGACGGCCTTGCCGGCATCGCGCGACCCTACGATATCCCCGCCCTCGTCGAGTCCGCGGTGTGGGAGCCGCATTATCAGCGTTACCTGAAGTAGGACGCGTCGCTCCGTAGTTTGCCGCTCTTCGCCGAGCCCCCCCCCCGCGATATTGACGCGGATAGAAACGGGGGGCCGGCGATCGTTCGGCGACGGGGGGCGACCATCGCGCCTCCATTGACCGGGCTATTCCGCGCTTGTAGGATCAGGGGCCGGGGCAGGAGGGCGCAAAATGAGAATATACGCATTGATTCTTTTTGTACTTGGGGCGACCTTGGTCGGCGCTCAGCCCGCGGACCCCCTCCGGGCCGACGGCGAAACGTCGGTGATTTCTTTTCGCCTGGCCGGGTCGCTCAAATATGTATCAGTATGCGAGAATCTGAGTGCCGGGAATTCCTACATCGTCTACAGGTCGGGGCTCCCCTCGCGCATCGAACTCGAATATCCGAAGGACAAGTCGGCTTCTTGGCGATCCTTCGAATACGCCTTCTATTTGAGAGGTGGCGGAGCTGAAAACGCGGGCCTGGATCTGAACTACCTCACCTTTTTCAACGGTGATTGGGAATATGTCATATATGAAGAATACTTCGCCGATACCGGGGCCACGAACGTCGGAATCCGACTGGTCAATGAGAAGGAGGGGAAGGAGTTGGACCTGCCCGCGCTGGGAAGTTCGGTCCAAGGATCGCTCGGCCCCCTGAGAGACGATGAAAGAGTGCCAAAAGGAGAGATACCCAATTACTGATGGGAGACAGCGGTACAGGGCCGTTCCGCGACTTTCGGATTGAGAATGGCAATTCCGGATGCGAACCGCACATGGCGAATGCCCGACGATTCAACCCGCGGCTTTCCATTTACATGGGCCTCACGATGTGCTGAAGAATTCCGTCCACGCCGCCGCCGTTCCAAACGGCGAGCTTCATGCCCTTGTCGTCGATCTGGACGAAGCTGTCCTGGGCGGTGATTCCATACTTTGCCTTCAAGTCCGCGCTGCTGTCGTAATTGACCACCACCACGTTGATCGCTCCCAGGCGGGAGCCGTTCGCGTTGATGTCCCTGAGGTCAGCCTGGCAGGAAGGGCACCAATCGGCGGCGAAAAAGAGCACTGTCGGGTTTTTCGCGGCGAGAGCCCACGCGCTCATCTCGTCCGTGAAGGCGACCTTCATGCCCGAGCTTTCGGCCATGCGCAGTTCGCTGCCCACGGCCGGATCTGCCAGTTTGCCCGCTTTCTTCAGCGACTCGTAGCCCATGTCCGATGCCATCATGGAGTCGGAGGAAGCCGCCGTCATGGAATTCGAGGGCGAGGAGGTCATAGAATCGGCCGGCGCGGCGGACATGTTGCTCGTGTCGCCGGATTGGGATCCGCCCGAGCTCGAACCAGACATCATCGTGGAACCGGTCATGGACTGGGCCGAAAGCGAAAGCGCCGCCGCGGCGAGAACCGCCAAGGTCGCACCTGAACGTTTCATGAAACCACCTCCGGAAAAACTCTCCGGTCGCCTCGAAAGAGGCGGCCTCCATCAATGGAACTTCACGCCCGGAGCGCCCGATCGGGCCTTCTGCTCCGAATTCGGGACCGGACGAGAATGGCGTCAGTCACTTCACTCCCGCAGCTTCCGCTCGCGAAGCGAGTTCCTGGGCTATCCTCTCGGAGAGGATGATCTTGATGAGGGATTGGTAGGGAGCGCCACGTTCGTTGACGATGGCCTTGATGCGGTTGAGCCTGGGCTCGGTCATGCGGAGTGAGACAGTCTTGAGGCTCGGCTTGAGGTCCGGGGAAATTGCCTCTGCGGCCTTGGACCAATCAACGTAATCGGTAGAGTCCCTTTCGGCCCAGAAATGGCGCTCGGCATCCTCGCCCGCGAACTCAGGCACCGTTTGAAGCCGCTTTTTCATACGCCGACTCCGGCCACTTGCTCCCGCAGGGCGGCGATGTCCCTGGTCGGCGCGCTCCCGAAAAATCTGCCGTATTCCCGGCTGAACTGAGAGGCGCTGATGTAGCCCACAAGCTGGCCCGCGGAACCGGCATCCATCATCTTGGAGAGCATGAGATTCCTGGCCTCCTGAAGGCGCAGCGCCTTCTGGTACTGCAAGGGGCTCATCGACGTAACTTCCTTGAAGTGCTGGTGAAAGGCGGAGACGCTCATGTTCGCGAACTCGGCCAGCTCCTCCACCTTTATGGAGCGTGAGAAATTCGCGCGCAGCCATGAGACGGCCTTTTCCACTCCATACACGCCCGAGTTCGCAAGGCCGATCTGTGCGATCCGGTTTCCTATCGGGCTTCTCAGCATCCGGATGAGGATCTCGTCGAGCACGAGCGGGGACAGGAGTTCAGCGTCTTCGGGATGCGCCATGAGCTCGACAAGTCTCACGGCGGCGTTGACCACTCGGCCATCCGCGTGAGTGACGCAAACGGCCCCATTTTCTGAGACTCGGGGAAGGCCGTGAGGGAAGACCCTGAGGACCAGGGCCGCCATCCTCTGCGGATCCAGATCGAGCCGCAGGCAAAGAAAGGGTGCCGCATGGCTGGCCTGGGTGATCTTGGTCGCCACCGGCACATCGACGGAAAAGGCGACCATGTGCGCGGCATCGTACTCATAGACATCGGGCCCCAGCATCACGCTCTTGGCGCCCTGCGCGACAATGCAGAGCGCGGACTGCTGTACTCCGTGCACGAGTTCCGCGTTCGTCCGCGATCTGCGTATCGCGTGAACTCCGGGGACCCGCAGTTCGAAGCTGCCGTCGTGCGGAGCGTAGGCCTTGAGCAATTCCGCCATCTTGACCAGATCCGGCTCCGCGGTTTCCGCGACGGAACCGGACTCAAGCGTCATTTCACGGGAAGTATTCACGACGTAACGCCTCCTCTTCAAAGATAGACGCGATCAGACGACGCGACAAGCTCGGAGGCTTTTCGCATTTCCACGGATGGGCGGCGTAAAATCGGGCTGATCGCTGTGTCGCTTCCTCACCTCTGTGCTTACGCTCCGCTAGACTCCGTTCACGTGCAGGAAGCACGCTCCGCGCCTCGGTTTCGTCGCTCCTTGCGCTAAGCCCGATTTTGCTGTGAGAAATCCGGGCTAGAGCGCCTTGGCCGATTCGATCTCGAAGCGACCGGCCCGCGGCTGGACGATGAGCGTTACCACAACCGCGAGCGCCAACGCGAGCATGATCGTCCCGGCGGCGAGTGACGAGGCCACGCGCCGCGCGAGCAATTCGCGGGCGGCAAGCGCGCCCGAGCCTGCCCTCGCGAATACGACGACAAGAATGCCCAGCCCGAGGGAGCCTCCGAGCTGGTGCGTGACATTGACGAGGCCGGACGCGGCGCCGGCGTCTTCGGCGGACACTCCGGCTACGCCTGAAACCGTAAGGGGACTCAGCGTGGCGCCCTGACCGAGTCCGATCAGAACCATCGGCAGCGCTATGCCCATGACATATGGCGTTTCGGACGAGAGGCGGCTGAGCCAAAACATCCCGAAAAGCGCCAGAGTCAGGCCGACGGCGAGGAGGCGGGCGTTCCCGATCCGATGGGTGAGGCGAGGAACCGCCAGCGCCATCGCGAAGTTCGCCATCGTCATCGGCAGAAAGGCAATGCCCGCTTGCAGGGGGCTGTAACCGAATACGCCTTGGAGGAATTGGGTCATGAAGAACCAGAACCCCATCATGGCGCCGAGAAAGAGAATCCGCCCCGCGTAAGCTCCGGCCCGCTCGCGGTTCGCGAACAGCCTGAGCGGCATGATCGGCTGCTCGGCTCGCCACTCGTTGAGGACAAGGAGCGCGAGAAGGATGCCGCCTGCCGAGAGCGAGGCGACGGTGACAGGATCGTGCCATCCGGCCGTTGCGGAACGGACGATGCCCAAGACCAGCGCGCTCATGCCGAGCGTCGAGCTCAGGGTCCCCGTCAGATCGAACCGGCCGGCCCGACGTTCGGATTCGCCGATATGCCGCGGCGCGGCGAACATCAAGGCGATCCCGACCGGCAGGTTGATGAAGAAGCCGACGCGCCAGGAGATCAAATCCGTGAGGATGCCGCCGAGCACGAGACCGACGCTGGCTCCGACTCCCGCGACGGCGCCGTAATAGGCGACCGCGCGGGTACGCTGCGATCCTTCCGGAAAGTTGGTGGATAGGAGGGCGAGCGTCGAGGGCGCGAGAACCGCCGCGCCGATGCCCTGGATCGCGCGGGCGGCTATCAGCCAGACAAGCGATTGCGCCGAACCGACAGCGAGCGACGCCCCGGTGAAGAGCGCCAGCCCCGCGATGAACATCCTTCGGCGCCCGAGCATGTCGCCGGCGCGCGCCCCGAGGAGGAGCAATCCTCCGAAGGCGAGCGTATAGGCGTTCTGCACCCAGGACAGCCCGGTCGAAGAGAAGCCGAGCCCGGCTTTGATCTTCGGAAGGGCGGTGATGACAATCGAAATGTCGAGGACGATCATGAAATAACTCACGAGAACGATCGCGAGTATCGCCTTGAGCCTTTTCGGGAACGCGACACGATTGCCTTCTTGCGTTCTCATGATCCTCGGGCCTTTCCGGAATATTGTTCGTCGCTGACTTTTTCCATCCATGTGACGCCCTTCCCATCGAGCTGTTCCTGAATCGCGATGTGGGTCATGGCCGTGGTCGCCGTGGCTCCGTGCCAGTGCTTTTCGTTCGGAGCGACCCGGACGACTTCCGTGAACCAGTCGGTCGGCCCCTTGCCGGAAGGCTGCGATCCGCTTTTAATTATCTCCATCGCGTCACTCCTTGGTATTCGGAACGACTCATGACGGCCCGGCGGTCATGCCGGCCGCCTCGATCCAGGCGGCGATATCGGCTTCCGCCACTTGCACGGCCCCGCCCCGGATCGCGAGTCCCTTCGAGACCTTCGCGGCGGGACTCAGTTTCTTGATGTCGCTCTCGCTGCGCTTCCGGTCAGAGCGCATTCTCGAGAATCGTTCTGCTTACGGCGGGCGTGATATCCCCGCTTTCGGACAGCGCCGTCATTCCATGCTCTTTCAGTTGCTCGATGACCACGTTGATTTGATCGGCTTTGACGCCATAGCCGGACAACCGCGTCTTGACGCCGAGGCGCTCGAAGAACTCCCTGGTTTTCTCGATGGCCTGCGTGATCTTTTCCTCGTCGCCGACCGCCTTGATTCCCCATACCCGCTCCGCGAACTGAAGCAACTTTGCCCGCTTCTGCGTGCGCTGAACCTCGAGTAAGGATGGCAGGACAATGGCCAGCGTCCGGCCGTGGTCGATCCCGAACAGGGCGGTCAGCTCATGTCCTATCATGTGCGTGGCCCAATCCTGGGGGACACCCGAGCCGACGATTCCGTTGAGGGCGAGGGTGGCGCACCAGACGTGGTTGGCTCTGATTTCATAATTCTCCGGTTCCGCGACCGATTTCTCGCCTATATCGATCAGGGTTTGAAGTATTCCCTCGGCCATTCGATCCTGTACCATTCCGCCCGCGGGAAAGGTCAGGTACTGCTCCGTCGTATGGACGAAGGCGTCGACGATGCCGTTGGCGACCTGGGCTTTCGGCAGCGTGTAGGTAGTGGTCGGATCGAGAATCGAGAACTTCGGGAAGGTCAGGGCGCTCATCACCGCCACCTTCGAGTGCCCCAGGCTGATCACGGCCCCGCTGTTCATTTCGGAGCCGGTGGCCGGCAAGGTCAGAATGGTTCCGAGCGGCACGGCGCTCTTGGCGACGGTGGGCGGTATCGGCATGAGGCCGTAATTCAGGAGTTCCTTCGGATCGCCTTCGAACCTGGAGGCTAGGGCTATGAACTTGGTGCCGTCGATGACCGAGCCGCCGCCGACGGCGAGGAGGAAATCGATGCCTTCCCGCTTCGCGAGTTCGACCGCTCTCATCGCCGTCTCGAAGCGCGGATTCGGTTCGATCCCCCCGAATTCGACGATCTTCCGAGCCCCCAAGGCCGCTCGCGCCTTGTCGATGAGTCCGCTTCTTTTCGCGCTGCCGCCGCCAAAAGTTATCATCACGCGAGCTTCCGCGGGGACGAGGCCATCGAGCTCATCGAGCCGACCCTTGCCGAAGATGATTCTGGTGGGATTGTAGAAATCGAAATCGAACATAAATGCTCCTAGTTTTTGTCGCCCGTGGGGCGCGGATGGAGTCCGTGCAAGAAGCGATCGCTCAGAGACCGGTTCTCTTTTCCAAGTGCTCGGGATACCGGGCCCCTTCTATGGTGATCTCAGAGGCGGCACGCTCGATTTCGCCCTGATCCTCGGACGAGAGAGTCACTTCGATCGCGCCGATGTTCTCTTCGAGGCGGCCTGGCTTCGTCGTGCCGGGGATCGGGACTATCCATGACTTCTTGGCGAGGAGCCAGGCGAGCGCGATCTGGGCCGGTGTCGCGCGCTTGCGCTCGGCGATCGCGCGAAGCAGATCCACCAGGACCAGGTTGGCCTTGCGCGCCTCGGCCGCGAAGCGGGGAACGATAGTGCGGAAGTCGGACCCGTCGAACTTCGTGTTCTCGTCGATCTTCCCCGTCAGGAAACCTTTGCCGAGCGGGCTGAAGGGGACGAAGCCGATCCCCAGCTCTTCGAGCGTCGGCAAGAGCTCCTCTTCGGGGCGCCTCCACCACAGTGAATATTCGCTCTGGACGGCGGCGACCGGTTGGACCGCATGGGCCCGACGGATC
>Ga0187814_10000697_pt1 | contig 11857 bp, 21 predicted proteins | sample NC_S_4_FD_132450 | JGI IMG/M metagenome (GOLD analysis project Ga0187814, IMG submission 132450) | Wetland sediment microbial communities from Neuse River Estuary, North Carolina, USA - ASW-S_4 | ecosystem: Environmental > Aquatic > Freshwater > Wetlands > Sediment | place: USA: North Carolina...
ATCCTGCACTTGCTGCAGATCTTCTTCACACTCGGCTTGACCTTCATCGCCTGGTCTCTCCTGTGGCGCTCCGGCGGGCCGGCCGCGCCCTTGGTCGCTTACTTGTACCGGTAGACAATCCGCCCCCGACTGAGGTCGTAAGGGCTCAGCTCCACGACGACCCGGTCATCGGGCAGTATCCGGATGTAGTGCATCCGCATCTTGCCGCTGATGTGGGCCAGAACCTTGTGCCCGTTGTCCAGCTCCACCCTGAAAAAGGCATTCGGGAGCGACTCCACGACCGTTCCCTCGATCTCGATGGCGCCGTCTTTCTTGGCCATGCCCTCCGCGTTTCGCTGCTTGTGGTAACCCAGCTCACCCGTCTGCAAGCTGGCACTGTCGGTTGGTGCCGTCTGGTTGGCTGATCGGTGTCCGCGAGCTATGGCACGCTAGCCATCGCTCAGCCGACCGTTCCCGCTGCGGCCCGGATGGCTGGCGTCCCGTACGCTGCATGCCGCGGCACGCTGGTACAGGCACGGACTGCTCCGCTGATCACGCCGACGCACAGACGTAACTCCGCACGCAGACAACAGCTCATGAGCCGTGGAAAGTCTACTTCAGGTCCGCCGTCAACGCGAACCGGGTCTCCGCAGGCTGATCGGCGTCATTAACGGTAAACCCGGCCGGGGTATTCCCCGTGGCCGGCTATCGCGGCCGACCGGGCAGGTCCTCGTCGCCCCGCGGAAGCTGGCCCTGGTCCTGGTCGCCCGGTCCGCGTAGCTGCCGCGAGCCACCGTGCGGGTGCGATCCGCTCACCCAGCGGCCCAGCATGATCGCCCCCCACGGCGCGGCGATCCACACCGGCCACGGATATCCCATGCCGCTGAGGGCCCAGATCACGAAGCAGAGCAAGGTGCAGGTGAACCAGCTGCCCCAGGCGACCCGCCATGCTTCCGAGCGCCGCCGCGGCCGGGCTTGGCGAGGCTGACGCGTCAGCGCGGCGTCTGGCAGCCGGTACAGGTCGATGCTGGGCAGATCCCGCAGCAGGCTGTCGATGTCGCCCATGGTTTTGGCCGCGAACACCCGGTCCAGCCGCTCGGAGAACTCATCTGGCGTGAGGCGGCCCGCCGCATGGTGCTCCCGCAGCAACGAAGCTGCTCTGTCCCGATCTGCGTCGGATGCACGCATATTAGGGTCATAGGCCATCGTGCGCCTCCTGAGCAGCCCAGGACGACGGCCCCGCGGACCCCCCAGCGAGAACCGTGCCAACGCCGACAACATCCGCGCCGGGAGCGATCTGAGCTTCGCTCACCTCGCCGGCCAGCCAGGCGAATCCGCTCGCGCCGCCGTCCTCGGACGTCAGCACCCAGGGGCCGGCCTCAGTGATCGCGACCGTGTGCTCGAAGTGGGCGGCCCAGCTGCCATCTGCCGTCACAACGGTCCAGTCGTCCTCGAGCACTCGCGTCCGCGGCCGGCCGAGGACGAGCATCGGCTCGATTGCCAGCGTCATGCCCACCGCGAGCACTGGCCCGCGCCCGGGCCGGCCGTAGTTGGGCACCGGCGGGTCCATGTGCATCTCCGTTCCGATGCCGTGGCCGGTGTACTCCCGGATGATCCCGTACCCGCCCGCGGCCCGCGCAGCCTGCTCGATCGCATGGGAGATATCGGTCAGCCGGTGGCCGGGCACGGCCTCCGACAGTCCACGCCAGAGCGCCCGCTCGCAAGCGCGCACGAGGCCGGCCACCTCGTCCTGCTGGTGGGCCGGGACCGCCGCCTCCGGCCTCCCGCTCCCCACCTGAACGGTCAGCGCGCTGTCACCGTGCCAGCCGCCCATGATGGCGCCACAGTCGATGGAGATCACGTCGCCGTCCCGGAGCACCTGACCGGCGCTCGGGATGCCGTGGACGATCTGCTCGTTGACCGAGGCGCAGATTGTCGCCGGATACCCGTGATAGCCCTTGAAGGACGGAACGGCCCCGGCAGCGCGAATCTCGCGCTCGGCGATGGCGTCGAGCTCGGCGGTGCTGACGCCGGGCTCGACCGCGGCCACCGCCGCCCGCAGGGCGGCAGCGGTCACCAGGCCTGCCTCGCGCATCAGGCCGAGCTGGGCAGGCCTTTTCACCTGGATAGGCTCGTCCCGTTGTAGCCGCATACCGCCCCTCCCGTGCGATGCCTTCAACCTACCCCGCCCCGGCCGGAGACGACTCAGGTGATGAACCGGCGCAGGCCCGCCATGGCCCGGGCGGTAACCTCCTCGACCGGCCCGGTGGCGTCGATGCCGAGCAAGATCCCGTCGTCGGCGTAGAAGGCGATGAGCGGCTGGGTCTGCTGGGCATAGACGTCGAGCCGATGCCTGATCGTCTGCTCGCGATCATCGTCGCGCTGGAACAGCTCGCCACCGCAGTCGTCGCACCGGCCAGGCCGATTAGGCGGCTCGAACAGGACGTGCCAGATCCGGCCGCATACCCGGCACGTCCGGCGGCCAGATAGCCGCCGCACCACCTCATCGTCTTCGACGACAAGTTCCAGCACCACATCCAGCTTGGTGTCCCAGTCGGCAAGCAGCTTGCGCAGCGTCTCGGCCTGCGGCACGTTGCGCGGGAATCCATCCAGCAGGAAGCCGCTCTGCGCGTCGTCCTCCTGCAGCCGCGCCTCCACCATCGCGATCGTGACTTCGTCCGGGACCAGGTCGCCGCGCTCCATGAAGGCCTGAGCCTGCTGCCCGAGTTCGGTTCCCGCGCTGACGTTGTACCGGAAGATGTCTCCTGTCGAGATCTTCGGTATCGACAGGTGCGAGGCGATGAATTGGGCCTGTGTTCCCTTGCCCGCACCGGGAGGCCCGACGAGGACGAGTCGCACTACCGCAGGAAGCCCTCATAGTTGCGCTGCTGCAGCTGGCTTTCGATCTGCTTCACCGTGTCGAGCCCGACACCCACCATGATCAGGATGCTGGTGCCGCCGAGCGGGAACTGCGCGGTGGCATCGAGCAGGCCGATGGCCACGACCGGGATGAGCGCGATGATCGCGAGGTACAGCGATCCGGCTGCGGTGAGCCTGCTCACCACGTGGCTGAGGTAACCCGCCGTCGGGCCGCCTGGTCTGATGCCGGGGATGAACCCGCCGCTCTTCTTCATGCCGTCGGCGACCTCGTTTGGCGGGAAGGTAATCGACACGTAGAAGTACGTGAAGAAGACAATCAGCACGAAGAACGCGACCGCGTAGGCGGGCTTGTCGCTGATCACGAGGTTCTGCTGCACCCACGCTGCCCAGCCGGTAGTGGCGTTGTGCCCGAACAGCTGCGCCGCGAGCTGCGGGATGTACAGCAGCGACGAGGCGAAAATGACCGGGATGACGCCCGCCTGGTTGATCTTGACCGGAATATAGGTTGATGTGCCGCCATACATCCGGCGGCCGATCATGCGCTTGGCGTACTGGATCGGGATGCGCCGCTGGGCCTGCTCCATCAGCGCGACGAACGCGATGATCGCCACCCCCATGAGCAGGACCAGAGCGAACACGAACTTGCTCTTGTTCTCGTAGATCAGCTGCAGCTGGCCGGGAACGACCGCGATGATCTGCGTGAAGATCATGACCGACATGCCATTGCCGACGCCCTTGTCGGTGATCAGCTCGCCCAGCCACATGATCACCGCGGTGCCCGAGGTCATGATGATGACCATCGTCGTGATCGTGAAGATGGACGGGTTCGGGATCAGGTCCGCGCTGCAGTTCGGGATCAGCTCGTGCGCCCTGGCTAGCGCGATGATGCCGGTCGACTGCAGGATCGCCAGGCCCACGGTCAAGTACCGGGTGTACTGCGTGATCTTGGCCTGGCCGGTCTGGCCTTCCTGGCGGAGGGTCTCGAGCCGCGGGATGACGACGGCGAGCAGCTGCAGGATGATGCTGGCGGTGATGTACGGCATGATGCCGAGCGCAAAAACCGTCAGCTTGCTGATGGAGCCGCCGCTGAACAGGTTCAGCAGCTGAAACAGGCTGGTCTTGGACGCGCTCGAGGCAAGACAGCTGCGCACGGCGGACTCTGAGACCCCAGGCGTGGGAAGCTGCTGGCCGAGCCGGAACACGGCGATGATGAAGAGGCTGAAGAGCAGCTTCTTGCGCAGGTCAGGCGTTCGGAACGCCCTGATGAACGCGGTCAGCATGCGCGATTCCCTACTCGATAGTTCAACGTCATCTGCCGCACCCGTGCCCGGATGGCGCTGCGTGCCTCGTCAGGGCTGCTGCACCGCCAGCGACATTGCTCGCCGAAGTCTAACGTGCTGCCGGGGGTTCGACAGCCACGCAGCGGGCGCCCCACCGACCGCACGCGGGCTGGGCCGGCAGTGGCTAAGCTAGCCCGGACCCGGCGCAGTACGGGATTCATCTCACAGCTCGGTAACTGCCCCGCCCGCGGCAGTGATCTTGCTCCGCGCGGCTGCGGAGAACGCGTGAGCACTGACCTGCAGCGCCACGCTGACCTCGCCCTGACCGAGCACCTTCACAAGCTCGCCCGGGCGGACGGCACCCTTGGCAGCCAGGCTTTCCGGGCTGACCTCTCCGCCCGCGGGGTACAGCGCGGCTAGCCGGTCCAGGTTGACCACCTGGTAGGTGGTCTTGAACCGGGCGTTCGAGAAGCCCTTCAGCTTCGGCAGCCGCCGGTGCAGCGGCATCTGCCCGCCCTCGAAGAACTCCGGCATGTTGTGACGCGCCTTGCTGCCCTTGGTACCGCGGCCGGCGGTCTTGCCCTTGGAGGCGTCGCCGCGGCCGACCCTGGTTCGCGGGGTGTGCGCGCCGGGCGCAGGGCGCAGGTGATGGATCTTCAGCCCGGCCCGGCCGCCCGGTGCCGGTTCGGGGGCGCGACCCCCCGTAACCCCCGCGGCTGCCGGCTCGGGAGCGCGACCACCCGTTGCCTTGGCGGCTGCTGGCTCGGCGCTCTTGGCCTTGGCGTCGGCGTCAGCCATTGTCTAGTCAACCTCCTCAACGGTGACCAGGTGGCGCACCGCCTTGATCATGCCGCGGATCTCGGGCCGGTCCGGCTTGATGACCACGTCCCCGATGTGACGCAGGCCAAGCGAGCGCAGCGAGTCCCGGTGCTCCCGCTTGCCGCCGATCTTGGACTTGACCTGGGTTACCTTCAGCTCTGCCATCTGCTCGCTCCGCCTCAGCTGGACTCGGCCGGCCCGGCACCGGCGGCGGCGGTCATCGCCGCCGCCCGGGCCCGCAGCATCGCGGCCGGTGCCACGTCCTCGATCGGCTTACCGCGACGCGCGGCGATCTCCTCGGGCCGGTTCAGGCTCTTCAGCGCCGCCACGGTGGCGTGCACGACGTTGATCGGGTTGGACGAGCCGAGCGACCGGGACAGCACGTCGTGGATGCCAGCGCACTCCAGCACGGCTCGCACCGGCCCGCCCGCGATGACACCGGTACCGGGGCTGGCGGGCTTGAGCAGCACGACGCCGGCGGACTCCTCGCCCTGTACGGTGTGCGGGATCGTGCCGCCGATGCGCGGCACCCGGAAGAACGCCTTCTTCGCCCCTTCAACGCCCTTGGCGATGGCGGCCGGGACCTCCTTGGCCTTGCCGTAGCCCACGCCCACCATGCCGTTGCCGTCACCCACCACAACCAGTGCGGTGAAGCTGAACCGGCGCCCGCCCTGCACGACCTTGGCCACGCGGTTGATAGTGACGACACGCTCCAGATAGGCGGTGCCCTTCTCCGGCCCGGCCCCGCGGCGGTCGTCGCGGCGCTCGCGCCGTTCGCCGCCGCCTCCGGCGCCGCGCCGCGGTGTTGCTGCCATCAGATGTTCCTCTTCTGTCGTTGGGTGCGAAGTGCAGTGCGGGCCGTCACAGGGCCAGCCCGCCCTCGCGCGCGCCGTCGGCGAGGGCCGCCACCCGGCCGTGATAGGCATAACCACCGCGGTCGAACACGGCGGTGCTGATACCAGCCTCGGCCGCCCGCTCGGCCAGCAGCGTCCCGACCTGCTTCGCCTTGGCTGTCTTGTCCCCGGCGGCGGTTCTGATCGTCGCTTCCAGGGTAGAGGCGGACGCGAGCGTATTGCCCGCGGTGTCGTCGATGAGCTGGGCAAAGGTGTTCCGCGCCGAACGCGTGACCACCAGCCGCGGCCGCTCGGCGCTGCCCTCGATCTTCTTGCGGACGCGCAGGTGCCGCCGCTGGAGCGCGGAGATGCGCGGCGCGGTCCGCCCGGTGATCCGGTTGTGCGCCCTGGTCCTGGTGCCAGCCATGTGCTACTTCCCAGCCTTCCCGACCTTGCGGCGGATCTGCTCGCCCTGGTATCGCACGCCCTTGCCCTTGTACGGGTCGGGCTTGCGCAGCTTGCGGATGTTAGCGGCCACCTCGCCCACCTGCTGCTTGTCAATTCCCTCCACCACGAACCTGGTGGGGCTCTCGACCCGGAAGGTGATTCCGTCCGGCGCCGGCACCGGAACCGGGTGGCTGAACCCGAGCGCGAACTCCAGGTCTTTGCCCTTCGCCTGCACCCGGTACCCCACGCCGACGATCTCCAATGTCTTGCGGTAACCGTCGGTGACCCCGGTGACCATGTTGGCGATCAGCGACCGGGACAGGCCGTGCAGCGCCCGGATCTCGCCCTCGTCGCTCGGCCTGGTCACGGTGATGACGCCATCGGCCTTCGTTACCTCGATGGGCGCCGTCACCTCGAGGCTCAGCTCGCCCTTGGGGCCCTTGACGTGGACCTCACGGCCGTTGACGGTGATGTCGACACCAGCCGGGATGACGATCGGCAGCCGTCCGATTCGCGACATAGCTGACCCCCTACCAGACGTAGGCGAGGACTTCCCCGCCCACGCCCCGCTTCTTAGCCTGCTTGTCAGTCATCAGCCCGGAGGACGTCGACAGGATGGCAACGCCCAGGCCGCCGAGGACGCGCGGCAGGTTGTCCTTGCGCGCGTACACCCGCAGGCCGGGCTTGGATACGCGCTTGAGGCCCGCGATGGAGCGCTCCCTGGTCGGTCCGTACTTCAGCGAGATCACCAGGTTCTTGCCAACCTCGGCGTCCTCCACCTTCCAGCTGGCGATGTAGCCCTCCTGCTGGAGAATCTCCGCGATGTGCGTCTTGATCTTGGAGTGCGGCATGCTCACGGTGTCGTGGTACGCCGAGTTGGCATTGCGCAGACGGGTCAGCATGTCTGCGACCGGGTCGGTCATGGTCATGGCCTGATGGCCCTCCTCGCCGCGGTTTCCGCTCGGACCTTCGGCGTGGTCGGTGGGCGCCAGAGCGCCCAGGACTTTCTTTGCGTGTCGGGCGCGGGGCGCCCGGTCGTGATTACCAGCTGGACTTGGTGATGCCGGGTAGCTCGCCGCGGTGCGCCATCGACCGGAAGCAGATCCGGCACAGGCCAAACCGCTTGTACACGGCCCTCGGACGACCGCACCGGGAGCACCGGGTGTACGCCCGCACGGCAAACTTCGGCTTGCGGTTGGCCTTGGCGATGAGGCTCTTCTTCGCCACTGCTCAGTTCTCCTTGAACGGGAAGCCAAGCCGCCGCAGCAGCGAGCGGCCCTCGGCGTCGGTGGTCGCGGTGGTGACGACGGTGACGTCCATGCCGCGCTGCCGGTCAACCTGATCAGGGTTGACCTCATGGAACATCAGCTGTTCGGTCAGGCCGAAGGTGTAGTTGCCGCGGCCGTCGAACTGCCGGTCGGATAGACCGCGGAAGTCACGGATCCGGGGCAGCGCGATCGACAGCAGCCGGTCGAGGAACTCCCACATCCGATCGCCGCGAAGCGTCACGTGCGCCCCGATCGGCATCCCCTCACGGAGCTTGAACTGAGCGATCGACTTGCGCGCCCGGGCCACCGCCGGCTTCTGGCCGGTGATGACCGTCAGGTCCCGGACCGCGCCGTCGATGAGCTTGGCGTCCCTGGCCGCATCGCCCACGCCCATGTTCACGACCACTTTGGTGATGGTGGGCACCTGCATGACGTTCGGGTAGCCGAACTCCTCGCGCATGGCGCCTGCTATCTCGGCACGGTAGCGCTCCTTGAGCCGCGGCACCGGGCGCGCCTCCGGCGCGGTATCTGTGTTGGTGGCGGGCATCAGACGTCCTTACCGCTGGCCCGGGACACCCGGACCTTCTTGTCACCGTCGGTCCGGTATCCGACCCGGGCCGGCTTCTTACTGTCCGGGTCGATCAGGGCGACGTTGCTCACGTGGATCAGGGCCTCCTGGGTCACGATGCCGCCTTCCTTGGCGCCGCGCTGACCTTGATAGGTGACCTTGGTGTTCTTCCTGATCAGGTTCACGCCCTGGACGAGAACGCGCTGGCTCTCCGGGCGTACGCCGATCACGGTGCCCTCTCGGCCGCGGTCCTTGCCCGCGATCACGACGACCTTGTCGCCCTTCTTGATCTTCATTCGCCGTGGCTTCCCCTGCTCAGTCTTCTTCGTCCCGGCCATCAGAGCACCTCCGGCGCGAGCGAGATGATCCGCATAAACCGCTTCTCCCGCAGCTCGCGGCCCACCGGGCCGAAGATGCGGGTGCCGCGCGGGTCGCCACCGTCCCTGATCAGGACGGCGGCGTTCTCGTCGAAGCGGATGTAGGAGCCGTCGCCGCGGCGCCGCTCCTTGCGGGTGCGCACCACGACGGCCTTGACGACGTCGCCCTTCTTGACCCCGGCACCAGGGAGGGCGTCCTTGACAGTGGCGACGATGATGTCGCCGATGCCCGCGTATCGCCTGCTCGAGCCGCCGAGCACGCGGATGCACAAGATCTCCTTGGCTCCGGTGTTGTCGGCGACTTTGAGCCGCGACTCCTGCTGGATCACGTCAACTCCTGCCTCACTGCGCTCCGGCCTGTTCTAGGCCGGGCGGTCGAGTGCTACTTGGCCTTCTCCAGGATCTGCGCGACGCGCCAGCGCTTGGTCGCTGACAGCGGGCGGGTCTCCATCAGCAGCACCCGGTCGCCGACGCCGCAGGCGTTCTCGCCATCGTGTGCTCTGTACTTCTTCGTCCGGCGGATGACCTTGCCGTACTTGGGGTGCTTGACCCGGTCCTCGACCTCGACGACGACGGTCTTGTCCATCTTGTCGCTCACCACGTAGCCCTCGCGGACCTTGCGGTAGCCGCGCGTCTCCGTGCCGGTGCTCGTCTCACTCATCGGCCGGTTCCTCACTCTCGACAACCACGATGCCGAGCTCGCGCTCGCGTTTCACCGTGTAGATGCGCGCGATCTCCTTGCGCACGGCACGCAGCCGGCCGTGACTTTCTAGCTGTCCGGTGGCCGCCTGGAAGCGGAGGTTGAACAGCTCGATCTTCGCCTCGGTGAGCTTCAGGTTCAGCTCGTCCTCGGTCGCGGTCCGCAGGTCAGCGGCTGCCAGCCCCTTGGCCATCACGCCTCACCATCCTCGGGGGGCTCCGGGGGGTTGTCCCCCCGGGCCAGCACCGCACGCTTGACGAATTTTGCCCCTTCAGCAGCAGAGCATCGGCAGCTTGGCTTTGACATCAGGCTTCGCCGACCTCTCGCTTGACGAACTTGCATTTCATCGGCAGCTTGTGCATCGCCCGGCGGAGTGCCTCCCTGGCGACCGGCTCGGGCACGCCGGACAGTTCGAACATGACGCGGCCAGGCTTGACGTTCGCGATCCACCACTCCGGAGCTCCCTTGCCTGACCCCATCCGGGTCTCGGCAGGCTTCTTGGTCAAGGGTCGGTCCGGGTAGATCGTGATCCACACCTTGCCGCCACGACGGATGTGCCGGGTCATGGCGATTCGGGCTGCCTCAATCTGCCGGTTGGTTACGTAGGAGTGCTCAACCGCCTGGATGCCGTACTCGCCGAAAGTCACCCTGGTGCCGCCCTTGGCGGTGCCGGAGCGGTCCGGCCGGTGCTGCTTGCGGTGCTTAGTCCGCCGCGGGATCAGCATGACTAGCCCTCCTCGCCTGGAGTGGCCGCCGGCCCGTCAGAGGCCTGCGCCTCCGGCCCGGCCTCGGCGGGCCGGCCGGTCCCGTCCGGGGAGCCAGGACGGCGGCGCTGGCCACGCTGCGGACGGTCGCGGTCGCGGTCCCGGCCACCGCCCGGGCGCTGGCCGGCTCGCAGCGCGGCGGCAGCCGCCTCACGCTCTGCCCGGGTGGCGGCGGCCTCGCCGCGGTAGATCCATACCTTGACGCCGATCCGGCCGAAGGTCGTCCTAGCCTCGTAGAAGCCGAAGTCGATGTCCGCGCGCAGCGTGTGCAGCGGCACCCGGCCCTCGCGGTAGAACTCGGACCGGGACATCTCCGCGCCGCCCAGCCGGCCCGAGCACTGCACCCGGATGCCCTTAGCGCCGCTCTTCATGGCGGTCTGCATCGCCTTGCGCATGGCGCGGCGGAACGAGACACGGCTGGACAGCTGCTCCGCCACTCCCTGTGCGACCAGCTGAGCGTCGATCTCCGGGTTCTTCACCTCGAGGATGTTGAGCTGCACCTGCTTGCCGGTCAGCTTCTCCAGGTCGCCGCGGATGCGATCAGCCTCAGCACCACGGCGGCCGATCACGATGCCCGGCCGGGCGGTGTGTATGTCCACCCGCACCCGGTCCATGGTCCGCTCGATCTCTACTTTGGAGATGCCGGCGCGCTCCATGCCGCGCTGCAGCAGCCGCCGGATGGCGACGTCCTCCGCGACGTAGTCCTTGTACAGCTTGTTCGCATACCACCGGCTCTTGAAGTCGGTGGTGATGCCCAGCCGGAACCCGTGCGGGTTCACTTTCTGGCCCACTATCGGGTCCTCTCCCTGGTACCGCGGTCGGACACGACGACCGTGATGTGGCTGGTGCGCTTGAAGATCCGGTAGCCGCGGCCCTGAGCGCGCGGCCGGAACCGCTTCAAGGTCGGGCCCTCGTCCACCCAGGCGCGGCTGACAACGAGCGAACTGGCGTCGAGGTGGCTCACCTGCCCGGCGTTGGCGATGGCGCTGGCCAGCACCTTGCCGACCGGGGCGCTCGCCGACTGGGGGGCGAACGCGAGCGTCGCCTGCGCCTGGTCCGCAGGCATACCGCGGATGATGTCCACCACGCGGCGGGCCTTCCGCGGCGTCACGCGCACATACCGCGCCTTAGCCCTTGCTTCCATCTCCAACTCGCTTCCGTGGTCTGTCCGTCACGCTTACCTACGACTACGCCGGTCGTCGCGCACGTGGCTGCGGAATGTCCGGGTAGGCGCGAACTCGCCGAGCTTGTGCCCGACCATCGACTCAGTGATGAACACCGGCACGTGCTTGCGGCCGTCGTGCACGGCGATCGTGTGGCCGAGCATCGCCGGAACGATCATCGAGCGGCGTGACCACGTCTTCATCACGTTCTTGGTGCCCTTGTCGTTCTGCGTGTCCACCTTCTTCATGAGGTGGTCGTCCACGAACGGGCCCTTCTTCAGGCTACGAGGCATCGCTAGGTGCTCCTACCGCTTCTTCTTGCCGCGCCGACGGGTGATCAGCTGGTCGCTGGGCTTGTGCGCAGCGCGAGTGCGGCCTTCCGGCTGCCCCCAGGGACTGACCGGATGCCGGCCGCCAGAGGTCTTGCCCTCGCCACCGCCCATCGGGTGGTCGACCGGGTTCATCGCGACACCGCGCACGGTGGGCCGACGGCCCTTCCACCGGCTGCGGCCCGCCTTGCCCAGCTTGATGTTGGCCTGCTCGGCGTTGCCCACCTCGCCGATGGTGGCGCGGCAGCCCGCATCGACCATGCGGATCTCGCCGGACGGCATCCGCAGCGTGGCGCGGTCGCCTTCGCGGGCGAGCAACTGCACGCCAGCCCCCGCCGACCGGGCGATCTTGGCTCCGCCACCCGGCCGCAACTCGATGGCGTGCACCATGGTGCCGGTCGGGATGTTGCGCAGCGGCAGGCAGTTGCCGGTCTTGATGTCCGCGCCCAC
>Ga0187814_10000698_pt1 | contig 11855 bp, 19 predicted proteins | sample NC_S_4_FD_132450 | JGI IMG/M metagenome (GOLD analysis project Ga0187814, IMG submission 132450) | Wetland sediment microbial communities from Neuse River Estuary, North Carolina, USA - ASW-S_4 | ecosystem: Environmental > Aquatic > Freshwater > Wetlands > Sediment | place: USA: North Carolina...
GATGACGAGCAGCAGGTTGATCGCGAACGCCGCGACCTTCAGCCAGGTGATGTGCCCCCTGGCCAGCTCCCAGACCTCCAGGGGCAGGAACGCCGAGGTCGCGATCATGGCGAAGTACTCGCCCCACCGCCGGCCAAGCCACAGGCCGATGCCTTCTACCAGCTCGATCACCGCGTACGCGGGCAGCCCGATGGCCAAGATGGTGATCCAGCGCGGGCTGATCGTGAGCGCGTGGTTGACCAGCACGAGCAGCTTGGAGTGGCTGACGTCGAGGCCGAGATCCTGGTACAGCGCGCGGATGGCGGGCAGGGCGCTGTCGTAGGCCCGCTGGATGCCCGCCTGGTCGTACTTGAACCACCACACCCCGTAGGCGGCGACGCCGATGACCAGGAAGCGGATGAAGCGCTCGACCGCGAACACGCGCAGGATCAGCTCGCTGCGCAGTTCCCGGCCCCGGCGGACCAGCGGCGCCGCTGCGGCCGGGCCGCTGCCGTGCTCCCCGCCGGTCACGAATGCGCCGCACCGCAGGCACTTCCAGGCGATTCCGCCCGCGGTCGGAGCCATCAGCCTGTTCCGCAGCTCCGGTTCGTCCGGGGCGTACGTCACGTGCCCCTGGCGGGCACAGCCGAACAGGCTCCAGTCCATCTCTCGAGAATAGGCTCGGCCGATGAGTTAAAGGCCGCCGCGCCGTCCATTCAGACGGGAGCATCAGCCCGGGAAACGCCTGCGAAGGAGTACGAGATGACCAGTAACGCACATCCGGGCACCCGCATCCTGGGCAGCCTGCGCTCGGCAGACGGCCAGGGCGTGGTTCGCATCGAAGACCGCTACGACACCGGTATCGAGGATCTGTGGTCAGCGCTCACCGATCCCCGCCGCCTGGCAGGCTGGCACGGCCAGGTAGAAGGCGACCTTCGCCCCGGAGGTGAGTTCCGCCTCTACCTCGAAACCGATGACGTGGAAAGCACCGGGCGCGTGGAGGCGTGCGAGCCCCCGCGGCGCCAGCTGGTGACGACCAGGGAGACGGACGAGTCCTGGCGGCGGGGTCAAGGCGTGCCGCCCTTCGACTCGACCATCGAGGCCACGCTGACCGCCGAGGGTGGTCAGACCATCCTGGCCATCGAGGCCCGCGGCCTGCCCCTGGACGTGATCGCCTTCTTCGGCGCGGGGTGGCAGATCCACGCCGAGAACCTGGCCGCCTACCTCGCCGGGCGTGAGCGCGGCGACACCGAGGCGCGGTGGGATGCGCTGGTCCCGCCCTATCAGGACCTGGCGGCCAACATCCGCTAGCCAGAGACACTTCCCTCCGGATCGAGCAGTGACCTCAGGTGATCTTCCATGTGGTCGTAGCTCGCTTCGAAGCCGTCGGTCTTGTTCATGTGGTCACGGCCAGCCTGGTCGCGGAAGGCCAGCCTGGTGGTCAGCGTCGTCACCCCATGATCTTCGTGCAGTTCGGTGGACTCGACGGCCTCCACACCCGGCCACCCGTCGAACAGCCACGTCTCGACGGTCCGGGTCGGCGGCTCGACCTCCAGGTAGGTGCCGCGAAACGAGCACTCGATTCCGTCCCCGGTGACGAAGACGATGTGGTAGTCCCCTCCGACCCGCAGGTCGATCGAGCAGACCTTCATCACCTCCCCGAACGGAGCGAACCACTTACTCACATGCTCCGGCTTCGTCAAGACGTCGAAGACGAGTTGGATCGGAGCGTCGAACTCTCTGGTGAGGACGATCTCGAGATCGTTCGGGTACTCGATGCGTGCCGATCCGTGCCGGTTAGGTGCCACTGCCGCCTCCTTGTTGTAGCTCTTTGAGGTAGTCATCCATCCGATCCATCCGGTCGTTCCACGCCTGCTCGTACTTGGCCAGCCACTGGCGCATTGGCTGGAGACGCGCGGGTTCCAGGCGGTACAGCCGGCGGCGCCCCTCCGCCCGGCACCTGACGAGCCCCACCTCGGCGAGCACCCGCAGGTGCTTGGAAACCTGGGGCTGGGACATCGACAGCTCGGTCACGATCTCCCCGACCGCCTTCTCGCCTGCGATCAGCACGTCCAGGACTTCGCGACGGTGCGCCTCGGCGATCGCGTTGAAGACGTCCGACGTCGTGGAGGAGCGAGCCACGAGATCATCATATTCCGATATCGGAATATATCAAGCCTGCCGGGATGGCTGAATCTGCACGCTGGTGCTAGGCATGGGCCCGGCGGAGGCGTTCGGCTGCTTGGGCCCGGAGCGCATCGCGGCCCACCGGGGCGGCGCCGTACAGTGCCTCCTCTCGGGCGTTATACGCCGCCATCCACACGCTGGCCGCCCACGCGATCTCAGGCTCCACGGCCGTGAACAAGCGCCTGCTGGACGATCACCTAGGGATTGTTTTCAGGCGGGACCGGGCCAGGCGTCAGGAATTTCGGGATCGAACAGGTCGAATGCAGTCCCCTCGACAGCGAGGGCAGTGAGACCGGCTGCTGTCCCGCTGGTGTGCTCTTCTCCCATGTCCCAGCGAACACCCCATCCGGCGGAGATCGGAATTCGCCGGCCATCCGGCCCGGCCGCCCAGCCCTCACCTGCGATGACCAAGAATAGCTGGGCCTGGGTAGCTGGATGCGTGCCGATAATGCCGCCCGGCACGAGCGTCAGGCAGGTCAGTTGGACCTTTCCGTCTCCAGTCGCGATGCGGGTAGCGCGGAATCCCTCGCTGCTGTACCTGCGGATGATCTTCTCACCGCGGTCGAATCGGAAGATCTCCACGGAGTCGCCTTATCCGAGCGCCCCAGTCGGGCGGCGTCCCCAGGCGCCGATGAACGCAAAGCCGCAACCCAGGAAGTCCGGCTCGTCGAGCCTGGCCTCGAGCCTGGCCTCCTCCGCGGCCGTCATCACACCCGAGGAGATCAACGGCCCCGCCATGGCTGCGATGCTGAGCTGGTAGAACTCCGATAGCGCGGTTCCCGGCTGCACGATGTCCAGCTCGGCGTCGGCGCCGATATCCTCCAGCCCGAGCTGGTGGATCTGCCGGAGCACCGCCCTGCCTTGCGCCAGCGAGCCGTTCGGGAATGCCTCATGCCAGGCACTCGGATGCGCCGCCCAGACCGGATCAAAATCGGCGAGCCATATGCCGAAGTCGCAATCCTCCGCCAGCAGCCAGCCGCCGGGTGCGAGCCACGAGACCATCCGCCGCAGTACGGCCATCCGGTCAGGGAGGTGCATGAGCACGGCGCGCACGTGCACCAGGTCAAAGGACCTGTCTGGGAACTCGTCAGTCGTCACGTCATGACGGAGAACCTCGAGATTTGGCAGCGACAGCTCGGACAGGAAGCCGGTCTCCAGGTCGGTCGCCGTGACCCGGCCAGCCGGGCCGACATATCCGCACAACCAGCGCGCAATTGAGCCGCGCCCGCCGCCGACTTCCAGGCACCGTGCGCCCGGAGCCAGGTCGAGTGCCTTGATCCGGCGCACCGTGAGCGGGTCGAGACGTTCCGCGAAGAGCTCCAGCCGACGGCGCTCATTCGCGCCAGCGTGCGGGAATGCGTAGTGCCCTGCGTGGTCAGTCATATGCTCGCTCCGATACGACGCCTGCGGCACCGGGCCGGACGTCACCAGACCCGGCCACACATTAACTGATCGACGAGCTGTTCGGGACGTGTCGCGAGCGGCTCAGCCGGGGCCAGGGGATGGCTTGGATGGCTTCGACTGCGGGGCCACGGCACCAGCAACAGCTACTGCGGTCGGTTCGGCACGGCTTCGGCTGATCACCTGGTACTGACAGGCATCCGATCAGTGCGCCTGGCGGACGCTGCGGACCTCAGCTCGCGTTCGGCTGCCGCGACGGCTCAGCTCGCTGACGTCAGGGTGGCGGCGACGGCTTCGGGATCTGCGCAGCCGACGATCCACTCATCCCACGGGGCACCCTCCAAGCGCACCCTGACGCCGCGGGTCGTGTCGCCATGGACTGCGACGAATATCTTCTCGCCATGGCCGCGGACAGTGGCCACAGTGGCGACGCCGGGGACGCGCATCCCCACCTTGAACCCGACCCCGATCCCGGTCCAGCTGTGGGCGTCGTCGAGCACCTCGACGCCGCGAAGCGCCGACAGCGGCACACGAAGGTCGCCGTGAACTGCCTCGGCCTTCTCCGCACCCGATAGGTGAAGCACCAGTTCGCCACCTTCTAGCTGCAGTTCTGCCACGTCAGACTCCTCGCGTCCGGTGTGTTCAGCGTATGAGGGAGCTTCCTCGTGCAACAGGTGCTGGATGCTCGAAAAGATCGCTGCCTGCTCTGCCCCAGTCTTATGCACCGGCGCTGAACCCTTGCGAGTGGGGTGCCGTGTCTAGGCTGGCGAAGCCATCGCGAAGCGACGCCCGAAAGGGTGGCCTAGACGCGGTGCCTGCCAGCTGGACAATGGGGAGCCGAGGAAGCTGGCGGCTCCAGCACTGGGCGTGGTCGGGCTGAGCCCGGGCGCCTCGCGCTGTCACACGTGAGCGCCAGGCTAGCTGGCTGGCGCGCTGAACGAGAACTCGCCATCCGCGCCGGGTTCGAGCGGCAGGGCCCTGACCACCGCATCGGCGTTCAGCGGCCCGTAGATGTGCGGGAACGGATCATCCCAGCCGGGTACCGGTTCCCATTTGATCTCCGGGCCAACCCGGTCGGTGTCTATGACCAGCACCAGCAGGTCAGGCAGCCCCTTGTAAACCATGTTCGCCACCGGAGCCACCTGCCCGGCCGTCGAGGCGTGAATGAACCCCTGCTCGGCCAGGGTCCGGCCGCGCGTCGAGGTGGTGTACTGCCCGTCGCGGCGGGCCTGCTCCCAGTCTGGCACGGTGGCGATGTGGTAGATGACGCTCATTCAGCGGCTCCCGAGTAGCTGGCTGGCCTGCTCATCGAACTCCGTGACCTCCGGGTGGCTCCCGTACCGCCTGCGCAGCCGTCGCCGCAGGTCGCCGACATAGTGGACCGCGCGGCCCGACTGGAGCGCGGCGGTCATGGCCAGCGCCTCGGCCCCATTGGCAGCAGTCGGGGCCGGAACGTCTTCGATCCTCGACCGTCCGCTTTTCAGGCCAGACATATCCAAGTTGTTACGGGTCGTGCAAGCGGTGTGCGCTGTCACCGGTCGCAGCCGTTTGCCGTTGGCCGCTGCTGTTGCTGTCACCGTTGCTGTCAACTAGGCCCAGGCCGTCCCCATCATCGCGTAGGGCGACACCGACCATCACCAAGATGAGACCTACGAATACGACCGCAACCCAAAGGATTCCGGGCCACGCCGACCAAAAAGGTATCTTCCCTGCGGTATGTATATACCCGCCAGCTGATGGTGAGCAGGCCGCGGACGACAACGGTCGTGACACCGGTCTCGACCCATTGGTCTGACTTTTGGATAACTTTTCCTGTCGTCTTTCCCTTAGCCATATTTCGGCGAGTGACTGTAACAGGTTGCCGATATGGGCGGTCTGCTCCCATGAGCGGCCTGGGTAAATGTGGTCGTCTACGCCAATCACGAGCACCTCGGTACCGTCGCGGAGCGTCAAGCGGTCGTTCTCGTCAACGGGTTGGGCACAGTCGCGTGTTTCCAGAATTGGCCCGTGCCCGTCAGGCGTAACCGTCGCTGGATCCCGGCCGACACGGCCGTCACGGATGGTCACTTTGATCATTTTCTACTTCCCCCAGTGAATTGTCATGCTGTTCCGGCCACGCTGCGGAGGGCATCCGTTTGTCCTTCGTTTAGTCTGCGAATGGATCGGAATCGTTTCGCGGGACACGGTCAGCCCGGATCCTCCGCTGAATCTGGGCTACGCCATCACTTGCGGTGTAGAACCTGCCGCGTCTCTCGCCGCTTGGCACGAGCAGGCCAGCCTCCACGAGTCGCTGGAAATCCCTTGAAGCTGTCTGCTCGGTGATCGGTTCATCGCCTGACTCCTCGAGGGTGGCCCGGTAGGTGGCGTTGCGCACCCTCAGCCCGACGGCCGCATCGAACATCGGGAGCATGACGCGTTCGGGAAGGCGGAATTGCTCGATGAGCAGCTCCAGCTCCACCCAGAGCCGCTCTGACTCCCTGATGCGGATAAGCATCGTCCTGGCCTGCCGGAGGTGTGCCGTCAGGATGAATCTCAGCCACGGGCTGGCGTCATTCTCTGGCTGCCAGGAGCCACGGCCTACCTCGGCTAGCACGTCGTAGTACTTCTGCGTGTTGCGTCCGAGGTATTCCTCGATGCTCATGAATACCGGGGCCAGGACCTTGCCGCGGGCGAGAACGAGGCTCTGCAGGCCTCTTGCCATCCGGCCGTTGCCGTCCCTGAACGGATGGATCATGGCCAGGTTGAGATGGGCGATACCGGCCTTTACCAAACGCTCTTGGCACGGAGCGTTGAGGCTCACCACAAGCTCTTCCATGAGCGCGGGGACCTGGTCGATATCGGGGCCTTCATAGACGATTTCGCCGGATTCCTCGTTGCGCACATAGATCGCCCCGGCTCGCCACCGGCCTGGGCGGTTGCGCAGGTCGTAGCTGGTCATCATGAAGTGGAGGCTCTTGATGAGCTGGACACTGTAGGTGAAGTCCTCTTCCGCAGCAAGCTGCAGCACGTAGGTCATCGCCTGCCTGTAGCCCTCGAGGGCAAGCCGCGTTTCCTCGTCTGCGTCAAGTGGCTCTTCGCCCACGGCCACGGCCGCCGCATCGTCGAGCTTCGCGTCGAAGCCCTCGATGCTGTTCGAGCCCTGGATGGCACGGGCGAACGACAGGCGTCTCAGTGAGCCATACCAGCGGTTCGGCTCGTGGAGCTGATGCCGGAGGCGTTCTTTGAGCCCGTCAATCTCGCTGAGGACTTTGAGCTCACGTTCGTCCAGGGGCGGTGTCGCGAACAACATGATTGTAACTCCGTTACTACCTGTCGTGATGATAGATAGTAACCATCGTAGCGCATGAAACAAACTGCTGGTCCGACCGTTTGTAACTAACTTTCTATCATTGTGTCGTCCGTGACGTGTCTCTACCGCCCCGATCGCGGGGCCATCACCGCAGTCCGGCGAGACTAGTGGATCGAAGAAGCCACTACGGGCTCGGCGAACGCCAAGCGGTCCGCTATCCGCTACTGCGGGAGTTTACGGTCGTGCTCACGCAGGATGACCGGGACCACGGGCCCGGTGTCGAGCTCGACCACAACGACGCCCCCGCTGGACGCCTGACGCTCGACGAGGCCGAGTAGCTGGCCGGTATGCTCGCCGCGTTGGTCCGCCAAGGCCGCGCCCAGGCTGTCCGGTCGGCGACATGAGCCGCACATCCTTCACGTGCCCCGGTGGTCCCCACCGCGGCGCTGTCCGGCCGGGGCACACTCGTGTCCGGAGGCCTTACAGATCCGGACCGGCAGCGCGCTCGCGCGCTATCCGCTGCATCACGATGCCAAGCTGATCGGCGGCCTCCCCTGGCGGCATCCGGGCTTCCCTGGCCATGGTCCGGATCATGATCTCGGCGACCTTGGTCAGGCCATCGGCAAGCGGTCGGCACTCGCACCGGCAGTCGCCCGTGATAGCGCACTGGCCTTCCTGGTCGCCGCCGAGCCGGGCACCGATCAGGGCCACGGCTGCCACGTAACCATCGCGGTCGGTCATCGGGCCGCCACCCTCCTGATACCCTGCGGCTGGTTCATCGCCTTCGCGGACATCGCCGCGGCGATGTCCGCGGCCTACTGCGCCGGAAGCTAGGCAGCCAGAACGGATAATGACGATGGCCGCCGGCCCACGGAGAGCTGGCGGCCATCGTCATGCTCGGGATACACAGGCGTTCAGTCCACGTGCGGGTAAGTGCCATCCAGCCAGGTGCGGAGCTGCCGCCACTGCGTCGGGTGGATGTCCAGATTCTCCAGGTCGGCGGCCGTGACCCAGCGGACGTCGCTGGCCTCGTCGTTCTCGGCTGGGCTGCCGCTGACCGGGCGGCCGAGCAGGATCAGCTCCCACTCCTGGCGGATCTCGCCGTCGGTGTAGGCGACGATGTGGCCCGGGTCGGAGTAGACGCCGAGGATGCCGGTGATCTCGGTGAGTACGCCGGTCTCCTCCAGGGTCTCCCGGATCGCGCACTGGCTGGGGGTCTCGCCGAGTTCCTGTTTGCCCATCGGGATGGCCCACTGCCCGGTGTCGCGGCGCAGCTGGAGTAGCACTCGGTCGGCATCGTCGACGGCCAGGACGCCGCACGCGGGCACCAGGCTGTTCGGTTTGGGTGCCGCTGGGTCATTCCAGTACTCGACACGGCCCATGGCCTCGGTCAGACCTCCTCGCCGTTCCAGGGTTTCGCGGCCTCCCAGACACGCTCAAAGCAGGCGACGTAGTGGCCGGCCAGCTGGCCGCCGTCCAGGCGTCGCAGGTGCAGCGTAGGGTTCGCCGAGGCGGGTTCCCCGTAGGCGTGCGGGTTGACCATGATCTCATCGTCGTAGCGGAACAGCGAGGCGTACAGCGTGGTCGAGTGCAGCCGCAACTCGCAGCCCTCGACGCCGGCAAGCGGCCGGTAGTAGGTCAGCGCCGAGCGGATCTTGTGGGCCAGGGTGCCGCCGAGTTCTTCCTCCCGGTCGCGGGTCGCGACAGCGTCGCTGTCCGGGTCGCCGAAGCAGAGCCTAACCTGCGCACCGCGCCCGGCCGCGTCGGCCAGCATCCGCGCGACCTTCGGCTGGGTCTGGGCGTAGAACGTGCCGGAGAACACCAGGACGTCGATGTGCTCGCACGCGTCGGTCATCATTCGCAGCCACACCTCGCGGGGCACCGACGCCCGGTCGGCGTACAGGCGTACCAGCTCGGACTGCGACGCCTCCGCGCGGCGCCCCGCAGACCGCTGCACTTCTGGCCACAGGTAGCTCTCCTCGTAGCCGAGGCGCCGGGCAGCTGCCCACCGGTGGGTCCGGTGCGGGACGCGGCCGGTGCTGAGCCACCGCTCGGCGGTCTTGGGGTCTACCCCGCAGCACTGGGCCAGGTCATCGACGGTCACGCCGGTCCGCAACATCGCTGTGCGCAGCCGCTCGTTCACGTACCCATTCAACGGCCACGTTTCGGGACGTTTCAAGGCCCTGACGGGACGTTTCCACACGTAAGACGTCCCACAAAGTGTCCCCTGGCGCGGTGGGGCAGTCCCGGCCGCTGCGGTGGACTGGGCCCATGCAGACCGCGACACCGCCAGCGGCGACGCTGGCTGACCTGGCCGCCAGCTTCCCCGGCTGGCACATCTGGAGGGGACGCGACGGCCGGGGTGCCGACAAAGGCTGGTACGCGACCCGACGGCAGCGGCTGACCGCGGAGAAACTCGGTGCCGGACTCACGGCCACGCTGAGCGCTGACGATGCGGAGTCGCTGCATGGCCTGCTAGCGCAGCAGCAGGTCATCGAGCAGCAGATAGCAGGTGTGCCGTGACGTCCATGGTCAGGGGCGAACCGGATTACGCCGACCAGGTGCCCCGCCGCCACGAGTATGAGAAGACGCACCCGGACGTGGAGATCCTCTATCTGGGCCCGTACTGGCGGGCTGTAGTGCCCGAGGACAACGGCGAGACCGTGATCGTCCGCTACGACCTCCGCCAGCTCTTGGACAAGCTGGAATCGCTAGACGGCCCGCAGGCGGCGCGGCAGGCCCTTCCTACCCTCCCCGGGTTGCCGCGCTAGGTCACGTCAGCGGGCGGACGGAACCGCAGCACGCCAGGGGCTGCTACGGGATCCCGGCGCTGGCGTGGCCAACCTGAACGGATCGTACCCGGGGCGCCGGTTGGGGACGGCCCCCGCTACAACCTCACCCGGAGGACCCGCCCCGGGCACGATCCCCGTGGGGGCCCTTCATGGCCTCCGTTCGCGGGCCTCCCTAGGCTCAGCCGCCGACGCCTCCTTCCTGTCGGGAACAGGGACGAGGTTGCGGTGGGCGCTGCTGTCCGGCCGCAAGAAAGGAAAGGCCGTCCCCGAAGGAGTTACGAGAGGGGCGAGTTGATGAACCTCACGAACTGCCTACCGAAATCTGTGGTCAGCCGGCTCATCAGCGATGGAGGCTGAACCATCCCCACCAGGCCGGCCGTAAGCATTCCAGCACCACTGAGTTCGCTGGCGACGAGCAGGTAGAAATCCTTGCGTCGCTGCATCTCGGGCAGGCCGGCTTCGACCGTCACAGTCCGGCTGGTGGCGAAGGCCGCTTGCGGCTGAGGGATGCCGTGCGATGCGAACCAGGCCGGAGGGTCGTCCCAGAGCGTGGCCATGCGCAAATGCGAGGGCGTGAACCGGTCGACGAGGTTCAAGAAGATTGCCTGGGTGTCTGCGTCGGGCGCCTCTGGGCTTACGGAGTTGAGCACGGCGTTGCGGAGCGCCTCGATTTTCTCGGCCTGGTGGGTGTGCTCGAGCGTTCGGGTAGCCGTCACCACGGCGTCGGTGAACAGGTCGTTGTCAGTCAGGGATTCCAGGCTGAGGCCATCCATCTGGCCGCGCAGCTGCTCGACCGCCTCGGCCAGCTCGGTGAACCACTTCTCGCGCCGTTCCTGCAGCCGCCAGGTCACAGCAGTGACGAAGGTGACAGCGAGCGCGTTTCCGATCAGCGGGACCGAGCCGAGACTAGCCTCAACGGCACGCTCCACGATCTCCCGGCCGGTGCTCTTGGCTGGCGGCGACGTGTCCATGCGAGGCAGGCTACTGCTGCAGGGTCCCGGCTTACGCCGGGAGGCCATCGGTGCCGAACGTCGGCCGACCGTCCCGCTGGGCCATTAGCATGCAGGTCCCACCTCAGCGGCTATGATCCTCAGCGGCTTGGCTGGCGTGGCGTTTGGGTCGTAGCCCGGATTATCCGCGACATAGCCGACCTGGGTGCAGTTACCGGGCGTCTGCGGGGCAGCTGAGATCATCAGCTGCACGGACGTCTGGCAGGTGTGGGTCGCATTGTTCCACCGCCACTCACCGCCGAGTTCCTGAGCGAGTGCGGGCTCCCCGGGCGTGAGTATCGCCAGGCCGGCCCACGGCGACAATCAGGCCAAGCAGCGACCAGGTCCCCGAACGCGAACTTCAGTTTGTCGGCCGCGCGCTCCCGGAACTTCAGGTCACTCCCGGTACGGGCGTGCGGGTGGGCTGCCCAGTGGCTCATCTACCAATTCCCCTTGACCATCGCGTGGCCTACGACGCCGTTCATTGCCGCGTTCAGCCCTGCCGCGGTGTGGGCAGGCTGCTCGCGGAGCACTTCGGTCATCTCGTCCAGCCGACCGATCAGCAGCGGGATCAGCGCGCTCCCCTCACGGCCTTGGGGCAGCCCACCGAACCGGCCGACCAGCGACGGCCCGGACATGTCCGCCACGCCCAGGCCGAACCCGCCGAGCGGCCCCGGATTCTGCTGCCAGCCGCCTCCGCTCGTCCCGCTGGTGCCGGCCGGGGCGGTCTCGGCGAGCCACTGGCTGAACCCGGCCCAGTCCGGACCCGCAGCCGCGCTCGAAGACGAACTCGACGAGGACGAACTGCTGCTCGAGCTGGCCGCCGTGTCACCGACCGGGCGCGGGTCCGCCGGATCCGCTTGCACGAGGGCAGGCACACGACGTGCTCACTGATGGAGAAGGCGGGCGTCCCGGTGTCGATCATCGCGGCATGGGCGGGCCACTACTCCGGCGCGTTCACGATGGCGACCTACGTTCACGCGAATCCCGAGGACCTCGCCGCCGGGCGCGATGCGCTGGCCGCGATCTACCGCGCGGAGGACGCCCGATGAGAGCCCGTGTGCAATTTCGTGCAATTCCAGGCCCTCCCGGGACTGTCCGGGCGACGTGGAACGGCGCATCGTGCCTGGTCAGGGGTGGCGCGCTCGGAGGGACTCGAACCCCCAACCTTCTGATCCGTAGTCAGATGCTCTATCCGTTGAGCTACGAGCGCAGTCC
>Ga0187814_10000700_pt1 | contig 11847 bp, 7 predicted proteins | sample NC_S_4_FD_132450 | JGI IMG/M metagenome (GOLD analysis project Ga0187814, IMG submission 132450) | Wetland sediment microbial communities from Neuse River Estuary, North Carolina, USA - ASW-S_4 | ecosystem: Environmental > Aquatic > Freshwater > Wetlands > Sediment | place: USA: North Carolina...
CTCGAATCCTTCGGCCACGACGAGATCGCTGCGCCAGCGGCGTCGTTGCGCAAAACGATACAGGGCGGGCGGCGAGGCGCGAGAGATCAGCCCGAAGTCGTCGTAGACGGCCGCAAGGGAACCGGAGCCTCCTATGACAGCGCTTCCCTTCTGAGGAATGGCGGGAAGAGGCAGGGGCGGAGCCGATATCTTCTCGCCGTCAGCGATCCACAGCAGCTCGAGCCGGTCCTGCACAGGCGTCAGGAGGGCCGCGAGCGTCGTGGGCCCGCCCGGCAGAGCCGAGCCGGCGACCGAGCGCTGCGTCCGGCCGTTGGATTGCAGCTCGGCGTAGGGGCGACCCTCGTGAAGCCCGAAATCCATCGAAAAGCTGTTGTCGTCCGACGCAAATCGGATGAAGCGGCCTTCGTTCCCATTCGGCGCGAGCCTGAACAGAAGCACGAAGGGCAGGAGACGCCCTGCCTCCGAAGGAGGAAGAAGGCCGGGAAGCTGCAGGCCGGCGGTTGGGCCGAAGCTGTAGCCAAAGCCGCCCGAGTAGACGTCGAGCTGAGGCACTCCGAACGGCGTCGGTTGCGCCGACCTCATCCGGGTGCCGCTATCTTCAAAATTGCCGGAAAGACGCAAAAGGGAATAGAAGCGAAGAGAGTCGGAAAACTCGTCGGCTGATCCGCCCGGCGGCATTCTGACCATCGCCTTGATATCCTGACGCGCGAGGGCGCGAAACGCGAAACCGGAGGAGCTCGGCGGAGCAGCGGGATATACGTCGACCGAGAGCGCGTAGGCGCCTTCGGCGCGAGGAGCCGTCCAGACGACGCGGTCCAACCCGGCCGAGAGCGGTCCTTGGGCGAACACCGCCCCGCCGCGGCTCCAACTGATCCAGGGATCCGCGCCCTCGGGCGCGGCGCTCAGGGATACGACTGCCGCCAAAAGAAAGGATGACCCAGGCTCCGCGGACGGTGGATAGGCGAGCACCGAATCGAGGGAGGGCGAACCCGTGCCGACAAACACCACGACGCTCGACCGCTGGAGCGCCTTGCCGTCCGCCGAGGAAATGAGAGCGTCCAGCTTATATGCGCCGGAAATCATCTGTGACGGAAGCTGGAGGGAAGGGAGGCTGCCATCGATCCGCGGGACCTGCCGTTGTCCCTCTGTTGCCGCGCCCGCCGCTGCGACAGCGGCTCCCGCGGACGAGGGGGAAGCCATCGCGCTGAGGCGGAGGGCGGCGACAGGGCTGCCATCCGATCGTTCAATGCTCAGGTCCAGGGAGGCGGGGTCCTGAGCCTCGGACATCCTCGATACCGAAGCCGTGATGGGGGAGCCTGCGTCCACGACCGATCCATCCGTTATGGCGCGGCCATCGACGCTGAGGCCGATCGTGTAGAGAGAGCTTCGTTCCGAATCGGAGAGGAGACTTGGCGACAGCTCGCAGGACAGGGGTAGGGCCACAACGAGGACGACGAGAATACAACGCCCCGCACGACGACCCATCGCGGTCCGGCTTCCGAGAGACTTCACCCCATCGTTACCAGTATACCACGGGGAAGCGCCCAAAACCCCGTGAGTCAGCCCCGCCTGGCCTCGTGTATTACGCGGGCTATAGGTATCCTCCGCCCAGTGCCGAAGGCGCGCGGCGAGACCTTTAGGACGGGCGCCGCCTGGCGTCGCTTGTATTCCGAGCGCGCTACCATCGTGACGATGCGTTGTACAAGGGCCGGGTCGTAGCCTTCGGCGACGATCTCCTCGAGCCCGAGGTCGCGGATGATGTAGAGTTCCAATACCTCATCGAGAAGAGCATACGGAGGCAGCGAGTCCTGGTCGGTCTGGTTGGGGCGGAGCTCGGCGCTCGGCGGCTTGGAGAGTATGGCCTCGGGGATGGGAGGGCGCTTCCCTTCGGCCGCCGCCCGCTCGTTAATGGCCCTGCTGAGCGCGAAGACCTCGGTCTTCAGAAGGTCGCCGATGGGCGCGAGGGCGCCGCACATGTCGCCGTAGAGGGTGCAATACCCGGTCGCCAGCTCGCTCTTGTTCCCCGTCGTGATGAGAAGGGAGCCGAACTTGTTGGACCAGGCCATGAGGAGGTCCCCGCGTATGCGCGCCTGCAGGTTCTCCTCGGTGCTGTCGAAGGGGCGGCCTTCGAACTTAGGCCCGAGGAGGTCGAGAAAGGCGCCGAAGGGCTGCTCGATGGGCAGATCTTCGAGTCTGAGGCCGAGGTTCCCGCAGAGCTCCACCGAGTCCGACACCGAGCCCTCGCTCGAAAAGCGGCTCGGCATGGAAATGCAGGTGACGTTCTCGGGGCCGACGGCGCGCGCGGCGAGCAGCGCCACAAGCGCAGAGTCTATGCCGCCCGAGAGGCCGACGCAGGCGCCGCGGAAGCCGCACTTGTTCATGTAGTCGCGAATGCCGAGGACCAGCGCCCGCTCCATGTCTTCCCACGGATCGGAGACGAACTCCACCTTCGGTTGACCCGGCGCTGAGGCCGGGACCTGTGACGCGGCGCCCTCGCCGTTCTGGCGCAAGGACCTGAGGGCCGGAGGCACCTCGAGAACGAGCAGCTCTTCTTCCCAACCAGACAGGGCGAGGAGGCCGCCGTCCGCGTCGAGCGCGAAGGAGCGGCCGTCGAAAACGAGGGAATCATTCGCGCCCAGGAGGTTGCAGTACAGGACGGGCACGCCCCCTTCGCGGGCCGCGTTGCGCGACAGCCGCATTCTGAGCTCGAGCTTGCCCGCGTGGAAGGGTGAGGCCGATGGGACGATGAGGAGGTCGGCGCCAGCGTCGAGGAGGTCCTTCACCGGATCGACCGGATAGCGCAGACCGGGCACGGGCGGCTCCTCCCACCAGATATCTTCGCAGATCGCAAAGCCTATCCGCCGTCCGCAGAGCTCGAAGACGCGGCGCTCCTGAGCCGGCTCGAAGTAGCGGGCCTCGTCGAACACGTCGTAGGTGGGCAGGAGGGTCTTGGCCTGCGAGAAGACCAGCTCTCCGTCCTTGATGACCGCGACGGCATTGAGGAGGGGCCGCCCTCGTCCAGACCTGTTGCGGTCGACGAGACCGACCGCGACGGCGACGCCGCCGGGAAGTTCGCGCTGCAGACGCCGCAGCGAAGCGAGCGAGTCCTCGACGAAGGAGTCCTGATCGAGGAGGTCCATGGGCGGATAACCGCAGAGCGCAAGCTCCGGGAAAACTATGAGGTCGGGCCCGGCCTCGACTCGGCGTTGATCGATGGGCGACGAGCCGGAATCCGGCGCGGCGCAGGCACGGTGGACGAAGGACAATATTTTTTCGCGGTTGCCTTCGAAGTCCCCAATCACATTGTTAATCTGGGCGAGCGCAACACGCATGGGAACCTCCGACCAAAAAGGGCGCGACCTTGCGGCGCCCCTATGGTCATAGTACACTCGCTCGCGTGAAGAAGACAATCCTGATCGCTCCCTTCAACGGCCCCTTGGCTGCCGCGATCGCGGCCCAGGCCCGCGCCTCGGGCTGGACGGCGGCCCTGGCCCTCGCCGGAGGACCGCGACCGGACGCGCAGGAAGCCCCCGAAGGCGCCGACGCCGACAGCCTTGCGCTGTCCTACACGCCTTCGTCCTTCGTCTCCGTTTCTGCGATGGTCCTCCATGCGCGGAACGCCCTTGGCGAGATCGACGCGGCCGTTCTCGTCGGCGATGTCTCCGCCATCCACGCGGGTTTCTTGGGCGAGCGCCCCGGCGAGCTCGGCTCCATCGTCGAGGAGCAGTGCGCGGGTCCCCTCTATCTAGCGCGCGAACTGTCCCACAGATTCGATGCCCGCAAGTCCGGCCGCATCCTCCTTCTGGCGCCGGAGCGTCCGCGCGACGCCGCCCTTGGACCGGTCGCGTCCCTCGTCTCGGGCGCCTTCGAGGGGCTCGGCGCCGGTCTCTTCACGATGGCGGAGAGCGCTCCCTGGTCGGCCTACGGCGTCCTCGAGGCGAGCGGCCTTCCGGAACGGGCCGCGCAATTCGTGCTCTCCCTCCTTGATGACCCGAAGGCGTCGAAGTCCGGACGATGGATCAGATACACGGGCAAGTCCGGGATCTTCGGGACGGGTTGAGAGCGGCATGGGCCAGAGCGTGCGGTTGGGCATACTCACGAGCGGAGGCGACTGCCCCGGTCTCAACGCTGCCATCCGCGGCGTCGCAAAGGCCGCCTACACGATGGGCGACGCCACCGTGGTGGGCATCGCCGACGGCTACCGCGGCCTCATAGAGGGACGCGCGCGCGTGCTCGACCCGGAAGAGACCTCCGGCATCCTCACGCGCGGCGGCACGATTCTCGGCTCCTCGCGCGAGAAACCCTTCGAGATTCGCGACGACGAGTCCTGGACCGACGCCGACGAGGGAATGGACAAGCCCGAGCTCATCAAACGGAACTACCGCGAGCTCGGGCTGGACTGCCTCGTCGTGCTCGGCGGCAACGGCACGAACACGACCGCCGCCCGTCTCCAGGAAGCTGGTCTGCGGGTGATCGGCCTTCCAAAGACTATCGACAACGACATATGGGGGACGGAGCCCTCCTTCGGCTTCCACTCCGCGGTCGAGATCGCGACCGAGGCAATAGACCGCCTGCATTCCACCGCGACCTCGCACAACCGCGTCATGGTCATCGAATTGATGGGGCACCGCGCGGGCTGGCTGGCGCTTTACGCAGGCATAGCCGGCGGCGGCGACGTGCTGCTCATCCCGGAGATACCTTACGACCCAAAGGCGATCACAAAGCACCTGAGGCGGAGAACGAAAGAGGGAAAGGCCTTCTCGATCGTCGTCGTCGCCGAGGGGGCGATGAGCGCCGAGGAAGCGGCCATGGACAAGAAAAAGCGGAAAAAGCTACGCGCATCGATGCCCTACCCCTCGATCGGCTACCGCGTCGCCGCGGAGATCGCTTCCTCCACGGGAATGGAGACGCGGGTGACCGTGCTCGGCTACCTGCAGCGGGGCGGAGTGCCCTCGCCCTACGACCGCCTCCTCGCCACTTCCTTCGGGACCGCGGCCGCGGAGCTCATCTACGGCGAGCGCTTCGGGCGCATGGTCGCATACCGCAACGGCGCCGTCGACTCGGTGAGCCTCGACGAAGTGGCGGGAAAGACGAAAAGGGTTCCCGTCGATCACGAGCTCGTGCGGAGCGCGCGCATGGTCGGCACCTGTCTCGGCGCGGAGTGAAGGCGGAAGGGCTGTCCAAGTAAGATGATTCTCCGCGGAGACGTTGAGACAGAGCCGCAGAGGCCCGCGAAGAGCGAACGGAAGTGAAATCGGTTGCGTCAGCTCGCTGGAGCCCCCTCGGATTGACGCTACGCACTCATTTGATCTTCTTTTTCAGCTTGCGGGCGACGGAGGCCGCGTTTGGACGCGTGGCGGCCGCCGCCGCCTGCTCTTGAGCCAGCTTCGCATGCCGCCCGGCGAGGACCAGGAAAAGCGCGCCGCCCAGAATCATGGCGAGGCAGAAGAGCTGCCCCATCGAGAAGTTCCACGGCGTCGTGAACATGTAGGTCGGCGCCGACTTGTCGCCCAGCGGGAGCACGTAGCCGATGCCGGCGTCCGGTTCGCGGAAGTATTCGACGACAAAGCGGACGAGGCCGTAGCCGATGACGTAGACGCCTGTGGCGAATCCCGTGAACGCCTTTCTCTTCCGGATCAGGAACCAGAGGACGAGCCAGAGCAGGAGGCCCTCGAAGGTCGCCTCGTAGAGCTGGGAAGGATGGCGCGGCAGGTTCACGAGGTCGTTCATCGACGAAAGCTTGATGCCGACCCTGTTGGCGAAGTCCTGCACCCAGCCTTCGCGCGCCGAGAACTTCTCCGCATCCGGCACGTTGGGGAAAATCATGCCGATCGGCGAGGCGGTGACCTTGCCCCAGAGCTCGCCATTTATGAAATTGCCCAGGCGGCCGAAGGTGTAGCCGAGCGGCGCGGATACCGCGATGACATCCGCCCATTGGAGCCAGGGGCTTTTCTTGACGAGGCAGTAGATGATGGTCGCCACGATGAGCCCCACGAGGCCGCCGTGGTACGACATCCCCTGGAAGCCGGCGAACTTGCCGTCCTCGCCGAAGGGCCAGAAGATGAGCCAGGGTTTAGCCCAGTAGTAGCCGGTCGGATCGTATACGAGCGTTCCGAAGATGCGGCCGCCGACGAGGAGGCCGACGATGGCCCAGAAGAAGAAGCCCGCCGCGTCGTCCTCGCTCCATGGCGCGGAGCGCCGCTTGGATTCGTAGCGGAACAGGAACCAGGTCACCGCGAAGGCGATGACGTACATGAGACCGTACCAGCGGAAGGGAAGGCCGGGGATGATCTCCGGTTTGATCCAGCTTGGGAAGGAAATCGCGGCGAGCATGTTCTCTCCTATAATGGCCGCTCGACGATGCGGCCGGCCCTCGGGTCGAAGGCGAAGACCACCTTCGTCTTGCGGCTGCGGACTTCGTAAAAGCGATTATGGCTTTCGAGAATGACGCCGGGGAAGACGGTTCCCTTGACGCGAACCTCGGAGGGAATATGCTCCTCGAACCGCTCACGGAGATCGAAGACGCGGAGCGTACGCTTCTCCAGAAGTTTCACAAGTTTTACCTTATCTTGCCGCGCGCGGTCGAGACCCGCTCCGGCCCGTCCAAGCTCGGCCATGCCGCGGTCCGTTTGGAGGATAAGCGCTTTCAAGCGCTCGATCTCCCGCTCCTCCACATCGATTTGATCGGCCACCAAGTAGTCCTGGCCGAAGGATATCTCGGTCTTCGTGTAGTTCTCCGAGCCCAGCGTGGTCACCTCGACGCCTTTCCGGGCGCGGCAGAGGCCACCTATGAGCGCCCCTCTTTCGGAGAGCAGCACCAGGCGCCCGTTCGTCTTGACGTTGCAGAGTATGCACGCGTTTCTTACTCGAATGTCCTCGACTGCGAGGAGGAGGGCCTGCTCAGCGAAGGAGGCTTCGATGCTCTTTCGGGCCCTGACGGTGCCCTTGCGGCCGCCCTTGACGCCCTCGGTCACGCGGATGCCGCCGTCGCTGGAAACAAGCGAGGCTTCTACCGCCCCGCCGACAGCGACATCGCCGCCTGCGACCAGGGAGTAGCCAGCCAGCACTGAGCCCGCCACCTTGATCGATCCAGGGAAGCGCACATTGCCCGTCTGGGCGCCGACATCGCCTTGGAGCGCGAGGTGCTCCCGCACAGATATGCGGTTTTTCTCGACGACGAGCTCGCCACCGACCGCGGCCACCAGTATCCGCTCGCCGCCTTCGCCCGTCTCTTCACGCACGGAGTCGTCGTGTTCGGGAGCCTGCTCGCCCTTGGCGGCTGCGGCCTTCGAGGGGCGGCCCAGTACATCGACGCCGTCCTCCCCCGCCCCGCCGCTGGCGGTGATCGAGACAATGGCCTGGCCGGCGGCCACGCGAGTCATCGTATCGCGCTCCTTGAAATCCGCACGGCCATCGTCGGCAAGCGTATAGAGGGCGCCGCTCGCGCGATCGACCCGCCACTCCATCTTCAGCCCCCCCGAGGGAACCGGTTGTCGACCGCGAGCGACGATCCTTTTTAGGACTGGGTTGCCGGCGCGCGCATCGGCTATGGCCTCGGCGATCGAGAACGGCTCTATGCCCTGCACCACGCCCTTTTCGTTGAGCGCGGCTATGACGCCTTCCACAGACAGAGCCGAGCCGAGCCCTTCGCCCGAGGTCAAACTGATCGTCGCGGTCATCGCGTCGGAGGAGACGGAGGCTTCTATCGTGGCGTCGCGGTGCCGCAGGACGCGGAGGCGCCAGCCTCCCCCGACCTCTTCGGCGAGGAGGAGCCCCGCTGCCGTCGCGCTGAGCGCGCCCTTCGAGAAATCGATGTTCTCGTAGACCCGGATGGAGGGATCGTTGCCCGGAAGCGCGGGGAGTCTCCTGCCGTATACGTCCACTCCCTCCTGTCCCGGCGAGCCGGGGGACAGCTCGCCGATCCTCTGGCCGAGCTGCACCTGTGCGACCTTCGTCGAAGGACCGATGGGAAACTCCCCGAGACTCGGGACCGCCTGCGCGAGCCCCGAGTGGGCCGCGAGCTCGGCCTTGAGTCCGTCCGCCTTCGCTTCGTCCAAGAAGGCGACCGCGAAGGTGAGGCTTCGGTCCTTGCCGCGGCTCGGAGCGCTCCCCTCGGCCAGAGGATAGTCGAGGAGCTCCGCACTTTGTCCCTTGTAGAAATCGAGGATATCCTTCTTGAGCTGATCGGGCTTGAAGCCACGGACTCGCGAGGCCTTGAGCTCGGCGCTGAGCGCCGAGAGCTCGAGGGGTCGCCCCCCGCCTCGGCCCTTCCAGATCGAGAGGGTGGCCCTTACGCCGTCCGGGCTGACGTCTATGTTGATTTTGGCGTCGCGATCCTTGGAGAGGCTCCGGCCCACCAGCGCGTCGCCGCTCGATACAGCCGTCTCAAGCAGGTCCGCGAGAGCCTCCTTCTCGAGGAGCTCGTCCTCGGAAGCGCCGAGCTCCACGGCCTTCTCCAGCACGTCAGCCGCGGAGGGGCCCCGCAGCCGGCGGTCGCCCGGCGCATAGGTTAGGGAATACGTCGAGCCGTCCGGAGAGACATCCATAGACCAGCTGTGGATGGGCAGAGGAACGAGGTCCACCCAGCGCTCGCCTCGGCGGACGATTCCATCGGCCTCCGCGAGCAGCTCGCTCTTCTGGCGCAGGACGCCCTGCCCCGTGTAGAAGGTTCCGTCATCGACGGGGCTCGGCAGGGGCTTGCCGAAGATGGTCTTGCCCGGCTTTCCGGGCTTGGAGATCGACAGAATGCCGATTCGAGCCCCGCGCGTCGCATAGCCCGTGGAGAGCACCGTGGGATCCGGGTGGACGAGCTCGCGCCTCTGCCTGCGCTCGGTCACGGTCACCTTTTCCACTCGCGCGGGGAGGAAGGGCAGGACCCCCGGCTTCTTGACGCTCTTTTCGACGCGGACAGTCTCCACTTTGATCTTGTACAGCAAGGGCGGCGGCGCCTCGGCAGAAACTGCGGCCGCGATCTCGGCGAGCTCGGGAGGAGGAGGCAGCTCGACCCATTCCGGCAACTCTGGAACCGCGGGCTGGGGAGCCTCGCCGCGGGCGACCACCTCGAGCGTCGCGCCCTTTGCGCGGGACAGTTTCTGTATGAGATCTTCGGCGCGCTTCTGGTTCCAGCCGCCTATGCGCGCATCCATGAGGACGCGCAAAAGCTTGTCGGCTGTCCACTCCGCCCCGCTCGGATTGGCGGTAAAGCGAATTGAAGCCTCGAGCTCGCTTTCCTCTATCGTGAGGGTGAGGTCTCCCTTAGCGGCGCCCTGTGCCATCGCTCGACCCTAGCCGGGGAAACCCTGTCCCATAGCCTTCGCGAGCTTGTATTTGATGAACTGGTTCTCCCGCCTCAGCTTGTCGATCTCGAACTGTTGACTCCTGATGGTCTCGACGAGATCGCCTTCGGTGAGGGCCCCCGAGGAGAGAAGCTCCTCGACGTAGGCCATCTTGGCGCCGAAGTCGGTCTCGGCCTCGAGCTCGGCGGTCTTGAATCCACCCTCGAGCTCCGCGAGCGAGAGGGGCAGGTCCTCCTCGCCCTCGACCTGCATGAGCTTGTCGGCGGTGCGGTAGAGGCCTTGGCTAAGGACGGATTGCGGCTTGTACCGGATGATGGGGATCCTGCTGCCCAGGGCTATGTCCTGGAGCTCGTCGCGGTACAGGACGCCGAGATGCTCTATGTCGATGTTGAGGTACTCGGCGCAGGAGCGCCGGATCTTCTGCGACTTTTCCGCGTCCTTGGGATCCTCGAGCATGTTCATGAGGAGACGGGGCCTGAAGCGCTGCATCCGCTCTGTCGCGGCAGACCAGCGCTCGGGGTCGAGCTCCTTCACCTGATCGAGGATGGCGGGGACATAGGCCTTTTGGAGCGATGCGCCGTCCTTGCGCAGGGATTCGAGATACTCGTAGGCGCGCGACTTGGTGCCGAAGGCTCCGTACAGCAGGCGGAAGACGGCGTTCTTGAGGAAAAGGTAGGCGTTGAGCGTGGCTGTGAGCGTGGGCGCCGTGACCACGATGCCGTGTGTGCTCATGAGGAAAAAGTCGAGGATGTTCGAGCCTGTGCCCGCGCCCAGGTCGAGCACCAGGTAGTCGGCTTCGATCGACAGGAGCCGCTTCACGAGCTGGTTCTTCTGGGACGGCTTTATGTTGGCCAGGCCGGGGACCTCCGCGTCTCCAGGGAGAAAACGGAGATTTGGGTAGTCCGTGTCGAGCACGACACTTTCGAAGGCGACGCCCGTGCCGACAAGGAAGGTGCCGATGCCGGCCTTGGGCGCTGGCACGCCCAAGATGAGGTGGAGGTTGGAGGCGCCGAGGTCGAGGTCGGCCAGGACGACCCTGCGTCCCGATTGCGCGAGGGCGATCGACAGGTTCGCGGCGACCATGGACTTGCCGACCCCGCCCTTGCCGCTCGCTATCGGAACAATGTGCACGGCCTAGCCCCCGACTTTCTCGATGTCTTCGGGGCCCTGGCCCGGAGGAGCCTCGAGGGGGCCGTGGCCGTCGTCGCGTTCACCAGACAGCGCGAGGAGAGTCAGGGACAGGACATCCACGAGGGCGATCACGCCGACGAGAGCGGCGACCGTGCCGGGATGAGGCAGCATCGCTTGAGCGGCCTTGAGATAGTCGCCGAGGAGGAGGGCGACAGGAACGAGGACGACGAGGCCCGCGATCTTGCCGACGATGAGGAGGGGGCGGTAGGCGTTATACCGAACGTGGTCGAGCCAGAGGAAAAAAAAACCTGCCGCAAAGAGCAGTTGTGGCGCGGCCCCGTAGCGAAAAAGCCTCTCGGCTCCATTCGCGGCCCTGAACAAACCCAGTCCCTGAGCGAGTGTCATGAGGGCAAAAAAGCGGAGGAGTTCCGCGATCGCCGCGGCGAGAAGGATCGGCCGTCGCTTCATAATGTTGCCCGAAGTGTACTTTCCGCCCCGCGGGCAGTCAAGGCGCGCGGGCTCTTCGGTCAGTTGACATGAGGGCAGCGTAAAAGGATATTGTCTTGTATGACGCAGGACACCAAGAAGCCCGGAGCCCACCGTTTCGCATGGGGCGCGGTAGCGACCCTCATGGTCCTCTTCTCTGCCTTCTCCCTGGCAGTACCGCGAGCATTCGCCCAAACGAACGACCAAAAGACCGCGGACACACGGCGGTATACAGAGATACTGCAGAACACCTTCAACTTCTTGCTTCAAGACTACGTCGACGCTCCCGACCCCCAGAAGCTCTACGAGGGGGCGATGAAGGGCCTCCTCGACTCGCTCGGCGATCCTTACTCCGTGTTCCTCGACGAAGCGATGATGAGCGATATGAACGACGTGACCTCCGGCGAGTTCGGCGGCGTGGGCCTGTACATCTCCAAGCAGACCAAGGATCCCAAGAAGCCCGACGACCAGCCGCTTTATATCGAGATCGTTTCGCCGATCGAGGACACGCCCGGCTTCAAGTTCGGCCTCAAGAGCGGCGACCTCATCACCAAGATCGACGGCGCATCCACCGCCGCGCTCACCGTCGACGAGGCGCAGAAGCTCATCCGCGGCACCGCGGGCAGCGCGGTCGTTCTGACCATCCGCAGGGGCGAGGCCGCCGAGTTCGACGCCTCGCTCGTGCGCGCGCGGATCGAGATTCCGACCGTGAAGACGGCCCTCATTCCCACGCCCAAGGGCAACGTGGCCTACCTCCGCATCATCGAGTTCACCGCCGCCACCAAGGCGCGGGTGGACGACGCGATCAGGGGGTTCAATGCATCCGGGTACCGGGCCATGATCGTGGATGTGCGCAACGATCCGGGCGGCCTCCTCCAGGCGGTCATCGGCGTGGCGGGCGACTTCATCGATTCGGGCGTCATAGTGTCGACAA
>Ga0187814_10000701_pt1 | contig 11835 bp, 6 predicted proteins | sample NC_S_4_FD_132450 | JGI IMG/M metagenome (GOLD analysis project Ga0187814, IMG submission 132450) | Wetland sediment microbial communities from Neuse River Estuary, North Carolina, USA - ASW-S_4 | ecosystem: Environmental > Aquatic > Freshwater > Wetlands > Sediment | place: USA: North Carolina...
CCCCGGCTCTCGAGCAGGTCCATCAGCCGCCCGGCCTTGGCGAAGCCGACCCGCAGCTTGCGCTGCAGCATCGACGTCGACCCGAACTGGGTGGTGATGATCAGCTCCGCCGCCTGCATGAGCAGATCGAGGTCGTCGCCGATGTCGGAGTCGATCTCGCGCGAGCGGTCCGGCGCGGCGGCGACGTCCTCCCGGTAGGTGGGCTCGGCCTGCTTCTTGCAGTGCGCGACGATGTCGCGGATTTCCTTCTCCGACACGAACGCGTTCTGCAGCCGGATCGGCTTGGACGCGCCCATCGGCAGGAACAGCGCGTCGCCCTGCCCGACCAGCTTCTCGGCCCCCGGCTGATCCAGGATGACCCGGGAGTCCGTCAGGCTGGACGTCGAGAACGCCAGCCGGGACGGGACGTTCGCCTTGATCAGGCCGGTCACCACGTCCACGCTCGGCCGCTGGGTGGCCAGCACCAGGTGGATGCCCGCCGCCCGGGCCAGCTGCGTGATCCGGACCACCGAATCCTCGACGTCGCGGGGCGCCACCATCATGAGGTCGGCCAGCTCGTCCACGAGCACCATCAGGTACGGGTACGGCAGGTACACCCGCTCGCTGCCCGCGGGCGGCGTCAGCCGCCCGGCCCGCACCGCCTTGTTGAAGTCGTCGACGTGCCGGAACCCGCTGGCCGCCAGGTCGTCGTACCGGCGCTCCATCTCGCCGACCACCCAGTCCAGGGCCTCCGCCGCCTTCTTCGGGCTGGTGATGATCGGCGTGATCAGGTGCGGGATCCCGTCGTAGATGGACAACTCGACCCGTTTCGGGTCAATCAGGATCATCCGCACCTCGTCCGGCGTGGCCCTGGTCAGGATCGAGGTGATAAACCCATTGAGGCAGACTGAGTTGTGTGTCGGGATGCACGAGCGGCTGGCCAGATACATCCGGCTGGGACTGCTGACCCCAATGCAGCGGACCGGCACCGACTCGATGGGCCGCACGTCGACGATGTACCGCCGCCGTGCCGTGCTCGTCGGCTTGACCTGGCGCTGCCGCGCCAGCTTCCGGCTGAGCCTGAATACCGGCTCGTCCGGGGTGAAGCCCACGGTGTAGGCAACCGACGTCTTGTCGGTGCGACCGGCGCACGCCTTGGTCCTCAGCGTGGCCTTGAACCCCAGACCGTGCACCAATTCCAGTACGCCGTGCGCGAGATCGGGGTTGGTCGACGTGAACTCGACCAGTCCCCCGGGACTGCAGTAGCCGTCGGTGTCGAGCAGGCCCGCAAGCAAGGCCCGGCGCTGCGGGATCGAGGCATGGAGGTACGACTCGGGAATGTGCTTCGGTCCCATCGTACGAAGGATCTCCGCCATGCTCCGGTACCGCTCCCGGGGAGGGGATGTGGCTACGACCCTTCCCCGGCGGCCCGGCGGGAACCGGCCATCCGCTGCCCTCAGCGTGGCCGAGAGCCCCACGCCGACGTGCGCGGCCGCGCCGGCGACGCTCATCCCCCGTTCGGCGAGGTCGAGCGCTTCGGCAATGCGCCGCTCGCGCTCGGGACGATTCCAGATGGTGTACTGCAGCCGGGTACTCGGGTGATGCGTGACGACGTATCCGTCGGCGCGGATCTGGTCAAGGATCTCCTGGTCCGCGCTCGTGATGTCGGCTCCGCCGGTCCGTCCGTCACCGAGCCAGCAGCCGAACGTGTACGGAGCCACCGGCAGATCCCGTTCGGCGTACTCAAGCGGGCGGCACAGCGCGACCGAGTGGTTGAAGCGTCCCCAGTGGCGAATAGACGCCGCGATCTGCGCGGTGGTGACCGGCTCGGTGTCGGCCGGGCTGAGGTGGCCGTGACCTGCCGGGGTGCTGATCCGTTCGGCGAGTGCCTTGTAGGTGAGGTGGCGCGAGTAGGCGGGTGTCCGGAACGAGACGTCGCGGCCGTTCCGCCGGTACGACGTTCGCAGGACGCGGCCCTCTCGCGGAAGGCCCGGCACTACGTTCTGGTACAGGACGTTCCGGAACTGCGCGCCGACGTCCGCCAGTACCTCGGCGGTCGAGACGAGCCGGTCCGGTTCTGCCAGCACCGCAGCCGCCCGTTCCACGACGAGTTGCAGATCCTCGGCCGCCCAATAGGGCAGGCCGGTCCGCGGACGAGCGCGCTGCTGGCGCCCGGCGGCCGTGGTGGTTCGCCATAGATGCTCCGCGTCAGCCACGATGACCGTGCCGTCAGAGAACTCCACCTCATAGCATGGCCTGCCCAGCATGACGGGCGTGGCCGCGGTCACCGTACAGGGCTGGCCGTTTTCGTCGAATACTTCGTCGCCGGGTTGGACTTCGCCCATAGTCGTCCAGCCGCGGGGGGTCGGAATCGGCGTGTCCAGGGCGAGCGCCTTGCCGGCTCCCGTCGCGCCGGCAATCAGCACGTGCGGCATCTTCGCGAGGTTGGCGACGAGGACGCGGCCCTCGACGTCCTTGCCGAGGCCGACCACCATCGGGTGGTGGTCGCCGATCGCGACCTGCGACTTGAGCACGTCGCCGAGGCTGACGATCTCCTTGTCGGCGTTCGGGATCTCGATGCCGATCGCGGACTTGCCCGGGATCGGCGACACGATCCGCACGTCCGCGCTCTTGACCGCGTACGCGATGTTCTTCTGCAGCGCGGTGACGCGCTCCACCTTGACCGCCGGGCCGAGCTCGATCTCGTACCTGGTCACCGTCGGTCCCCGGCTGAACCCGGTGACCTGCGCGTCCACCTGGAACTGCTCGAGCACCTCGGACAGCGCGGCGACCACGATGTCGTTGGCGTGCGTCCGCTGCTTGGGCGTCGAGCCCGGCCGCAGCAGGGCGGTGGGCGGAAGGGTGTACCCGCTGAGCGAGGCGCCGGTCAGCATCAGCTGCTCGGGGCGCCCCGGCGTGCCCGGCCGGGCCGTTCCGGGCTCAGCGGCCTCGGTCACGCTCGACCCAACCGCCTCACCGGCTCCCACGGGCTCGTGGTGGCCACCTGATCCGGCCGCTCCGAAGCCGAGCGCCTCGATCAGGCCTTCCATGCCGTCCGAGCCCGCCCGGGCGGGCGCCAGCCCGGCCGGCGTTCCGGCCGGCTGAGCCGCGTCGACCCCGCGGCGCCTGCCGGGCCCGACCAGCGGCGTGTCGTAGGGCTTGACGTGCTCGCCAGGCTCGAGAGCCGGGGTGCGGAGCCTGCCCGGCCTGGAGAGCTGACCGCGCACCCGGCCGGTGCCCGCCTCGTAGTCCTTGTCGATCTCGAGGCCGTCCTCGCCCTCGCCCTCGCTGCGCGGCCGGCCGTGCCCGAACAGTTCACCGAGATCAGCCAGGCGCTGCGGTATCCGGTGCAGCGGGGTGCCGGTGATGACCAGGACCCCGAACAGGGCCAGCAGCGCGAGCAGCAGGGCGACCACCCACGGCGTCAGCGCGGAGGCCAGCGGGCCCGCGACCGCAAACCCGACGATCCCGCCCGCCTTGTGCAGCGCCTCGACGCCGTCGGACGGGCGCGGCCTGCCCTTGGCGATGTCGAGCAGACCGGCCGCTCCGAGCAGCAGCGCCGTCCAGCCGATCACCGCGCGCATCGTCTGCGAGCCGCGGTCGGGATGCCGCAGCAAGCGCCAGGCGAGCAGCGCGACCAGGACGGGCGCCACCCACGCCAGCGAGCCGACCCCGCCCATGACCACCGTCTTGATTTCGCGCCCGGCCGCGTTATTCATGTGCGCCCATAGCCCGGCGGCCAGCACGATCGCCAGCCCGAGGGTGAGCAGCCCGATCCCGTCCCGGCGATGATGCGGATCCAGGTCACGCGCGCCGCGCCCGAACGACCTGGCCACGTACCCGACGGACCCCGCGGCCACCATCCAGGCCCCGGCGATCGCCCGGCCGGTCCAGCCGACCAGGATCACGACCGGGTCGTGCGCGTGCGGGGGACGGCTGGCCGCACCGCGCCTGGCCGTACCCGCCCGGCCCGTCCTGCCGCCCTTGGCCTTACTTCTCTTATTTCCCGAACGACCCGTGGTGCCTCTCCCGGAACCGCCGCTGGGCCTCCGACGGGGTGTCCCGCCGGAGCGGCTCGCCGTGGTCCCTGACCGCCGGGCCTTGACGGCAGGGTCGCCCTGCCCGTCACGCTGACGGGCAGATCCGTCGCGGGCGCGGGTCGCCATACTCACAAACGTAGCGAGAACCCGTAGGCGTCCCAAACATCGCGCCGGGCGTGTCGCCGGGCATCGCGGTAATGTCGGCCCCATGCGGGTCGCGATCCTCGATGATTACCAGCAGGTCGCCCTGGCCAGTGCGGACTGGTCCGCCGTGCGCGAACTAGCCGAGATCACCGTCTTCTCCGAGCACATCGCCAGGACCGAGGCGCTGGTGCGCGTGCTCGAGCCCTTCAACGTCGTGGTGGCCATGCGGGAGCGGACGGCCTTCGACGCCGACCGGCTCGGCCGGCTGCCGAACCTGCGGCTGCTGGTCACCACCGGCATGGGCAACGCGGCGATCGACCTGGCCGCGGCGGGCGCCCGGCGGATCACGGTGTGCGGCACGGGCGGCAGCGGCACTGCGACCGCCGAGCTGACCTGGGGTCTCATCCTTGCCCTGGCCCGGCACATCCCCGAGGAAGACCAGCGGATGAAGGCGGTCGGCCGGGCCGGCGGGGCCGCGATCAGCGTCGGCGGCGGCTGGCAGCAAACCGTGGGCACCGGCCTGGCCGGCAAGCGGCTCGGCGTCGTGGGCCTCGGCTTCCAGGGCCGGAAGGTGGCGAAGATCGGCCGCGCGTTCGGCATGGACCTGCTGGTCTGGAGCCAGAACCTGGACCCGGAGCGGGCCACGAAGGCGCACGCCCAGGCGGTCAGCAAGGAGGAGTTGTTCTCCTCCGCGGACGTGGTGACCGTGCACTACAAGCTGGGGCCGCGCAGCGTCGGGCTGGTCGGCGCTGCGGAACTGGCGCTGATGAAGCCGTCCGCCTTCCTGGTCAACACCTCGCGCGGGCCGATCGTCGACGGCGCGGCCCTGCTCGCCGCCCTGCGTTCCGGCTCGATCGCGGGCGCGGCCCTCGACGTGTACGACACCGAGCCGCTGCCGCTGTCCGACCCGCTGCGCACCGCGCCCAACGTGATCCTGACCCCGCACCTCGGCTACGTCACCGACGATTCCTACCAGGTCTTCTACACCGATGCGGCCGAGGACATCGTGGCCTTCGCGAAGGGCGAGCCCGTCCGCGTCCTGAACGCCTGACGGGAGGCTTGCCGCGTCATGTTGGAGGCGAAGACCCCGCGGCCTCAATCCAGTTCGTCCCTGGCCGTGGCGTCGCCCCTGTCGCTCCACCCGAGACTGGCTACCGCCCGGCGCCCGTGTGAATGCGGAGGCAAGTGCGGCTCCTGCGCCGCCGGGCGCCAGCATGAGTCCCATCCCGATCAGCCTCACCAGCCAACTTCGGCGGTGCGGCGAGACTTCGATTTCTCGAGCATCCCGATTCATCCCGCTGCGGATGCGTCCCACGCCACCGCAGGTCCGCAGGTGAACGGGCGCCGGAGAATGCGCGTCAGCAAGGCGCGCGAGGCCAGCGAACTGGCCGCGCACGATGCGGCAGGCACCGGTCCCTTTGTGCTGCGCCACCCCGCCGACATACCGGGGAATCTGGACGTTAATTCGGTGGTGGCACCCGTGCTTGGTGACCCAGGCCAGCCGCTCGATTCGACCGACCGCACGTGGGCCGAGCACCGGCTCGGCTTCGACTTCTCCGGGGTAAGAATCCATGCGGACGGACGTGCCGACGCATCCGCCCGGCGACTGGACGCCGCCGGGTACGCCGTCGGAAGTCACGTGGTGTTCGCCGCCGGCCAGTACCGGCCGAACAGCGGGCCGGGCCGGGCTCTGCTTGCGCACGAGCTAGCTCATGTCGCCCGCGGGACGCCGGGCGAAGTCCACCGGTCCGGTCCGCTCGGCTTCTTCGGGGACATCTTCACCCAGGGACCGGTCGAGGCACTGTCCCGCTTGTTTGGCGAGGGGGATTTCAGCCAGGACGAGCTGACCACGTACCTGAACAAGCTGCGCACCACCCAACGTGTCGAAGGCGACTACGACAGCGACAACAAGGCCCGGGCGATCACCGGGCTGTGGGTGCGAGGTGACCGCCGGTTCGACCTCGACCCGCAGCTCAAGAGATTGCTGGTACGCGAGATGTGGGAGGGTACGACTACCTCGGGCGACGCGCAAGCGATCCTCACTATTCTCGAGCGCAGCCTCGACCCAGACCTTCTGGCGATCTTCACGACCGGCGGGGTGTCACCCAGGCAGCTCAGCAACTCGTTCGGCGAGCCGGAACGCAAACGCCTAGCCACGCTCCTCGACCAGCGGGTCAAGGGCGGATCGGAAGCCGCCTTCAAGGGCGCTCCCCTCGAATTTGTCGGCGGGCCCAGTGCAGCGTCACAGCTGAACGACGAGACGTTCCGGCACCGGTGGGAGCAGGCCCTCGTCGATGCGGTCGCCCAGATGAAGAAGGCGATGGTCGCAGACCCGGCGACGTGCAGGTTCCCGTCCGACCCGGCGCCGAAATTCGACGAGCAGAGCTGGAGACGGGACCCGACGGTCCAGGTCACCACGCCACAGGGCACGATGACCATCCGCGACCCGTCCGGCCGGGGCAGCTTCGTACCCAAGACGGGCACACCGCTGGAAGCGGTGCAGTCTCTGTTCGACAACATGACGAAGTGGGAATGCGACTGCCTTTTCGCAACCCAGATCGCCCAGCTGTTCGCCTGGAAGGAGGTCCTTACCCCGGAGGCGTTCAACGCCAAGTTCGCCGGATTCCGCACGGGCGGCGGGCAGGGATCAGCGACCACCGGCCTGGAACATGACACGGTCTCGGCCGTCGACGGCACGAATCAAGCCGACCTTGACCGGGCGCTTAAGAACTCCCCGGTGGGCACCGTCGTCGTCTGGAACAACACCAGCAAGTATGCCCAGGGCACGGCGTTCGAGTTCGAGCACGTCATCAAGGTTGCCCATAAGGGACCCGGGCAGGACGACCTGTACGCCGCGCATGGATTCGAGGGCGCGGTATTCGGCACCCCGCTCACCGCCGATGAGGTCAGATGGCATCTGGCCGAGATCAACCCGGACTTTCCCGTCCGGTTCGAAGTCAGCGTGCAGACGATTTCGGACCTTCGCAACGACGGCGTGGCACCGTACCTCATCAGTCAGCTCGAAGAGAACTTGCTGTTCGAGGCCGCCACCTGGCTGGAGTTCAGCAAGCTGAAGCCCATTGCCGAGCTAGCGGAGCTGACCAACCCGGAAGCCCGGAAGCAACTCGAAAAGATCAAGAAGTGGTCACGACGACCGTCGCCAGACCCGAGGGCAGCCCGGGCCTACGTGGACAGCACCATCGTCCTGGATCGCGTAGAGATCCCGAAGTAGGACCGCGCGGCCGGGGACACCGGCGCTCCGGCCTACCGGGGCTTCCACTGCGGGTCGCGGCCGGACAGGCTCAGCGCCCGGTCGAGGACCGTCGCGCCGTCCTCGTCACCGGGGAGCGGGACGATGGCGGCGAACCCCTGGTACTGCCGGAACAGTTCCCCCTGAGCCTCGACGGTGGCGAGCACGCTGGCGGCGACGGCCTCGTCGCCGGCGTACTCCTGGCCGGTGGCCCGGGCGATGTCCCAGCCGTGCAGGACCATCTCGGCGATCAGCATGGCGGCCACGTCGGCGGCCGGGGTGCCGCTCCCCATGACGCCTAGCTCGCGTTCCCACGCGGCCGGGTCCGACCAGGCCGTCACCGCCCGGTCGATCTGGGCCGCGTAGTCCTGCGCGAACCCGGGATCGGCGGTGAAATCCCTGGTCATCAGGTCCTCGGCGACGCTCTCACCGTGCGCCCTGCGCTCCGCGGAGTACGCGGTCCACAAGATCACGTGGTTGACCAGGGTCCGCAGGTCCCAGTCGTCGCAGGGCGTCGGCGCGTCCATCGGGTGCCCAGGCACTCCCGCGACCACGCGGGCCGCCTCGGCCGCGGCGGCGGCCATCAGGGCCGGCCCGGAGGGATCCTCTGAATTCGTGTGCATTGCTTCACGATACGAGGGCACGTCGCCCCGGCCTTGAACAAACGCGACAGCTACATTTGGTCGCGTGTCAGATACCGCCTACCTCGCGGACGCGGTTCCCGCCGCGCTGATGGGGCGTGGCGTGCTGCGTCCCGGGCTCGCGGCCGCCCGGTTCGGCCTGGACCGGTATGAGCCTTCGGCCCCGCTTGCGCCGTTTGTCGACTTTTACTGGATCATCCGCTGGGATCTGCGCGGGCAGCCGGCGCACGAGCAGACGATCCTGCCGCACCCCAACGTGAACCTGGCCTTCGAGGCCTCGGGGGCCGGGATCTACGGCGTCGACACCAAGCTGTTCGTCCGCGTCCTGACCGGGCGTGGCCAGGCCCTGGGCGTCCGATTCCGCGCCGGGTGTTTCCGGCCCTTCTGGCAGGCACCCATCTCCCAGCTCAGCGACCGGGTGGTCCCGGCCGCGCGGCTGTTCGGCTCGCGGGCGGAGGGCACGCGGCAGGCGATCATGCGCGCCGGGGCCGACGGGGACGCCGAGATGGTGGCTCACGCCGAGGTACTCCTTTCCTCCGTCCTGCCGGAACCCGACCCGGCGGCCGAGCAGGCCGCGACGCTGGTCGCCCGGATCACCGACGACCCGGCGCTGCGCCGCGTCGAGCACCTGTCGGCCGCGTCCGGGATCTCCGCCCGCAGCCTGCAACGGCTGTTCGCCGACTACGTAGGGGTCGGCCCCAAGTGGGTCATGCAGCGGGCCCGGCTGCACGAGGCGGCCGCCCGGGCCGACACCGGCGAGTTCATCGACTGGGCCAGGCTCGCCGCCGACCTCGGCTACGCCGACCAGGCCCACCTGACCCGTGACTTCACCGCCACCCTCGGCGTCCCGCCCGCCCGTTACGCCCACCCCGAGCCGCAGGTCGCGATGACCGCTCCATCGGGCCGCCGCAACCAGTGACCCGCAGTTTCCTGGCTGGATTATGCGGAGGCGCGGCCCGGCACGTTCCGCAGGTAGGTGCTGCCGTCGATGGTCGCCCGGCCGACCTGCAGGTCACCCGCTTCTCCGCTCTCTTATCGGCCGCCCTGAAGGAGCACCTGCACTGCGCTGCGACCCGGTTGCACCTCGACGCACACATCCAGCGAGCGCCCCGCCAGGGCCGCCAGCGGGACAACCAGGATGAGGGAGACGAACCCTAGCGCGAGCACAAGCATCCGGTTACCCCGGCATTCTCCCAGAACGCGGCGATACGATCTGCGGGCGATGGTTCTGCGGCGATACTCATCGCTACGTGCCACGTTACGGCACCACGCCCGCTGCCTTGGGGCGGACAAGCGCCATTTTCCCACTAATGGCCCGGTATATCACGCGTCCGCGTCGTTATCTTAGCTTCTTTTAAGCACATGGACAGTGGGAATGATGGTCGGCGTGAGAGACCTCAAGCCCGTAGCAGAAGTGACGTACCAGGACAACGGGGACGGCGAAGGGTTGGTGCCGATGACACCAATAACCCGGGTACCGGCTGGGCCCGTGAATGGGTCAGCTTGGCTGCCCGCTTACCCCGGTCAGTCCCAGCCCCTGAATGCGGGAATGCTCACCTTGGGAGCGTTGCCGAGCTCGCCGTTCTGGGCGCGCCGGTATACCCGCCAGTTTCTGAATTCCTGCGCGGGAATCAACGAGACCACCGCCGACACCGCTGAATTGCTCGTCTCGGAGCTCGTCACCAACGCGGTGCGGTTCTCCGGCGATCCCGCCCGCCCGCTCCGGTATTCCGAGCGCGCTAGCATGGGACTGATATCGCTATCCCTGCGGCATTTCCGCGAGGGCTTGCTCATTGAGGTTTTCGATACCGACGCCAAGCCGCCGGTACTATCTGATCCCGAACCGGACGCGGAAAACGGCCGGGGCCTGATGCTGGTGGACGCGCTGGCCAGGGAATGGTCCTACTTTTTCCCCCCGGGCGGCGGCAAAGTCGTTTACTGCTTGCTGGATATCTCGAGGTTAACGGTTATGCGCCCGGGGAACCGGGCCCGGGAAGCCAGCATCGCGGCTCCCCGGGCACGCTCAGTTCGTCGATCGGCCAGGGTTTTATCCCGCGGCCAAGGCGGGCACCAGGTTCGCCGCGTCGGGCGTGCCGAGCCCGGTCACCGGGTCCCAGCCGACGGATGCGTTGTAGCCGGGGATGGACGGGTCGGGCCCGTTGTTGCCGGTGGTCACGTCGTAGAAGTACGTGCCGTAGTTCGCGCCAGACGCCAGCTTGTACAGCGTGGGGTTGATCTGACCGAGGCCGTGGCCGGCGATCTGGTCGGCGATGGCGACCATCCCGGCGAACTGCGGAGCGGAACACGACGTCCCGCCGACGAGGTACCAGCCGGGGCTGAGGCCGGGGGCGGTGAGGTAGACCAGGGGCGCGGTGGTGGCGCTGGCCTGCCACGCGACGTCGGGCACGCCGCGCATGGAGCCGATCGCGGTGGAGTTGGCCGGCAGGCTGTTCTGGTAGCCGGGCTTGGCGAAGACGTGGCTGAAGCCGCCGGTCGAGTCGATCCACCCGATCTCCCGCACGCCCGGGTTGTTCTGGCACTTGGCCGGCGGGTCGGTCGAGTCGACCCCGGTGCCGGTGAACGGGCTGGTGCACAGGTAGGTGCCGCCCACCGCGGTCACCAGCGGGTCGGAGGCCGGCCAGTTGACCGTCGGGAACGGGAAGGTCACCGGGTTAGGCACCGGCGTCTTCTTGGAGTTGGCGGTTCCGCCGTCACCGGAACTGGCGATCACGGTGACGCCGTCGGCGGCGGCGGAGATGAACGCGTGCCGCAGGTTCTGCAGCGAGTTCGCGCCGTTGAAGCTCTCCTCGGTCGCGCCGAAGCTCTGCGAGATGACCTCGGCCTGGCCGTGGTCCACGACGAACTGCTCGGCATCCATCATCGCCGGGAGGCCCTGGACGCCCTCGGTCTCGGCCGGGTTGGTGGTCACGTTGAGGATGTTGGCCAGCGGGGCGATGGCGTGCGCCCATTCGACGTCCAGGCTGGTCTCGACGGCCCAGGAATTGCGGTCCTGCGAGCCGGGATTGTTGGCGTTCGGCGGCGGCGCCTTCACCTCGGTCTTCCCGTTCCAGTACACGTGGGTGAAGGTGGGGACGCCGGCCCCGCAGGCCGTGCCCGGCTCGCCGCACATGTGCGGCAGTTTCATCTGGGTGTCGAAGTTAGCCAGGTCCGGGGCCATGTTCGGGTTGCCGAACGAGTCGATGATGGCGATCGTGACGCCCTGGCCTTCATCGCCCAGCGCATACAGCGGGGGCAGGTGGTAGGAGGTCTCCATCACCGACGCGGTGAAGCAACGGCGGCCCAGCGCGAAGCACTGGGTTTCGCTCGGCGGCGTGAGGCTAGCGGCCACGTAGTCGTACTCGGCCACCGCGGGCACGGGCTCCGGCAGGCTTGTGGCGACCGCGGCGGAGCCCACGGGGCTTCCCGCCAGCGCTGCCGCGCCGCACATGACGGCGGCCACGGCGGGGCGAGCAGTCAATCTGAACTGAGGGCGGAACAAGTGGGCCTCCTCCATCTAGGTCGACGGGTGGAGATTCGGGGACGACAAAACCCCCGTAGTTCAGATCGTGGTGGAGTGCCCGGGCGTTACACCCGGCCGCAGAGACCGAACGGGGACTTAGTGACCGTTTGATACATAGGGCGAGCAGCGTCGAACCCCAGGCCTCGACGCTGTGGCGCCGGGGCCATCCAGTGCTCAGAGGCGCCGGTGCGGCCCAGGGATTCCCGCTGACCTCATGGACCACGCCAGGTGCACTGGTCGCTCGTGAACTCGAGATTCTTA
>Ga0187814_10000702_pt1 | contig 11831 bp, 10 predicted proteins | sample NC_S_4_FD_132450 | JGI IMG/M metagenome (GOLD analysis project Ga0187814, IMG submission 132450) | Wetland sediment microbial communities from Neuse River Estuary, North Carolina, USA - ASW-S_4 | ecosystem: Environmental > Aquatic > Freshwater > Wetlands > Sediment | place: USA: North Carolina...
GAAGATAGCGCGAGGCGCCGGCACGTCCCCGAACGCCCTTCGCCGCTCATGAATAGCGCGACCGCAACCGTGCGATCCCCTCGTCCACCGCGCGGACCAGGGCGGCGTGGAGTGTCGCGTTGCCGGCCGAGATCGAGGACATCTGGAACTCGTGCCCGGATCCGAGCAGCCAGTGACGATCGAGCGGTTCACCCCAGCCGTCCGAAACCACACCACCCGCCTCGCGCAGGCACAGCCATGGCGCGGCGAGGTCATATGGAGAGTTGTTGAGCACCTCGCCTCGTCCCACGCGCTCGAACTCAGCGCGGAGCCCGGGAACATCGTCGATCAGACGTGAGCCGACCTCGATCACCGCATCTAGCTGGCCGGTGGCGATCCGCGTCATCGCGAACGCCTGCGAGCCGAGTTCGAAGGTCCCGCCGCCCACTGAGGAGGCATCGATCAGGTCGCCGATCACCTCGACCGTCGGTCGCACCGGCCGTCCGCGAAACCCGTAGGCCAAGAACATGCGGCTGATATCGGTTTCGGGGCTCGGCGCCACCCGGCGCGAGGACCGCAGGCCACCGCCCCGCTCCGCCAGGTACCAGTCGCCCGATTTGATCTCGACCACACAGCCGACCTCGATGTCCGCCATCTTCGGCTCGCCGTCGCCTAGCGGGGCAAGCGCGACGGCGACGCAGGCGGACTCGAGCCCCGCCATCGCCGGTCTGGTGCCATCGATCGGATCGACGACCAGCACGTCGGTCGCGTCCGGCGGCGCGACCAGCCCGCGATCCTCCGAGTAGAAGGCCACCCGAGGCGCCCGCTCGGCCAGGAACTTCTGGAGCGACTGCTCCGCGAGCTCGTCGATGGCGAATGTCAAATCACCGCCCGCGCCGCCTCGTGAGAAGGATCGTCCCGCGTGGGAGCCGAGCCACGGAACGACGCGCTCACGGAGATTGTGGGCCAGCTCCAGCACGAGCTGTCGGTTTGTGTTCGCGGATGAAGTCGACCTGCTCACTTGCGCTTCATTTTGAAGCTGAGAAGATCAGGGGGTGCGGCGGGCCAATGTCGCGACAAGATCGGGGTGTGGCCTGGGACTCAGGAGGACGCCGTGATGCTCCGCCGCGCCGACGGCCAGGTCGGCTACTACGAGGGCGAGGTCTAGCGACCGCCTCGGCCACCGGGTTGAGCGACACTCAGCCCGGGATTTCGAGCGTAAAGATGGTCTGCCCCGGCTCCGAGCGGACCGACAGCCGGCCAGACATGCGCTCGGCCAGCTCGCTTGCGATCGTCAGGCCGAGTCCCGAGCCCTGGAGATCGTCGCCGGTGTAGAACGGCTCGAAGATCCGCCGCTGCGCTTGACGGTCGATGCCGCCGCCGTCGTCGCGAACGGCGAGCCTCAGGTGACCGTCGGAGCGCGTCGCGGTGACGACGATCCGGGTTCCCGCTGGAGTATGGATGAGCGCGTTGTCGATCAGGATCCGCATGATCTGGGCGACACGAACGGGGTCGCACTGCGCCTCGATCGTGCGCGCAGCCAAGCGCAGCTCGAGATGGGAATCGTGCTGTGCCAGTGCGGGCTCGAACTCCCCGGATACCGATCGGGTCAACTCCCCGAGGTCGACCTGCTCGGGCCGGAGCTGGAGCGAGCCGGACTCCAGAGCCGAGAGATCGAGGAGGTCTACCGAGAGCTTCCGGAGCCGCTCGACCTGGTCCTTGACCTGCTCCAGAAACCGCTGACGCGTCTCCGCGTCGAGGTCCTCATCCTCCAGCAACTCGACGAATCCGCCGAGTGAGAAGATCGGCGTGCGCAACTCGTGTGAGGCGGTGGCGATGAACTTTTCACGCGCGGACTCAGCCTGTGCGAGCTGGCGCTGCATCTGGTTGAAGGCGACCGCCAGCTGTCCGAGCTCGTCGGCGGAGTCGATCGCGATTGGATGTTCGAAGTCGCCCCCGGCGACCTGCTCGGCCGCGAGCTCGAGGCGCTTGACGCGCTGCGCGAGCGCCCGCGCGACGAGATAGCCGCCGACGAGCGCCAGTAACAGCGCGATCCCACCGGCGATCAGGATCTCATGGCGAACGATCGCGACGCTGTGGAGAACGTCGGAGACCGGGGAGGAGTAGACGATCACGTCGGTGACGCGTCCCTGGTATCTGACCGGATACGCGGCCTCGGCCAGCGTTCCCGCGGCCGTGCGCTGGGTACCGGTCGCCAGGCTGCCGGAGCGGGCGGTGCGGTAGGCGACGCCTTCCGGAGGCGCGGCGGCCGCGCCGAGCGAGTCCGCCTGCGGGGAGAGCTGGATGCCGCCGGGGGCATACTCGACGAGCAGCAGTGTGACCCGGTCACCCGAGGCGAGCGCGGCGGCATCGACCTTGCTCCGGACGATCGACTCGGGCGTGGCGCTGCCAACCGTCTTGACGATCTGCCCCGAGTCGCCGCGGGCGGTGGTCGCGAGCTCGCTCATTCGCTCATCGATCAGCCGGGTGCGCAGTCCGGGTGCGACGTAGAGGTAGAGCGCGGCGATCGCCACCAGGGTGATCACAAAGAACACCAGTGCCAGGCGATTGCGGAGCGAGCGTCTCATGTCCTCGGAAGCGTCAGCTCAAGCGAGCGCCTCATGCTCGCCGAAGCACTCAGGCGTCGGTGTCACTCACGACTCAGTGCACTCACGATTCGGTGTCGCGGAACCGGTAGCCGACGCCGCGAACGGTGAATAGGTACTCCGGGTCCTTCGGCTCGCGCTCGATCTTCTCGCGCAGGTGCCTGATGTGCACGTCGATTGTCCGTGGGTCGCGGTAGGCCGAGTCTCCCCAGATTCCCGACAAGAGCATGTCGCGTGTGAACACGCGACCGGGCGCGTGTGCGAGCGCGGACAGGATCTCGAACTCGACGAACGTGAGCTCCACGTCCCGGCGGCGGAGCCGCACCGAGCGTTTGGCAAAGTCGATCCGCAGCTCGCGGATTTCGAGCGGAGGCTCGTCGAGCGCGAGCTCCGCCGCGCGACTCATCTCAGCGCGTCGCAGCGCCGCCTTGATCCGACTCGAGAACTCGCGCAGCGAGAACGGCTTGGTGATGTAGTCGTCGGCGCCCAGCTCCAGTCCGACCACCTTGTCGATCTCGTCCGATTTGGCGGTCAGCATGATGATCGGAACCGCGCTGCGGCCGCGCAGCTGCCGGCACACCTCGAGCCCGTCTACCTTCGGAAGCATCAGGTCGAGCACGACCAGATCGAAGGGCAGCTCCTCGAAGCGGTCGAGCGCTTGGCGGCCGTCGACCGCATGGACCACCTCGTAACCCTCCTTGCGCAACGGGTACGACAGGAGCGTCTGGATCGACTGCTCATCGTCCACGAGCAGGATGCGCGCTGATCGGTCGGGCACACTCTCCTTCCTGTCTCAAGGAAGGGTAGTGGGCCGCGGACCGGACCGGCTCGCGACCGCATCCGGGTTAATCTCTACGCGATGCTGGATCCGCGGATCTATCGCATGGGAATGGTTCCGGTCTTGCTGGCGGTGATCGTGCTCGCGTTCTCGCTGAACGACCAGCAAGGCCCGCTCGGCACCAACCTCGCACCCGACGCCTACAGCGGCGCCAACGCGTTCTCGACGATGAAGGCGCTGGCGAAGTCCTACCCCGACCGTCGCCCCGGGTCGCTCGCCGACCATCAGGCTGCCGCTTACGTCGCTCGTCAGCTGCGCGGCGATGGCCTGGCCGTCTCGACCAGCAGCTTCAGGGGGCGGACGGTAGATGGGACGCGCACGCTCGAAAACGTGGTGGGGGTACGCGCCGGACAGGAGAACGGGAGCATCGTGGTCGTGGCCGACCGTGATGCGCTCGGATCGCCGGCGGCCGCCGAGGCATCGGGGACCGCGGTGCTGCTCGAGCTGGCTCAGGTGCTCACCGGCGAGACGCTGCAGCACAGCGTGGTGCTGGCCTCGACCGGAAGCGCGGCGGGCGCTGCCGGGGCGGCACGGCTCGCAAGCACGCTCCCGCAACCGGTCGACGCGGTGATCGTGCTAGGGGATATGGCCGGAACCGAAGTCCGGAAGCCAACGGTGGTGCCGTGGTCCAACACCGAGCAGGTCGCGCCGCCGGTGCTTCGAAACACGGTTGCGTCCGCGCTTGCGACCCAGACGGGCATGGCGCCGGGTACCACAGGTCTGATCGGCCAGATCGCACATCTGGCATTCCCGATGGTGGCCTCCGAGCAAGGTCCGTTCGGCGGCAGTGGCGAGCCAGCGGTCCTCCTGTCGCTCTCAGGGGAGCGAGGGCCGGCGGCCACGGAGCCGACGAGCCTGTCACAGATCAGCGCGATGGGACGGACCGTCCTGCAGACGGTCACCGCGTTGGACGCGGGCCCCGCCGTGCCGGCACCCTCCACCTACCTGAGCTTGTCTGGGAAGTCGATTCCGGTGTGGGCAGTCCGTCTGCTGGTGCTGGTGCTGATCCTGCCCGTGCTCGTCACGACGATCGACGGCCTTGCGCGGGCCCGACGCCGCGGTCACTCGATCGTGCGCTGGGTGGCGTGGGTGCTTTTGGCCGCGCTGCCGTTCGCGCTGGCGGCGACTCTGGTGCTCGCCGCGCGGGCCGTCGGCCTGATCGGAGCGGCGCCCCCCGGACCCGTTGGGGTCGGGGCGATCTCGCTGCAGGACGGCGGGCTCTCGCTCCTGGTGGGGCTCGCCGTCGTGATCGTGGCAGGGTTGGTATGGCTGCGGCCGGCGCTGGCGAGGCTCCTCCGGGCTCGGCCCGACCACGGGCCGTACGGTGACGGGGCGGCCGCGGGGGTACTGCTCGTGCTGTGCGTCGTTGCGCTCGCGGTGTGGCTTACCAATCCGTTCGCCGCGCTCCTGTTGGTGCCCGCGCTCCATCTGTGGATGTGGATCGTCGTCCCAGAGCTCCGGCTGCCGACGCCAGCGGTTGTCGTCTTGCTCTTGGCCGGCTTCGTCCTCCCCCTCGTGATTGCGGTCGACTACGCGGACACGCTCGGCCTGGACCCGTTGCAGACCGCCTGGAGCTGGGTACTGCTCCTTGCCGGCGGAGCAGTTGGTCCGCTGGCCGCGCTCGAATGGAGCGTGGTCCTCGGCTGTGCATTCAGCGTGATCGCGATCGTCGTCCGGGCTGCGCGCCAGCCTCGCCCCGAACAGGCCCCGGTGACGATTCGCGGTCCGGTCAGCTATGCCGGTCCTGGCTCGCTCGGCGGCACCGAGTCTGCCCTTCGTCGGTGAGAGGAGGTGCGGGTGAGAAGAGGGGTGCTCGTCGCTCCACCGGGATATCTGACCGGGGGTCGTGGGCGGCCCAGCGTAAGGAGGCGGCTGATCCGCGATCTCTCCTCGGTCCTGATCATCTCAGGGCTGCTCTTGCTCGTCGATGCCGGAGTGACGCTCCTGTGGCAGGAGCCGCTGACGGCGGTGATCGCGCTGATCAAGCGCAGCCAGATCGACACCCGCTATCTGAGCTACCGCACGGCGCCGCTCTCCCGGGTGGAGCAGCATGCGCTGAGTGCACTCGCCGGCGAAGCACAGCGCACGGCCTACCTGGCACGACGCGAGGAGCGCGAGCTCCGCACCGGGGATGCGGTTGGGCGGATCACGATCCCGCGCATCGGGACGAGCTTCCTAGTCGTTCAGGGCACCGATGAGGGAAGCCTCGAGAAGGGGCCGGGTCACTACCCCACCACGTCGCTGCCGGGGCTCGGGCAGACCGTCGCGATTGCGGGGCACCGCACCACGTACCTGGCGCCGTTTCGTCACATCGATGCACTCACACCGGGCGATCAGATCGTGCTTCAGATGCCGTATGGCCGCTTCGTCTACATCGTCCAATACCACCGGATCGTGGCGCCGACCGCATGGTGGGTGACTCGGAACGTCGGCTATGACCGTCTCGTGCTGTCGGCCTGCAATCCGCTGTTCAGCGCCGCCCAACGGATCGTGGTGTTCGCGCGGCTGACGCAGTTCAAGCCGCGATCGGGATGAGCGATCCGGTTGTCAGGATGGGGTCTTGACCCGGTGCAGAGCGTCCGAGGCCGGGCCGATACTCTGCACATGAACGGATTGGTGGGAGACGCGATGAACGCGCACAAGGTGACCAAGATCAAGTATCTGCTTGAAACCGGTCAGTACCGCATCGACCCGTATGTGATCGCGGACGCGATCATCAGCTGGGCCGAGGTCTGTCCGGTTGAGGCAGCGGGCTTTGGGGACACTCCTCAAAACGAGTGTTCAAACCCGGAGAGCTCGCGGTCGGCGTCGGTGAAGACGGCCCCCGTGGCGCCGCCGACGACTGCACCGATCAAGGTCAAGGTGGCGTTGGCCGGCAGCACGTTCTGAAGCTGGCGAGCGGCTACGGCAGGCAGGCATACGCAGAGTTCATAGTCCTCGCCCGCGGTCGCCGCGAACGAGCGCGGATCGACCCCGAGCTGCTCGGTCACCTCGCGTACCCCCGCTGCGACCGGCAGTGACGCCAGCGACAGCTCGAGTCGCACGCCGCTGCGGCGAGCGATGTGAGCGGCGTCGGTGGCGAGGCCGTCGGAGATGTCGATCATGCCTCGCGCACCGGCCTGCGCGAGGCTGCGGCCTTCGTCCAGCCTGGGCTGCGGGCGGGCGTAGCGCTCGCGAAGCGAATCGGCCAGGTCACCGAGAGGTTCCTTAGCAGCCCGCCCCTCGAGCAGGGCAAGCCCAGCGCCGGCGGCGCCCAGTGTTCCCGTGACCGCAACGACGTCGCCTGGCTGCGCGCCATCGCGACCGACGAGCAGGCCGGGGTCACGTGCCCACCCCACCACGGTGAACGACACGCTCAGAGCCGGGGCGCGGGTGACATCGCCACCGGCGATCGTCACCCCGTGCCGCGTCGCGAGCTTGTGGGCGCCCGTAGCGAGCGCCAGCACTTGCTCCGGCGCGATCCCTGGCGGGACGCCGAGGCTCAGATAGGCCTCTCCTGCCGTCGCGCCCATTGCCGCCAGATCAGACAGCGCTGCGGCCAGGGCCCGGTGCCCGATCTCCTCCGCCGAGAGCATCTCGCTGCGAAAGTGGATCCCATCGACCATTGTGTCGACGGAAGTCACCGCGTAGCCATCTGCCCTGACGACCGCCGCATCGTCCCCTAGTCCCCGGATTACTCGCGCATTAGCCGGCGCGAACAGCCCCTCGAGGTGCGCGATCAGCTCGAGTTCACGCACTCAGGTGAGCATCCGGCTGTAACCGCGTCCCGCTCCGGGCCCCGCTCGCTCCGCTACAGGAGTCCTGGAGACCGCTCCGCTCGCTCGGCCGTCACCACAGCGCAGCATCCGGCTGCGCTATCTGTGCCGGTAGACGATTCTGGCGCGATCGAGGTCATACGGCGACAGCTCGACCCGCACGCGGTCCCCCGGCAGGATCCGAATCCGGAAGCGACGCATCTTGCCGGCCACGTGGCCGAGGACGGTGCGATCCATGTTGTCGAGCTTGACGCGGAACATCGCGTTCGGCAGGGCCTCGACGACCTCGCCCTCCAGCTCGACCTTTTCTTCCTTTGCCATGCCCTTCAGGTTAGTGCGTCTTGCCGCCGCCGGCACCGCGACCCGTGCCATTGCCGGTACCGCCGCCCACGTTCTGGTCGGCGCCTGGCGCGCCGCCGCCCGTGTTGGGGCCTGAATTGGCGGCTGGGGGTGGGCTTCCGCCGCTCGGTGCAGGCTGTGGCTGTGCGAACAGAGTCGGGTTGTTATAGGGATTTCCGCCGGATCCCCCCGACCCTCCCGATCCGTTGTAGGAACCGCTTCCCGATGCAGGTCCGGCGTGGGATGCGGAATGGGGGCCGACGAACGCTGTGCCCGTCCATGACGTCGTGGGCTGCGGGAAGTCGCCGCAGTAGCCGTCTGAGGCCGCCGACATGTAGTCGTGCCAGATCGGCGCCGCGAGCGCGCCTCCGAAGCCGTCAGCCATCGGGATGTTGCCCTGTGGATACCCAACCCACACCGCGGTCGATAGCTGTGGGGTGTATCCCACAAACCACGCGTTGTCCATGTTCTGGGCGGTACCGGTCTTCCCGGCAGCCGGACAGCCGTAGTTGGCGGCGGTACCCGTACCGCTCTGGATCACGGTCTCGAGGACCTTGGTGGCCGCGTACGTCTCTCCGTCAGAGAACACCTGCTTGTGGGGCGGATCCCCGAGATTCACGCTGCTCCCGTCGGGGAACACGACCTTGCTGAGGATCGTCGGGGCGACGTGGTAGCCCCCGTTGGCCAGCGTCGAGTACGCATCGGCCATCTCGAGCGGAGTGACGCCGATCCTCAGCCCGCCGATCACCTCCGACGGGTTTCCGTCCAGGGGCGAGGTGATTCCCATCGCGTGGGCCGTCTGGTCGAGCTTGTCCCACCCGAGGTCAGCCGCGAGCTGTGCGAACACGGTGTTGTCAGAGACGGTCGTCGCCTTGGCGACGCTGATCGTTCCCTGGTAGGTCTCCTCGGCTGTGTGGACCGACCATGTCGGATCCTCCGGCAGCCAGCCCGCGGGCAGGAACTTCGAGGTGTAGTAGGTCTGATTGGGATCGCCGTCGTAGTCGTGGATCAGCGTCATCAGGGCGAATACCTTGAAGGCCGACCCAGGCTGACGGTGCGCGCTCGTCGCGTAGTCGAACTTGGTCTGGTCGTACGTGGCGGAGGAAGCCAGCGCCAGGATGTGGCCGTTGGTCGGGTCCACGGACGCCAGCGCCGCGGCGGGCTGGGAGTCGAGGTTGGGTCCGCCCGGCTGGTGATTGAGGATCGCCTGGGTGGCGTCCTGCTGCTTTTGAAGGTCGAGGGTCGTGTACACCTTCAGGCCGCCGTCCTCGACCGTCCTGAGCCCAAACCGCTGGATCAGCTGCTGCTCGATGTAGTCGAAGACGAACGGCTGGCGGTGCAGGGCGTAGCTGTCGTTGTGCTGTACGCCCAGGGGCTCGCGCTTGGCGGCATCGGCCTGGCTCCGGGTGACGTAGTGCGACTGCACCATCGCCTGAAGCACCGCCGCTCGCCGGGTCCTCGCGGCCGTGGGGAAGAGGAACGGGTTGTACGACGACGGCGCCTGCGGGAGGCCAGCGAGGAGTGCCTCCTGCGCCAGGTCGAGGTTCCATACGGGCTTGTCGAAGAACATCTCCGCCGCTGCGCCGACGCCGATCGCGGTCTGCCCGTAGACGGTGCCGTACGGCACGTCGTTGAGGTAGCTGGTGAGGATCCATGCCTTGCTGTGTCCCTTCTGCAGCTGCTCGGCGAGCTTGGCCTGGATGATCTTGTACTTGAGGTCGTGGTCGGTGGCGTAACTGGTGCCGTCGAGGTACTTGTTGTTCACCAGCTGCATCGTCAGCGTCGATGCACCCTGGAGCGAGCCACCGCCCCCGAAGACGTCCTTGATCCCTGCCCGGAGGATCCCCTGGTAGTCGAGCGCCCCGTGCTGGTAGAAACGCCGATCCTCGATCGCGACCGTCGCGTGCTTGAGCGTCGTGGGGATCTGGCTGCCGGTCACTGCGCTGAAAACGGTGTCCGAGTAGATATAGCCCAGCGGGGTGCCGTTGCTCGCGAACACCTCTGAGAGGGGACGCGGGTCGTGCGGGGTGAGCTGGTTCAGGTTGGGCGCCGAGTCCGCCACTGCGACCACCCATCCAACCGCCAGCAGCGCCCCCAGCGCCAGCGCGCACACCGCGACGAGCGCGCTCATCAGGACCACGCGTCTCACGGGGTGTCCACGGTGGCGTCGTCGTTGCCGCTGTCGTTCGCGTCGACTCATCGAGGGGCCTGTCGGCGAGGGGCGCCGGTGCTTCGAGGGACAAAAAAACGGCGCCGACCTGAGCGATCAGTGTACCTGGGAGGCTGTTTCTGCCCGCCGCTTCGAGCTCCTGCCGTGTGGCTGCGACACTCGCTCGCGATGCACGTCGAACAAGCAACGCTCAGCTCCCGCGCAAGGCGGTTTCAGTCGGTGGACAGGACCGCCGCGCGAGTTGCTTGGCAAGCGTTGTGGACCTCACGCCTGGTGGTCGTCTTCAGTGGGGTACTGGCGGTCCTGTCGTTCGGAAACGCGACCGATTGGCGGGGCTTTGACCCGAGCCGGCTGACCGCGCCGTTCGGGTATTTCGGCAACCTGTTGGCCGCGCCGTTCGCTCGCTGGGATTCCGTCTGGTACCTCGCCATCGCCAGTGGCGGGTATGACCATCAGCCGGCGCGGACGGCGTTCTTCCCGCTCTATCCGCTGATGCTCCGCGGACTTGGCGTTGTGATCGGCTCGGATCTTGTCGCCGGCGTGCTGATCTCACTGGTCGCGTTCGCGGTCTCGCTGGTGCTGCTCTACCGGCTGACCGCACTCGAGTTCGATGACGGAGTCGCGCGTCTGACGGTGATGCTGCTCGCGTTCTGTCCGATGGCGTACTTCTTCTCGGCGGTCTACAGCGAGTCTCTGTTCCTGGCCCTGTCGCTTGGCTGCATCTGGCAGGCACGAATGGGCAGATGGGCCTGGGCCGGGATTCTCGGTGCCTTCGCTGCAGCGGAGCGGAGCACCGGGGCCGCGCTGATCGTTCCGCTGATCCTGCTGTTCTTATACGGCCCGCGAGCCGACCGTGAGCCTGCGAGCTTGCCGCGGGGACCGTCGCTGCTGGGACGGATCCGGCCCCGGTACCGGGTCTCACCCTCGCTGGCTTGGGTGCTGCTGGTGCCGGTCGGCCTGGCGGTCTACGTGCTCGTGCTGGCGTTCGCGACCGGAAATGGGCTGGCGCCGTTCCACGCCCAGCAGGTCTGGTTCAGGCACTTTGCGGGGCCGTTCGGGGGGGTCTGGGCCGGCGCGGTCGCGGCCTGGGACGGGCTGCGCCAGCTGCTGCACGGACCCCCTCCCCCGATCTATTTCACCCCGGCCGGAGGCAATCCGCTCGTCGTGGCCGGCCAAAACCTGATGCTGTTCGGCTTCCTCGCGCTCGGAGCCGTGGCACTGGTGGGCACGTTACGTCGATTGCCGCTCGCCTATGGCGCTTACTGTCTGGTCGCGCTGGCGATGCCGCTCACCTATCCGGTCACGCCGCAGCCTCTGATGTCGCTGCCTCGCTACGAGGCCGTTCTGTTTCCGTTGTTCATGTGGAGTGCCTGGTGGTTGTGCCGAAGGCGCCTGGCGACCCCGGCAATCGCTGCGATGGCGGTACTCCTAGGCCTGTTCACGGCCGAATTCGCCACCTGGCGGTTTGTGGCTTGACCCCTCGCGCTCCGGCGGCATCCAGAGCGATTCTGCTGGACGCGCTTGGGACGCTCGTCGAACTCGAGCCACCGGCACCGCTACTGCGTGAGCAACTGGCGAAGCGGTTCGGGATCGCACTCAGCGAGGCCGAGTCCCAGCGCGCGATCACGGCGGAGATCGCCTACTACCGCGCCCACCTCGACGAGGGCCGTGACGCGGAGCGCCTGGCTGCGCTGCGCCGCCGGTGTGCCGCGGCGCTTCACGGAGCGCTGCCGGCTTCGCTCCGCTCGGAGATTCCCGATCCGAGCGCGCTGCTCGAGGCGTTGCTGGCCTCGTTGCGCTTTCGCCCGTACGCTGACGTGTGGCCTGCGCTGAGCGCCTACCGGGATTGCGGCGCACGCCTGGTGGTGGTGAGCAACTGGGACGTCTCGCTGCACGGCGTGCTCGCGGACATCGGGCTCAGTCGGCTGCTGGACGGCATTCTCACGTCGGCTGAGGCTGGTGCGCGAAAGCCGGCGCCGGCGATCTTCGGCCAGGCGCTGCGGTTGGCGGGGGTCGCCGCCCGGGACGCGATCCACATCGGGGACAGCGTCGAGGAGGACGTCGCAGGTGCGCGGGCGGCCGGCATCGAGCCGGTGCTGCTCAGCCGCGGCGAAAAGCCCGGACCCCTCGGCGTGCGCACGATC
>Ga0187814_10000706_pt1 | contig 11793 bp, 8 predicted proteins | sample NC_S_4_FD_132450 | JGI IMG/M metagenome (GOLD analysis project Ga0187814, IMG submission 132450) | Wetland sediment microbial communities from Neuse River Estuary, North Carolina, USA - ASW-S_4 | ecosystem: Environmental > Aquatic > Freshwater > Wetlands > Sediment | place: USA: North Carolina...
AGGAGTGGAGCTAGCCGGGCTCGAACCGGCGACCTCTTGCATGCCATGCAAGCGCTCTCCCAACTGAGCTATAGCCCCGGGGGCGAAGTCATTCGCAAGGGTAGTGCATGCTTGCTGGCAGTTGGGCAGCGGGCGTCAAGCGAAGATGGATCTGCGCAGCGCAGCCCGGCTAACCGGGCGAGATGAAGTCCGGCACCTCGAGCTCGTCCTCGGCGGGAGCCGTTTCCGCGGAATCGTTGAGGCGCCGCGGTCCTGCGGGGGCATCCTCAGGTCCAGCGGTTCCGACCCGGTCAGCATCGCCGATCCGCGCTTCGACCTCCTGAAGCTGACTCAGCATCCGTGAGTGGATGCTCTGAACGTCGTGCAGGAGCCTTTCGGCGTTCGCCCTCAGCGCGTCGCTTATCTGACGGAGGTTCGAGACGACCTCCATTCCCTCCGCTCGGACGCCGTCGGCGGTGGCCCGTGCGTCGAGGAGCAGGCCACGCGCGCGCTGCTCCGCCTCCGCACGCTCGGCGGACGCCTCGGCGGACGAGGTGTGGGCCTCTGCGAGCAGTTGCGCCGCCTCTTCCCGAGCACTCTGGACAATGCGTGCCGCTTCTCTTTCGGCGGCCTTGACAGATGTCAGTGCCGGAAGCGGGTCAGGCGTCGCCTCTGAAGCCCGCCGCGAACCCGACTTCCGTGCCGGGCGCTGGGTGGGCGCTCTGCTGCCGCTCGACTGCGTACTTGTGTCCTTGGCCACAAGCTCGATGGTAGTGGCCGCCGATCCCCAAACGGACCCGAACCCCAAGTAACCTGCGATGCATGGCGGACCGACGCTATGAGCCGAGTGCAATCGAGCCCAAGTGGCAGGAGATCTGGGAGCGCGAGCACACCTGGGAGGTGTCCAACGATCCCGCGGAAGCCGCGGAGCGGCAGAAGTCCTACGTGCTCGAGATGCTCCCGTATCCCAGCGGTGAGCCGCACATCGGCCATCTCAAGAACTATGCGCTTGGGGACGCCATCGCGCACTTCCATCGGCGCATAGGCAGACGGGTGCTCCACCCGATGGGCTACGACGCTTTCGGACTGCCTGCGGAGAACAACGCGATCAAGACCGGCGTTCACCCCCGCGATGCCACGAACAAGTCGATCGCGGCATACCGTCACTGGTTCCATCGATGGGGGATCTCGATCGACTGGAGCCGCGAGCTCGCGACGCACGAGCCGAGCTACTACCGCTGGACGCAGTGGATCTTCCTGCGGATGCTGGAGCGGGGACTTGCATTCCGCAAGGAGGCGGCGGTCAACTGGTGTCCCAACGACCAGACGGTGCTGGCCAACGAGCAGGTGATCGACGGTCGTTGCGAGCGCTGCGGCGCCGAGGTGGAGGTGCGCCAGCTGGAGCAGTGGTTCTTCCGGATCACCGATTACGCGGACCGGTTGCTCGACGGCCTCGAGGAGATTGACTGGCCGGAGCACGTCAAGGCGATGCAGCGCAACTGGATCGGCCGGAGCGAGGGAGCAGAGGTGATCTTCCGCTGCGAGGAGCTGGGGATCGACTACCCGGTGTTCACCACACGTCCGGACACGCTGTTCGGTGCGACGTTCTTCGTGATGGCCCCCGAACACCCGGATGTGTTCAAGCTTGCCCAGGGAACGGACCACGAGGACGAGGTCCACCAGTACGTCAACCGTGCGCTGACCGAGTCGCTCGAGCTTCGCGGTGCGGCCGACAAACCGAAGACAGGCGTGCCGCTGGGGCGAACCGTGACCAACCCCGTCAACGGCGAGCAGATCCCGATGTTCGTCGCCGACTACGTGCTGATGGAGTACGGAACCGGGGCCATCATGGCGGTCCCCGCGCACGATCAGCGTGACTTCGAGTTCGCGGTCGCGTTCGACCTGCCGATCCGCCAGGTGGTCGCACCCGCGGACGGCGAAGCTCCCGAGGGTCAGGCGTTCGTTGCTCACTCCGCCAACGAGCGGCTGATCAACTCAGGTCCGTTTTCCGGGATGAACGCGGTGGAGGCCCAGCAGGCCATCGTCGCGTGGCTCGATCGCGAGGGCAAGGGCCATCCATCCGTCAGCTACAAGCTTCGGGACTGGCTCCTCTCGCGCCAGCGCTACTGGGGCTGTCCAATTCCGGTCGTGTACTGCGAGCGGTGCGGGATCGTGCCGGTCCCAGACAGCCAGCTGCCGGTCGAGCTACCTGAGGTCGAGGACTACCAGCCACGGGGTAGGTCCCCACTCGCAACGGCCGAGGAGTGGGTCAACACGACGTGCCCAAGCTGTGGCGGCCCGGCGCGGCGCGAGACCGACACGATGGACACCTTCGTCGACTCCAGCTGGTACTTCCTACGCTACTGCGACGCCCGCAACGACCGCCAGGCGTGGGACCCCGCGATCACCAGCTACTGGATGCCGGTCGACCAGTACATCGGCGGCATCGAGCACGCGATCCTGCACCTGATGTACGCGCGCTTCTTCGTGAAGGCCCTGGCCGACATGCGTCTGCTCGACGTGGAGGAGCCGTTCAAGGCGCTCTTCTCCCAGGGGATGATCCTGGGCTCGGACGGCAACAAGATGTCGAGCTCGAAGGGGAACGTGGTCGCTCCGAGCCCGATCATCGAGCGCTTCGGCGCCGACGCGGCGCGCTGCTACGTGCTGTTCATGGGGCCGGCGGATCAGGATGCTGCCTGGTCCGACACCGGGATCGAGGGCGTACACCGGTTCCTGGCACGGTTGTGGCGCCTCGGCGATCAGCTGAGCGTTGGCGACGACGCCGGCGCGCAGCGTCCAGCCGCCACGATGGACACGGCCGAGCAGCCTCCGGACGTGGAGGGCGACAGCCTGACCGTGGTGCGCAAGGCCAACTGGGCGATCGACAAGGTCACGGGCGACATGACTGGCCGGTTCGGGTTCAACACCGCGATCGCGGCGGTCATGGAGCTCGTCAACGAGATCTATCGCCATCCCCAGGCCGAGCTCGCGGCGCGACGGTTCGCGACCGCCGTCGCGGCGTCGCTGCTGTTTCCGTTTGCACCTCACGTGAGCGCCGAGGTATACGAGCTGCTCACCGGGCGCCGGGTGTGGGGAGAGCCCTGGCCGGACGCGGACCCCGACATGCTCCAGGCCAGCTCCTTCGAGCTCGTCTGTCAGGTCAACGGCAAGGTCCGCGACCGCGTCAGCGCTCCGACCGGCGCCTCGCGGGAGGAACTCGAGCAGCTCTGCCTCGGGACGCGCGGAGTCCGTACGCACCTCGACGGGCACGAGATCGCCAAGGTGGTCGTGGTGCCGGACAAGCTGGTCAACGTCGTCGTCCGCTAGCCGGTGCCGGCCAAGCGCTACGTCGCGGTCGTCGGGCCCGGCGAGGCGACGGCGGCACAGGACGCCGCGGCGGAGGATGTGGGCTTCCATCTCGCCGAGGCCGGCGCGATCGTCGTGTGCGGCGGGCTCGGCGGTGTGATGGCCGCGGCCTGCCGGGGCGCACGCTCTGCCGGAGGCCTCACCGTCGGCCTGCTTCCCGGGACCGACCGGACAGCTGCAAACGAGTGGGTCGAGGTCGTCATTCCCACCGGGCTCGGCGAACTCCGCAACGGCCTCGTGGTCCGGGCCGCGGACGTCGTAATCGCCGTGGGCGGAGCCTACGGGACGCTCTCGGAGATCGCACTCGCGCTGAAGACGGGCGTTCCCGTTGTCGGGCTGAGCACCTGGCCGATCGACGGGATCGAACGCGCGGATTCCGCGTCGGCGGCCGTGGCTCGGGCGCTGGCATTGGCGCGCGTCTGAGCGAGCCATTGCGCGCGCCTGAGCGAGCCATTGCTCCGTTTGACGGTCAGCTGGATCGGGCATCTACGCGACACGGTCATCGCCTACTTCTGCGCACGCCAGTTCAAGGCCGAGGGGCCGCTCGCCGCGTGCTCCGGATGTCACACCCCCGCAACGCTCCCGCACGTAAGCACCACGGACGCGACCCAGATGCGCAGCGAGCTCGACGCCCTGCTCGAGCAGCCGGCCCCCAGCGGCGATCGCTGAGCGCCGGGCCGCAGCGCCCCGGCTGGGATCGCTGCGCGCTCGGCCGCAGCACCCCGGGCGCGATCGCTGAGCGCCCGGCATCCCGGGCCGTCCCTAGACTGGCGTCACGGTGCCCACGTTCAAGCCCGCATACCTCATCCACGGCGACGACCACGGGCGCATCGTCGAGCGCCGGGCCCGCCTGCGAGAGCTCGCCGAGGCGGAGAGTGGCTCGCAGGGAGTCGAGATGTTCGAAGGGGAGTCGGCCACGCCCGAGTTCGTCGCGGGCGCCCTGAACGCGATGACCTTCGCCCTCGGCCGGCGGTTCATCGTCGTCGATGGGGTGGAGCGCTGGAAGGAGAAGGAGCTTGCGGCGCTGGAGAGCGCGCTGGATGCGATTCCGCCTGATACCACGATCGCATTCTTCGCGCGAGAGGACGCCCGGCTCAAGGCTCCCAAGCGACTCCACGATGCGGTCCGAGCAGCCGGCGGCGACGTCAGTCCAGAAAACAGCGTGAAGCCGTGGGAGCTCCCGAAGTGGCTCGCCGCGCGAGCCCGCGAGCTGGGGCTCCGGCTCGAGCCCGACGCGGCGCGCGCCCTCGTACAGCAGGTGGGCGACCGCCAGCAGCGACTGCTCCGGGAGCTGGAGAAGCTCGCGCTGAGCGAAGGCCCGGGGGGCCACATCGATGCGTCTCACATCGAGGAGATGGCGGCCCCGTCCGCCGAACGGCGTGCGTGGTCGCTGGCGGACGCACTTGTAGGGGGGGACGCGGAAGGCGCGACGCGCACGTACCTCGCGCTCAGAGCCCAAGGGGAGCGGCTGCCCGGCGTGATCTACTGGATGGCGCAGCGAGTCCGCACTGCCCACGACGTGGCACAGGCACTCGAGGCGGGCCACTCCGAGTCGCAGATCAAGCGCCAGCTGCGGATGCCCGCCCGTGCCGCCGAGCGGCTGATCGCGGACGCGCGGCGAAGCGGCACGGAGCACCTCCGCGAGGCGATCGAGCAGATCGCCGACCTCGAGCTCGCCTCTCGGGGGGGCGGTCCCGGCGCGCCGAGTGAGGACACCGCCGCCCTCACTGCGCTGCAGCGGATGACCAGCTGATCAGAGCAGGTGCAGCACGGTCAGCACCGCGAACGCACTAGCCGCGCAGCCGCGCGGCCCGCGACTTCTTGCGCGCGCCGGTATTGCGGTGGATCGCCCCGCGCTTGACGGCCTTGTCGATCGTCTGCACCAGGACTCGATGCTCGGCCTCGGCCGTCTCGCCGTCGCCCGAGGCCACCGCGCGCTCGAGCCGGTGGAAGTAGGTCTTGATCTTGGAGGTGTAGCGCCGGTTCTCAAGCCGTTCGCGCTCGGAGCGCAGGATTCGCTTCTTCTGCGAGTGGATGTTGGCCATGACAGAGAAAAGCCGTGGCAGTCACGCCCCGGCGCGTCCGTACTATAGCGGCCCTTCGTGGAAACAGAGACCCTCGAACCCGAACTATCGGGCACGCCTCCACCGCCAAGCCCGCCGCGCCGCCGGATCTCGGTCAACACCGCGATCTTCGCGCTTGCCACCGCCGTGTCCCGGATCATGGGGCTCGGTCGGGAGATCATCGCCGCCTTCTTCTTCGGCACCACAGCGGCCGCGTCGGCGTTCACGATCGCCTCGCAGATCCCGAACCTGTTCAGCAACCTGTTCTCGCAGGCCGCCCTCTCGGCGGCGTTTGTCCCGGTGTTCACCGAGGCGCTCCAGAAGGGACGCAAGGGCGACGCGATCCGCCTGGCCTCGACCCTGTTCTGGGTCATCCTGATCGTTCTCGGCGCCATTTCGGCGGTCTGGATGCTGGCCGCCGGGGTCGTGATCCCGCTGTTCACGGGGAGCTTCCACGCCTCGACCGTGGATCTCACGGCCGACCTGTCCCGCGTCCTCTTCCCGGTCGTGCTGCTGCTGAGCCTGACCGGGCTGCTGGTCGGTGTCCTCCAGTCCTACGACCAGTTCACGATCCCGGCCATCGCGCCGGCGGTCTGGAACGTCGTCATCGTGGTCGTGCTGATCTGGCTGCGACCCCACTTCCATGGCCAGAACAAGCTGTACGCATACGCGATCGCGTGGCTGGCCGCGACTCTGGTGCAGCTGCTGATGGTGTCCTTCGCGCTCAGGCGGATCGACTTCCGCTTCGCCTTCACGATCGACTGGCGCGATCCGCGCGTTCGCCACGTCCTGATCCTGTTCCTGCCGGTGACGATGAGCATCGGGATCGTCAACCTGGACATCTTCCTGAACGCGGGGCTGGGCACGCTCGTTTCCCCCGAGGCGCCGCGCGCGATCGACAACGCCTTCCGCATCTACATGCTGCCTCAGGGCGTGTTCAGCGTCGCCGTCGCGACCGTGCTCTTCCCGACCCTGAGCCGGCTGGCCAACCGGCACGACGCGGGCCGTATGCGCCGCACGCTCGGCAATGGAATGCGCCAGATCAACCTCCTCCTGATCCCCTCCGCAGCGATCATGATCGTCCTGGCCACGCCGATCGTCCGGCTCGTCTACGAGCGCGGCGCGTTCACCGCGCACTCCACCGAGCTGGTCTCCACGGCCCTGTTCTGGTTCGCCTTCAGCCTGCCGTTCGCGGGCCTGAACCTGCTCCTGACGCGCACGTTCTTCGCCCTCCAGCGCCCCTGGATCCCAACCAAGCTGGCCGCCATGAACATGGTCGTCGATGTGATCGTCAGCGTTGCTCTGTACAAGCCACTGGGAATCGCCGGGCTCGTGATCGGCACCGCGGCGGCCAACATGGTCATGACCTGGCTTCAGCTCCGGCGGCTGCGGGTCGGGTTCAACGGACGCCTCGAGGGAGGGCAGACGCTGATGATCACGGTCCGGATCCTGATCGCCACTGTGCTGATGGCGGCGCTCGCCCGGGCCCTGTGGGTCGTGCTCGAGCGGCTGCTTGGCACCTCGTTCCTGGCCCAGCTCATCGAGGTCGGCCTCTCGATCACCGCCGCCTGCGTCCTCTACGCCTGGATCGCCCTGGCCATGCGCATCCCCGAGGCGCGTCAGATCCAGACGCTGGTGCAGCAGCGGTTGCGGCGGGCGTGAGCGCCCCGGCCGCGGCCCCGGGGGGAAGTAACCTAGCTCCGGCATTGAGCTTCTACGCCCGTCACTTCTCCGATTGCCGGCGTGAGCGGGCGTTCCTGAGCGCACTCGGGTTCACGACAGCGTTCGGGACTGCGCGCGGAATCACTCACGCCATCCGGGCAGGCGTTGGGCCGTTTCACAACATCAGCGCCGGCGGGCGCCACATCCACCATTCGACGTTCGGGATCTTCGGGCTGTTGGGCTGCGGGTACTTCTGGACGTACCGGATGGGAATCGGACCGGTACCGGGACGGCGGTGGCCCTCACGCATCACCGCGACGCTGTACGGCGTCGCGGCGGCGTTGACGCTCGACGAGTTCGCGCTGTGGCTCGATCTTCAGGACGACTACTGGGACAAGCAGGGTCGCAAGTCGATCGACGCCGTCGCCATCTTTGCGGGCCTGCTCACGATGGGCGTCGCCGGACGGAGCGCGCTGAAGGAGCTCGGGCTCCTGCCGAAGTGGCTCGCGGACCGGGTCTGAACCAACCCGGACCAGGCAGGCTCGCCGGGCCTCGAAGCCGCCCCAACTAGCGGTGAAAACGCCCCTGCCTGCTTGAGCTTAGGGGGCATCGTGCCGATTAGTGCAGTGGGGCCACGTCATCGTCCCCGAACTCGGATGCACGCCTCTGCCGATGCGCCTCCTGGATTGAACCAGCCGCCGACCGCCGCGGCAGGGCCCAGCGGGGCCTCCGGGGCCCCTGAATCCGCTGTCGGAGCAGCGGGCGGAGCCGTCCTCGCCCCGACCGCGATCACGCCGCAGGCGTTCCTGAACGACGCCGTCTCGCAGCTGGCCTCGCTGTTGAAGGTGGCGGCATGCGCGGTTCTGCTCGCGGAGGAGGGCGAGCTGCGTCCGGTCGCGGCGATCGGCCTGCCCGACGGCTACCTGCCGGAGCTCGGCGCTACCGACCTGCCCGCGGGGTTGAGGTCCCGTTGGTCGATCCCGCTGGCGCTTCCTAACGGGAGGACGATCGGCCAGTTCCTGGCATACGGCCGCAGCCGCCAGGGTCCCGACGACAAGACGCTCGAGCTCGCCACGGCGTTCGGTTCCGTGGTCGCGCTCGCGCTCGACCGGCTCACGCGACAATGGGGGCTGGCAGCGCGCTACCAGGCGATGGTGGTTGCACTGACCTCCGCGCTCGACACCCGCGACGACTACAGCACGGACCGCCTGACGGAGGCCTCGAGCCTGGCGGTCCGCGTCGGTCAGAGGCTCGGCATCGACCCGGAGGAGCTCGAGCTGGTCTCACAGGTCGCCGTGTTGCACGACATTGGCAAGCTGGGCGTTCCGATCGACGTCCTGCGCAAGCCCGGTCCGCTCGACGCCGACGAGCTCGCCCTGATCCGGGAGCACCCTGTGATCGGGGAGCGGATCCTCAGCGGGATTCCCGCGTTGTCGGAGGTTGCGCGCGCGATCCGTCACGAGCACGAGCGTTGGGACGGGGGCGGCTACCCGGACGGGCTGGCGGGAGAGCAGATCCCGCTTGCGAGCCGGATCGTGTTCGCGTGCGACACCTGGCATGCGATGACGACCGACCGGCCGTATCGCCAGGGAATGCGCCCGTCCGATGCGCTCGAAGAGCTCCGCAAGGCCGCCGGCACCCAGTTCGACCCACGGGTTGCCCAGGCCCTGCTCGAGATCCTCGGGGACGACACGCTCCCGCAGGCGTCCTCTCCGAGTGAGTCACAGCACCGGGAGCTCGCCCGAGCGCTCTCGGAGCTGGCGGCCGAGGTGGGCGCGGAGGATCTGTTCGTTTTCCGCAAGGTCGCCGACCAGCTCTACTCGCACCGCGACGGCGCCGGGCGGGGAGCCGGGTGGGCAGGGAACATCGAGCTCGATCCGGGCAAGGAGCAGCACTTCCTCGCCGCCGTCGCCGGCGGGGCGCCGAGCATGGTGAACCTCGAACGCACAGGACGTGTAGTCGGTCCGTACTACGCACGCTCGGCGGTGATCGTGCCGTGCGGCGATGACACGGTCGTCGTGTTCGGCTCCTCCACTGAGTCGCTTGCCGACGCTCCGATCGAGCGGATGCTCGACGTGGCCGAGCAGGCGCGTTCCCTGGTTCTCGACGTCGCTCCCGCGAAGCGGCTGGCGGACGAGCTCGAGATCCTGAGCGCCGTGCGCGAGGTCATGGCGGTGACCGGTAACTCGATGACCGACGCCCTGGCGGCGATCGCGTTCCGGGCGAGGACCGCACTCTCCGCGGAGTTTGCCGCGGTGGCGACGATCGCCTCAGGCGAGACCGACGCCGCGATTGGCGTCAGCGCAGGACCCTGGCAGCCCCCCGACCCTGCGTCGACGGCGCGGGCGATGTCGTATTTCGCGGACCGCGTGTCGGAGCTGCCGCTCATCTACCAGGACGTCGGCGAGATGACCGACCCTCCCGAGGGGTTCAGCCAGTCCGACGGAGTGTCCTCGATTCATGTCCTGCCGATCGGCCGCGGTCCTGACGCGATCCTGCTCGTCGCCCATGCGGAGCCCGGAATGCGTGGGTTCACCGAGCTCTGTCAGCGGGTCGCCAGCGGGATGTCCGATGCGGCCGAGCTGGTGATTCGCAGGACGATCGCCCAGGAGCAGCTCAGGGAGGAGAACGCTCGCCTGGCGAGAGTGGTGCGAACGGACGCCCTCACCGGTGTCGCCAGCCGGGCTGCCTGGGAGGGAGCGCTCTACGCCGAGGAGCTGCACCGCGGGCGCAGCGGCTCCCCGGTCTCCGTCGTGATTGTCGACATCGACGAGCTCAAGGCGATCAACGACGAGGTCGGCCACGCTGCCGGCGACGAGCTGCTACGCCAGTCTGCCGCGGTTCTGGCCGAATCCATCCGCGCCACGGACCTCGTCGCGCGCATCGGCGGCGACGAGTTCGGCGTCCTGTTGCGCTACACCAGCGCCGAGCAGGCGGAAGCCTGGTGCGAGCGGCTAGACGAGCGCCTCCGGGAGCTCGAGGGCGATTCGCTGCGGTGGTCGGTGGGCTTCGCCTCGGTCCCGCCGCACGAGACGCTGGCGGCCGCGCTCCACGACGCGGACCGCAGGATGTACATGCGCAAGAAGCTGGGCCGCCGCTCGCCCCCCCGCTGAGCTCCTGTAGGCCAAATACCCTTGAGGTAGATGGCCGACCAGGCTCACATCCGCAACTTCTCGATCATTGCCCACATCGACCACGGCAAGTCGACGCTGGCGGACAGGATCCTCGAGCTGACCCACACCGTCGACCCGCGCCTGATGCGTGCCCAGCTGCTGGACTCGATGGAGCTCGAGCGCGAGCGGGGAATCACGATCAAGGCCCAGGCCGTTCGCGTCTTCTACGAGTCTCCGCGTGACGGCCAGACCTACCAGCTGCACCTGATTGACACCCCGGGGCACGTTGACTTCACCTACGAGGTGTCGCGATCCCTGGCCGCATGCGAGGGGGCGCTGCTGGTGGTGGACGCCTCCCAGGGCGTCGAGGCGCAGACGGTGGCAAACACCTACCTGGCGATCGACGCGGGCCTCGAGCTGATCCCGTGCCTGAACAAAATCGACCTTCCCGGCGCCGAGCCCGCACGCGTCGCCACCGAGGTGGGGGAGCTGCTCGGAGAGCCGCCCGAGAGCGTCCGGAGGATCAGCGCGAAGACCGGGGAGGGGGTCAGCGAGGTCCTGGACGAGCTGATCGCCCGAATGCCGCCACCGGCCGGTGACCCGGACGGTCCGCCGCGGGCGCTGATCTTCGATTCCGAATTCGACCAGTACCGCGGAGTGATCGCGTACATCCGGGTCGTCGACGGCACCTTCACTAAGGGAGAGGCGATCCGTGCGATGCAGGCGGGCACGGAGGCGGAGATCGACGACATCGGATTCTTCACTCCGGCGATGTCCCCTGCCGAGGCGCTTCACGCCGGCGAAGTGGGGTATCTGATCACCGGGGTCAAGGACGTGACTAGCCTCCGCGTCGGCGACACGCTGACCACCAGGGCACGGCCCGCGATGCGTCCTCTCCCGGGCTACCGGGAGGTCAAGCCGATGGTGTTCTGCGGCCTCTTCCCGATCGACTCCGACGATTATCCGGACCTCCGGGACGCGCTCGAGAAGCTGTCTCTGAACGACGCCGCGCTTTCGTGGGAGCCGGAGACGTCCGATGCGTTGGGCTTCGGCTTCCGCTGCGGCTTCCTGGGGCTCCTGCACATGGACATCGTGCGCGAGCGCCTGGAGCGGGAGTACGACCTGGAGCTACTGGCGACGATGCCCAGCGTCGAGTACGAGGTGACCCTGACGGACGGGACCACGATCCCGGTCCACTCGCCCAACGACATGCCCGACCCGGCGAGGGTCGCCGCGGTGCGCGAGCCCTACATCCGTGCCTCGATCCTCACTCCCAAGGAGTACGTCGGGGCGATCATGGAGCTCTGCCAGGAACGCCGCGGCGAGCACGCGGGGATGCACTACTTGTCCTCTGAGCGAGTGCAGCTGACATACGACCTTCCGCTGGCCGAGATCGTGCTCGACTTCTTCGATCAGCTCAAGTCGCGGACTCGCGGCTATGCGTCGCTCGACTACGAGCTGATCGGGCTACGCGAGTCCGACCTGGTCAAGCTCGACATCCTGCTCGCGGGCGAGCCCGTCGACGCGCTGTCGATGCTCGTCCACCGCTCGAAGGCGTACGAGGCGGGGCGTACCCTCACCGAGAAGCTGCGCGCGAAGATTCCCCGGCC
>Ga0187814_10000708_pt1 | contig 11778 bp, 8 predicted proteins | sample NC_S_4_FD_132450 | JGI IMG/M metagenome (GOLD analysis project Ga0187814, IMG submission 132450) | Wetland sediment microbial communities from Neuse River Estuary, North Carolina, USA - ASW-S_4 | ecosystem: Environmental > Aquatic > Freshwater > Wetlands > Sediment | place: USA: North Carolina...
ACCGCATCCGGCGCGCTCGACTGGACTCTTCATTGGCAGCAAACCCTGACTGCCAGACCAGGCGGATTGGACTGGATAGCCCAATTCTCCAAGCTTACGGGCAAGCCCATCATAATCCCTGAGTGGGGTCTGGACTTCCACACCTTCGGCGGGCAAGACGACACGTATTTCCTTACCCACATGACGGCGTGGCTGAAGGCCCATAACGCTGTCGGCCTTTACTGGGTAGGGGACCACGTTACTTCGTCCGGCTGGCCTGGCGGCCCGTTTCTAGCTAACCAGGGCGCAGCGGCGCAAGATAACACCCCTGGCGAGGTGAACGGCATGGGGAAGCTACTGGGCGGGCATTTGCAGTACGCGGCTGTCTATCTCGGTGACCAGGAGGCAATATCGGACGCCACGGCGCAGCCTGTTCTGGCTCCGTGGGAAAACGCGGGCTACCAGTTGGTTCTGAGCGTCGATGTCATTCCGAACCCGCCTAGCATCAAATCCTATTCCGGCCCACCCCCGCCCGGGCACAAGCCTTACCAGCTTTCCGACTACCCCAACGCGGTAACTGCGCTCAAACAAGGACTCGGATGATTCTGAGGCGAAAATCTACGGGCAACTGCGGTGCGCGCCAGGGGGAGCACTTTGCGGCCCGGAGCGCGCCGTGACCCCTGGCGCGCCCATATCTCGGTGTGGGTCAGTCGGCGCTATTGAAGCTCGTCGCTGCCATTTCGCCACTGTTCACCGCTAGGCGCCGGTGACCCAGGGCGCTTATGGTTGGCTCGTGGGGGGCATGGCGTCCGTGCCGATGGTGGGGCGTGACCGCGAGCTGGCTCGGGTCACGCTGCTGCTGGATGATGCCCTGGCGGGTAGCGGCCGCCTGGTGTTGTGCACCGGTGAGGCGGGGATCGGGAAGACCCGGCTGGCAGAGGAGGCCGCGGCCGCGGCGGCTGCCAGGCGTGTGCCGGTGGCGTGGGCCCGTGCGGCCGACCGGGACAGTTTGCCGCCGTACGGCCTGTGGCACCTGGTGCTGGCTGAGCCCGCAGTCCGGGCGGCCGGTGACGACCCGTCCCGTGCCGACCTGTGGTCGCGCGTCTTCGGTGACGCCGAACGTCCCGCGCTGGCTGACGGCGCCGATTCCGGCAGCGCCCAGCGGTTCGCACTGTTCGCGGAGGTTCGCCGGCGCCTGGCGCAGGCGGCCAGGCCGGGTGGACTGCTGCTGGTGCTCGATGACCTGCAGTGGGCGGATGAGGCGTCTGCGGTCCTGCTCGCCGATGTCGTGCGGCAGCTGCGTGGGACGCCCATCTTGGTCTTGGCGACCTACCGGGAGTCGGCGGTCTCCGGTGAAACGAGCGCCGGGCTGCTGCTGCGCCTGTCGGCGGATGCCAACACCGAACGGGTGGACCTGCGTGGCCTGCCCGTCGGCGCGGTCGGGGATATGCTGCTCGCTGCCGGGCTGTCGGCGGCGCCGGGCCAGGCCAGCGAGGTGCACTCAGAAACGGGGGGAAACCCGTTCCTGGTCCGCGAGCTGGCCCGCATGCTCGCCGAGCAGCGCCGCGGCGGGCCGGTACCGGTGCCGGGGCTGGTGCCGGGACGGGTGGTGGAGGCGACGGCCTACCGGCTCGCGCAGCTGTCAGGTCCCGCCCGGGCGCTGGTGCAGACCGCCGCGGTGGCCGGCAACAGCTTCTCGGCCGGGGTGGTGGCCCAGATGCTGGACGTACCGGTGCTTACCCTGCTCGGCCCGCTCGATGAGTGCCGGGCTGCGGGTTTCCTGGTGGCCGGGGACCGTCCCGGCGATCACCGGTTCTCGCACGCGCTGGTCCGCTCGGCGGTGGCCGAGCAGCTGAGCGCCGCGGAGCTGCGGCGGCTGCACGCCGCCGCGGCGGACGGGATCGAGGCGCTATACGAAGGGCAGTTGGATCTGCATCTGGCGGAGATCGCCCGGCACCGGGTGGCGGCGTCGCTGCCCGGTGACCGGGCGGGGGCGGTTGCGGCCTGCGAGGCTGCCGCCGACGTGGCGGCAGCCTCGCTGGCGTTCGAGGAGGCCGTGCGCCTGTACCGGCAGGCGCTGTCAGTGGGCGATTCGGAGATCGGCGACCACGACCGCTCGCGCCTCGAACTTGCCCTGGCCAGGGCCCAGCATCGCAGCGGCGACCTGCCCGGATCGCAGGAGACGGCGGCGCGGGTCGGCCGACGGGCCGAGCGCCGGCATGACGGGTTCTGGCTCGCCCGCACAGCGCTGGTCATGGAGGCCACCGGGGTACCGGAGTGGGACGGTGAGATCTGCCGCGTCTGCGAGCAGGCCCTGGCCGGGGATGACCTTCCCGATGATCTGCGGGCCCGGGTCTCCTCGCGGTACGCGCAGGCGCTGGTGTACCGCGGCGAGTACGACCGGGCGGGGAAGGTCAGCCGCGACGCGCTGGCCGCCGCCGGATCGGCGGGGGATCCGGTCGCGCTCGTGGACGCACTCCAGGCCCGCCAGCTAGGTTGCTGCGCCCCCGACGGAGTCGCCGAACGGGCTGTGCTGGCGAGCCGGATGCTCGAGGCCGCCGACGCCGCAGGCAGCGCCTGGCTCGAGATGTGGGGCCGGCTGTGGCGGATCGACACCCTGTTCGAGACGGGTCAGCTGAGGAGTGTCCGGCGTGAGCTCGCCGATCTCGAAGGCTGCGTGGAGCGGCTTCCCGGCCCGCTCGGGCGATGGCACTACTTGATGACCGCTGCCACCCTCGCGCTGGCGACTGGGCGCTTCACCGAGGCGACGCGGCTGGCCGCCGATGCGTTCAAGGTATTCAGCGACATGGGACACCCTGCCGCGTTCGGCAGCTGCGCGGTGATCCTAGGCCAAGCGGGCCTGCACATCGGGTTGGACCGATCAGGCTTTATCGAGCTATTCGACCAGATCCCCGCGCACCTGCGGCCGGATGCCGTGGACACCACCCGTGGCACGGCCACTATCTTCCCCGCGCTCAGCTTCGCGCTGATCCACCTCCACCAGGGCGACCGCACCGCCGCTGAGACCGCCTACGCCGAGGCCGGCCCAGTCCAGTCCTGGACGCCGATGTCGGCGATGCGCATGGCGGCCTGGGCGCACGGGCTGCCGGTAGCCATCGGCCTCGGCCGGACGCAGGACATCGAGTTCCTGGCGGCGCGGTTCGAGCCGTTCCGCGGCCAGCACGTCGCCAACGGGGCTGGCTCCGGGGTCTACATGGGGCCGGTCGAGCTGCCGCTCGGCCAGGCGGCCGCTGCGCTGGGCCGTCTCGACCAGGCGGTTGAAGACTTGCGGACGGCGGCCGCGATCTGTGACGCCAACGGCGCCCGCGGGTGCGCCGTGCAAGCCCGCGTGGAACTCGCCGCCGCGCTCACCCGCCGGCAGGCGCCGGGGGACCGGGACCAGGCGCTGGCCCTGCTGGGCGCCGCCGCGGGCGAGGCCGAACTACTGGGGATGGTGCCGTTCACCGAGCGGATCGGACAGCTGCGCGCCCAGCGGCCGACCGCGGCGGTCGGCGACTCGCCCCTCAGCCCCCGCGAGCTCGAGGTGGCCCGGCTGGTCGGACGGGGACTGACGAACAAGGAGATCGGCCAGAACCTGTACGTCTCCGAACGGACAGCGGAGAACCATGTCCAGCACATCCTGACCAAGCTCGGGCTGCGCAACCGCAGCCAGATCGCCGCCTGGGCCAGCGGAGAGCACGGGGAGCACGGTGCGGGCCGTCGATGAGTACCGAGGTCGGCCTTGAATGAGTACTCCAGTGAGTGATTCCCCGGATGGCCCGATACGGGCTTTCCCGTAGCGTCCTTCCTGCCAGCACAAACCCAGAAAGGCAGGACGGACATGACATACATCCACATCTCAGCGACACCGGGGGTAACGATCGAAGGCTTCCGCGCGGTCTCCGCCAAGCACGACCCGCCCCAAGACATCGACGGCTTGCTCGCCTGGGCGGCAGGCACCGACGAGAACGGGCTCCACGTGGTGACCGTGTGGCAGTCCAAGGCCCACATGGACCGGTGGGCTGCCGAGCAGCTCTTCCCCGCGTTCCAGGCGCTCGGCATGGCCGACGTGGTGTCGAACTCGCAGTTCACCGAGTACGACGCCGACGAGTTCTACATCCGCTGAGCACCGCACTCCGGCATCGAGCGGCGAGGATCCCCGTTCGCCGGCACCCCCGGCGGCCGGGGAATCCCGCCCGCCTGCTCAGCTCACACCTAGTCCAGTACGGCGACTCGGGCGACACCCGGAGCCCGCTATGAACCGGGTTGTTCAGTGTGAAGTAGTGACATTTCCTGGCTGGAATGTCAGTGCTGTCAGCGTGACTGCAGCATCCCACTGTGCCTTCTGATTTGCGGGGTAGCTCCAGTAGAGGGTATCGATAGAGCCAGGGCCGACCACGTCTCGCTGGTATACGATTGTTTGTCCGTTATTCTCGTAGCCGCTCACGGTGACGACATCCCCGCTGATATTGACATAGACGACAGACAGGAGGCGGGCGTCGGCTGCTTCGTCCTGCTCGGGTGAATAGTTAAGGAAGTTATTTGTTCCGTAAGCCCTCAGCAGAACCTGACTATCCGGTGAGGTCCATGCTTGTCCGTCGCCGTCTTCGGGCGGCGGTTGCGCCCTGAAGGACGAGGGCCAGAGCACGGTAAATCCGTAACGCAAATTAGCGAACTCATTGTAGCCGGGCGTGGCGCTTCTCCGGCTGCCGGAAGATGGCGATGGCGGCAGTGAGGACCGTGGGGAGCCAGCGGTCGCGGGCGCAGATGGGCGCAGTTTCACCACCGGAGGCAGCGTGCTCGGGGAGGTGGCTGACGCTGGGCGGAGGCCGGTACCCGAGGGTGAATCGGAGGAGCCGCTGGTCACGACGACGACCGCGACGACAGCCCCGGCCGCGGCCGCGGTAGCAGCAGCCATGGCCACACGGAGGCGCCTGAGGTGCCTGAGATGTGCTTCGTTGCGGGATCCCTGGGAACTGCGGGGCAGGTTGACCTGCTCCACCGCGGCGCCTTGCATCGCAGGCGCCGCGCCGGACGGCCACAGGGCCGCCAGCAGCGGCACCGCCTCGGCCAGGCGCGACCGGCCGCGATCCTCCCAGTCCTGGCCGTAGACGTCCGCGGCGACCGTGCGCAGTTCGGCGACGAAGGCGGCCGCATCGCCGGGCCGGTCACCGGGGTCCTTGGCCATCCCGGCCGTTACCAGCGGCCGCAGCGGCCCGGGTACCGCCTCCAGCGGTACCGGCTCGGAGCGGTGCTGGGCCAGCAGCTCCTCGGTGGTCTGCTCAGTGAAGGGCACATGACCGGTCAGGCACTCATAGAAGGTGGCCGTGGCCGAGTAGACATCCCCGGCCGGGCTGGCCGGGGCGCCCCTGAACTGTTCCGGCGGCGCGTAGGCCAGCCTGCCGGCCGGGATCGGCCGATCCCCGGCCCGCGTCGCGATGCCGAAATCGGTGAGCTTACTGACACCATCGCCGTCGACCAGCACGTTCTCCGGCTTGTAATCCCGGTGCACCACACCGCGCCGGTGCGCCGCCGCCAGGCCCAGCAGCGAGTCCTGCAACACCACCAGCGCCGCCTCGGCCGTGGTCGCGCCCTGATGAGACAAGACCTCCCGCACCGAGACCCCGACGATGAGCTCCATCACGATGGCCGCACCCGCCGGCGACTCGACGTACTCATACAGGCGGACCACGTTCGGATCATCGAGCGAGGCCAGCACGGCCGCCTCATCGCGGAACATCGCCGCGAACCCGGGATCGGCCAGCAGGTCATCGCTGAGGTACTTGACCGCCACCAGAATCCCTGACTCGTCGTGCCTGGCCAGCACGACATCGCCGAATCCGCCCGAACCCAGTTCCCGCAGCCCGGTATACCCGGGAATCTTCCACTCCGGCATATCAATCCGCCCTCTCCGACGGGCCAGCGCGGTTCATGAGGCCGGTCAGCACGTCCCGTCGGACGGGGGCGGGGCGAGCTGGTGGCCGCAGATAGCAGGTGTACCGGCAGTTGATCACCGCAGCCGCCGAACCATGCCCCCGCGTCCGGCCCGAAAGCCTGCCATGCGACCTCCTGCCACGCGCATTCATGCCCGTGGCCCTTGGGCCCTCGGGCGGGGTGGCGGCGATTTCAGGAACGTGCCATGCGACGCACGCCGACGCGCGGGCTGACACCGTCCCGCCATCCACATCGCCGGCCGACGGCGCGGGACCAGGCCCCGATGACGCTTTCCGCAGCTGGCCCACTCGCGCCTCAGCCTCGATCCACCGACAATTAGGTCCCTTCAGGCGTCAAACATAAAAGATGCCCTCTGAGCTGGGGTGATGTAAATGTCTTGGTGATGTAAATGTCTCGCGCTTCCGTCGCCTAGTTCGATAGGGCACCTGTCAAGTGCGATTGTTGCACGGCTTGGCGAAAGAGCAGGCATTGTTCGATGACCAGAGTCTCGTGTCGCACCCGATTATCCAGCAGCGCTGCGCCGCCCAGCGGGCGTCTTGACCTCGCCCCAGGGGCACGCCTCATGATCGCTCACTACCGATGGAGCCCGCCATGGCAGTCATCATTCGTCCCGTGGATTCGCCAGCGGAGCTAGTCACCGCCATCGACGTCGCGGGCGCCCAGTTCGACCCGGGGATCGATCACGCCGACCAGCGGCGTTTCGCCGAGCTCCAAGCCGCCCACCTGGTGAGCGCGAACTGCTGCTGGTTGCCGAGGAGACCGGTCGGTCGTGGGCGCCGCCATGGGCTTCACGTCCCCATGGCCGGAGGTGACCGGCGCCGCATACCTTCACGTCGGTGCGTTGCCCGCGAGGATTCTGCAGTGGAGGTTCTTGGCGGACCGCGTAGCGGTGCAGCTGACGTGGCGGTCATCACCGGGGCCAGTTCAGAAGCGGCTGGATAGCGCTCACGGCCGGAACGGCCGCAGACCACGGTGCCGCGGCGGCTCTGGATCGCCTGGCCAGCCGGCTACCGCAGCCCGCTCAGAGCGTGCCGGCGGCTGACGCCGACCTGCTTATCGTGCGCGGTGCACTGGGATTTTATGCCGGAAGGACTACGGCGGCCAAACCCGCCTGCCGACATCTCGGCGCTGCTGCGGGCCATGAGCCACTTCAGCTGGGCCCGGCGCTCCCCGCTGGCCCGCCAGCGGCCGGCGCCTGGTCCGGCCGGCTGTGCGGAGCGGGGAGCCGGAGCTCGGCGTAGAGTGCGCGGTGGTCGCTGCCGGCCAGCCAGTGGGCGGATGTGGTCACCACCGCGCTGCGCGGGTCGATCAGGACGTGGTCGATGGCGAGCAGGGTCAGGCGCCGGCCGGGTTGCGGTCCCCAGGTAGGGGACAGCCCGTGGCCGGCCTGGCTGGCGGCGTCCACGTAGCCGCGGCGCAGGAGCCGGCGGAACTGCGCGTGATCGAGGGTGGCGTTGAAGTCTCCGGCGAGGATGCGCGGACTGTCACCGGGCGCGGGCAGCGCGGACAGCTGACTGCGCCACCGGGCCGTGGCGCCCGAGGACCAGGGAGGCTTCGGCGGCGCCGCGTGTATGCAGGCCAGCTCCACGAACTGGCCGGACGGAAGGTCAAGCCGGGCGGTGCACCGGGCGGCAGACACCGGCGCAGCGAGCGGCCCGCCGCGCAGCGGGTAGCGGGCATAGATGCTCCCTCGCGCGCCGTGCCGTACCGGCTGCGTCACCCGGTACGGGAGCAGATCGCCCAGCCCGGCCCGCTGGAGCCTGGCTGCCGCATCCTCGGTGAGTTCCTGCGTGAACAGCACGTCGGCGTGCTTACGGCATACCAGCTCGACAACCACCTCGGCCACGGCCCGGCCGGCGAGCAGATTGGCCGTCAAGACCCGCAGCACGGGCCCCGCCGCGGGCGGCTGGCGGCACGGTACCGCGCGAGGGCCTACAGCGGCGGTCAGGGCAGCCCCGGCAACCGCGGTCGCGGCGGCCGGGCCCGCGCCGCTCAGCAGCAGCGCGCTGACCCACGCTCCCGCGGTTACCTGCGGGGTGAACGACAGCAGTGGCACGGCCCACCCTTCGGCGAACCGGAGACGATCAGCGCCTGCCAGCCGGGCAGCCGCCCAGCCGGCCAGCGCGCCGGCCACCGCCCACTCCATGCGTCGTGACGGCATTGGTTCATGATCGCAGACCCGCCAGGAGCCGAAGCAGAGGATGGCCTTTGTCCGTTTCGCAGCTCAGGAGCTCGTAATCATTACACGGCGGCGCTGTCACCGGCGGTCGCGGGCCTGCTAGCGCCGCGCGGGCTGGACAAGGCTCTGGCGCCCGGCCCCGAGTGAGCACGACCACCGGGCCGACCTCGGCTAGGATCGCGGCGTGATCACCGGAATACATGCGATCATGTTCTCGCCCGAAGCCGAGAAGGTCCGCGCGTTCCTCGCTGACGTACTGGGCATGTCGTCGGTCGATGCGGGCGGAGGCTGGCTCATTTTCGCTCTGCCTCCGGCCGAGCTTGCGGTTCACCCAGCTGACGGTGTAGGCCATCATGAGCTCTACCTCATGTGTGACGACATCCAGGTCACCCTCGCCGAGTTGAAGGGCAGGGGAGCCGAAGTGATACGGGATGTCTCCAATCAGGGCTGGGGGCTTCTCGCGGCCATCCGCCTGCCGGACGGCTCGGAGTTTCCTATCTACGAGCCACGTCATCCGTCGCCCCTTCGAACCTGACGGGATGCAGCCTTCTGCCGCAGTGAAAGCGTTCTGGCCGGGCTCCCCAGCGGGCGCTGCCCTTGGGCTGGGCCGGCTGGCGGCATGATGGCCGGACGGACGACCGTGACGCCGAGTCCGAGCGGCGGACGGTTTATTCTGGCCGGCCGGCGCCCAGGGGGATGAAACGCCTGGCCTTTCCGGTCAGCGGGTCGCGGTCCGGGGCCGCCACGGGGCGGATGGTGACCAGGGGCGCGGGCAGGCCGGCCTGGCGCAGGCTGTCCTCGACGTCGGCGGCCAGGGCGGCGAGGTCGGGGGCGCCGTCGATGACCGCGGCCACGTCGGCGCCGGATTCGGTCTGGCGGACCTGGAACTCGCGGACGGCGGGGGTGCGGGTCAGGACCGCGCCGATCACGAAGGGGTGCACGCTGGCCGCGGGGTAGCGGAACAGGTCGTCGGCCCGGCCGTCGACACGGGCCCGCAGGAAGCCGTCACCGGGATTCGCGCCCAGGGTGAAGCGGTCGGTCAGCTCGTACCGGATGAGTGGCTGGGTCAGGTTGTGCAGGTTGGTGAGCAGCACCTTGGCCGACGCGACGCCCGGCGGCACGGGCCGGCCGTCCTCGTCCACGCACTCGGCGAGACAGGTGTCGCTGGCGAAGGTCAGCACCGGGCGACCCGGCTCGCTGCGGCCGACCAGGCCCTCGGTGGAGACGAACAAGTCGCTGACCGGGACGCCGAAGGCCTCGCCGATGGCCACAGCTTCCGCGGGGCTGAGTGCCTCGGCCATCGAGGTGACCGACCGCAGGTTGACCCTCAGCCGACCCTCCCGCTGCTCGCGGGCCAGTTCGGCCAGCTTGGCCGCGTAACCGAGCAGAGCGGGCGGCTGGGCGGCGTTGAGGCGCCGGACGATCTCCGCAGCAGGCAAGGTGGCAGGGGCGGGAATCAGGCGGAGCGGCGGAGCCGTGGCCGTTGCGCAGGCCAGGCCGCTGGAGTGGACAGGCGAGCCGGCGCCGACCATCGCAAACACGAGGCCTTCCGGCGGAGGGCCCGCGGGGGTCGTGACGGCGGCCATCGGCCGGCGCATGATCGTGCAGGCGAAGTCGGCGTACTCGCTGACGGTCTGGACGAAGATCCCGCGCAGCCCGGAGGTGCCGCCCGATACCAGGCAGACATACTCACCGAGCAGCAGGGACGGCTCCACGGCCGACCGGGCCAGGTGCTGCTCGACCAGGTCCAGAGTCAGCCTGGGGTCGGTGACGGCCGCGCTGAAGTTCTCCATCATCTGCGTCTTGGTCATGACCGGCAGGCGGGGCAGGTCGGTGAGCTCGAACCGGCTCGGGTCGACGCCGCGCAGGCGGGCGGCGTGGAAGGGCGAGCGCTCGATGGCGCGGGCCAGCAGGGCCCGCAGCCGGTCGCGCTGGAAGGCGGCCAGCTGGGCGGGGCTCCAGCCCAGGCGCTGGATGTGACCGGGCATCTGGCCGCCCATGGCCGCAGCCATGCGGGCCCGGAGCAGGTCGAGTTCGGTGATCGTGGTGGCGGTCATGCTTCCTCCCGGGTGAGCACGGGGGCTGATGCGAGCGAGCCGGCCAGCCAGCGCAGCACGGGCAGGTCCGGGCCGCCCAGGGCGTCCGGGTCGGCCTCCAGCTCCAGGGCGAGACCGGTTTCGATGGCCAGTACGAGCTCGGCCAGCTGGCGCGGCGGGAACGGGAGGCTCTGTTCGCCCCCCTCGCTGATGACGGTGAGCGCCCTGGCGATGCCCTGGATCGTCCGGGCGTGCAGGGCCGCGTAGCGGCGGTTGAGTTCGGGGTCCCGCGCGGCGTGAATCCGGAACTCGGTGACCAGCAGCCGCCAGCCGGGCGCGGCGCGCTCGGCCTGCTGGGCCAGGTCGAGCAGGGCGGCGAAGTCGCCCGTGCCGGCCAGGTCCCGGGCCGCCGCGGCGTTCTGCGCGGCGCGTTCGGCGATGCGGTCGTCGAGCAGGGCCAGGAACATGTCGGCCTTGCTGGCGAACCGCGAGTACACCACGCCTTTGGAGAATCCGGCCTCGTCGGCGATCTGCTCCAGCGTCGCGGAATGGTAGCCGCGGGCCAGGAACACCCGGCGAGCGGCGGCGAACAGGAGAGCGCGGTTGCGGTCGTTTTGTTCGGCCCGGGACAGGCGAGGACTCATACCGATGATATTTAAATACCGTTGGTATTCTTGTCAAGAGGGAGGGTCAAGAAGCGAGGTCAGGAGCGGAGCGCGGGGCGGGGTCGGGAGCGGAGCGCGGGGGTGAGGCTGGGCGCACTCACCACGGTCCGTTCGGTAGAAACGACCCGTGCGGACGGTCAGGGCAGGGTCAGGACCTGCGGGCCGTCGGCGGTGATGGCGACGGTGTGCTCGGCGTGGGCGGCGCGGCTGCCGTCGCCGCTGCGGATGGTCCAGCCGTCATCGGCGATGTAGTAGCTGTCCTTCCCGCCGGCCAGGAACCACGGCTCGATCGCGATGACCAGCCCTGGGGTCAGCCGGCGGCCGCGCCCGGCGTGGCCCTCGTTGGGGATGTGCGGATCCTCGTGCATGGCCCGGCCGACGCCGTGCCCGCCGAAATCGGTGCAGATGCCGTAGCCGCCCGCGCGCCCGGCGGCGCCGATCACCGCCGAGATGTCCCCGATCCGGGCGCCGGGGGCCGCCGCCGCGATCCCGGCCCGCAGGGCCGCCTCGGTGGTCGCGATCAGCCGCGCGTCGGCGGGCCGCGGCGGCCCGATGGTGAAGGAGATCGCGGCGTCGGCGGCCCACCCGTCCAGCACCGCGCCGCAGTCCACGCTGAGCAGGTCGCCGTCGACCAGCCGGTAGCGGTCCGGGATGCCGTGCAGCGCGGCGTCGTTGACCGAGGTGCAGATCGCCGCGGGGTACGGGACCGGGGCGAAGGCCGGATGGTAGCCCAGGAAGGGCGAGGTGGCCCCGGCTGCCGCGAGCACGGCGCGGGCGGCCTCGTCCAGCTCGGTCAGCCGGGTACCCGCCTTGGCCTGGCCGCGGACGGTGGCCAGGATCTGCGCCACGACCCGGCCGGACGCGCGCATGGCCTGGATCTCGCCGGGCGTCTTGATCTCCACCATCGGGCGTCCCCTCCTTTTGCGGTATAACTATACCGGTATTACTATCACGGTATGGTCCG
>Ga0187814_10000709_pt1 | contig 11772 bp, 8 predicted proteins | sample NC_S_4_FD_132450 | JGI IMG/M metagenome (GOLD analysis project Ga0187814, IMG submission 132450) | Wetland sediment microbial communities from Neuse River Estuary, North Carolina, USA - ASW-S_4 | ecosystem: Environmental > Aquatic > Freshwater > Wetlands > Sediment | place: USA: North Carolina...
AGTAGTTGCAGGCGATCTCCTGCGTCGACTCGCCCACCTTGAACGCAGCCTCCGGCGCCGGCCCCGGTCGCTTCTCGGCGATGAAGACGCTGGTCTCGGGCCGAGCGTGCTTGAGCTGCAGGCCAAGCGTCAACCCGGCGAGACCCCCGCCGAGGATCGCGACGTCGTAGCTGTCGGCCGGATGCTTGTCTGTCCCCACGGTGCTTTCCTTTCGTGTTGTAGCTACGCCGCGGCCCCGCTCCAGGGGCCTTCAGATCCGTCGACTCCGGGCGCTCAGACCGGCTGCGCGACAGCCTCCATGAACAAGTTCTCGATCCCGGCCCCCGGGCTTTGGCGCGCCTCGGCGAACGACAGCCCCTCGCCGTTGAGCAGGCCGTCCGCCTCCCAGCGCTCGGGGTCGAGGCTCACCGCGTAGGGGTTGATCTTCTCGTCCTCATCCGGGGCAGCATCGCCGAGGTTGGTGGCGGCCCTGTGGAAGGTGACGACCGCGAACTCCTCCATCAGATCGGCGGTGGAGGCGAGCTTCGCCTTCAGCGTCTCATCGTCGTAGCCGCCCGCCATGTCGAGGTGGCGCTCGAACATCGCTGGGAACGCCGCCGTCGGCACGATCGCCCGGCGCCATTCGCGCGATTCCAATACGTTCCATTCCCGGTACAGCTCCTCGAGGCGGCGCGTGATCGCCCAGATCCGCTCGAGGTCCGGGCGCACGGCCGCTATGAACTCGGGGTCGGTGTACCGTTGGTGGAAGAACAGCAAGCCGACGGTCCCCCAGTAGAGGATGTTGTTGCCGCAGATCTTGACGGTCATGACCATCGGATTGCCCCAGAACTCGTACTGCCGCTCGTACTGGGTCAGGGCGACTCGATACGTGCTCAGGTAGAGGTCGTTGTGCGCCTCGGCGCGGCGGGTGACGTCCTCGCCATCCAGCTCGCGCGTAATCAGATCGGTGCTCAGCGTGTTGGAGATTGCGATGAAGTCCGAGCCCGGGGAATAGAACGGGTCCAGGAACGGCCCCGCCTCTCCCACCAGGCACCAGCGATCGCTGCCGGAGAACTCCTGCTTGCTGCCGTAGGAGAAGTCCTCGAGCTTGAGGAAGTCCTCCACCTGGTCGCGGCGTCGGTCGAGCTCCTCGCCCAGCTGGGGCTCGTGCCTGCGGATCCAGTCGATCGCGCCCTCGAGCGTGTTCATCTCCTCCCACGGATGGAAGCGCGGATCGGCCACGATCCCGATCGAGATCGGCCCCGAGGACAGCGGGATCATCCAGACCCAGTAGCCCTTCCTGCACAGGTGATTCGTGCTGAACCGGCGCAGCCCACGCTCGGACATTCGATCGAAGAACTCGTCATCGTCGGGGTCCACCCAGTCCTCGATGTCGAGCCCGCCGGCGAGCCTGAACCAGGCCGAGTTGACCACGTGACCGTTGTCCTCGAGCAGCCCGAGCTTCTTCTTGAGCAGGAACGCGCGGCCGCTGGCGTCAACGAGCCAGCGCGCCTGCACCGTGGTGCGCTCGCCGCCGGGACCACCCCGAACGATCGTGACCCGATGGGGATCCCCGACCTCGACCTCGTCGATCCAGCTACCGCCGAACAGGTCAACGCCCGCCTTCAAGTTCTGCTCGCCAAGGAAGTTCTCGAACCGTCCCCGATCGAGCTGGAAGCTGGGGACGTCCAGAGGGCGATTGATGCCCCGCTCGATGCGCTGCGCGAGGTCGCTGTTGTCGCCCGCGGGGAACCACCAACGCAGCCCAAATTTCCTTAGCTGCTGGTTTTCGAGATGGTCCCTGAGGCCGAGCACCTCGCCAAAGTAGTGCGCGGAGACCTCGACGGTCGACTCGCCCACCTTGAACGCGGCCTCGGGTGCTGGGCCGGGGCGCTTCTCGGCGATAAAGATGCTGGTCTCGGGACGCTCCTGCTTGAGCTGCAAGCCGAGCGTCAACCCGGCGAGGCCCCCGCCAAGGATCGCGACGTCGTAGCTGTCGGCCGGATGCTTGTCAGTGCCCATGATGCTCTCCCTCTGTGTTGTGCTACGCCGCGACCACCGCTCCGCGCGCCTCCAGGTCCATCTCTTCGATTCCCGGCAACATCTCGCGTGCCTGCACCAGGCTGATCCCCTCCTCCGCATACAGGCCGTCCTGCTCCCACCGTTCCGGGTGGAGGCTGATCGCCTTCAGGTTAATCGGCCGGCTCTCGTCGGGCGGATTTGGGAGGTTCCTGGCCGCCTTGTGGAAGATCCACACGGCCAGAGCCTTGACGTACTCAACGTTCCTACGCGAGGTCTCGAACACCTCCTCGCCCTCGGCCGGGCGCGCCAAATCGCGCTGGGCCTCGATATATGGTGTCAGCTGTTTGCAAAGGATCGACACTCCCTCGAACTGCCGCTGATCGAGGGCATTCCAGTCGCGGAAGAGCTGTTGCATGACGGGGATCAGCTCGATGACTTCCTCCAGAGCGTTGCGGAGCTCTTCTAAGTCTTCGGGCGTCCTCATCCTGTCGTGGCAGAAGGCGTTCCCGATTCCGGCGAAGTACGCCGAGCTGTCGAAGACGAACTTGGCGGTCATCACCTGGGGGTTGCCGAACAGCTGGTAGTTGTCTCGGTAGAGGTGGACCGTGGTGTTGAACAGGTTGAGGAAGAAGTCGTTGTAGAAGTCGGCGAGCTCGGTGACGTCCTCGCCGTCGAGCTCGCGCTCGATCAGCCCAGCGCTGAGGGTGTTGGTGAAGCCGATGAAGTCCGAGCCCGGCGAGTACAGCGCGTCGATGAAGCCCGCCGCCTCGCCCACCAGCGTCCAGCGGTCGGCGGAGAACACCCGCGAGGACGCGTAGGAGAAGTCCCGAACGCGCAGAAAGTCGAGCACGTCCTCTCGCCGCCCGTCGAGCTCGGCGTACAGCTGCGGCTCGTTGCGTTTGATCCAGTCCATGAACGCATCGAAGGTGTTGATCTCCTCGTAGGGGTGAAAGCGCGGGTCGGCGCACACGCCGATGCTGATCGGGCCGGAGGCGAGCTGGATCAGCCACAGCCAGTAGCCGGGCTGGATCAGGTGCGACGTGGACATCCGGCGCAGGCCGCGCTCGGGCATCCGCCCCAACCATTCCTCGTCATCGGTCCAGTCCTCCAAGTCCATGCCCCCGGCCAGACGAATCCAAGCCGCGTTGATGTGATGACCGGTGTCGGTGTGGAGGTCGAGCTTGCGGCGCAGGATGTTGGCCCGACCGCTTGCGTCCACAACCCATCGCGCGGTGATCGTGACGGTCTCGTCCTCCTGGGACAGCGTCAGACGGTGCTCGTCCGCCCCGAGCTCCACGTCCTGCACGCTCCAGCCGCGGTAGGCGTCGGCGCCGGCCTTGCGGCAGCGCCTGAAGAGCTCGTTCTCGAATCTGCCGCGATCGATCTGGTGGGTGAATGCGTCGAGGTGTCCCGGGGTGCAGAACTCGACGCGCTTGGTGATGTCGGTGTTGTCGCCGGCCGGCAGGAAGAAGCGCAGACCGAGCTTGCGCATCTGCTGCTGCTCGAGATGGTCGCGCATGCCGATCACGTTGCGGTAGTAGTGCGCTCCGATTTCGACGCTCGACTCACCGACCTTGAACGCCGCCTCGGGCGCGGGCTCGGCGCGCTTGTCGGTGACCAGGACGCGAGTGTCGGGACGCTCGCGCTTGAGCTGAAGCGCCAATGAGAGGCCGGCTAGCCCACCGCCCATGATCGCCACGTCGTAGTGGCCCTCCGGCGCGTGGATTGCCTTCAGCTCCAGCATCGACGCCGAACGCTCTGGCATAGCTCCCTCCTCGGTTGTCTAAGTCCCACCCCGGAAATTGAAGACACCCCGTTCCCGGTCGAGGGGCAATCATTGCTCACCCGCATCACCCGTGCAAGGGTGCCCGCACCCGAGCTGCCCTATCCGGTGCCTGCTCCCGGTTCCACGCCTTGGGCCGCGGCCTCCCGCGCGTTCAGGTCGATGAGCTGCGCGGGCGGGTCGGGGACGGCGATCGTCGAGGTGACGCGGAGCCGCTCGTCGACGTGGATCAGCTCCCCTGACTCGAGCAGCCGCCAGCGGGCGCTCGCGTCCAGCGGCTCAGAGGCGATCACGGTTGCGGGGAGGACCGAGAGCTCAGCGGACTGCACGCGCATGATCCCGGAAAGGCTGCGCTCGTCGAAGCCGCCTCCCGGATCGAGGTTGCCGATCGAGCGCTCGAGAATCCACAGCTCGTTAGTGTCCGGATAGCGAAGCGCCCACAGCTCGTTCGCGGTGGTCAGCACGAGGTTGAGCGAGTACAGCGGGATCTCGGCGGCGATCAGGCTTCCCGCGGCGGTGATCCCCGCGCCAACGTTCCCCCCCTGCTCATCGATGCACTTCGTGATCAGTGCGAAGAACAGCTCTGAGTCGGTCGTGCCCTGGACCAGCTCGACGTAGCCGCCGAGTCGCTGGCGGAGGCCCGGCAGATCGCCGACGACCCCGTTGTGGGCGAAGATCCGCCCCCGCTGCTCGAAAGGATGCGTGTTCTTGAATGTCGGCTCGCCGGCGGTCGCGTGGCGGATGTGCGAGACGAACGTGCGTGAGCGGACCTCGTGCGCGCTCGCGATGAACGTCTGACTGCGGAGCGCCGGAACTGGCTTGCGGTAGATCCGCGGCGCCCCGTCGCCGTCAAAAGTTCCGAGGCCCACCCCGTCCGGCTGCCCCTCGCTCTGCAGCAGCAGACTGTCCGGGGCGTCAAGCAGCCAGAACGTCGCCTGGACGTTGTTGGTCCCGCCACTCATCCCGAAGAGCCTGCACATGGCGCGATCCTACGCTCGCGCGAAGACAGGATCGAGGTGTGCCGTTTCGTGCGCCAGGTGGGCCAGCAGTGCTTGCATGCCGCCACGGGCGAACGCCAAGCGCTGGCGCGTGGCACCGTTCCCCTCCACCAGCAGCCGCTCGACCTCCTCGAGCGCGGCGTCGGAACCGAGCTCGATCGCGTGGGGCCGCGCCAGCTCCAGCGTCGCATGCGCCACTTCGACCGCCGGCCGCAGCGCGCCGTCGTGCCACAGCGTCGCGGCGAGACCGTCGCGGGCGGCGCGGAAGCTCGATTCCATCAACACCTGCCGGCGCTCCCACGGCCCGTGCTGCTCGACCGCCCGGTGCGCGAGCGCCTGTATCAACGCGGTGAGGCCGGCAATCGTGGCGAGCGATGACTGAGTGTCCATCGCCCTCACCTCGACGGTCCCCAGGACCGGGTGCGGACGGATGTCCCACCACAGGAAGGTGTAATCCGGAAGGTCTCCAGCAGCCGCGATCGCAGTGACGCAGTCCGCGTACTCGTCATATGACGAGTACGCGGGAGGGATCTCCGAACGCGGGAATCCCCGAAACAGCTGCGCGCGAGCGCTCGCCAGGCCCGAGTCGCGGCCATGCCAGAACGGCGAATTTGCCGACAGCACCTGCAGCAACGGTAAGTGCGCCCGCAGCGCGTTGCAAGCCCGGATCGCCGTCTCGGCGTCTGGCATCCCGACGTGCACGTGCAACGCGCATGTCGGCGTTCGAGTTACCAGCCCGCGCATCTCGGCGGCGATCAGGCGGTAGCGCTCGCTCGGGAAGTGGACCACATCTCCGAATGCGCCAGTGGGGTGCAGACCGGCGCCGATCGCGGTTGCGCCGACCGCGCGCAGGCGTTGACGGAGGGCAGCCAAGCACGCAGCAGCATGCGACGCGTCGACGCAGATCGGGGTGGCCAGTTCAAGCAGCCCCGCGTATGTATCGGGGTAGGCGGCGCCCTCGAGCGGACTTGGCGCCAGACGCGCCAGCACGTCGGTCGCCGAGTGGTCCAGGGCGTAGGTGACGGGGTCGACCAGCAGCAGCTCGTCCTCGACCCCGAGCGAGAAGTCCGCCGCCGAGCCGAAGTTGACCGAGGGGATCGCCCAGCTCACTGACCAGCACCTGTCGTGATCATGCCCCCCTCGGACTAGAACAGCTGGTTCTCGCCACCGAAGACTGCGCTCACCGACCCCTCGGTGAAGATCTGCTTGATCGTGTCCGCCAGCAGTCCCGCGCAGGAGAGGACGACCACGTTATCGGGAGCTCCCGGCCGCAGCGGGATCGTGTCGGTAACCACGATCTGCTCGAATCCGACGCTAGCCAGCCGCTCGTACGCGGGGCCCGAGAGCACCGGATGCGTGCCGACGGCGTAGACGCGAGCCGCGCCCTCGTCGAGCACCGTCCGGGCAGCTGCACGCAAGGTGCCGGCCGTGTCGATGATGTCATCGACGATCACCGCGGTCTTACCGCGCACGTCGCCGATCACGTAGCCGACCTCGGCCACCTGCTGAGCTGGACGCTCCTTCGTCATCAGCGCAAGATCGGCTCCGATGTGCTCCGCGAACTTGTGGTTCAGCTTCACCCGACCGACGTCCGGCGCCACGATCACGAGGTCATCCAGCTCGAGGTCGGCGAAGTACTCCGAGAGCATGAAAAGCGCGGTCATGTGATCCACCGGCTTGGTGAAGAACCCCTGCAGCTGCCCTGCGTGCAGATCGAGCGTCAGCACCCGGTCAGCCCCCGCGGTCTCGAGGATGTGGGCCACCAGTCGCGCGCTGATCGGCTCACGCAGGGCGGATTTCTTGTCCTGGCGCGAGTACCCCATCCATGGCATCACCGCGACCACCCGGTGGGCTGAGGCGCCGACGGCGGCGTCGATCATCACGAGCAGCTCCATCAGCGCGTCGTTGGCCGTGATCCCGGTCTCGGGGTTGGAGCACGTTGGCTGGACGATGAACACGTCGGCACCGCGGATCGACTCGTCGTAGCGGCAGTAGACCTCGCCGGCGGAGAACGTCTTCAGCGTGATGTGGCCGAGCTCGATCCCCAGCTTGCCTGCGATTTCGGCCGCAAGCTCGGGGTTGGCACGGCCCGAGAACACCATCAGGCGCCTGCCGGTGAGAATCGGCGCGCTCCCCGATGAGCCCCTAAGCTCGCTTGTCCCCATCAGGATTGCCGAGTCTACAGGCGGCCGCGAGCCAGTGATAGGGGTCTGGTCGCATAGGGGTCTGGTCGCAACAGGCCGCGGTCACAGGCCCGCGGCACGAGCCGGCTCCGGCCGGACGTCTTGACGAGGGCGCTCCCGCGTGCTTACGCTCCCTCTAAGTGAGAAGAGCGCCGCTCTAGATGGCGCGCCACCCGGAACTGGCGCGGACTCAGTTGTTCGCCGGACTCGCGGACGAGGAGTTCGACCTCGTCGCGGAGCGGATGCGGCCGCACCAGTTCGCCGCCGGTGAGCAGCTGTGTCGCGCGGGAGAACCGAGCGATCAGATCTGGGTGATCGCCGGAGGCTTGGTCCACTGGACGGCGGGGACGACCGAGGGCGCCGGTGAGATCGAGCTCCGCATGCGCAAGGGCGACGTGATCGGCGCCCAGGATGCGATCACGGGCACCGAGCGAACGGCGACGGTGGTCGCCAGCACGCTGACTGAGACCTTGGAGCTGGACGCGGAGGACCTGATCGGCCTGGCCCGGCGCTTTCCCCAGATCCTGATCAACGTGATCCAAACCCAGCGCGAGCGACTGTTCCGCGCGAGCGCGCGAAGCGCGTCGCTGTTCAGCGCGAGCGCGCGCAGCACCGCGAGCCAGCGCGGTGAGGAGATCGGGATCGTCGCCGGTCCTTCGCTGAGCGGCGTGGTCAACCGGCTCGTGGCCGCGGCGCGCACCGCCAGCACGCGTCCGGTGAGATTCGTCGATCGGTCGGTGTCGTTCGCAAGCGCGCTGACCGCGTCCGACGAACTTGCCTCCGAGAACGCCACCGTGTTCATCCACGGCGATCTCGATCTGGAGAACCTCGGTGTGCTGCTCGACGAGGTCGATCGGGTCGTGGCCATCGCCGGCACGGCCGAGGAGGCAAACAGCCTGGGGAGGGTTGCTGCCGCCAGCGAGGGCCGTCGGCTGGAGCTGGTGCTCGTCAGCGAGCAGGCCCGGGACGCAAGCCGCGTATGGCCGACCGCGGCCGCGCAGCTGATCGTCCGGGAATGCGCTCGCCAGGGTGGCTTTCCCCTGGCGGACGCCGACCTGGCGTGGCTGGCCCGCCACCTAACTCGCACAAAGCTGGGGCTCGCGCTCGGGGCCGGGGGGGCGAAGGGCTACGCGCACGTGGGCGTCCTTCAGGTGCTCGAACAGGCCGGCTACCCGGTCGATTACGTAGGCGGCAGCAGCATCGGCGGGTTTGTCGCCTCACAGCTCGCGCTCGGCCACGGCGCGGACGCGATCGACGCCCGCTTCCGCGAAGCCTTCAACGCCGAGAACGTCGGGAAGCTGTTCTCGTCCCCATTGGTCGGATCGGCCGGCTTGGAGGCGTTGACGGGGCTCCTCAAGCAGGCGACAGAAGAGCGGTTCTTCTCGCAGACCGTGATCCCATTGGTGATCTTGGCCGTCGATCTGACCGAGCGGATTCCCGTCGTGCAGCGTCGTGGTCCGCTGTGGGAAGCGCTACTTGCCGCGCTGTCGGTGGCGGGCGTGTTCCCGACCCAGGAGCGTGACGGGCATCGGCTGATCGACGCGATCGCGCTAGTGCCGGTGCCGACGGCCGCGGTGCTCGAGGACGGGGCCGACATCGTCGTTGCGGTCAACCTGCTCGGCACAGAGGCGCTCGAGCGCTGGCCGGGCGTACCGGAGGCCGAGGCCGAGCCGCAGAAACCCCGACGGCGGGGCCCACTTGACACGATCCTCGAAGCGATGGATCTGAGCCAGCTGGACACGAGCGCTCGTCACGCCGCACTCGCCGACGTCGCAATCACACCGCGGTTCGGCCCCGCCGAGTGGCGCGACTTTCACCGCGCCGACCTGTTTCGGGCGGCCGGGCGCGAGGCCGCGCTCGAGCAGCTGCCGGCGCTGCAGGCGCTTTCACGACCGGTCGACCTGGGGGCGGCGGAGCGAGAAGCGAGCGTGGTGTGAGACGGAAGCCTCACGCTGATCCAGTCGACTCCGGCGACATTGCCACTTGGGATCTCGGGAGCCACCGCACACTGAGCTGCCAATCGACTGACAACCAGTGCATCGCTCGAGTCCTCGCGTCGATCCTCGACGTAACGAGCGAGTCGGTTTCCTGAAGTCGGCGATCTGGGGCGACAACAGGCCCTGCCCAGCGGTCGGGGTCGGAGGTCTGGCCGCGAGACTGGCGCGACTTTTGCCGTCGTGAGCTGTTCTTGGTCAAAGGACCCGAAAGCTGTACATTTTCAGACAGCTGCCGAAGCCGGCAGGAGGCTGGTAGACGGTAGAAATCCAATCCCAGGGGAACGACTGGGGAGTATTCGTCTCGGGGGCGATGATCGCGTCGATTCGCGCTCGAGAGCGCAAAAGGAGGAGAGTGATACGTGATTTTCGGCCTTTCTCATCCCAAGATGGGGTTGTCGAGGCTCGTCGTACTGGCCGCTGCGGCGATCGCCGCAATGGCGATGCCCGCCCTCGCAGTGGCCAAGGGCAAGGGCGGCAGCCACGGCAAGAGCGGTAGCAGCCACGGCAAGAGCGGTAGCCACCACACGGGCAAGAAGCCCGTCGGAGCGGTATACACCGAAACCAACGACCCCAGCGGCAACCACGTCCTGATCTTCGACCGTGCTGCCAACGGTGCCCTGACGCTTACAGGGTCCGTGGCGACAGGCGGCAACGGGGACCAGATGCAGCCTCAGCCTGGCTGCATGCCGACGTGCCCGATCCTCGATACCCAGGGCGAGCTTGCGCAGACGCCCGACGGGCACCTGCTGTTCGCCGTCAACGCCGGGAGCAACTCAATCAGCTCGTTCCGCGTGACCTCGAAGGGTTTGAAGCTGGTCGCCACCGTCCCGTCGCAGGGCACGTTCCCGAACAGCCTCACGGTCCACGGCAATCTGCTTTACGTGCTCAACTCCGACAGCCTCAAGATCGCGGGCTTCCGGTTCTCTCATAACGGCAACATGACGCCGATCAGCGGCTCCGTGCAGGCTCTGACAGGCGGCCTCCCAGGCCTCCCCAGGCAGATCGGCTTCGACAACAGCGGCAAGGTGCTGATGGTGACCCTGCTCGTCACGATGGCTAATCCGATGATGATGCCCGTGGGCTCGACGAGCGACCAGATCGACACGTTCCTCGTGAAGAGCGGGGTCGCAGGCCCGGCGACGGCGCACGACTCGACCTCCGACTTCCCGTTCGCGTTCGCGTTCACGCCGCGGGATCAGGCGGTCGTCGCACAGGTCGACCAGCTCACTGGACCGCCCGGCACCACCCAGAGCTACAAGGTCACGCACTCCGGCAGCGTCACGCCGATTTCCGGCGCAACCTCGGGCGGCAACGCTCCGTGCTGGGTTGTGATCACGGCCAGCAACCGCTACGCCTACGTGGTCAACACGGGCGGCGGTGTTCCGCCCGGACCTAGCGTGGCCGAGTACAAGCTGTCGCCCAGCGGCAAGCTGACGCTCCTGGGGAACGCCCCGACGAGCGGGGAGTTCGCTAACACCGACGAGGCCCTCAGCAACGACAACAAGTACCTCTACGTGCTCGTGCCGCTGCTGTCCGGGTCCGCGAGCACGCCCGGTGGCAAGAGCCAGATCGACACATACGCCGTCCACCACAACGGAACCCTGAGCTTCGTTGGGTCCTCGGCGACGTTCCCGGCGCCCAGCCTCAGCGGTTTGGTGGCCAATTAGACCGCACGGCAGAACACAAGCGCACCGGGGTTGAGCCCCGGCATCTGAGGAGCGGGCCCTGGCGAGAGTCAGGGCCCGCTCTAGTGCGCAACCCGTTACACACGGGTCAGACGATCGTGTAGAGTCGCCCGAGGGCCGACCAAGGGGATGATCGCGTGACCATGCTGGGGGGTTGCAGACCCGCCGAAGGGCAATTCCACACGGGGCTGGCGGACTGAGCCGAGATGCAGACGCCGGCCGCTCACGTCGCGGGGCCCGCAGTGTCCGACGAGGCGCTGACCGATCCGAAGCTAGGGACGCGGATCAAGGTGTGCGGGATCGTCGAGCGCTCGGAGCTCGACGCGCTGGCGGCCCAGTCGGTCGACTTCGTCGGCTTGTGGTGGGGGGTGCCGGGAGGTCCCCACGACCTGCCCGTCGACCAGTGGCGAGCACTTGCAGCGGCAGCCGCGGCTACTGGACGGCTCACTCCGGTGCTCGTCACCTTCGCGAAGAACGCCGACGCCGTCGGCGAGACCCTCGCCGGATCACCCGTGCGGTGGGTTCAGCTGCACGGCTATCCGACTCCAGGCTTCGTCCGTGCGCTCAAGCGGATCGCTCCCGAAGTTCGCGTGATCAAGGTCCTGCACGTCCGCGGCGGCGAGTGCGTGGAGGCCTCGCTGATCGGAGCCTACGAGCGGGCCGGTGTCGACCTGCACCTGTTCGACACCGTCACGGCCGACGGGCGCGTGGGAAGCACGGGGGAGCCGCTCGACGCGACCGTGGTGGCCGGAGTGGCGGATCAGCTGACCCGGCCGTTCCTGCTCGCCGGCGGCATCTCCGCGGGCAACCGCCACGCGTACGCGGCGCTCGCCGCGCACCCTTGCTTTCTCGGGATCGACGTCGACACCAACGCGCGCGGCCCCGACGGCAGGATCAGCTCCGAGAACGTCAAGGCGATCGCCCGCGCCTGGAGGGAGCCCGGTGCCTAGTCCCTTCATCGACGCCCTGCTCGCCGCGCGCCTGCCGATCATCATGGAGGTCAAGCGCCAAGACGCCGACGGGCGGCTGCTGCTGGGCGACCGGACGATCCCGGAGATCGTGTCCGCGTACACCGCGGCCGGGGCCCCGTGCATCTCGGTGGTGACGGGTCGGTGGTTCGGCGGC
>Ga0187814_10000711_pt1 | contig 11763 bp, 11 predicted proteins | sample NC_S_4_FD_132450 | JGI IMG/M metagenome (GOLD analysis project Ga0187814, IMG submission 132450) | Wetland sediment microbial communities from Neuse River Estuary, North Carolina, USA - ASW-S_4 | ecosystem: Environmental > Aquatic > Freshwater > Wetlands > Sediment | place: USA: North Carolina...
GGCCACCCCCGCCGCGCCGACCCCCAAGGTCGAGACCGCTTCGCCTTCGTCGACCAAGGCCGCACCTTCGACCAAGGCCGCCGAACCGGTTTGAAGCGGACAACGCTGGTTCAATGAAGACGCCCCGCTATTTCTGCGAGAACTGCGGGGCGGAGGTGAAGGCGAACTCCCGTGTCTGCCCGCGTTGCGGGCGTTTTTTTTCGTCGGTCAAATGTCCGAAGTGCGGTTTCGTCGGCGTGTCGGAGGATTTTCGCGCCGGCTGTCCGGTGTGCGGCTATGCGCTCGGAACCAATACGGGCGATCCGGAGCCGATCAAACCGATGCCGGAGTCGCCGTCGCTGCCGCTCTGGACCTGGGTGTTGGGGCTCCTCGTGTTCGCGGGCGCCCTTATCCTTTTGTTGCGCGCCCTTCGATAGGACCCTCGGAAAGGCCTGACCGGCGCGAATTTCGGCGAAAGTGCGCTCCCCGTCAAGGAGCGACTATTTCGCCGGAATAAGCGCTCCAGTCCGTTGTCGCCTGATACGCCGAGACGGCGGCAGCCGAGGGCACATGGATTTCAAAGCCCGGCGCTTCACCGTCAAAGGCTCCGACCGACAAATCGGGCGGGGTTCCCGACTGAGTGGTCGCCCAACCGGCAAAGGCATAGCCCGTCCGCGTGAACGCATGGACGGGGAGATTTGCCGAGGTCCCCGAGGCGATTGTCTGCCCCTCCATTGTCCCTATGCCCCCGTTGCCGTCGAACGAGACGACATAATCCGGCGCGGACGATGTCGGATTCGCGCAAGCCGCGAGAACGGCGCCGGCGAGCAGCGCCGCGAGCGAGGCGAAGGACAGCACCGCGACGAAATGCGCTTTCATGACACCCTGCTCTTGAATCGTCTCAGCGTCCCACCATGTACTCTATCGCAGCGCGAGGCGGTTGTCGGCGGTCGCCACCGCGGCTGGCGGTGGCGGGGAGGCGGGCTCGGCCCGCGGATGACCCTGCCTCAGTCGGTGGCCGGGGGCCTTTCGAGCAATTCGGGCTTCTGGACATAGCGCTGGAAAAGCGACGCCGCGTGGGCGAAATAGATGCCCTCGGATATCCGTTCGTCCACTGTCGCCCTGAGGCCGATATGGGTCCGCCTGACCGTCGAGCCGTCGCCGAGCCGGACATCTTTCTGGAAAGTCCGGCCCACGACGACGAAGATGCTCGACGTGCCCCACTCGTAGAGATGGTGGAACGGCGCGTCGAGGCCGATGGAGCCGAGGTTGGCGAAAAAGGCCGAAGTGTAGAGCGGATCGGCCTCGAGCATCGAAGCCGGCGCGACGTTGAGTACATCGAGGAGGCGGAAGGCCCCGGTGATGATCGCCTTGCCGAAGGGGATGCGATGGGCCAGCTCGATCTCCCGATCGTCGGTGCCTTTCTGGTCGCTCTTGGCGAATTCGATAGCCGAGTTGATGCGATCCATCGTCTGGGAGATGGTGTCGGTCGACACGAACCGCACTTTGGCTATCGATTCGACGGCTTCTTCGGTCAGGCGCTTCTTCACGACGAAGGAAAAGGAAGTCTCGCGATGGGAGTACACCGCCTTCGCCTTGATGAAGCGATTGAGGTCCGGCTTTTCGAAGAAGGTCCTGGCTCCGGCGGCCAGGAGGACTCCGAAAAGCGAATAACGATTCGTTCCGGATTCGGCGTTCTTGCGATGGACGTAGCGCATCGCGTTTTCGACTTCGATGTCCTTGCCGAAGTAGACGGAAGAGGCGTTTCTCCCCCGCATGAGATAGGGCAGGATGGCGTTGAACGCGGGAATGCGGAGGCGCACGCCGTCGGAGCGATCGCGAAAAATCATGCCATATCCTAGCCTCCCGGCAGCTTTTCCGTAAAGCTCAAAACATGGAGCCGGCGTCAATAGCGCGGCCACCGAAGGGCCGGGCATTGGAGTTCGGAGACCGAGCCATCATCCCGGACTGATGTTTCGTATGGAATTCGCCAATTTCTCGCCCGGTTGGAGACCCCTACCCAAGTTGGTCACGGGTATCCACCAAGTTGGTCGTAGGCATCCGCCAAGTTGGTCGTAGGCATCCGCCAAGTTGGTCGTAGGTGCCGGCCAAGTTGCTCGACGCTTAAATTTCATGGTTTCTCGGCTCGAATAAGGTGGGAGCGGCTGCGAATATCCATCCGACTCACGCGACAACTCAAGAATTGTCGACAGGTTCACGAATTCTCGCCGGTTGTCGGGCGATCAAGAATGGGAGGAAAGCAGGCTTGCATAAATATACGAGTCGCGGTATTTATATGCATGCACGTTTCGATAGCCGCCTTCCCGGCCACGGTACCTTCGATCATTCTTTTTGGAATCGTTCCGCTGTCCCGCCTCCGTCGTCCCTGACAAACCCGCCTTTCCGGTTCAGTCACAATGCGCGGAACAGGATACGCCAACCGCGAAGCGTCATGCGTCAAGCGTGAAGCGTCATAACCAATTCGCGAATCGTGGCGATTCGCATGTGACGCGGTGAGCGTCATAACCAATTCGCGAATCGCTCGGCGATTCGCACGCCAGGCGCGAAGCGCTTGGCGAGGGGGCAACATGAAAGGAAAGATCGTTCTCGCCTATTCGGGCGGTCTCGATACCACGGTCATCATCCCTTGGCTCAAGGAGCAGGGCGCGACCGAAGTCGTCGCGGTCACGGGCGATGTCGGCCAGGAGTGCGATTGGAAGGGTCTGGAAAAGAAGGCCATAGCCACGGGGGCCTCGAAGCTCGTCGTCCTGGATCTCAAGCGGGAGTTCGTCGTCGACTATCTTTGGCCCCTCGTGAAAGCCGGCAGCCCTTATGAAAAGAAGTATCTTCTCGGCACATCCGCCGCGAGGCCTTTGCTCGCGAAGGCCCTGGCCGAAGTGGCCATCGCCGAAAAGGCCGATGCCTACGCCCACGGCTGCACGGGCAAGGGCAACGACCAGGTTCGATTCGAGCTGGGGGTGAAAGCCTTCGCGCCGGAGCTGCCCGTCATCGCCCCATGGAGAACCTGGAACATCCAGAGCCGGGACGACGAGATAGCCTATCTCGAGGCGAGGGGCATTCCCCTTCCGGCGAAAAAGTCAGACTCGTACAGCCGGGACGACAATCTCTGGCACGTGAGCCACGAGGGCCTCGATCTCGAGGACCCCTGCAACGAGCCCAGGCTCAAGGGAATGCTCAAGATGTGCGTGCCTCCGGCCGAAGCTCCCGACGCCGCGGAATATGTCGTCATCGGCTTCGAAAGGGGCGTGCCGGTCGCGCTGAACGGCCATGAGATGGGCCCGGTCGAGATCGTCCATGCCCTCAACGCGGTCGCGGGTCGGCACGGGGTCGGCATTCTCGACCTCGTCGAAAACCGCGTGGTGGGGATGAAATCGAGGGGTGTCTACGAGACGCCCGGAGGCACGGTCATCATGGCCGCCCATGACAAGCTCGAGGAACTCTGCCTCGATCGCGACACACTTTCCTGGAAGACTCACAACGCGCAGCGTTTCGCCGAGCTCGTCTACGAAGGCCAATGGTTTTCTCCGCTCCGCGAGGCTCTTTCGGCTTTCTTCGATTCCACCCAGTCGGAGGTTTCCGGAACGGTGCGGCTCAAGCTCTGGAAAGGCTCGATCGCGGCCGCGGGCGTCGCCTCGCCCTCGTCGCTCTATTCGGCTTCCCTCGCGAGCTTCACCACGGGACCTCTCTATTCACACGCCGATTCCGCCGGCTTCATCAATCTCCATGGCTTGCCGACCAAGGTTCGGGCCCGGCTCGCGGCCGCATCGGCGGCAGCGGGAGTCGACCGCGACGCCCTGGCTCACAAGGCCGCTCTCGACGGTTCCTGGCCGCCTTCCTGGCTGAACGGTCCGGGCAGCGGGGCATCGGGCGACTGATTTCCGGCATCGGACGGAGGCGAAGCCCGAAGCTTCGTGGGGTATACTGAAGGGCCATGCAGAACAAACTTTGGGCCGGAGCCGGTCCGGCCGGCGGACTCGACCCCGAAGTCGAGGCTTTTCTTTCGTCCGTCGCCGTCGATTCGCGACTTCTCGCGGAGGATATCGAGGGCTCGATCGCCCACGCGCGCATGCTCGGCGCGACGGGAATCCTCGACCGTGATACGGCCGCCTCCCTCGCGGCCTCGCTCGGCGAACTCCTCGCCGAGGCGAAGGCGGGCGGGCTCTCCGTCGATCCGGGGGCCGAGGACGTCCATAGCTTCGTCGAAAACGAGCTGACCGCCCGATTGGGCGACGCCGGCCGGGCATTGCACGCGGGACGGAGCAGGAACGACCAAGTCGCCCTCGATCTCAGGCTGTGGTTGCGTTCGGCCAACGCGTCACTCCGGGGCGCGATCCTCGACGCCTTGGACGCTCTTCTCGCGTTGGCCGCCGGACACGCGAAGACCGTCATGCCGGGCTACACCCATCTGCAGCGCGCCCAGCCCGTCACGCTCGCCCACCATCTCCTGGCCTGGGCGGCCGGCCTGGAAAGGGACTACGGCAGGCTCGAGGACGCCGATGCGCGGGCCGACGAATGTCCCCTCGGGTCGGGCGCCCTCGCGGGGTCTTCGTTGCCCCTGGATCGGGACATGGTTGCGAGGGACCTGGGCTTTTCGCGACCGACTCGCAATACGATGGATTCGGTGGGCGATCGCGACGCGGCGACCGAGTTCGCCTTTGTCTGCGCGATGCTTTCGACCCACCTCTCGCGTTGGGGGGAGGAGATCTGCCTCTGGGCCGGCGGGGAGTACGGTTTCGTCGGCCTTTCGGCCACGATTTCCACCGGATCGAGCATCATGCCGCAAAAGCGCAACCCCGATCCCGCCGAACTCGTGCGGGGCAAGGCGGGAAGGGTTTTCGGCGATCTGATCAATCTTCTGTCCACCCAGAAGGGCCTGCCCCTCGCCTATGACCGGGATCTCCAGGAGGACAAGGAGGCGGCCTTCGACGCCTATGACTCGACGCTCGGAAGCCTGCACGCCTTCGCCGCCGTGGTCCGTGGCCTGGAACCCAGGCCCGAAGTCATGCGCCAGGCATCCCTCGGGGGCTTTGCCTGGGCCACCGATGCGGCCGAACTCCTGGTGACAAAAGGCGTGCCTTTCCGAACCGCCTATGGTATCGGCAAGAAACTCGTGGAAGCCTGCAGGTCGAAGGGCTTGGACGACGTGGGCGGCCTCGATGGAGAGGAACTGGCCTCGGTGCATCCCCTGCTCGCCGAAATGGGCGCGGCCGCCCTCGCGGAACGATTCTCGCCTGAAGCCTGCGTCGCGGCCCGCGATCTTCCCGGCGGTCCGGCACCGAACCGGACCCTCGCGGAAATCGCGAGACTCGGCGAGTTCGTGACGGAGCGGAGGGGCGAGGCTTCCAGGGGATGATCGTCAAGCACTGCGTGGTGCCCGCGGCCGGTGCCTCGTCGCGGATGGGAGAATGGAAGCCGCTCCTGCCCTGGCGCGACTCGACGATCATCGAGAATGTCATCGCCGGGCTCCACCGGGCGAATCTCGAAGCCGTCGTCGTCGCGGGCTACCGGGGCGACGAGCTTCATGCCTTGCTGGACGGGAGGCCTGGCGTCAGGCTGGTCGACAATCCGCTTTGGCGCGACGGAATGCTCGGATCGGTGCTTCGGGGGGCTCTCGAGATTTCGGGCGAAGGTTTTTTCGTGACGCCCGCCGACATGCCGAATGTCGGTCCCTCGCTCTACCGCCGTCTCGCCGAGGTTTTCGAGTCCAGGCGCGCCGAAAGTCCGGGTCGGGAGCCGAGCCTTTTCGCCGCCTGCAATGGGAGTCCGGGCCACCCGGTCCTCGTTCCGAGCCGCCTCGTCGAGGCGATGAGCCGTCTCGACCGCGGTGGAAAGTTGCGGGATTTTCTTTTCGCCGGAGCCTGGGAGCCTGTCGAGACGGCGGATCCTTCGGTCCTCTCCGATATCGACACGCCGGAGGAATATCGCGCGGCCATGGCCCGTGAAGAGCGAAATGCGGAGGGGCCCGCCCGCCCTCGGCCATGGTAATGACCGGACTTCTCGAAACCAAACGCTATTCTCACTGGACCGGACGGCGGAAAATCTCTACCGTTCTGTGAACGGCCCCGCGAAACTTGATGGGCGAAGCGGCCCGGATGCCGCAGGCGTGGATCCCGAAAGGGGGTGATCTTGTCGTTTCGGCTCGTCTATTCCGCCGCCTTTTGTCTTCTGCTGACTTCGTTCCTCTACCCGGATACCATGATCGTCAATCCTTCGATTCCCGCGGAAGAGCATATCGTGTATCTCGAGACGATCGGCTCGAAGCAGAGTCTCATTTCGGACGAGCTTCGAATTCGGTCGCTGGACGGCAAGGTTTGGATCGAAGTGCGCGAGGTTACGGACAACGGCGAGTCTCTCTACAGGCTCGACCCCTCGACTCTCATGCCCTTCCATATCGAGACGACGACCCGCGATGGCATGGCGGTGATCAAGCGAAGCACGGACATAGTCCCGACCGGGAGGGTGGAGCCCTCCGACCATCTTTTCGTCGCGGATTTCGGCGCGCTGAGCTACATTCTCAGGGGATTCCCCTGGGAAATCGGCAGGACGGCCAGGATAGATCTTCCCGGGGGAGGCCGGGGTTACGGACTCAGCTTTTCCGTTCTGGGCAAGGAGACCATCCTCGCGGAGGGGAAGAGCTATGAATGCTGGAAGGCTGAACTCGGCATGGAAGGAGTCATCGGCGCCATCGCCCCCAAGTCCCGATTTTGGTTTCTCGCCTCGCCGCCGCATTACCTCGTGCGTTATGAGGGACCTTCCGGAATGCCCGGGTCTCCGCCTCGTACGGTGGAACTGCGGAGCTACAGCGCCGTGATCGCCGCCGATTGAAGCGAAGTCCCTCTCCGGTTCAGCCGGTCGGCGGCCTTCGGGGCTGGACAGGATCGGAAAGGCCGGCGAAACTTATGAGGATATGACCACTATACGACGATTGCGCAAGGGCGAGGCGGATCTCTACCGCAAGCTGAGGCTGATGTCCATCGCCGACTCCCCTTCGGCATTCGAAACCACCTACGAGACCGTATCGGCTCGCAGCCCCGAGAGCTGGCGCGAGCAGGCCGACGCCAGCGCCGAGGGCGAGGACCGCGCGACTTTTCTCGCTTTCGAGGGGGACGAGGCCATGGGCATCGCCGCGCTCTATCGGGTGGGGGTCAGCGCGGATGTGGCCGAGCTTCTCCAGGTTTGGGTCGCTCCGGGCCACCGTGGCACCGGAGTCGCCCGCGCGTTGATGGACCGGGTCTTCGCCTGGGCGGGCAAATGCGGTTTCCGACAGGTGGTCGCGAAAGTCACTTACGGCAACGAAAGGGCCCTGACCTTCTACAAGAATTACGGTTTCGCCCTCGCAGACGAGGCGGCGGGCGAATCGACCGGAACGAGGATAATCTCGAGACCCGTGCCCGCGGGCTGGGCCAAGACATCGTGATCGGCCGGGCGCGACGCGGTCGGTCGCATCCTCCGGCGATCTGACGGGGCGCTCGGTCGTGGACTTCGCTTCCCTCCTCATGCCGCGTTTCGCGGACAACCGGATCACGAAGGGCCGCTCCGAGTTCGAACGCGACCAGGATCGCATCATATTTTCGACCGCATTCCGGCGGCTCAACGACAAGACTCAGGTTTTTCCCGTGCCCGAAAGTTACTTCGTGCACAACAGGATGACGCACAGCCTCGAAACGAGCGCGGTCGGGCGTTCTCTCGGCAGCATCGTGGGCGAGCGGGTTCTCGAGTCTCGCGAAGAGCCCGGCGGCAGGGAAGGGGCGGAAGGGCGGTGGGGGGTCGAGGAGTCGAGGCTGCTCGGCGATCTCGTGCGTGCGGCTTGCCTGGCCCATGACATAGGCAATCCCCCCTTCGGGCATTCGGGCGAGGACGCGATTTCCGCCTTTTTCCGCGAACGGGCCGACATTCTCGCGGGCCTTTCGCCGCTGAGAGCCGAAGAGTTCCGCCGCTTCGAGGGCAACGCCCAGGGCCTGCGGGTGATTTCGCGCATTTCGCCCGATCTGCACCTCACGGCCAACACGATCGCCGCCTTCTCCAAATACCCGCGCTCCGTCCTCGTCGAGGATTGGTTGGATCCCGCTTTCGCGGCCAGACGCGACATGAAGAAATACGGCACCTTCGCGAGCGAGGCCGTCGCGCTCGAGGGCATCCTCGCGAAATTCGGCTCGCGACGCCTCGCGCGAGCGGACTTCGCCGTGAGCAGGTATCCCTTCGCCTGGCTCGTCGAGGCCGCCGACGACATATGCTATCTCGTCATAGACCTCGAGGACGCCGTTCGCCTGCGCATCGTCCATCTTTCCGAGGTCGAGGGGTTTCTCGAAGCCATCGTGCGGAACGATCCCGGCGGCATTCCCGATCTCTCCCGGGCGACCGTCGGCGACGAGAGCCAACGCATGGCGTTCTGGCGGGCCAAGGCTATCAACAGCCTGGTGTTCCAGTGCGCGGAGGCCTTCTCCCTCCATGTCGAAGCGATCGGGGACGGATCGTGGGGGGAGAGCCTCGTGTCGGAAATACCCTCCTCCTCCGTCCTCGAAGCGGTCCGCGAGCTCAGTCTGAGACGCATCTATCGGGACCGGCCCGTTCTCGAGATCGAGGCCGCGGGCTTCGAAGTCCTGGGCGGCCTGCTCGACATCTTCACCGACGTCGCCTCGGAGCCCTCGGTCTCGCGCGGAGTCCGTTCCGCCACGATCCTCGAGATATTGCCCGCCATCGCGCCGCAAGACGGCGAAAGCCGCTACGAGACGCTCAGACGCGTCGTCGATTACGCGGCGGGAATGACGGACAGCTACGCTCTTTCGCTCTACCGCAAGCTCAAAGGGGTCGCCTTGCCCAGGATGTACTGAAATTCGCGGCCCACTTTGCGGAGGAGGCGCCAGACAGTACCTTTCCGCCCATGTCGAACACTGCGGCGGAAATCGAGGCGGCACTCCCGGAAGATGGCGGACGGACGCGGCCCCTTGCGGGGAAGGCCGATGTGGCGGTCGTCGGAGCGGGGGCGGTCGGGCTTTTTCTCGCCGTGGCGCTCGCCCGCCGCGGCCTCTCGGTCCTGCTCCTGGAAAAGCGGCTCCGCCGCGATGGCACTTCGAGGGCGATCGGCATATCGAGCCCGAGCCTCGAGCTCCTCGCCCAAGAGGGACTCGTCGGGGCCTTCCTCGCGGAGGGGCTCCGCGTTCGGGGCGCAGTCGTCTCCGACGGACGTCGCGAACTCGGGCGCCTCGATTTCGCGTGCGTCGGCGGGACTTTTCCCTTTGTGCTCTCCCTGCCGCAGGCCCGCACCGAGGCCCTCCTCGAGGCGGCGGTGCGGCGCGAGAAACGCGTGATCTATCGAAGCGGCATCGAGGTCCTGGGCTGCGGCGAAGTGAAGCGGTTGCCCGGCGGGGATGCCGGAAACCTCCTGGAGGCGCGCGACAGCGATGGCGCGAGCGCGTCCTTCGAGGCCCGGGTCGTCGTCGCCTGCGACGGAAAACGGGGGACTCTCGGTCCCGCGGCCGGCGCGCCGGCGCGCGGTCACGCCTACCGCGACCGCTTCCTCATGGGTGACTTCCCCGATGCAACCAATTGGAATGACACGGCGAGGTTGTTCTTCACGCCGGCCGGCTCGGTCGAGTCCTTTCCCCTGCCCGGGGGGGCGCGGCGCTGGGTCCTTTCCTGCGAGCGCGGCCGGAGGGAAGACGGCGGGAAATGGATCGCCGCGGAAGTCCGCTCCCGGACGGGCGCCGAGCTCGACCCGGCCGCGATGAGTTTCGAGAGCGCCTTCGGCGTCGAACGCAGAGTCGCGCGGCGATGGGCCGGGGGAGGGCTCTTCGTCGCCGGGGACGCCGCCCACCTGATGTCGCCCATAGTCGGCCAGAACATGAACACGGGCTTCGCGGACGCCGCCTGGCTCGCCGGGGCCCTCGAGCGACTCTTCGGACAAGGGCGTCCGCCGCCCGACGATGCGCTTGCAGCCCTCGGTCGCGCCTACGCGCGGGCCCGCGGCCGGCCCACGAGGGCGGCGGCGGACAGAGCCTGGGCCATGATGCGGCTCGGCACGGCCCGCGGCGCTCTCCTTTCGTCCCTGCGCTCCTCCCTCGTTTCCCTGGCCCTGTCGACCCCCGCGTCGAGGACGATCGCCGGGATCTTCACGATGCGGAGCATACCGGGGGAGACGGCATGAAGTCGCGCATCCTGGGCATCGCCACCGCCGTGCCGGCCTACGAATACTCCGGAGAGGACTCCGCCCGCCTCGCCCTGTCCCTTCTTCCCGAAGGCTCCCGCATCGCCCCCATGCTCAGGCACGTCTACCGCAACGCCGGCATCGAGCGGCGCCGCTCGGTGCTCCCCGATTTCGGGGCGCCGCCCGAGGGGCGCATCCTGTTTCCGCCGAGCCCCGATTACCGCCCCGAGCCTTCGACCGCGTCGCGCAACGCGATCTATACCGTCGAGGCGCCGCGGCTCGCGCTGTCGGCCGTGGGTTCGCTCTTCGATCGTCTCGGATGCGGCCCCGAAGGCGTCACCCACCTCGTCACCGCGTCCTGCACGGGCTTTTCGGCCCCTGGATGGGATTACGAACTCCTTCGCGACCTGCCGCTCCGGGCCTCGACGGGACGCTTCAATATCGGTTTCATGGGCTGCTTCGCCTCCTTCCCCGCGCTCAGGCTTGCCGACCACATCGTACGTTCCGAACCCGGAGCCCGCGTTCTCGTCGTGGCACTGGAGCTCTGCAGTCTCCATTACGCGCTGGACGCTTCGCCCGATGCCCTCGTGGCCAACGCCCTTTTCGCCGACGGCGCGGCCGCGGCGCTCGTCGCGGCGGAGGATGCGGCTGCGGGAGGGCCCCGCCCTCGGCTCGCGATCGGCCCCTTCGCATCCCGGGTCCTGCCCGGCACCGCCGACGAGATGGCCTGGACAATCGGGGAAACCGGCTTCGGCATGCGGCTGTCCTCCGGCGTCGCCCGGTCTCTCGGCCGCGCCGCCCCGCAACTCGTGGCCGGGCTCGTCGAAGCCGGCGGCAAGTCGGCGGACATCGCGCATTGGGCGGTCCATCCCGGAGGCAGGGCCATCCTCGACGCCTTCGAATCGGCGCTCCAGCTTCCGCCGACAGCCCTCGGGCATTCGCGCGGCGTGTTGCGCGATCATGGAAACATGAGCTCGCCCACCGTGCTCTTCGTCCTCGAGCGCATGCTCGAGGAGGGGCGGCCGGGAACCGTCTTCGCGAGCGCCTTCGGCCCCGGGCTCACGGCCGAGGCCTGTCTCATGGAACTCGAGGCGTGAAGCTGCCACTCCTTCCTCGCGCGGGAGCTTTCGCCGAGAGAATGGACGCCCTCGAGCTCATGGACGACCCCGGGGCGGACCTGGAACTTCTTCTCAAGACCATACGCCAGTTTTCATTCATAAACGCTACGATCGGAGGCGCCGCCCGGCGCGTCGAAAGATGGTTCTTTCCCCTCATGAAGGAGGATCGCGAGTATGTCGTCGTCGACATCGGCTCGGGCGGCTGCGACATTCCCGTCGCCCTGGTCGCGGCGGCGCGGCGTCGGTGCATCGCTCTGCGCGTCATCGCCGTCGACCGGGATGAACGGATCCTGCCTGTCGCGCGCGAGGCGACCAAGAATTTCCCCGAAATCGAAACCCGGCTCGGGGACGCGCGGGACCTCGCCTCGCTCGGACCAGTGGACGTCGTGACGGCGAACCATCTCCTTCATCACCTGGATCGATCGACCATCGGCGATCTCCTGGTCGCGGCCCGCCGAATCGCGCGGCTCGGCTTCGTCTTCGACGACCTCCTGCGTTCCC
>Ga0187814_10000713_pt1 | contig 11758 bp, 5 predicted proteins | sample NC_S_4_FD_132450 | JGI IMG/M metagenome (GOLD analysis project Ga0187814, IMG submission 132450) | Wetland sediment microbial communities from Neuse River Estuary, North Carolina, USA - ASW-S_4 | ecosystem: Environmental > Aquatic > Freshwater > Wetlands > Sediment | place: USA: North Carolina...
CCGGCAAGGAACAAGGCGAGGTCGCCCAGCCGACGCCACACCGGCGAGCGCTGCTGCTCGGGCAGCGCGTCGAGCAGGCTGGCCAGCCTGAGCAGGTCGAGGTCATTCCAGCGACGCCGACGCAGTCCGCTGGCGGTCTGGGTCACGATGACGCCGCTGGAAGACCGGGCAAACGAGGCCAGCAGGTCGGCCAGGAAGAGCCGGCGGGCCGGCTCGGCGAGGTAGGCGGAAAGCTGCGGGCCGTCGAACACCGGCACCAGCAGCCGCGGCGCGGTGCGCTCGGGTACGTAGCCACTGCGGCCGAGGTCCGCGGCGATCCGGTGGATCGCCGCGGCGAACACGAGGAAAGGGGAGATGAGCGTGAATCGCTGCGGGGCAGCCGCGGAGGCGAGGTTCAGGAGGCCGGCCGAGACCGCGGGGCGGTCCAGGGCGTCCAGCAGTAGCGCGGGGGCCCGGCGCAGAGCCTGGATCCGGGCGTCAGCCTCGGCCAGAGAGACCTCGTCGGCGTGTACCAGCGCCCTCAGGTCAGCCTCGGTAAGGCGATCCAGGTACGCAGCACCGATCCGGTCGAGATCATCCATGCTGCCATTGTGCGCCAGGTTTTGCCGGTCCGGCAGGGTCCGTCCGGCCGGGCCTTTGGCCCGAGAGCGCACCGTGAGCACGGCTCACTTCGATGGCGGCCCCGCTCACACCAGCTCGGTCAGCGATCCGACCCGGGGTCCGGTCCAGTCGGTCTCGAGGTTGTGATCCCGGTGCTGATACCAGTCGCGCCCGGCCAGCAGCACCGCGCGCATGCCCATGGCGCGGGCGCCGCTCAGTTCACGGCTACCCCCGTCGCCGATGTACAGGCATCGGGCCGGATCGGCCGGCAGCCGCTCGGCGACAGCCCGGAACATCCGCGCATCTGGCTTGCGGGTCCGCTCGATGCACGAGAACACCGCGGCGTCGACTAGCTCCGCGAGCGGCAACCGCTCCCACGCGTCCGGCAGCTCAGCCGTGCAATCCGAGACCAGGCCGATTCTCAGCCCGTCCCGGCGCAGCCGCCGGATCACGTCGAGCGCCTCCGGCCGCAGCGCGAACATCGACTCCTGAATGTCGCGCCTAGCCCGGCTGGCCGCGTCGAGCTGCTCATCGGACAGTGCTATGCCCAGGCGCTCGGCCACCGCCCGCATCGTCTCCCGCACCCCGCCGAATGCGCCGCTGACCCGCTCGGGGAAGGTCTCATCCAGCACTCGCACGAGGGCAGGGGACTCGGCGCCCATGACGCTGGCGAGCCTGGCTGCGTTTGCCGCCCACGCCGCGCTGGGCGTAACGGGCGTCAGCGTGCCGTAAAAGTCGAACACCACGGCGGTCATGTCGTCGGTCAGCCCGGTCACGAGCCCATCCTGGCGCAGCGGACAGCCGCCGGCACCCCGAGCGGCACCTGAAGGCCGTCAGTTAGCCTGCTGGCCTCGGTACTGGCCGGGGACGACCCCGCATCCCCTGAGGTTGTGCTGCCGGCGAGACGACGCCAGTCCACCGGGCGGCGGCCGAACGAGCGAAGACAGGCCCGGTGCGCGGGCGTTACTTACTAGTGTCGGGAAGATTTTCTGGCCCGACGGAAGGACGGCAGGTATGAGCAGCGGCCCGCGCCCGCCGCGTCGCCCGACCGACCTGGTGACCGCTGCGATGGTGCGCCGGCTCCGCCTCGGGCCGGCTCGCAACCGCATCACGGTTGACCGAGGCATCGGCGTGCCCATGCGTGATGGCACGGTCCTGATAGCGGATCACTACGCGCCGGTGACCCGGCAGCGGCGGCCGACGGTGCTGCTTCGGTGCCCGTACGGGCGAGGACCGCAGTTCGCGATCCTGGCGTGGCCCATTGCCCAGCACGGCTATCACGTGCTGCTGCAGAGCACCCGGGGTACGTTCGGCTCCGGCGGAAGGTTCACGCCCGGCGCGGACGAGGCGGCCGACGGCCAGGACACCGTGAGCTGGCTGCGCTCCCAGGACTGGTTCAGCGGCCAGCTGGCCGCCGTCGGCCCGAGCTACCTCGCGTTCACGGCCTGGGCGCTCGCGACCGACCCGCCGCCCGAGCTCACGGCTCTGGCCGTCTACATCAGCCCGCACGACCTGGCCTCGGCCGGGTTCGGTCAGGGGCCGTTCGAGCTGTACAACCTGCTGATGTGGAGCGACCTGATGGCGAGCCAGGAACGGCTGGGACCGGTCCGGATGGCATGGCGCACCATCAACTCCGACAAGCGGCTCGGGCGGGCAGTCGACCGGCTGCCGATCGCCGCGACCGGCGCGGGCCTCGAGTCCGGCGCGCCGTGGTACGCCGAGTGGCTCGCGCATCCCGACCGGGCTGATCCCTACTACCGCGGCTATAGCGCCGCAGCCGCCCTCGACCGGATTACCGTGCCGACGCTGCTCGTCAGCGGGTTCCACGATTTCTTCGTCGAGCAGACCATGCAGCAGTTTCAGGCGCTGCGGCAGCGCGGCGTGCGTACGGACCTCGTCATCGGCCCGTGGACGCACATGACACTGGACCTGAGCGTGACCATGCGCGAGACACTCGATTGGCTGGACGCATTCGCCGATGCGGGCGCGGCGGGCAGGAGCCAGGTGCCGCAGCCGTACCCGGTGCGGGTGTGGACTTCGGGAGCCCGCCAGTGGCATGCACTGCCGGACTGGCCGCTCGCAACCGCGACGGCGCAGGCCTGGTACCTGCGGTCAGGCGGCGCGATGGCCGCGGGAACAGCGGCCATCGGCACGGCCCCGCCGGAGGGCACGCACGCGAACGGCGCGGCCACGGCTGCGGTATTGACACTCGCAGCGGATCGCCTGCCCACGCTCGCCGACAGCCTGGCCGGCGCTGAGCCGCACCAGCCCGTCCGGTCAGCGACCCGCTTCCGATACGACCCGGCGAGTCCGACGCCGTCGGTGGGCGGGCGCCTGATGTCCATGCGCAACGCCGGGAGCCTCGACAACACCGCGCTGGAAGCGCGCACCGACGTCCTGACCTTCACCACCGCACCGCTGGAGCAGCCGGTGCACACGATTGGGGTCCCGGCGGTCGAGTTGTACCTGAGCTCGGACAACCCGTACGGCGATATCTTCGCCCGGCTGTGCGACGTCGATGAGCAAGGCTGCTCGCGGAACCTGACCGACCAGATCGTCCGGCTGCCACCCGCCGAACTGACGCCGGGCGAGGTCCGCCAGGTCAGCATCGCGCTCACCGCGGTGTCGCACGTGTTCTTGCCAGGGCACCGGATCCGGCTGCAGATATCCGGCGGCGCGCACCCACGGTTCGCCAGGAACCTGGGCACCGACGCCGACCTGCTGTTCGGCACCACGACGGCGCCGGTGACGTATCAGATCGAGCACAGCGAGCAGCACCCGTCGGCGCTGTTCCTGCCGGTGCTGCCGGGTCCGGGCGTCGGTCAGCTGGCTGCATCCGGCTCGGCCGCGGCCGAGCCGGAGCGGGCTCAGAGCCGGTAGCCCGCGGGCCGGCGTGCCGCACGCGGCAGCGACCGCGAGGTCGAGTGGATACAGCGCGATTGCGCCTCTATAACTATCGGGAGCGGAGACCCTTACCTGGCCGATATCGCCTTAGAGTAAGCAAAATGGGGCAGGCGGGGGGTGTGATCGGGTCGCCGCTCCGCCCGATCGGCTTGCCCCTCTGCCCTGGACAGACCGGATGAGGCGTTCCCACAGCGTGCGGGCCGCGTTCCTGCTGCGCCGGATGCGCGCCAGCCGGCTGCTGCTCGGTTGCGTGCTGCTGGCAGCGCTTGTGACCTCGACACTGCTGGCTGCACTCGCCGATTTCGCGGCGGTGACGCTAACCCAGGCGGCCGAGCAGCAGGTCTCCTCGTCAGCACAGCTCAGCGTGCAGGTCAACTCGACCGCCAGCGCCGCGCAGGCCGGTCGGGCGGGACGATTCATCCGGGCCTCGCTTCGGTCTGCCTTCGGTCCGCAGGGCCTAACGATGCAGTCGGCCCTGTGGTCGGATCCGCTCAATCTCCCGGCCCCGGCCGGCTCCGGGTCGCAGTGGATCGCGGCGGTAGCAGCGCTGGGCGGGATCACCGCGCACACCCGGCTGGTCGCCGGCGCGTGGCCCCAGCCAGGCCACGCTGGCTCGCCCTACGGGGTGGCCGTGCCGGTTACCGACGCCCGCCTGCTCAGGCTCCGGCTCGGCCAGTCGCTGCCGCTCAGCGACGCCGACAACGGCAACGCGGTGACGGTGCGGATCACCGGCATCTACCAGATCGACGACCCGGCTGCCCGCTACTGGGGACTCAGTCTGGTCTCCGCGTCGGGTGTGACGGCACAGCCGGGCTTCCGCACTTACGGTCCGTTCCTGGTCGCTGCGGGCACCTTCGCTCCTGGCCGGCTCACCGTCGGACAACGGTCGTGGCTCGCCCTTCCGGTGCGCAGCACGGTCCCGCCGGGCCGCATGCGGGGCCTGGCGGTGCGCGTTCAGCGGGCCGTCGTCGGCCTCGACCAGGCGCAGGGCTTCGGCGGCATCGTGGCCAGCACGAGCCTGCCCCAGCTGCTGTCCGGCACCGCAGCGAGCTACGAGGTGGCGCGGTCGCTGCTTTTCGTTGGTGGCCTGGAACTGCTGCTCGTCGCCGCTGCGGCGATGGCGCTGACCGGACGGCTGCTAGCCAGCCAGCGGGAACCAGAGTCGGCGCTGCTCGCCGCCCGCGGCTTGACCCGGCGGCAGGTCGGGTTGCTCGCTGTGGTCGAAGCGGTCACAGCCGCGATCGCCGCGGGTGCGGCCGGGGTCGTGCTCGGCGCGCTACTGGCCAGGCTGCTAGCCGGCTTCAGCAGCAGCCTGCGCGGCGTCCGGCAGGCCGGTCCCGCGCTCGGGCAGGCCAGCCTGCAGGCCGGGTTGTGGCCAGTGCTCGTCGTGATCCTGCTCACCGCGATCGTGCTCGCGTGGCCAGCCGCGGGCTCGGCGACCGCGGCGCGGGTCGGTGCCCGCCGGGGTCGGCCTGCGGTCGTGGCGACAGCCAGCCGCGTCGGCGTCGACCTGGCCGTTGTCGTTCTGGCTGCGCTGACGGCATGGCAGCTACGGCGGTACTCGGCCGTCGCGCACAGCGCCTCCGGCGTGCTGGGCGTGGACCCGGTCCTCGTGGTAGCGCCCGCGCTGATTCTGACTGCCGTTGCGCTCGTCCCGCTCCGGCTGCTGCCGACGGTAACAAGGCAGGCAGACCAGCTGGCAGCCCGCGGCCGAAGGCTGACGACCGCGCTCGCAGCGTGGCAGCTCAGCCGGCGACCTGTCCGGCAAGCTGGGCCGGCACTGCTGGTGATCCTCGCCGTCGGCACGAGCACGCTGGCTTTGTCGGAGGAGCTCAGCTGGCGGCAGTCCGTGCGCGCGCAGGCCGCCATGACCGTGGGCGCCGACGCCCGGATCGACGTTCCGCCAGCCGGCGGTACCGCCTCGGTCGCGGCGGCCGTGACCGCGCGCGATGTCCGGGCGGCGATGCCGGTGAGCGTCTTCGACGGCGGCCTCAGCGGCCAGGTTGTCGCGCTGAACGCCAGCACTGCAGCCAGCGTGGTGCTGCTGCGGCCCGACCAGTCCCGGATCCCTGCCGCCCAGCTGTTTCGGCTGCTAACCCCGTCAGCCCGGCCGGCGGGCGTTGGGCTACCCGGCCGCCCGGTGCGGGTTGCGATGCAGGCGAGTCTCGGCTCCGCGCCGGCGGCCTGGCAGCTCGGGGCGCTGGCCGTCAGCCTGTCCGTACAGGCAGCAGACGGCGTCGTTTATGCCCTGCCGGCGGGCGCGCTCCCGGCTGACGGAAGCGGTCACCTGCTCACCGCCACCATCCCCGCCGCTGATCGTGCCAGCTTCCCATTCCGGCTGGTTGGCGTGACGCTGGCATACCAGATGCCGCCAGTAACGGCCGGAACGGCAGCGGCAGTCGCCGTCCAGCGGCGCGAGGTCAGCATGACCATCAGCGGATTCGCCGCGTCGGCGGACGCCGCCGGGCCGCTGACCCGGTTCGCTGCCGGTACCGTGCTCGGCGGCTGGCAGCGCGGGGCAGCTTCGACCGCTCTGGCCAGTGACATGAAGGGCGCCTCCGGCATCGAGCCTGCCGTCGGCGGTTGGCGCCGGTCTGGTGCTGGCGACCTGACAGTTGCCGTGTGGCCCGGCGATGGCCAGCTCGTGCCGCCGCCAGGGAATACGCCGCTGCCCATCTCGGCAGCCGTGACGCTGACGGCGCGTCCCGGCTTCGGCATCATCCCCGGCATCGCCACCAGTTCGTTTGCGGCAGCGAGCGGTTCCGGCGTGGGCTCAACGGTGGTCGCCGCCGTTGGTGATTACCACGTGCCGGTGCGCATCGTGGCCGAAGTGTCGTCCTTTCCGACGGTCGGCGCCGGCAGCGCACTGATCATCGACCAGGGCGCCGTCCAGGCTCTGCTGGCAGGCGTCGCCGCTCCGCCGCTCGAGGTGACGAGCTGGTGGCTGAGCACCAGGACGGGCGAGCCGCCGGAGGCCAGCCGGGGCGGCGTTTCGGTGGTCAGCCTGCGGCAGGTCGCCGACTCGCTGCTGGACAGTCCGATTGGCGCAGCGCCGCAGCAGGCCGCCCTGACGATTGCGGCCGCGGTCGCGCTGCTGGCAACGCTCGGATTCGCGGTCAGCGTCTGGGCGAGCCTGACCGAGCGGCGAGCGAGCAACGCGCTGCTGGCAGCGCTCGGCGTCTCCCGGCTATCGCGAGCGCGCCAGCTATGCCTGGAACAATCACTGCTGGCCGCGCCCGCGGCTGCGATTGGCCTGCTGGCCGGCGCGGCCATCGCGCAGCTGCTGATACCGGCCGTCACGCTCACCGCGACGGCCGCCCGGCCGACACCGCCGGCCCTGGTCTACCTGCCGGTGGGCTGGGTAATCGGGCTTGCGGCGGTGGTCGCCGTGATCCCCGTGCTGGTCGCCGCCGCGACGGTTGCCAGCAGGCCGGATCCGGCCGCCGAACTGCGCGCGACGGGGACAGCATGACCGGTCACGCGGCCACGCGCCGCCGAACAACGCCAGGCTGGCGGATGCTGACCGGGGCAGGGACGGGCGCGAGCGTCGCACTCGGGCTGCTCGTCCTTGCCACGGTGTTTGTCGCGGCCGTACTCCCTAGGGCTAGCGATGGCCTGCGCACCCGGGCGCTGCGGCAGACGCTGGCTGAACTGCCAACCGGGGCAGCAACGGTCATCGCTGGGATCGACCTCGGCGACTATGGCGGCTTTGCCGGCGGTGGAACCCTCAGCCAGCAGCTGTCGGGAACGGAGCGGCGGGTAGCCCGTTTCCTGGCGGCTCGGGGCATCCCGCTGCGGCGCGGCGCGGCCTGGGCCCAGCTGACTTCAGGTGAACTCGCGATGGAAGGCGCCGGGCCCGGCTCGGCCATCGGCACCAACCCGCTGCAGCTGCAGCTTGGCTACAGCGACGCGCTGCGCCGCAATGCGCGGCTGACGGCGGGTCACTGGCCCGACGGCGATACCGGCCCGCCCGGTGCAACGACCTTCCAGGTGGCGGTCACCTTGGCCACCGCGAGACTACTCGCGCTGCACGTCGGCTCCGGCCTCAGTACCGGCACGGGCGTCGGCATCACGGTCAGCGGGATCATCGCTCCGGTCGCGCCAGGCTCGGCGTTCTGGTCGCAGTTCGCCAGCACGGCAGCGCCTACCCTGATCAGCCCTCCCAACGGGGAGGGCAGTTACTGGATCGGTGGCGCCTTCGTCGGCCCGAGCGAGCTGGCTGCCGCGGCGCCGCTCGACTTCGGCCACACGCAACTGAGCTGGGTGTTTCCGCTCGACCTGCGGCACGCCACGGCGGGCCAAGCGGCCCGCCTGCTGGCCGTGCTGACCGCCGCGGGCAGTCAGGGCGCGGCCCAGATGGCCATCCCGGGCGGCACCGGAGAGAGCCTCACCGTGAGCTCGGGCGTAACGCCGACCATGGCTTCCTTCGTGGCCGCGCAGGCAACCGTCGCGGGCATATCGTCTTTGCTGTTCGTCAGCTTGACCGCGGTCGGCCTGGTGGTAGTGCTCATGGGTACGCAACTGGTGGCCGATCGGCGTCGGGAGGAGTTCGCCACCATGTCGGCGCGCGGCGCTACTGGCCGACAGCTCGGGTGGCTCGTCCTGCGCGGCGACGCGCTGGTCGTCCTGCCCGCGGCGGCGATCGCGGCCGCGGCGGCGGCGGCGCTGACGCCAGGCTCGAATGCCGCCCTGGGCTGGTGGCTCGCCGGGCTGACCACCGGATGCGCGCTCGCCGCTCCCGCTTTCGTTGCGGCGCGGCGCGGCACCGCGCGCCGCCGCACGCGGTCGGTCACGACGGACAGGCGGCGGATCCGCAGCGCGCGGCGCCTGATCGCCGAGCTGACGCTGACCGGATGCGCAGTCTCCGGCCTGGTTGTGCTCCGGCAGGAAGGACTGTCCCTGGGCGGATCTGTCAACGTCCTCACCAGTGCTGCTCCGGTCTTGGTCGCGCTACCCGCGGCCATCGCGGTAATCCGGCTCTGCCCGCCGATCCTGCGGGTATGCCGACGCTTCGCGGGGGCGGGCCGCGGGCTCGTCGCGTACCTCGGGCTGGTGCGCGCGGCCAATGCGCTCGCCCGCGCCATGCTGCCGGTGTTCGCGCTCGTGCTCGCGCTCGCCGTCGTGGCCTTCGGTGGTTCGGTAGCGCGCAGCATCGGCCAAGGCGAGGGTGCCGCGGCCTGGCAGCTTGCGGGGGCCGACGCCGCTGTTGGCTCGCCGACCGGGCTGGCGGCGCTGCCGGTTCCGGCGCAGCGTGCCATCGCGGCAGCGCCGGGCGTGCGCGCTGCCGCGCCGGTCATCGAGGAGCAGGGACAGACGGGTGGCTATGCCACGAACGGGGTGGCGCTGAGCGTCATCGTGGTCAACCCGCGCCAGTACGCGGCCGTGCTGGCCGGCGCCCCGTTCCCGGCCTTTCCGGCAGCCGCGCTAGCCAGATCCGCGCCCGGCCGGGTCGTGCCGCCTGTCCTCGCTTCGCCCGGTGCCGTGACGGCGCTACGCGCTGCGGGCGGCGTGCTGACGATCGGCACGCAGACGACGCGAGTACGGGTCGTCGCGCAGCTCGCCGGCACGCCCGCCGCCCCGCCGGGAGTCCCATTCCTGGTCCTGCCGCTGTGGGCAGCCCCGACCAGCTCGCCTCCACCGGTCTTGATGCTGCTCGCGGGGCGCGCCATAAACCAGCGGCAGCTCACCGCGATCGCGGCACGGACGGCGCCGGGCGCCACGGTCACGGTCCGCTCCGTGGAGCTTGCCGAGCTGAGCGCCGCGCCGCTGCCACGGGCCACAGTCCTGACCTACGCGGCCGGCGCAGCCGCAGCGGGTGTGTTCTGCGTGCTGATCCTGCTGATCTCGCTGATCCTGGACGCGCGCGCCAGGGAACTCGTCGACGCGAGGCTCAGCACGATGGGCCTGTCCGGATCACAGGCCAGCCGGGCGAGCGCAATCGAGATGGTCCCGTACATGCTGGCCGCCGCTGTGGGCGGGACGCTCGCCGCGGCGGCCCTGGCCACGCTGCTCCAGCCAGTGCTCAACCTGTCGGCGCTTACCCAGAGCACGGAGCCCGCGCAGCTCGAGTCGGGCATCGTGACGCCGGCGCTGACCGTGGCCGGGCTGGTGGTGCTCGCTGCAGTCACGATGATCGGCCAGCGGACGGCCGCGCGACGCCGGGCGGTCAGCGAGGCATTGCGGGTCAGCCAGTGACCAGCAGGGAGGAGTCGATCATGGCGCACCAGCGACCTGGCGGTGAACCGCCCGTGCCGGGTCTGGCCGAGGGGCCAGCCGACGCAGCAGCCGCGGCGCCGATCCAGGCCGCCACCGGCCTTGCCGAGCTTGGCTCCGAAGTGGCCGCGGCCAACGCCGCCCGAAGCTCTGACGCGATGATCGCGTGCGACCAGCTGGTCCGCATCTACGCCACCGACGGCATCGAAGTCCAGGCGCTGCAAGGCCTCGACCTGCTCGTCGCCAGGGGCGAGCTGACGGCGATCGTGGGCGCCTCTGGCAGCGGCAAGTCAACGCTGATGAACATCCTGGCCGGCCTCGATGTGCCTACCGCGGGCTCGGTCCGGGTAGCCGGGCACGACCTGACCTCGCTCAGCCCGCGGGAGCGGATCCAGTACCGGCGAACCACGGTGGGCTTCGTCTGGCAGCAGACCGCACGCAACTTGCTGCCCTATCTGACCGCGTGGCAGAACGTGCTCATGCCGATGCAGTTCAGCGCCGTACCGAAGCAGACGCGCGCGCGTCGGGCCCGCGACCTGCTTGACGTGCTCGGGGTGGCGTACTGCGCGGACCGGACGCCAGCCATGATGTCCGGCGGGGAACAGCAGCGGGTCGCCATCGCGACAGCGCTCGCCAACGGCCCGGCCGTGCTGCTCGGCGATGAGCCGACCGGCGAGCTGGACAGCGAGACGGCCCGGAGCGTGGCCGACGCGCTCCGTTCCGCCAATGCCGAGCTGGGCGTCACCATCCTGGTCGTGACGCACGACCCGGTGCTGTTCGGCCAGGTGCGTCGAACCGTCGCTATCAGGGACGGCCGAACCGCCAGCGAGACGCTGCGCAGCCGCGACGAGGACGCGCCTGGAGGACCTCCGAGCGCGGTCGAGTACGCACTGGTGGACCGCGCCGGCCGAGTGCAGCTGCCGCGCGACATGATCGACGCGCTGGCGATCCGAGAGCGCGTCCGGCTGCAGGCCGAGCCTGACCATATCGGCGTCTGGCCGGACGCTGGCGAGCACTAGCGGCGCGGCCGCTGCGCAGGGGTAAGCGCACGCAAGGCAGACTGACAGAACGGCCGGGACGCCGTCGGATTTAGGACGGGACGCGCCAGCGGACCGGGAGGCCGTGGGCCGGTGCCGAGCCGAGTACCCGGCGATGCCCGCCCGGCCACGTTGTCAGCACCACCGCACAGCCTCCTGCCCGCGACTGCTCGAAGTAGAGATAGGCGAAACGCGCACGAGGTGTGGCGGCGTCGCCGAGAGCGGCGACGCCATCGGCAAGGTCAGCGCGCTGAGCATCGTCGAGGTACTGCCGGAAGATGGAGTGCCAGAGCACGGTCCAGGTGCCCGAAACCAGCCGCACGCGGGCGAGCGTCGCTGACGCAGACTCCGTCCGCAACTCGGCCGGCACCTGCGCCGCGATGCTGAGCGCGCCTCGCAGCCTGCTGAGCCGGTCGGCCTGATCGGGCCAGACGTAGGCGGTGAGCGTCAGCCTGCCCACATCGGTCAGCGGATCGATGGGCGCCAGATCACCGCCGGTGCGCTCGACGACGCTGATCTGGCTCTCCGGCGGTCCGCCACCCAGCCAGCCGCCGTCCAGGACGACTGGCGAGCGGGCGTCCCCGTACCGGCCCGACAGTCCCGGGACGCAGAACCAGTCCGCCCGGAGGTTCAGGCCGGCGCTCGCTCCCACTTCCACCAGCCGGATCGGCAGTTGCGCCTCGGCTGCGACGTGCCGGAGCCCGCCCAGCAGTGCTGCTGCCCTCCCGACCTCGTTGGTCTGCGGTGGCTGGTCCAGCCACGTCCTGACCTCGCTGCACCGGTCGCCGAGCGCGTGCCGGAACGCAGCCCACGTCCGCGGGCTGCCCGGCTCTTCCTCGGGCGTCCCACCCGAGCTCGGGTAGAACGCCGCCAGCTCCGGAGCGCGCCCGGCGAGCACGAGCGCGTGCACGCCGCCGAGCAGGCGCAGGGCAAGCGCGCTCGCCACCCGGGCGTCGAGATGCCCGCGCAAGACTCGCTCCGTTGGTCCCCCGGCCAGCAGGTCA
>Ga0187814_10000714_pt1 | contig 11753 bp, 7 predicted proteins | sample NC_S_4_FD_132450 | JGI IMG/M metagenome (GOLD analysis project Ga0187814, IMG submission 132450) | Wetland sediment microbial communities from Neuse River Estuary, North Carolina, USA - ASW-S_4 | ecosystem: Environmental > Aquatic > Freshwater > Wetlands > Sediment | place: USA: North Carolina...
CCGTGCGGGCGACCGCGGTAGCCAAGACCAACGGGCTCGCGATAGCAAGCCTCGCCTGTGGGCTCGCGCTGTTCGTGTTCGGGCCGCTGACGGCCATCCCGGCGATCGTGTTCGGCCACATGGCCCGGTACCAGATCAAGCGCACCGGAGAACAGGGGGCCGGCCTGGCGCTCGCGGGCTTGATACTCGGCTGGGCGACGGTGATCCTGGGCATCTTCCTGATCGTCGTCGGCCTGGCCATGTCCGTCGGGATGCACGGCACCATGCACTGAGCAGCCGAGAGCCTCCGGCATTGCCGCGTCACTGCTCAAAGACCTTCAAGGTCCCGGCCCGTGACGCACAGATCATTCCCAGCTCTACGCACATTTCGACTACACAGCGGATCTGCACCTACGTCGACGTCTTGACGTTAACGCCGGGGTCACTGGTATCGATCCGGTCGCGGTGTAAGCCCGGGGGTTGTCGTTGGTCAGCGCACGGGCCGGGATTTGAGCGTGTCCGGGACGAGCTCGTTCATCTCTATTAGGTCAGTCCATGCTCGTCTATTAGGTCAGTCCATGCTCGGCATACTCATTACCCGCCTTAGTTCGCTCTCGCATCCTGGCCAGCCAGCGGACTAGGATTTGCCGGGCGTGGTCGTCCCCGAGATCCGCCTTCATGCGCAGTACTTCCATCTGGTGTTGGCCGTAAGTGGGTTCCCAGCTCGAGGCGAGCAATTCCCGGTGATTGGTCAAGAGCTCGCGCAACTCGTCCAGGCGGCCCTGATCGGCCAGCCACCCGGCCAGGTGATGCAGAGCGTGAGAGTCTCCTGTCCCGGCACACTGCTTAAGCTCGTACACATCGGCGCGCTCGGCCAGCCAGCGAGCCAGCCAGAGCTGAGCGGTGTCGTCGTCAGCGTCGGCCAGCGGACGGATCACCGAAATGGCCTCATCGATCTGGCGCCGGTCGGACAGCCAGCTGGCAAGCTGACGCTGCGCGTGGCCGTCTCCCGCCTCAGCGTGCTGGCGAAGTTCATCGATCCGGTCGTTCTCGGCCAGCACGTATGCCCGCCACCATCGGGCCTGATCCTCGGGACCGAAATCGTGTGAACCGCCGGTGATCTGGGTCTCCGAGGTCCGCTGCGCCTCATATCCGGCCTCAACCGCTCGCCGCGCCCTGGTGTACGACTCGCCCGTTTCAGCCGCTCGGTCACGGGCTGCCTTCTTCACAGCCTTGTCTCGCGTCATGATCGCTTCTTCCAGCGGTGCCGCCCGCGCCAGCCCGCCCGTCAGACCATGAGCTAAGCCGGTACACGCGAAGCATGGCCCCTTGTCCTCGTTGCTGCTCTGGCGCGGGCCGAACAGCTCGGAAGCGGGCAGGCGTGCTGCTGCCTGACGGCAGGATACGTCGTCCGCAGCAGCAGTCAAGCCGCGATGTCAGGACGGGTGAGCCGGCCTGTAGGCCGGGTTCTGTGCCCCGCTCTCGCGGGGCGGCGGTCATCCATCTAGGGCTGCCGTTGCCGACAGCCTCGTGCGGTCTACCCGCGAGCATCGGGCGGGCCGCCCTCGATCGCTCGCGCAGGGAGCCGTGGCTCCCCTCTTGACCTTGCTCCGGGTGGGGTTTACCGAGCCGCCGCAGTCACCTGCGGCGCTGGTGGTCTCTTACACCACCGTTTCACCCTTACCCCCGCGCTGACGCTGGGGCGGTCTGTTTTCTGTGGCACTGTCCCGCGGGTCACCCCGGGTCGGCGTTACCGACCACCCTGCCCTGTGGAGCCCGGACCTTCCTCACCGGGCTTGCGCCCGGCGCGACCGCCCGGCCGACTCACCCGTGCTCAGGATACGCCGAACGACACCGGGCCGGAGTAGCTGACCGAAGCGGCGCCCGCGAACGACGCGAGCGATTCGATCGCCGCGGCCACCGAACCATCCGGCGGCGCGCCCGCGCCGACAGACTCGGGCTCGGCGAACATCCCCTCCACGACAAGCACTCCGCGCCGCCGGTCCACCCGCGGCACCACCCTCCCGATCAGCCGCTCCCCCGCCAGCACCGGCATGATGTAGCAGCCGAACTTCCGCTTGTGCTTCGGGACGTACATCTCGTTCCGGTACGCGAAACCCCACAGCCGTTCGGTCCGGTCCCGGTCGCAGATGAGGTTGTCGAACGGCGAGAGCAGCGTGGCCCGCGGCTGCCATTCCTCGTCGAGCAACGGCAGCACGTCCCGGTGCACCCACCACTGCTCGTTTCCGCCCTCGACGCGCGCCGACCGCGCCCAGCCCGCGCGCTCCAGGTCCAACCCCGGATAGCGGCCGATGGTGAAGTGCCGCTCGACGTCCCGCGCCCGGGCGACGCCCAGGGCGCGCAGCGCGTGCTCGGCGGCCCGCGTTACCACCCCGGCCTGCGGCAGGTCCTCCGCCGCCGGGAAATCGGCCAGGCCCCATAGCCGCCGCAGCCCGTCCCGGCCCGCGATGGCGACCACCCCTTGCTTCCACAGGATGTCCAGCATCCGCTCCACGTTCCGGCCGTTGGTCCAGCCGGTGGAGACCCAGCCGACGGCCGAACGATCCTCAATGGCGTCACCGGGCAGCGGCCCGGAGTCCCGCAGTCGGTCCAGGACGTACCGGCGGAACTCCTCGTTGGCCGCCAGCCAGTCCCGCTTCTGCTGGCTCCCGGAGGTCACCATGTACGCCCGCATCATGGCGCGGTGGATCGGGTAGTCCTCGGCCAGCACGATCGAGGCGGCGTGCGCCCAGTACTCGAACAGCCATCGCTCCCGCCATAGCATCGTGTCCAGGTCAGCGCGGTCGAATCCGCCCAGCCTGCTCCACAGCACGAGCAGGTGGCTGCGCGCGACGACGTTGACCGGATCGATCTGCAGCACCCGCAGCCCGCGCAGCACCCGCCGCATCCCGTCGATGCCCGTACAAGGCGGCGGTCCCGCCAGGCACTGGCTACGGACCGCCAGGCGCCGCGCCTGCTGCAGGCTCAGCACAAGGTCCTCCGCCATCCCCCGATTCCGCAGGATTTTCGTCCCGAACGATCCTGGTTCCTGCCCTGTCCAGGTTTCCCGCCGCTAGCCAGCTGGGCCGGGGACCTGGGTGGTCAACTGGTCGGACTGGCGGCCAGCGCCGACCTCCGGTGCGGTCGCCTGGTGGGTCGGCGCGAACGCTAGGCCCGCGGCCAGGCAGGCGAACGGGAGGACGGGGAGCAGGTACCGGTAGTCGAAGTCGGCGATCGCGATGGGGAACACGAGCAAGACGACCGCGGTGACCCAGGGCAGCATGCTGCCGGGCCGGCGGGAACCCGTGAGCCGGATCAGGCGTAGCGGTCGCCGTCGGATGCGGACCACCCCGCCGAGGCCCACGACCATAATGAGCCCGAACAGCGGCCCGTAGACGTAAAACACCCGCTCGTACCCGGTGATCAGGGTCGCGAACGGCTCGACGACGCGGCTCGGGGTGGCGTGTCCGTACTGCACGGCGTCGGAGTAAGCGGTGCCCCCGGGGATCCAGGAACGGTTGGCCGGTATGGTCTGCGGCTTGAGGTGGAAGTAGTAGTAATACACCGTCCCCGCGTCCGGGTAGGGCCGCTGCGGCCACTCCACCGAGAGCGCCAGGCCGCTCAGCACCGAATGCAGGTAGCCGAGCGGCTGCGCCTCCACGGCGCGGATGGCGAAGTCGCGGAGCAGCGTGTTGTTGGCCACGCTTACCGGGCCGCCCGCGAGGTCGTGCACCATCGGCGCGTGCCAGATGTAGTCACCGGGCGGCGTCCGGCTGGACGGCGACCCGGACGGGCAGATCTTCAGCTCGTCGGCCGGCGGCTTTATGACCGAGCACTCGGCGAACGAGGACACCCGTCCCCACAGGTAGAAGCCGTCCGACCGGGTCAGCGCGTAGGTACCGGTCCGGGCGTGAAACCACGCCGCGTAGCCCAGGACGGGCGCCGCACAGCCCGCGGCCATCACGATTGCGGCGATCCACCCGCGCCAGTTCCGCCAGCCGCCCTGGGTTACCGCCCGGAGCAGCAGGAAGGCCGGGAACAAGACCAGCACCGGCAACCCCTGGCTGCGCACGTCGACGGCGTAGCCGGCCAGCAGCCCGGCCAGGAGCGCGACCTGCCACGACACCCGGGCCCGCCACAGGATCAGCAGCATGGCCAGCATGACGAGGAAGGTGAACAGGGCCTCGGCCATGATCATGTGCTCGTCTTCGATCTCGAACCCGTCGAGCAGCACGGGCAGCGTGGCCGCCGTTGCCCAGCGCGGCGACACCCCGCCGTGCCGCAGCAGCAGGTAGATCATGACCGCGACGCCCAGCCCCATCAGGTGCTGCACGCCGGTGACCAGCGTCAGGCTGTGGAAAGGCTCCAGGGCCCGCAGGAACAGCGAGTAACCCGTCGTCTTGGACAGGTCCGGCCGCGGCCGCAGTGCGGCGCCCAGGTACACGTAGGAGTCGCCGGAGAACCACAGCGCGCCCGGATACCCGAGCATGGCCAGCAACCGCAGGCCCGCGCCGACCGCGAGCGCCGCGATGAAGGGGGAAGGGGAGGTGGGTGGGGGATCGCGCGCGATAAGCGCGCGCATACGCACTATAAGCGCCGCGCCGATCCGCACTCCGGTCCTTTCCCCTCCGTCACCATACCCGCCTTAGCCGAAATGACCAGAAGGTTAACTCCTGCTTATCGGAAAGCGTCTTGCAGGTAATTTTTTCTTCGCCCACGATTCCAGCTGGGCGACGAATTCCCGCGCATCCGACGGCCAGCCTAGCGACCTACTGGCCGCCTCATGTCCGCGGCGGCCCATCTTTGCTCGCAGCGAGATATCCCCGTCCAATTCCAGCACCGCGTCCGCCGCCGCCCGGGGGTCACCGAACGGCACCACGAAGCCGCATTCGTGACCACGGGCGAGCTCGGCCGCGGCCGGCAGCGGGGTGGTCACCACGGGCACGCCGCGGGCCATGTACTCCACCACTTTGGTGGGCAGCGAGTGTCGGAAGTTCGGCTCGTCGTGCAGTAGCGACAGGCCGGCCAGGGCGCCGTCGAGCATCGGCATGGCCTGGTCGTTCGGCACGAAGCCACGCCACCGCAGCAGGCCCGCCGCCTGCGCCGGCTCGATCTGGGCCCGGGCGCGCGCGTCGGCCGGGCCGATCAGCTCCACCGTGATGCCGCGCGGGCGCAGCAGCCTGGCCAGTTCGATCATGTCGGCGGTGCCCCGGTCGGGCGACAGGTGCCCGACGTACACCACCCTCCGGTCATCGCCCGGCGGAGCCGGGACGTCCGGCACATAGGTCGTGTTCGGCACCACCGGGTGCGGCCGGGCGAACCGGGCGACGTATCCGTGCTCGGCCAGGATCAGGTGCACGTACCGCTCGGCCATCCGTTCCGCGGTGCGCACCGCCACTGCGGCGGGCGGCCGGAGCGGGCGCGGCAGCCACGGCTTGGTACTGAGCGCAGCCGCGGTGTCCTCGTGCACATCCCAGATCACCGGCGGCCGCATGCGGCGGGCCGGCAGCGCCAGCAGCAATTCGGGATCGTGGATGAGCATCAGGTCAGCGCCGGCGGCGTGCCGGGCAAGGGCCGAGCGGGCGGCGCGAATCGCCCCGGTCCGGCGCCTTCCCCAGGCCCGCGGAACCGCCGTGAGCTGGAGCGAAGGCCGGGTCCGTTCGGGATAAAAATCCACCGAATCCACTGGGGCGATGTAGGTGACCTCGTGACCGGCATCGAGCAGGGCGCGTATCTGCCGGTGGTAGATGCGCGCGTCGGCCGGATGATGAACGATCGTGCACACCACCACCCGCATCGTGGTCTCCCTCCTGGTCAGAGGGCCTCGACGTGCGCCGTCGCCGGCGTCTTCGGCACAGCGCCGCGGGTGTCGAGCAGGAGCCGCGCCGACCGGGCAAGCTGGGCGAGGTCGTAGTCACGGTGCGGCTGGAGCAGGATCACCAGGTCGGCAGCGGCCACCGCGGCCGGCAGGTCCGCCGCGCGGGGCACCGCCTCGCCGTCCACCTGCCATGCGGGCACATGGGGGTCGTGGTAGGCGACCGCGGCGCCGCGGGCGCGCAGCTTGCGGGCGATCGGCCTGGCCGGCGATTCCCGCTGGTCGGCGATGTCCCGCTTGTAGGTCACGCCGAGCAGCAGCACCCGGGCGCCGTTGACCGGCTGGGCGTTGCGGTTGAGCAGTTCGGCGGCGCGTTCGGTGACGTAGCCGGGCATCCGGCCGTTGATCTCCTGGGCCAGTTCGACGAACCGGAACGGGTAGCCGAGGGTGCGCACCTTATAGGACAGGTAGTTGGGGTCGATGGGGATGCAGTGGCCGCCGACCCCGGGCCCCGGGTAGAACGGCTGGTAGCCGAACGGCTTGGTGGCCGCGCACCGGATCGCGTCCCACAGGTCTACGTCAAGCTCGCGGCAGAAGATGGCCATCTCGTTGACCAGGGCGATGTTCACGTGCCGGTAGGTGTTCTCCAGCAGCTTGGCCATCTCCGCCTCGCGGGCCGACTTGGCCCGCACCACCTGGTCGCAGATCCGCTCGTAGAAGGACACCGCGGCATCCGCGCAGGACGGCGTGACCCCGCCGACGATCTTGGGCGTGTTCACCAGACCGAACTCGAGGTTCCCCGGATCGATCCGCTCCGGGGAGAACACCAGCGAGAAGCCGAGCCCGGCGCTCAGCCCGGACGCCTTCTCCAGCAGCGGCCGGACCACCTCCTCGGTGGTGCCGGGATAGGTGGTCGACTCCAGCGACACCAGGGTGCCCAGCCGCAGCAGCCGGCCCGCGGTCGCCGCCGCGGCCCGGACCGCGCCCAGGTCGGGGCCGTCGGCCACCGACAGGGGCGTCGGCACGCAGATGACGATCACATCCTGCGGCCCGATCTCCGCCTCGGCCGTCGTGGCCCGGAACCCCTGGGCGCGCATGGCCGCGACCTCATCGTGGGTCACGTCGTCCACGTGAGACCGCCCGGCCATCAGGCCGGCCACGACCTCGACCCTGGTGTCGTAGCCGGTCACGCGGAACCCGGCCCGTGCCGCCTGGATGGCAAGCGGGAGGCCGACGTAGCCGAGCCCGATGACTAGCACGTCCTGCGCCGGCATGTTTGTTACCCCTGCCTAAGTCGCCCCCAGACGCGCGTACGCGTCTCGATACAGTGCCGCGTTGTGCGCCCAGGTTCGGTCCCTGGCCGCCCATTCACGGGCATTGTCTCCGAGTTTTCTGCGGATATCCGGACTGTAAAGCAGGTGTTCAAGGCAATCGGCAAGTGACACCGGATCTTGCGGTACTGTTTGCATTCCCGTCACTTCATGTTTGACGATTTCGGTGAGTGCTTTCACTTGACTAGTGACCACGCACAGTCCGCTCGCCATCGCCTCCACGGGCTTCAACGGGGTCACGAGCTGACAGACCCGATCTGACGTGCGCGGAACGACGAAAATATCGAGGAGCGCGTGGAATTGGCGTACTTTTGCTGCGGGCACGCGGCCGGTGAAGACGGCCGCCTGGGCCAGGCCGATGTCCGCCGCCTGGCGCTGCAGGGCGGCCCGTTCGGGTCCGTCGCCGACGATCAGCGCCCGGGCCGGCACGCGACGGGTGCGCAGGATCGCGGTGGCCTCGAGCAGCGTGCCGATGCCCTCGTGCGGGACCAGGCTGGACACCACGCCGACCACGTGCTCGTCCGGATCGATGCCAAGGGCGGCGCGCAGCGCGGCCCCATCGGGCAGCGGCCGGAGGAATTCCGCAGCGACGGCGTTCGGCACGATGAGGACCTTATCCGCGGCGACGCCGCGGGCCACGATCTCCTCCCGCATGGCCTCGCCGAGCGTCACCACCAGGTCGGCGGCCAGCATGCACCGGGTCTCCAGGTCCCGGTTCCGCTGGTAGAGCTCGCTGTTCGCCAGCCGCTCAGCATCCGGGTGACGGGACAGCCAGGTGTCCTCCCAGAACCCGCGTACCTCGTACACGACGGGCAGGCCGTACCGCTCGCGCAGGGCGAGGGCGAGCCTGGCGTTGGCGAAGTTGCTCGCCGCGTGCAGCACGTTCGGCCGGAGCCGGCTTGTCAGCCCGGCGGCGAGCTCCAGCCCCCGGTCAGCGGCGGCGTCTGCCCGGCGGGGCATGAGCCAGGGCAGCAGCCGGTGATAGGGCACGCCGTCCAGCACGACCAGGCGGCGGCCGTCGAGCCTGCCCTGGGTCACCGGATAGCCGCACCTGGTGGCCACGTGCGGATCGAGCCCGGCGGCCCGCTGGGCGACGGCGATCTCGTGCGTCCTGATCGTGTACCCGGCGCTCGTGGCCGGCAAGGCGTCCGTCACCAGGTGCAGCACGCGTCCCGGTACCCGCTCGGCCGACCGCGGGGGGTGGGAGGCCACCGGGCGGGCCAGGACCGCCTGCTCGGCGGCGAGGATCGCGCGCAGCCGCCGGGCCTGGATGCCATGTGCCCCGTCGAGCGCGCTGAGGGCCTCGGTGAGCTGCCCCTCGCGCCCGGCCAGGCGGGCGGTCAGCACGGCGCGGCCCTGGTCGTCATCCGCGAGTCGGTCCAGGGCGGCCGCCGCCGGGACTGGCTGGTCCGCCGCGAGGGCGAAGGCGGCCAGCCGTCGGGGCGAGGCGGCCAGGGCGGCCAGCGCCGCGTCCCGCTCCCCCGTGCCCCACAGCACTGTCGCCGGGCCGTACGGCCCGGCGAGCCTGAGCCATCCGCGCAGCGGGACGGGCAGCGCCCGCCAGGCCAGCAGCAGCGCCCGGACCGGATCGGCGGCCGCGTGCCGCCAGCCGATCGAGGCGGCGAGGATGAGGGCGCGGGGCGAAGGGCGCGGGCCGGCCAGGCGGGAGCGCAGGCTCGGGCGAGAGCGCGGCCTGCGCGGAACGGACGTCGTCACGGCGGCGGATGCTAGCGGGTCCAGGTGAACGGAAAGGATGCGATGCGCGCACCCATCACGCACGTGCTCGGGGCGAGGCCGAACTTCATGAAGGCCGCGCCGGTGATCCGCGCCCTGGCGGCGCTCGGTCACGACCAGCGGATCGTGCACACCGGGCAGCACTACGACGAACTTATGTCCGAGGTTTTCTTCGTCCAGCTCGGCCTGCCCAGGCCCGACGTGAACCTGGGGGCCGGATCGGGCAGCCACGCGCGGCAGACGGCCGAGGTCCTGACCGGCATGGAACGGGAGTTCACCGAGAATTCACCGGCGCTGGCCGTGGTCTATGGTGACGTCAACTCGACCCTCGGGGCGGCCCTGGCCGGCGCGAAGCTCGGCGTTCCGCTGGCTCACGTGGAGGCCGGCCTGCGCAGCTTCGACGACTCCATGCCGGAGGAGATCAACCGGCGGCTGACCGACCAGCTGTGCACGCTGCTGTTCGTGACGTCGCCCGAGGCAATCGGGCACCTGGCCCGCGAGGGCCGGCCGGCGGATGCGGTGCACCTGGTCGGCAATCCGATGATCGACACGCTGCTGGCCAGCATGGCGAAGTTCGATCCGACGGCGGTCCGGACCGAGCTGGGGCTGCCGGACAGGTACGTGGTCGCGACCTTGCACCGGCCGTCCAACGTGGACGATCCGGCGGCCGCGGGCACCCTGGTTCTGGCCCTGCACGAGGTGGCGGACGAGATAGACGTGGTCATCCCGGTGCATCCGCGGGGCCGGGCCGCCCTGCAGGCCGCCGGGCTCAGCGAGCACCCGCGCCTGCACGTCGCTCCCCCGCTCGGCTACCTGGAGTTCATCGCCCTGGTCAAGGGCGCGAGGGCGGTGATCACCGACTCCGGTGGCGTACAGGAGGAAACCACCTTGCTCCGGGTGCCGTGCCTGACGCTGAGGCCGAACACCGAGCGGCCCGTCACCGTAACCAGCGGAAGCAACCGCCTGGTCACCCGGCATGAGCTGGCCACCGCAGTGCTCAAGGCATGCGACGACGGTCCGTACGCGGGCGAGCTGCCACCGCTGTGGGACGGCCAGGCGGGCCCGCGGATCGCCCGGATCATGACGGCCTGGCTGGACCAGGAGGGCTCGTGACCGAGGCATCCCCGAGGCCGACGGGAGACACAGCTGCTGAGGTCAGCGCGGTCGCCGAGGTTGATGAGCCAGAGGTGCCGGCCGCGGGCGATCCTGGCCTGGCCGCGGAACGGGACCGGCTGGCCCGGACGTTGCGGGAGACCCGGCTGCAACTGGCCATGACGCAGGCCCGGCTGACCGCCCTCGAGCAGTCCGCGACGATGGAACTGGGCCGCACCCTGGTCCGCGCCGCGCGGCGGCCCTGGTCGCGCGGCGTGCAGCTGCCCGCGGAGCTGGTCCGGCTGTGGCGGGAGCGCGGTGGCCTCACCGGGCCGGGAGCGGCCACGCTCGCGCTGGCGTCCGCGCAGCTCGGTGACCTGGCCAGCGGCGGGGAACGATTCCTGTCCGCGCTGACCGCGCCGGGGCTCGGCCCCCCGGGATCGGAGGCGGCGGACTGGAATCCGCCGGGCCTGGTCATCACCGGGGTGCTGACCGCACGCGGCTGTGCCACGCTCGCCCCGGACGCAGCCGTGCACCCGCTGCTGCCGCACGACGCGGATGTGATGCTGGAAAGCACAGGTGCCGACCTGGTCCTCATCGAGGCCGAGGCCATGCTAGCCGGATCGGCCTGGGCCTACGCGGGCGATCCGGCCGCGGCTGACCGCGGCCGGAGGCTCGGGCGGCTGATCGCGACGGCCCGTGCGCTGGGCAAGCCGGTGATCTTCATCAGGAACGTCCCGGCCCACCTGGCGCCGGGCCTGGACTGGGTCGCCGCCAGCTGTGACGCGGTGTCCGACGACGGGTTCGGCGTGCAGCTCGCCCGGTTCAACCCGATCGGGCTGGCCGGCTTCCGCCGCGGCGACCCGGTCTACGCCGACGCGCGGGACCCCCGCGAGCCGCCCGCCGTGCGAGCCCTGCTGGACGACGTCACCGCGGTCCACGTGCCGGTACCGGTCCACGTGGCCGGGTGGGTTCCGTGGCGTCGCCGCCCGGCGCTGTACCGGGAGCACGCACTGTTCGTCACGGCGTCCGCGGAACAGGCCCGCGAACAGCTCGCCTGCGGCGCGCGCGTGATCATGATCGGCGGCGAGCCGGTCGCGGGGGCCGTTACTCCGGCGGATGAGGGGTGGGCCGCCCCGGCGCTGCGGGAGGAGATCGCCGGGCTACGGGCATGCGTCCCGTTCTCCGCGGTGGAGATCCTGCCCGTGCTGAGGGAGATTTTCACCACGCAGGCGACGCCGGTCCGGCTGGCGGCGCTGGCTCGGCTGGCCGGGCTCGGTGACCACACCATCGCCGGGCGGCGGATCGCGGTCCTGGCCCGCGCGGCCGACGCCGCCACCGCGGCCGCCTTGTCGGCCAGCCTGACCCGGCAGCGGTTCACCCCGGCCGAGCTGGTCGTGGTCGCCGAGGCGCCGGACGCGGCCTCGGCCCAGCTGTCCGCCCGGGCCGTCACCGCCGCACTCGGTGACCTGGGCGACCGGGGCGTCAACGTCCGCGCGGTCCCGGTCGTGACCGGGGGGCCGGACACGGCCGGCGTTCCTGGGTCGGCCAGCGATCCGCGACCGGCTGGCTGGCTGCGTTGCGCCGCGAGCGTGGCCCGCTCCCCGTGGGTCGTGCCATGGCAGGCCGAACGCGGGTACGACGACTCTTACCTTCTCGACCTGGCCTGCGCCCGGGAGTGCGCGCAGGCGGACGCGGCCGGGTACGCCGGGGCCGGCTACGCGTTCACCGCCTCGCTCGAGCCGACCCTGGCCCGGCGGGAGTTCTTCGCCGCCGACGACCCCGGTCACGGGCTACGGCTC
>Ga0187814_10000715_pt1 | contig 11752 bp, 14 predicted proteins | sample NC_S_4_FD_132450 | JGI IMG/M metagenome (GOLD analysis project Ga0187814, IMG submission 132450) | Wetland sediment microbial communities from Neuse River Estuary, North Carolina, USA - ASW-S_4 | ecosystem: Environmental > Aquatic > Freshwater > Wetlands > Sediment | place: USA: North Carolina...
ATCAGAGCGCCCGGGAGTTGTGCTTCCGTCGCAAAGCGAGAGCTGTCAAAGCGGGGCGCCTGTGAGAAAAGCAAGCGTCCAGTGGAGGGCGGTTCCGTTGATCTGGGACCGCAGGTGACGGTGGTTGCCTGAACTCCTCGGACCGGTCCGTCGGGCCGCCGGCGGAGTGCCGCATCCCGAGGTTCCGACAGTGAACCCCAGAGTTGCTCCTTCTCGTCCGCAGCATAAGCCGACCCGGGTCGGGCGATGACTTCGGCCGCTTGTGCTTGCTGGTCGTCCGGCGTCAGCAAACGAGCACGCTCACGGTCGTCGACGAGCCGCTTGCAAGTCCAGGGGCTCGCTCAGCAATCAGCCCGCCATCGGCGACTGTCGCTCCGCAATCGGCGAGCGGAAGCTGGCGCCGGCGGTCTCGGCGGACACGCGCTCCGCGTCCTTCTCGAGAGCGCGACCCGTGCCAGTGAGCAGTGCCGCTCCGACGGGGACCGACAGTCTCGACGACAGGGACCGGTCGCAGCCGAGGACCGTCCGATGATGGAAGGGCTCCGCGAACGCTTCGGCCGAGCGCGCACCGGCCCGCGGCGCGATCGTTCTTGGTGCAGAGGAGCCACCGTCTCGGCGGGGCAGCTGCTCGCAGCGGCTGCTGGAATCGGACAAAGGGAGCCACTCGAGCGAGATCGCTATGCGTACGCGCGCGAGCATGAAGGCAGACGTCGCCTCCCGGGCCGCGTAGCTCGCACCTGGTCACGAGGCGGGGCCCGCGCTGCCTGTGTCGTGCTTGCTGAGTCCGAGGTCGCTGCTAACTTGGATGTCGTCCTCGCTGCGGGCCGATCGGCGGTAGGTTGCGCCGATGAGCGAAGGTGTTCGTATCCGGGATATCGAAGGCGAAAAGGCGCGGCGTAGGGCGGCGCGCGAGATGATCGGCCGCTATCACGAGGAGCAGTTGAGGTTGCTCCTCGAGCACGTCCGTGATGGCTTCAAGAGGCTTGACGCCGGTGAGATCGATCCGTTTGAGCTTGACGAGCTGATCCATCACTACAAGCGGTCGGCGCAGAAGCTGTGGAGCTTCTGCGGGTCCAGCGGCGCTGGGTGGGAGAACGCGGCGTTGACGCTTGAGTGGTGGCGCGAGCAGGGTGAGGAGGAGCCGGATTGGTGGGAGGTCGGCGAGCCACGGCGCCGTCGCGGCTGAGCCCCGGCGCGTCCTGAATCGACCGGTACGCACGGCAACATCGGCAGCCGTGCCGACGATCAGCCGCTTTTTCGGGATCTCGATCGCTATGTACTTCGACGATCATGGGTATCCGCTTTCCACGCCCGTCACGCCAGCAGCGAGGCCAAGGTTCGGATCGACTAGGTCGCGGTGATCGACCCGCGATCGGTCGGTCGGCGACATCCCGCTATCGCACGCGAAAACAGACGTCGACCGGTTAGCGACGAGCTCGCCGGCTGGCACGCCGGGAGCTCCCGGGTGGACGGGCATCACGCGAGCTGGGGTCAGCGGACGTGCCGCCGAGCTGGTTTGTGTTTCCGTCGCGGATCAGGGCCCGCAGCGACACATGGTCGCTCGCCCAGGACGGCGCCAGCGCCACGTCTCCGTGCTCGGGACAACGGATTGACGGCAGCCGGGCCGTCACGAACGCCTCGAACGCCATCGCGTCCGGCTGTCGCCAGGTGCCCTCGGTGAACTCGACTGCCTGGCAGGCGCGCCCGCATTGCGGGCATGGGAATCGCGCACCGGCCCGGAAGCCCAGCCGCAGATCGACCCGTCGGCGTTCGAAGTCGAAATCGCTGCTCACCACGCGCCACGGCGGCTCGAGCTGCAACGCAAGCTCGAAGAGCTGCTTCATGCTCCGGATAGGCACGCCGTCGGTCAACGACCGGGCATGGTATCCGCCGCCCCGACGTCGGCGAGCCCGGGCGCGAATGTAGGAAACGGCCGCAGCGACAGGCGCGTAGACGAGCCCAAACCTCGCCGAGCCTTCGTTCGGCGCTGGCCAGTCTGAGACCAGTCGGTGTGTCCGGTGAGGGGAACCGCTCAGCGAACATTGCGGCGTCTTAGGCTGATCGCCGAGGCGGGACGCGCGCGTAGCGCACCTACAGCAGTCCCGGTCCTAACGCGGGTCGTCGGTGAGGTAGTAGAGGCCAACGGCGGCGGCGTGATCGCAGTAGGGCTCGTTCCGGCTATCGGCGCAGTCGCATTCAGCGCTCAGCGGACCGAACGCGTGGTGGAGCATAGCCTGATGCTGCTCGCCGTCCTCGACGGTCCCGCAGATGCTGAACTCATCCTCGTATAGGTCGGACACGCTGTCGACGAGGCTGCGCGCGCGCCTCAGGCGCGCCGGCCCTGCTAGCCGTCGAAGCTCGCGCTCGGTGAAGGCGCTCACCCGGCCCAGCGGCGGTACGCCTCGATCCACTCGGCGCCGCTGGGTGCGGGTGCGGGCAAGGGCAGCTCGAGCAGCGGGATCGCCTGGCGGACGCCGTCTCGCTGGCAGATCGCGACGATCCCGCCGGCAGTCAGATCGACGCTCGCGACCGTGACTGGCACGCCCAGCACGTTCGTCTCGAAGGGAAGCACGAGGTTGTCCCCGATCAGCGTGAACAGGCCGGTCAGCTGCTCCTCCTCGTTGTAGCAGTCGACCGTCGCCTCCGCGATCAGCTCATCGAGCTTCGCGGCGCTGACCCGCGGCCGCTTGCCCGTCATGCCGCCTCGAGCAGGGTCAGCGTCCTACGGTGCTCCTGGGCTTGCGGCCGCCACCTGCGTACCGCCGCGTTGGTGTCCGCGCGCGCCCGACCAAGCGCCTTCTGCGGGCCGTCGAGCTCGCACAGGACATCGAGCGCGGCGCGCCGCGTGCTCGCTTGGGTGGCGCACAGCCCGCGTGAGACGAGCCGGCGCCTACCGTCCTCACCAAGACGATCGGCGGAGTCGAGCAGCCCGCGGATCAGCGCGTCGCGATGCCGCGGCTCGAGCAGCTGCGCATCGTGCGAGAGCTGCTCAAGCCGCGCCGGGTCGGCGCGCAGCGCGCGCCGCGCCGCCCAGCGCCGCAGCGGCGGCGCAAACCAGCAGCGGCGCTCGGCCATCGTGTCCTCGCTAACCGTTACCGTCCGGCTGCTGCCGGTGCCGAGCTCGATTCCCAGCCATTGCGGCGACACCCAAGCCAGCGGATACGAGATCACGTGCTCGCGGGCGAGGAACGCATCAGCCAGCTCGTCCAGCTCCTGATCGTCGAGCAGCCCGCTGGCCTCGATCGCCGCGATCACCTTGGCGGTGATCCGACGCCAGCGCCAGCAGTCGCATAACAGCAGCGCTACCAGCGACAGCGGCAGCCGCCCCGTCCCGCGCACCTTGGCCAGCAGCTCCAACGCCTCCACGTGCCGGGCGCTGCGCCCCCAGCCCGCCGGCGACTCCAGCAGCCGCCGGCACAGCTCGTCGGCATCCCCGATGCCCGCGAGCTCCTCGAACTCCTCGTCGTCATCCCAGAGCACGAACCCGCAGCCTAGAGTTCCTGCCGGACGCATCGAGCCAGCGACCGCTCCCGTGGCTCGTCCGCGGAGGCGCCCGCCGATGAGCGTGCGTTGTTGGAGCTGTGCCTCTCCTGACTGGCCTGGCCGAGGCGCAGGCACGGAATCGCGGCGCGCATGCGGGTGTTCCTGGTCATCTGCGATCCGCTGCCTTCGCTCGGGGATCGACCATCGCACATTGGGCTCTGCTGCGGGCCGCTGCCACCGTGCGACCGTCGCGCGTCTCAGTTGACCTGTCCGGTGATTCCTCTCACGTTCGCCGGCTATCCGGACGCCTGCCATGTCCTTCGGCGGTGCTGTCCGCGATGGCGATGACGCTCGTGCCAGTCGAGGCCCTCCCCGGCCCTCTCCCGCTCCGCCAGAGCGATGGAGAAGTACACGCTTACGCAAATGACGCTCTCGAGAAGGACCATCAGCGTGTGTCTCGCGATGCCGGCGGCCGGGGCCTCCGATCACGATCGCTTATCGTCCGCAGCAGGAGCGCGAGCGGCGTGCGCCGACGCGCTCGCATCTACGCCGAAGCGGTTGCCGTTCGGCTCGGTGCTGTTGGTCGCTTACCGGGCACGTTCACATGTTCCCGGGCGCGCCGCGCTCACTTCAGCGGGGCATCGCCGACGCGGCGACCGCCGTGGCGAGGCCTCTCGTCAGGCGATCTGGCGCGCGGCGAGCTCCGGCCGGGCGCGGCTGGTCGTCGGGTCACGCGGGGGCGTGGAGCGGCTTGAGCCAGGCTGCCGGCAGTACCGGCGGGGTTCTGCCCGGGTAGTCCGGGACGACGCGGAGGGCGAGTTCGCCTGCGGGGCGGTTCTCGATCGCCGGGCGCAGGTCGTCGAGGCTCATCGCCAGTCGCAGGCTGGGGGCTATTTGGAAGTCGGCGGCGTTGAGCTGCTCGCCGCCGAGCACACCCTCGGCGATCCAGTTGTCGATCCGCGACAGCAGCCTCGGTAGAAGCTCGATGTCGCGGCGGACGTTCTCGTCGCTTGCTTGGTGGGAGCGGCCGTCGAGGGTGATGAACGGGCCGGCCGTGGTCGCCGCGAGTCCGTGCGGGAGGCCGATCTTCGCGCCCTCAAGGTAGCTGGCAAGCGGCGTCGTGTTCTTCCGCCAGCTGCGCAGGAGGATCTGGCGGATCGGGTGTTGGAGCTCCTCGTCGCCGAAGCGCTCGGCCTCCTCGACCGCGGCCCGCTGGTCCGGGTCGGCGGGGAACAGCGGCGGATCGGGCTTGATGCGCTCGAGCTCTAGGGAGATCTCACGTGAGCCCTGTACCCTGCGACCGTCGATCTTGATCGCCGGCACGGTCACGCCGGGAAATCGCAGCGTTTTCAGCACGGCCCACGAAACGACCGGCAGCAGGTCGGTGCGCCTGTAGTCGATTCCCTTGTACTCGAGCATCAGCCGCGCCGTCCATCCGGGGTGCGAGCCGGGAATCGTGAACAGGCGGACGTCTGCCGGCGCGCGAGGCACCGCAGGCGGCGTTGAGCGGTCCAGTTGCGTGCGTTGGGCGGTCTTCATCGCATCCCCTTTTCATAGTACATCAGCGTGCAGTAAAAGATCACGCTACTACCACACCACGACGTCTGTCAATACTTGGCGACACAACGCTGGTCGGCTAAATGGCCGCGGGCGGAAGACACGAGCCGCGCGACCGCGTCGAGGCGGTCGTCGAGACGCGCCGGTGAATGACCGAGACCGCGGTTGAGCGGGCCCTACCGAGGGGGCGGCGCGCACGCCGATCAGCGCCGTGGCTGAGCGCTCCCGGGGCCCGCCGGCACAATGTCCATCGCCAGGGCAGGCGCATGATCTCCTCGGGGCGTCCTCCGGGCCCCGGGGGCGCAGGGCCGCTACAGGCCCGCGGCCTGCGCCACGGTTGCGCGGCGGGAGGGGCGGGCTGCGGCTGTGACGAGTGCGACGAGCAGCTCGACCGCCTCGGTCCGGGCGATGTGGTCGTCTGTTGTGAGCGAGCGCCAGGTGTGGAAGTCGATGGCGTGGCGCAGCGCGGCGGCGAGGACGCGCCGTCGCCGGCCACCGGCGGACCAGCCTGAGGTCAGGATCTCGACCGCTTCGGCGAGGTAGGCCTGCATCGGCACCAGAGTCGGCCCGAGGGCCTCCACGAGCTCGACGTCGCGCAGGACGTTGGCGAACATCGGCTCTGTGCGCTTGTAGTAGGCGTAGAGGTCGTCCAGCGCCGCTGCGAGCCGCTGGCGCGGGTCGCCGATTTCACGCCACGGCTCCGGGTCTGGCAGCGGGTTTGCCGCGAAGAAGTGCCCCGAACACGCGCCGAACAGCTCGGCTTCACCGGGAAAGTGGCGGTAGAGGGTGTGGCGCTGCACGCCAGCGCGCTCGGCGACCGCGCTCATCGTCGTGCGGGCCGGCCCGACCGTCCCATGCAGCTCGACGGCCGCCTCGGTGATCCGCCGGCGCGTCGCGGTCATCTCCTCTGCCCGCTTCTTCAGCTCGTTTCAGTGAAAAGAGGGATCGAGATGCTGACCGCCAAGACCACCGAGCTCGAGCTGACCCAAGTCTGGCTCGACAGCGACCCGCAGCACAAGCGCCTGCGGGTCACCTTCCCCATCAACAAGTGGACAGGCTCGCATGACAGCGCGGTCGTCTACTTCGAGATCGAGCCCGGCAACCGGCTCGCCCCCCACACCGACAGCGCCGAGGAGATCCTCTACCTCATCGCCGGCGAGGCAGAGGCCGAGGTCGGCGACGAGCACGGACGCCTCACCGCGGGCGACCTCGGCGTGATCCCCGCAATGGTCCCGCACGGCCTGCGCAACGTCGGCGACGAGACAGTCAAGGTCGTCGGCTTCTTCTCAGAGTCCGAGATCATCTCAACCTTCACGGAGCCGATGCAGCCGATCGGCGCGGCAGTCCTCAACCAGGGCGCCCCCGCCCCCGTGCCCGCCTGAGCCGCCGCGCCTGAACGCTGCCGAGCCGGGCGGGCCCCACCCCGTCCGGCTCGGCCAGCGCAGATCCGACCCCCCAGCCTCCCCCCCGCTCACTACCGGAATCGCACAACAGCGAGCGCGTCGCAGGCGGAGCCCGAAACTGCCGAGTTGGACGAGAAGCCCGTGTCCGCCGAGACCGCCGGCGCCAGCTTCCTCGCTGATTGCGGAGCGACAGTCGCCGATGGCGGGCTGATTTGCTGAGCGAGCCCCTGGACGTGCAAGCGGCTCGTCGACGACCGTGAGCGTGGTCGTTTGCTGACGCCGGACGACCAGCGAGCACAAGCGGCCGAAGCGGAAGTCATCGCCCGACCCGGGTCGGCCCGTGCTCGCATGCGAATCCGCAAGCGTGCCGCCGGCGTCTCTGGACTGAAAGCAGCGGCCGTCGATCCCCTGTGCGTGATGTCGCTCGCCCGGATCCTTACGGACCCTCAGCAGTGCTGCTTTTCGAGCAGAGGAGCCATCAGGCCGATGCTCCTTTTCGTCCAGACCAGCGGTGACGTCCCGGGCACCGATCACTTGCGCTCGCAGAATGGTGGAGCGGGAGTGCGGCACACCGGGCAACGCGGTGGTGCGTCCAGTTCTGGGGCGCTGCTGGGGTTCGTGGCGGTGACGGCTAGTGCTTTCGCAGGTGCGGTCTCTCGCCTACCGGGGGCCACGCGGGCTGGGGTGGCGTGCCCGTCCGCTGTCGAGCGAGGCGAACGCCGGGGCTTCGCGGCTTGGGCGCGTTGGCCAAGATAGGCACCAGAGGCTCCCAAACATAGGCAGTCCCCCCGATGCGCACGCACGCTCGCGCCCGCAAGCTTTGTGGCATGACCGAACGGCAACTGATCGAGGAGGACTGGGTTGCCGAGATACGTGGTGCAGCGCACCTTTCCCGAGGGGCTGAAGATCCCAATCGCACAGGGTTCTGCAGCTACGACGCGCCCACTCCGAAGGCGGTGCGCAAGGCCGCCGCTCGTCACGAGCCGCCTGTCGACCAGATCATCGGGGTGCTGGTGCTCGTCCCCTACCTCTACTCCTAACCCGATCGTCCAACCGAGCGAGGAGAACATGTTCACAGTCACGAAGCGCGCACTGACCACCGCCGCCGTGATGGCGGCCGCGAGCGCTCCATCGAGCGCGTACGCGAGCCCGGTCGTGGTGCCCAACGCCGACGAGCAGATCTTGACGACGCAGGCCATACCGACGGCCTCGGGCCCAACTGGGAGCCCGGCGGTCCGGCCGAACGCCGACGAGCAAACGGCGACGGACGCCACGACGCGGGGCGGCCCGGGGTCAGAGGTGATCGACAACGGTGGCTACGGACCCGCGGTCGTCCGGCCGGTCGTCGTCCCGGTCGCCAGGCCGAAGGGCGGGTTTGACTGGGGCGACGCGGGCATCGGCGCTGCAGCCGCCATCGGACTCGCGATGCTCGGAGTCGCGGGCGCATTCGCGCTCTCTCAGCGCCGCGCACGCCGCTCGGGCAGGTCGACAGCCCTGATCAGCTGACCAGCTGTACTTCGTGGCCGGCGCGGCTGGGTCGCGGGCTATCGGCATCAGGGCCGCCTGGCCGAGCGGCATGCTCGGTGGGGCGCGTCCGCTCGCTATCCGGCTTGCGGGCCACCGGTGGTCGCTGGAGAATGAGCGTCCGGGACGACAGGCCTACGAGGTGACCGTGGAGAGCTCAGCAATCAACAGGGGCGTGGGATCGCTCGTGCTGCTCGAGCGATCCCACCACCTGACGGTCCTGGGTGATTTGCTGGCGACGGTGCACGAGACCGCGCAGGGGCGGCTGGTGCTTGTGCGTGGCGAGGCGGGGGTCGGGAAGACCGCGGTTGTGCGCCGGTTCTGCAACGAGCAGCGCCCCCCCGCCCGGATCCTGTGGGGCGCCTGCGAGGCGCTGTTCACGCCGTGTGCGCTTGGGCCCTTCGTCGACGTCGCACGGGCGACCGGCGGCGAGCTCGAGGAGCTCGTGGAGCGTGGCGCCCGGCCCCACGAGGTGCTATCGGCGCTCGCCCGCGAAGTCGCTGAGCGGCCGCCAACCATACTCGTGCTCGAGGATCTGCACTGGGCGGACGAGGCAACGCTCGACGTTCTTAGGCTGCTCGGCCGTCGCATCGACGGGGTGCCTGCCTTGGTTCTGGCTACCTATCGTGACGACGAGCTCGACCGCGTCCACCTCCTGCGCGTCGTGCTTGGCGAGCTTTCGCCGGGGCGAGGGATTGAACGCCTCGATCTGGCGCCGCTCTCGCCGGGGGCGGTCGCCGAGCTTGCTGAGCCGTACGCTGTAGACCCGCAAGCGCTTTACCGCAGCACGGGCGGCAACCCGTTCTTCGTCACTGAGGTGCTGGGTGCGGGGACGAACGAGATCCCGCCGACGGTGCGAGATGCAGTGCTCGCGCGGGCGGCACGCCTGAGCAGTGCGGCAAGGACCCTGCTGGAAGCACTCACGGTTGCTCCCCCTGAGGCGCCACTTAGTCTTCTAGAGGCGATCGCGGGCGATGCCTTGGAGTCCCTCGACGAATGCCTTGGCTCCGGCATGGTCATCGCGGACGCAGGGGGTGTCGCGTTCCGGCACGAGCTTGCCCGCTTGGTGATTGAGGAGTCGCTGGCGCCCACTCGGAAGGTCGCGCTGCACGGGCGGGCGCTGTGGGCGTTGGCCGACTCAACCACGGGCGGGTCCGATCCCGCGCGCCTGGCGCATCACGCGGAGGCATCCGGCGAGGGCGACGCGGTGCTCCGCTTCGCGCCCCAAGCCGCCAAGCGCGCCTCGGCTGTCGGCGCGCACCGCGAGAGCGCGGCACAGTACGGGCGAGCGCTCCGCTTTGCTAAGGCGCTTGCGCCTGAGAGGCGAGCCGAGCTGCTCGAGCGCCGCGCCCACGAGTGCATGGTCACCGACCAGACAGACGAGGCGATCGACGCGCTGCGCAGCGCAATCGCGCTGCGCCACCGCCTCAGCGATGTCCGCGCGGAGGGGGAGGGGCTGCACCAGCTGGCGGATGTACTCTGGTGTCCGGGCCGCGTCGCCGAGGCCCGGCAGGCCGCTCATCAGGCAGTAGCCGTGCTCGAACATCTCGAGCCCGGGCGCGAGCTGGCGATGGCGTACAGCCGCGTCTCGGAAATGTGCGTCGACGCCGAGGACATCGAGGGCGCTGTCTCGTGGGGCACGCGAGGGCTCGACCTGGCGCGAGTGCTCGACGAGACCGAGATCGTCATCCATGCCCTAACCAACATCGGCACCGCAACCTTCCTGAATGGAGCGCCCGAGGGCCGCGAGCAGCTCGAGCGCAGCCTGGCGCTCGCTAGGGACGCTGGACTCGACGAGCCTGCCGCCCGGGCGATGCAACATCTCGTTCGGGTGGCCGTCCGCCAGCGATCGTACGCGCTCGCCTACCGCTACCTCGAGCCGGCGCTCGAGTACGTGCGCGAGCGTGGCTTGGAGTTGCGGCGGCTCTACCTGCTCTGTTACCAGGCGCAGATGGAGCTCGGGATGGGACGCTGGCAGGAGGCGGTCGACACGGCGACGCTCGTAGTGCGCGAGCCGCGCCGGTCCGTGATCCCACGGATCGTGGCTCATACGGTGATTAGCCGCGTCCGCGCCCGGCGCGGTGATCACAATGTCTGGCCGCCCCTAGACGAGGCGCTGTCGCTCGCGGCGCGCAGCGATGAGCTTCAGGCGATCGAGCCCGTGGCGGTTGCGCGGGCAGAAGCGGCGTGGCTTGAGGGTCAGCCCGGGCTCGTGGCCGAGTTCACCGACGCGGCGCTAGACCTGGCGGTGCGACGGCGCGCTCGGTGGGTGATCGGCGAGCTCGGGTGTTGGCGCTGGCGCACCGGGATCAAAGATGACGTGCTGGCGGCCGCCGCGGAGCCCTATGCACTCGAGATCGCCGGAAACTGGGCCCAGGCGGCTGACGCCTGGAAGCGGATCGGCTGTCCCTACGAACGCGCGCTGGCACTCACGAGCGCTGACGATGAGGACGCTCTCCGCGTCGCGCTGTCTGAGCTGCAGCAGCTCGGCGCCAGGCCGGCGGTCGCGGTCGTGCAGCGTCGACTGCGCGATCGAGGCGTGCGCCGCCTGCCGCGCGGCCCCCGTCGCAGTACACGACAGAACCAGGCAGGTCTCACCACACGCGAGCTGGACGTGGTCACGCTCCTGGCCCTAGGGCTGCGCAATTCGGAGATCGCCGAGCGGCTGGTGGTCTCCGAACGGACGGTAGATCATCACGTCTCGGCGATCCTGCGCAAGCTCGAGGTTCGCACACGCGGTGAGGCGAGCGCGGAGGCTGTGCGGCTCGGGCTCATCGGCCCGAAATAGGCATCGGGCGCCCACGCATACCTGCCTTGGGATTGGCCTTCCCGCCCGACGCTGGCGCAGCTGACGACAGGAGGCACGCGTTGCTACGTCCGACAGGGTGCTGCTTGCTCGTTAAGCGGCAGCCACGACCCGATGAACGTTCGTGCTGGTCCGGACGACAAGCAGGCGTGGTCGCTCGCGACCTCGGACGCCATCGCCAGACAGCTGGTTCTCGATCGATCCGGCACTCTCGCGGATGGCTCCCTCTGGCGTTATCACCCGGTTAAGGTGATGGCGACTCGGTGTGCCGCTCTAGGTTGTGAGTGGGATTGAGCGCGATCTGAGGAGCGAGCAGTCGTGTTAGGGCCGACCTCAAAGCGAAAGGACGAACCCCGATGAAGCGGCGTGTCCTCACCCCTGCTGCGTTGGCTCTGTTCGTGCTGAACGCTGGCGCAGCGGTCGCGCTGGCGCCGACCTGGAACGCCGGCTACAAGGGCTGGTGGCCGGGCGGCTTCGGCTATCCGCCGGTCACCGTGCAGGCGCCCTCCTACCCCTGCTCGGTGACGACCTACGGACCCACGTTCAACACCCACGGGAGCGTCTGGAATCAGAACTACGGCGGCGGTGTCAGCTGTGCGAGCGGGGTCGGCCAGAAATCGCTGACGATCTCTGACCAAGTACTGGGACAGGACGGCCACACGTGGTTCACGATCACCGGCTCGACTTTCACTGCCGGACCGATCAACGGCAACCCGCTCCGGATGATCCGCAACCGGCCGGCGTACCTCGGTCACGTCTACCGCACCGCGACCGTCGCCAAGTTGGTGGTACCAAACGGACACGCCGGCTGTTCGCTGACCAACACGTGCTCGCAGACCATCGTGCTGAGCGGCACCAGTCGACCCTTAGCTCCGTAGCGCTCCCCACGGAACAGTGTCCGCAGAGTGCTGGAACGGGCTAATAGCAGCAGCGCGCTGAGCAGGGAATATTCCTGAACGCTCACCTTCCCGAGACTGCC
>Ga0187814_10000716_pt1 | contig 11752 bp, 9 predicted proteins | sample NC_S_4_FD_132450 | JGI IMG/M metagenome (GOLD analysis project Ga0187814, IMG submission 132450) | Wetland sediment microbial communities from Neuse River Estuary, North Carolina, USA - ASW-S_4 | ecosystem: Environmental > Aquatic > Freshwater > Wetlands > Sediment | place: USA: North Carolina...
CACGGGCCCGGCGAGCACCAGCGTCTGGCCGGCCAGACGCGCCGCCTCGATTGCGCGGTGAGCGCCCTTGACCGGGTCCATCCGCCCGATCCACAGCACGTAATCCTCCTTCTCGGCGCGGAGCGGCCAACGGTCGACCGCGATCGGGTTGGGCACCACATCCGCTACGTGCACGCCCGCGGGCGCGCTCCGTGCTTGCACGCGGCTGATCGCCACCAGCCACGCCTTGTGCCCGTGGCGCTGGTAGAAGCGGGATGTTTCCCGGTCGAATGGGCCGTGGATCGTGTGTAGCACCACCGCAGCGACGCGGTCGGCCATCGCCAGCGCGGTGAACCCTGAATGGTCGTGCACGACGTCGAACGGCAAGCTCCGATCGGCCGCCAGCTCGACCTGCTCCCACGCGCAGGCGATGTGGTCTGACTCGTGCAGCGAGGAGCCGATCACGTCCGGATGGGCGGAATCGAGCAGCGTCTGCACGCGCGCGGGCGAGCGCGAGCCCGGCGCAGCAAACAGCGTCACGTCGTGTCCTCGCGCGACAAGCGCCTCGCACAGCAGGTCCACGACCGCCTCGATCCCGCCGTAGCCGGGGGGCGGGACCGCAATCCACGGCGGTGCGACTACCGCAATCCGCAGCGGGCCTCGCGCGCTGCCAGACGGAGCCGGGCGCGGAAGCATCTTGGAAGCGCGGATCGACGGGCGGAAGCGATCGATGTGTTGACCGTAGGCGAGCCCCGTGCAAACGAAATCCGGGAATCGCACGCGAGCACGTTGCGGGCAACTACGGTGGCGGGGTCATATTGGCGGCTCCAAGCTGGTTTCGGTGGCCTGTGCGGCAGCCAGAACGGGCGGTTCGAGGTGGGCGTGACGCACACGACGCTCGCGCCTGCGAAGGCGCTGAGCGGACCTTCGGCACTCGCGCGGCGGTTCGAGGCGATCGTCTTCGATTGGGACGGCACGGCTGTCTCCGACCGCCGCGCTGATGCCACCCGTATCCGCAAGCTGGTCGAGCAGGCCTGTGCCCACGGGCTGGAGTTGGCGGTCGTGAGCGGCACCCACGTCGGAAACGTCGACGGCCAGCTTGCCGCGCGTCCCGCCGGTCCGGGCGGCCTGATGCTGGCGTTGAACCGTGGCTCGGAGGTGTTCTCGGTCGATCGGAAGGGGCCGCAGCTCGCCTTCGGGCGCACCGCCACCGCGGACGAGGACGCTGCCCTGTCGCGCGCCGCCCAGCTCACCGTCAGGCAGCTGGCCGCGCGCGGCCTGCACGCGCGGGTCGTGTCCGAGCGGCCGAACCGCCGCAGGATCGACCTGATCCCCGAGCCCGAGTGGGAGGACCCGCCCAGGGCTCGGATCGCCGAGCTGCTCGCCGCGGTCGAAGACCGCCTGATCGCGGCCGGGGTCGCGCGGCTCCCGGAGGCCGTGATGATCGCCCGCGCTGCCGCTGCGGAGGCTGGACTGGCCGATGCGCGCGTGACCAGCGATGCCAAGCACGTGGAGATCGGGCTCACCGACAAGTCCGACTCCAGCCGGTGGATCATGCGCTGGCTGTGGCAGCGCGGGATCGCGCCAGAACAGGTCCTGGTAGCCGGCGATGAGTTCGGGCCGCTGGGCGGCCTTTCCGGCAGTGATTCGTGCTTGCTCACCGGCGAAGCCAAGCGCGCAACAGCGGTGTCCGTCGGCGCCGAGCCCGGCGGCGTCCCGCCTGCCGTCGTCTGGCTCGGCGGTGGGCCGGACACGTTCGCTGCCCTGCTCGAGGAGCAGATCGCCCGCCGCCGGCGCGGCGAGCTCCCGATCCTCAGCGAGGACACGAAATGGACGCTCACGCTAGAGGGCGTCGATCCGCTGCTTGAGCGCGTGCACGAGACGCTGCTGACGCTCGCCGACGGGCGGGTGGGGACGCGCGGAAGCCTGGTCGCCCACGAGATGGGCGGAGACCCCGCCGTGCTGATCTCCGGCGTGTACACCAGGACCGGGGCGGAGGCACACCTGCTGCCTGGGCCCCGGTGGAGCGCGATCGCCCGCAAAGGCACCTCTCCAGGCCCGGTCCGTCGCGTGCTTGACGTTCGTGTGGGTCTGCTGCGCCAGCAGATCGGCCCCGAGAACCGCGCGCTCGACGCGCTGATGTTCTCATCCCTCGCGCGCCCTGGGACCCCCGTGCTTAGGGCGAGGGGCGACCTTGACAGGACGGCCCTTGCCCCGTCACTGGAGCCGCCGCATTCTCGGGTCTCATACGAGGAAGGCGATAGTGACGGCTCGGTGTGGATGTTGGTCAGCGGGCGGCCTGGATCGATTGCCGCCGCGGCGCACGGCGACTTGCGGGGTCCGGCGTCCGACCCGGTGCTCGACCGCGTCGCGGCATATGAGGGCTTGACCCGGGGAGCTCGGGCCGATCCCCGTGCTGCGCTTGACCGGGTCAGGCGCGCGGGGAGACTCGGGTTCGATGGCCTGCTGTGTGAGCATCGGCGCGCCTGGGCTTCGCGGTGGGAGGTCGCCGACGTAATGATCGAGGGCGATCCGGAGCTGCAGCTAGCCGTCCGCCTAGCGCTGTTTCACCTGATGGCGAGCGTGCCGGATAAGGGCGAGGCGGCCGTCGGAGCACGCGGGCTGAGCGGCAGGGCATACCGCGGGCACGTGTTCTGGGACAGCGACGTCTACGTCCTCCCTTTCCTCGCCGCGACCCACCCCGATGCGGCGCGGGCGATGCTCGAGTTTCGGGTCAGACGGCTGCCGGCGGCGATTCGCATCGCGCGTGCGCAGGGCCGGCAGGGCGCTCGCTTTCCGTGGGAGTCGGCATGGTCGGGGCAGGACGTCACGCCCGCAGAGGTGCGCGGCCCCCGCGGCGAGCCGGTCCCGGTGCTGACGGGAGAGCTCGAGGAGCACATCGTCGCAGATGTAGCCTGGGCCACCGCGTGCTATGTCGACTGGACGGCGGATGAGGCATTCGCGGCGGGTCCAGGGGGTGAGCTGCTCGTGCAGACCGCTCGCTGGTGGGCCTCGCGGATCGAGCAGGACGAGCACGGACGCGGGCACATCCTCGGGGTGATCGGCCCGGACGAGTACCACGAGCGCGTCAACGACAACGCCTACACAAACGTGATGGCGCGATGGAACCTTCGGCGCGCCGCCGACGCCGGCGCCGACATCGTCGGGGAGGCTGAGCGGCGCCAGTGGCTCGAGCTGGCCGATCAGCTCGTCGATGGCTATGACCCCCAGACCATGATCTACGAGCAGTTTGAGGGCTTTCACCAGCTGGAGCCGCTGCTGATCAGCGAGGTCGCGCCACAGCGGCCGGTCGCCGCCGACATGCTGCTGGGGGCCGAGCGCACCCGGAAGGCCCAGGTCGTCAAGCAGGCCGATGTCCTGATGCTGCACTACCTCGTGCCCGACGAGGTCGCCACCGGCTCGCTCGAACCAAACCTGGACTTCTACGACCCGCGTACCGCCCATGGCAGCACGCTGTCCCCGGGCGTGCACGCGGCTCTCCTCGCCCGTGCCGGCCGCCTGCAACAGGCGCTCGAGATGCTGCGCCTCACCGCCCGCATCGATCTCGATGACATCGGCCACATGACCGCGGGCGGGCTGCACCTCGCCGCGATGGGCAGCGTCTGGCGCGCGCTCGCGTTCGGGTTCGCGGGCCTGCGGCCGGTCGGCGACGCGCTGGCGATCGACCCTCTGATCCCACCTGGCTGGGAAGCGCTCGAGCTGCGCGTGCGATTCCGCGACAGCCGTGTGCGCCTCCGGATCTACCCCGACAGCGTCGAGGCAGCCGCCGACCCGCCGTTGAGCGCGCTTGACCCGGCCGGCGAACTAGTCGAGCTGACCCCGGCCGGCCATACGTTCGAGCTAAACCCACCGCGCTCGAGGAATGACCCATGACCATCGTGCTCGCCGCGCTTGAGGCCGACGCCTGCGCACAACCCGTTCTCAGCGCCGCAATCGCGCTCGCCGACCTCTTCGACGCCACCCCCGTCGCTCTGCACGTGCGCGAGGACGGGACCAGAAGCCCCAAGGCACTTGCGAGCGCCGCCGACGTCGAACTGCGCGAAACGGCGGGCGACCCGATCGAGCAGATCGTGGCAGCCGCTCAAGCCCCCCACGTCGCAGCGCTCGTCCTGGGCGCCCGCGGCGTGCACGGCGGCCCGCAGCCCGCAGGACACACCGCGCTCGACGTCATGACGCGCGTAACCAAGCCGATCGCGGTCGTCCCGCCACACGCGCAGGTACGCCAACGGCTAGCACGCATCCTGCTCCCCCTCGAAGGGACCAGCGAGACCTCCCAGGCACTCGAGAAGACGCGGAAGCTCGCGCACGGACGCCAACTCGAGATCCTCGTCCTGCACGTCCACTCCCCCGCCACCGTCCCCGCGTTCTCCGATCATGAGCCTCACGCAACACAGCTCTGGGAACAGGAGTTCCTCTCGCGCTACATCGGACCCCCCCACCAGCGCGTCAGCCTCGTTCGCCGCCTCGGCGTTCCCGCCGACGACGTCGTCGCCGTGGCCCGCGAGATGAACGCTGAGCTGATCGTGCTCGCGTGGAATCAAGACTTGAGTCCCGGCCGAGCCCGCATCGTGTCGGAGACGCTCGCGCACAGCGACGTTCCCGTGCTGCTGATACCCACCGCCTGACCGACTTCTCAGGCCGACATCGTCACCCGCACGTCGCCTTCCTGTTCGAACAGCGAGAAGCCAGTGGTGCCCGGTCCGCTGCGCCGAAACGAGAGACTCACGCGCGAGCGCGCGATCCGCACACCTCGCAGCTCCAGGCTCTCGAGCCAATCGGGGAGCATCGGACGATCGACCGTCAGCGTATTGCTCGGCGCGTGCGCGGAGATGCCCATCATGGCTTGCACGAGCATGAACGGCGCGGCGGCCGCCCAGGCCTGAGGAATGCAGGCGACCGGATAGGAGACGACCGACGGGGACTCGTCGCGGTGAAAGCCGCAGAAGAGCTCGGGCAGCCGGAAGTCGCGCGCCGCGGAGGCGACCTCGAACAGACCGCTCGCGATCCGGGCCGTCGCGGCGTGGAAGCCGTAGCGCTTCAGTCCAGCCGCGGCGATCGCGTTGTCGTGCGGCCAGATCGAGCCGTTGTGGTAGCTCATCGGGTTGTACGCCCGTGAGCTGCTCGCGAGCGTGCGGATCCCCCACCCGGAGAACATGTCGGGCGCCATCAATCGTTCGTGCACCATCGCCGCCTTGTCCTCGTCGACAATCCCGCAGTACAGGCAGTGTGCGGGATTGGAGGACACGCTGCGCACTTGCCGCTTGCGGCCGTCGAGCGCCATGGCGAAGAAGCCCTCGTCTGGATCCCAGAACGAGTCGTTGAACGCCGCCCGCAACTCCTCTGCCTGCGTGCGCAACTGTTTTGCGCGATCGGCCTCGCCAAGCACCTCGTACACCTCGGCGATCCGAAGCTTTGCCTCATAGACATACCCCTGAGCCTCGACCAGCGCGATCGGTCCCTGAGCCAACGAGCCGTCCGCGTGCACCACGGCATCGCGAGAGTCCTTCCAGCCCTGGTTGCGCAAACCCGCCGGCGAGCGCCGCTCGTACTCGATGAACCCGTCCCCATCCCGATCCCCCCACTCGTCGACCCACCTTAGCGCCGCGTCCAGCGCCGGGCGCAACTGAGCGAGAGTTTCGATATCCAGCGTCCAGCGGTAGTAGCCGCCGGCGATCAACAGAAACAGCGGCGTGGCGTCGACCGTGCCGTAGTACGGCGTATGCGGAATGTGCCCCGTCCGCGCCAGCTCACCGACCCGCAATTCATGCAGGATCTTCCCCGGCTCCGCGTCGCGCCACGGCTCGTCGCTCTGCGCCTGCAGCTCGGCGAGCGCAAGCAGGGTGCCGCGCGCGACCTGAGGGTTGATCATCAGCGACTCACACGACGCCAGCAGCGAGTCACGACCGAACGGCGCGACATACCACGGTATCCCAGCTGCCGGCAGCGTTCCGCCCGGCGCGGGCATCATCAACGCATGCAAATCGCGGATCGATGCGTCGATGAACCGATCAAACAGCTCGTTGTCGCTCGTGATTCGCGCACAGGCGCCCTCCCACTCCCGGTGGGCCTGTTCGAGCCGCACGGCCGCCTGCTCCATCCCGTCTGCCTCGGCGCCAGGACCTCCGTATCTGGGATCGACCGTCACGAGCAACGTCACCGCCTCTCCCGGCGCGAGCTCCACGTCCCACGCGACGCGACCTCGCTGCCCGTCAGTCTCGATTCGCGCGGGCGCGGGGCTCAACTCGACGAGCGTCTCGCGCTGCTCGCCGTCCTCGCCCGTGTACGCGAAGCGCACCCCATCACCCTCGCGCACCGGCGCAAGCACGCGACCACTCGTACGGCGCCCGACCCCACGGACCTCGAACACATCGGCGAAGTCCGCGCCAAGCGCAAGCTCGACGGTCGTGGTGACAGGCTCTGAGCGGAAGCTCCGCACCCGCACGCGGTAGTACAGGCGATCGGCGATCAGGACAGTGCGGCGCACGTTGAGCGTCTCCTGGGGCACATCGACCTCGCCCGAGCGCAGCGTCGGGTTCGTGCCATTGATCACCGCATGGTGCCCCGACTGCATCGAGGAGGACAGCAGAACCGGCGGCAGCCCGCCAACCGTCAGCCGCAGCTCCGACAGATGTCGCGTATCACGCGCGAAGAGCCCCCCGCCGGTTGCACGGGCAGCACGAATATCACCGTCCCGTCGCGCGCACACAAATGTCGTCCCAGCCTTGAGCGCAAGCAGATCCTCGCGCGCCTCGGCCGGAACAAGCGGCGCGCCCTCGATATCGAGGGGGACGGACGCTTTATCGATATCGAGGGGGACGGACGCCTTAATAGGATCGGATGCGATCGAACCATGCTCAGTCGCGGACCCGGGTCCATCCGGTTGTCGGGCGAAGGCCATGCGCAGCTCCCTGCATCGTATGCGCGCGCTCAGCCCTTGACCACCCCCAACGGGACCAGCTGCGCCACGCGCCCCGCAAGGCCCGCCCGCTCGACTACCGCGACGACCCGCTCGACGTCCTTATAGGCAAAGGGCGCCTCTTCGGCCAGGCCGCGGTTCGAGGGACAGCGCACCACGATCCCCTGTGCCTCGAGCTGGTGGCGCAACTCGGCACCGGTGATCTGGCGCCGCGCGCCGGTGCGGCTCATCCGCCTCCCAGCCCCGTGGCAAGTGGTCCCGAACGAGCGCTCCATCGCCCCCTCGCGGCCGACCAGCACGAAGCTCGAGGTGCCCATCGAGCCGGGGATGAAGACCGGCTGGCCCACGGCCCGGTAAGCGGACGGGATTTCGGTCGAGCCGGCTGGAAAGGCGCGCGTTGCGCCCTTGCGATGCACGCACAGATGACGTCCGTCGTGGGTCTCGAGCTTAGCGACGTTGTGCGCAACGTCGTAGACCTGACGCGTCCCGTCGGCGACCTGCGGCCCAAGGATCCGTGCCACCGACTGGCGCACCCGATGCGCCAGCACCGCCCGATTGCCCCAGGCGAAGTTCGCAGCACACGCCATCGCCGCCAGGTAGCGCTGCCCCTCGGGTGAGCTCAGCGGCGCGCACGCCAGCTCACGGTCCGGGAGGCTGATCCGGTAGCGGGCCTGCACCGCGTCCATCGTGCGCACGTAGTCGGTGCACACCTGATGACCGAACCCGCGCGAGCCAGAATGAATCAGCACCGTCACCTGATCTGCGCCCAACCCGAACGTCTGTGCAGCCTCGACATCGAGGATCTTCGCGACGCGCTGCAGCTCCAGGAAGTGGTTGCCCGACCCGAGCGTGCCGAGCTGATCGGAGCCGCGCACCCGCGCGCGCTCCGACACCGTCGCGGGTTCCGCCCCGGGCAGGCACCCCTCCGATTCGGTGTGCTCGATGTCCGCCTCGGTCCCGATGCCATGCTCGGCCAGCAGGGTCCGAGGCCCAAGCACGAGCGCCCGATCAAACGCCGGGCCCTTCAACTTCAACGCCCCGCCGTGACCGGTGCCGACCGGCACCCGCCTTGAGATCTCGTGCACGAGCGCCTCGATGCGGCCCCCCAGCTCTGCAGATGTCAGCGGTAGCGCGAGCAACCGCACGCCACAATTGATGTCGTAGCCGACCCCACCCGGCGAGACGACCCCGTCAGGCGGCTCGGTCGCAGCGACGCCCCCCACCGGGAAGCCGTAGCCCTGATGGATGTCGGGCATCGCCAGCGCCGCGCCGCTGATCCCAGGCAAGGTCGCGACGTTCTGCAGCTGCTCGAGCGACCGATCCGCCGCGATCTGACCGATCAGCTCACGGTCGGCGAACACCCGTGCCGGCACGCGCATGTCCGGCCGCGCATCCGCTCCCAGCTCCCACACCACCTCATCAACCTGGTGAAAACCACGAACGCCGGCCTGCACCACATCAGACATCGAGCACCACCGTCGCGCGGAAACCACGACCAGACCGCTCGAACGCCAGCCGATGATAGGTGGCACCTTTGACCAGATGCCGCGGGCTCCCTCGGTGGCAGCTCAGCGTCGCGGCCAGACCACGATTCGACAGCTCGATCCGCCATCTCGAGCTCCAGCTCCGCCGTGTGCTCAACCCAGCGATAGCTCACCTCGTTCCTCTCATTGCGCGGCCGAGCAGCGCAGCATGATCCGATCCTGCTCCCACCGCGCCAACGTCACATCGGCTCAGACCGCGATCCGTAGTGCGGATCACTACGGATAGCCGAAGCCCGAGTTTCCTGCGCTGGTGTGGTCAATTCCGGATGCCATCTCAGCTCGCGGTGACTAGGTTGACGCACAGCCCACAACATGAGGAGCGGCCATGTCTGCGTTGTTCGGAGCCCGAGACAGTGGCTTTCACGCGACCACTGAGAGTGTCGACCCGCCTGTTGACCACGACGCTCCGGCCGGCAGTTACCTCACCGACGGCATCAGCCTCTACCGGTCGCTCGGCGCAATCGTTCGCGGTCCGTGGCACATGGTCGGGCTCGAGGACTGCCGCTCTCTGGACGTCGTGCTCATCCCGATCGAAGAGCTGCACAATCGCAGGCTGCGCCCCGTGATCCCAACCTCGGCGGCTGCGAACAGCCAGCGCTAGCTGCCGAGTCCCTCAAGCAAGCCGCGCTCGCGCGCGTACGCGACCAATTCGGCTCGCGAGCTGCGGCGGACCTTGCGGTGGATGTGCGCGCGATGCGATTCGACGGTGCGCGGCGCGAGTTTGCTGGCGCGCGATCTCTGTGTTCGTGTAGCCGAGTGCGAGCAGCTTCACCACCTCCAGCTCGCGATCGCTTAGACCGTCAGCTGCCAGCGCGACTGCCGCGGGCTGAGCGGCGATCCGCGCGCCGAGGTGCGGGTTTAGGTAGCTCTGGCCGCTGAGCGCCGCACGCGCCGCACCGACGAGTTCGGAATCCGCCGCCTCCTTGAGCACGTACGCGCGCGCTCCACTGCGCAACGCCTCGCGGGCGAATTCCGGCTCGGCGTGCATCGTCAGGATCACGACCGCGGTGCGAGGCGACGCCGCCAGGACATTTGGGATCGCCTCAAGGTGACGGTGACAGACGCGTCGGGCCATCCGCTGTCAGGGACGGTCGATATCGAGTTCGTATACGGCCCCGTCGTGGTGGGACGTGACAGACCGCCGAGTCACCCCGTGACCAATGGCGGCTGGCACGACACGCTCGAGTTTCCGGCCGATGCCGTCGGTGAGCCTTTGATCTTCCGAGCGATCGTCCACACGCGGCTAGGCTCGATCACCCTTGACTGGCCGATCAAGGTCCGGCAGTGAGCGCCCTGAGCGGGATGCGAGCAGACGGTCTCCGAGATCCGATCCGCGGCTTTGCGGATCTTGGTGGGGGGTTCTCCCGGATGACGCGCCGCGTGGATGGCTGGAAGATGGGCGGCGCTATCGAGGAGAGCATCGATCCCACCTATGGCTGCCACAACCACTTTCTCAATTAGTTCTGCGACCGTTGCCCACCCGACAGGTGCGCGCACGATTCCGGAGATGGTCCGCCTGAGCGTTGGCTTGCACGAGGGCAGCGCCTTGCGTTTCTGGGGTAGTGGGCGGTGGGGCGATCTCTCATACGCCGAGCTCGGCACAGCAGTCGACGAGATCGCGCGCGGCCTGATCGCCCTGGGCATACGGCGGGGCGAGCGCATCTCGATCCTCTCCGCAACGCGTCCGGAATGGACGCTTGCCGACCTTGGCGCTCTCTGCGCCGGCGCGGTGGTCGCTCCGATTTACCACAGCGACTCCCCCGAGGAGTGCCGCTACATCCTGCAGCATGCCGACAGCCGACTGGTGTTCTGCGAGGATGCGCGGCAGCTGGCGAAGCTCGAGGAGGTGCGCGAGCATTGCCCGCAGCTTCAGCACATCGTGATGTTCGACGGTTCCAGGCAGGGCACGATCTCGCTCGCTGAGCTTCGCCGCCGCAGCCGGGGCGTGGACGCCGGGGAGCTTGACCGCATCGCCGCCGCAGGGCGCCCCGAGGACACCGCGACGATCGTCTATACGTCCGGGACGACCGGCCCTCCCAAGGGTTGCATCACCACGCACGCGAACGTGATGCAGACGGCTCGCATGTACGAGCGGCAGATCGATCTCAGCCCCGCCAGTGTGGTGTTCATGTTCCTGCCGCTGGCGCATTCGCTGGCGCGGATCACGCAGATGGTGTTCCTCGATGTGGGCGGCACGATCGCCTACTGGCGCGGTGACACGGCGGGTTTGCTCGATGACGTTCAGAGCACCCGTCCGACGCATCTGCCGAGCGTCCCCCGCGTCCTTGAGAAGATCCACGCGAGCGCGCTGAGTCGTGTCGAGGATGGCGGCTGGCTGAGACGCGCGGCCGTCCGATCCGCGCTTGCCAGCGGGCACAGGGTCAGGAGGCTTGAGCGCGAGGGGCGGCGCGTCGGGCCGCTGGCCCGCTTGCGCCATGCTCTGGCCGACAGGCTGGTGCTGTCGAGGGTGCGCGTCCTGTTCGGCCCCGACCTCGAGCTCGTGCTCACCGGCGCGGCACCGATCTCCAGCAGGGTGCTCGAGTTCTTCGGCGCGTGCGGCGTGCTGGTGCTCGAGGGATACGGGCTCACCGAGACAACCGCGGCGGCGACGATGAACACCGCCGCGCGCTTCCGCTTCGGCACGGTCGGCTATGCCCTGCCCGGCACGGAGGTGAGGATCGGCGCCGATGGGGAGATCCTGATCCGCGGGCCGCACGTGTTCGCCGGCTACTTCAAGGACGCGCAGGCGACGCGCGAGACGCTCACAAGTGACGGCTGGCTTCGCTCGGGCGACCTCGGCTCGCTCGATCAGGACGGGTTTTTGCGGATCACCGGCCGCAAGAAGGACATCATCATCACCTCCGGCGGCAAGAGCATCACCCCAACTAACATCGAGACGGCGCTGCGCGAGATCCGCTGGGTCTCGGAGGCGTTGGTGTTCGGGGACGACCGCCCATATCTCGTCGCCGCGCTGACGCTCGATCCAGACTGGGTGCCGTCACTGGCCGCCCGGCTGGGCGTCGAACCCGATATCGCGGTCATGGCCCGGGACGAGCGCGTGCACGCCCAGCTGGCACGGGAGGTGGAGAGGGTCAACGAGCGCTTCGCGCGGGTCGAGCAGGTCAAGCGCTTCGCGATCCTCGACCGCGAAATTTCGCAAGCGACCGGGGAGCTGACCCCCACCCAGAAGGCCAAGCGAGCGGTTGTCTACTCCAGGTTCAAGGATGTCATCGACTCCCTCTACGAATGAGCTCAGGATCCTCGGTGCGCCGATCGCGCTGCGCGACGGCTC
>Ga0187814_10000717_pt1 | contig 11749 bp, 10 predicted proteins | sample NC_S_4_FD_132450 | JGI IMG/M metagenome (GOLD analysis project Ga0187814, IMG submission 132450) | Wetland sediment microbial communities from Neuse River Estuary, North Carolina, USA - ASW-S_4 | ecosystem: Environmental > Aquatic > Freshwater > Wetlands > Sediment | place: USA: North Carolina...
AGTGCCAGCTCGACGTTGCGGCCTGCGGTCAGCCACGGAAACAGGGCCGGCTCCTGGAACATCAGCCCCACCCGGCGGCCGCCCACCTCCACGACGCCAGTGGTCGGCTGATCAAGGCCCGCGACGAGGTTGAGCAGCGTGCTCTTGCCGCAGCCGGAGGCTCCGATGAGGCACACGAACTCACCAGCACGCACGGTCAGTGACACCTCGTCCAGCGCGAGCAGGTGGGCGCTGCCGGTCCGGTACGCCTTGCTGACGCTGGTAAGCCTGACCGCCCAGTCCTGCGCCCCCGGCCGGGTTGCCGGGGGCGTCAGCCTCGTCTCGGTCACGGTCAGGAGCTGATCGTCGGCTGGCCGTCCGCAGCCAGCAGCTTGTTCAGCGGCGCGAGGTCGTAGATCCCGTGCAGATTGCTGACCGGCTTGATCAGCCCCAGCGCCGCGGCGTGCTGGGCGTCGGTGAGGAGCGATTGCTCGATCGGGTCGTCGGTGAACGTGACCTGGTCGAACGAGGCGGCCAGCACGGCGGGCTTGAGTCCCTTACCAGTCAGCGTCGCCAGCTCGGCGTTGGCAGCGGCCTCGGCCGCCGACTTGTTGCTGGCGATGTAGGAGGTGGCCTCGACCTGCGCTTTCAGCAGGTCGCTGACCACGGCCGGACTCGCGGCCAGGAACTTCTGGGTTACGACCAGTTCGGTGGTGACGAACTTGCCGCCTGGCCACAGGTTCGCCTCGTTCACCAGCACGTGGCCGCCGTCGGCGACCATCTCGGTGTCGTAGGGGGCGGGCTCCCAGCCTCCGGCGATCTGGCCGGAAGCAAACTGGAGCACGGCCGCGGAGTTCGGTGATACGGGCGTGACGGGCACGTCGCCGCCGCCAGTCTCCGTCGTTGTCAGGCCCTGGCCCTTCAGCCAGTAGCGCAGCGCCACGTCCTGGGTGTTGCCCAACGACGGCGTCGCCAGCTTCTGGCCCTTGAGCTGGCTCGCGCTGGTGATGCCCGGCTTGACGACCAACTCCGCGCCGCCCGAGGCAGCCCCCGAGATGACCTTGATCAGGCTGCCGCCGGACTGCTGCCAGGCCTTGATCGCCGGATTCGGGCCTACGTAGGCAGCGTCAAGCTGGCCCGCGAGCAGCGCCGTGGCCTCCTCGGTGCCGGTGCTGTACGGCTTGAGCTCGAGCGTGACGTTCTTGCCCAGGTTCTTAGTGAAAAAACCGTCCTTGACCGCGATCAGGGCCGGCGCGTGCGTGATGTTCTCGAGGAACCCCAGCCGGAGCGTGACCTTCGCATCCCCGCCGCCACCCGTGCTGGCGGCTGACGAGGCGCAGCCGGCGCCGAGCATGGCGATACCTGCGGCGGCCAGGCCGGCAACCAGTTTCTTCATGTCTGCTCCCACCTATTCCTATCTGTTTACTCGGGATTTTGCGCCAGAAGTCTACCTTGCCGACAGGATTAAGGTGAAGTCGTGCGGCTTCGCGGCCGGTCAGCAGCCGGACCGGCGCTGACCCGAGTGAGGGCTAGCTGCCTTCGTCCCCGGCTGTCTCCGGCTCCACACCTTGCACGGACGGGAACCTCTGCAAGCACGTCTGCAGCTCGGCGAGGTTCGCCGGAGAAGCATTTGTCGTATCAAACCGGATGCCGTACATCATGGTGACGACCGACCGCTTGGCTGGCAGCGCCATGGCCGGGGTGTTCAGAACGTGCGAGCACGCGGCCCGGACATGCAGCGCCGTCGCTATCGACGTGCCCGGGCTGAAGTCGACGACCATCCACTGCTTGTCCAGCGCGGCGTCCATCTTCGCGCACCCGGCGAGCCCGAGTAGCACCGCGAACCCCGCCGCCGTGGCGAGCGTCACCGAGCGCCGGCCATGCCGGGCGCCCAGGCCGTACCGCCCCACCGGGCCGCTGGTCACTTGCCGCCCGCCCGCTCGTGCTCGCACCCCGTCACTCTATGACCAGCCGGCCGGCGGACGGCGTCGAGCCGCGGCCAGAGCCGTCCCCGTGCCACTCTTGGTGGCAGGTGACTAGCCTGGCTAACTGGACCGGGAGGTGGCGATGGCCGGACTGATCGAGGACTACGCGCTGATCGGCGACATGCAGACGGCCGCGCTCGTAGGCCGCGACGGCTCCGTGGACTGGCTGTGCCTGCCCAGGTTCGACTCGGACGCGTGCTTCGCCGCGCTGCTCGGCGACGAGCGCAACGGGCACTGGCGGATCTGCCCTACAGCCACCGAGGGTCCGGTGTCCCGGCGCGGCGATGTCAGCAGGCAATACCTCGGCGACTCGCTGATCCTGGTGACCACCTGGCGCACCTTCAGCGGCGTCGTGCGCGTGCTCGACTTTATGCCGCCGCGCAATCACGCCGACCCCGTGCTGGTCCGGATTGTGGAAGGCGTCGAGGGCAGCGTCGGGATGGAGAGCGTGCTCCGGCTCCGGTTCGGCTACGGCAAGGTCATTCCCTGGGTGCGGCGCACTGGCAACGACATCCGGGCCATCGCCGGACCCGACTCGGCGTGCTTTCACGGCTCGGTGCACAGCGTCGGGCAGAACATGGCCCACGAGGCCGCCTTTGACATCAAGGCGGGCGAGCGGCAGTGGTTCGTGCTGACCTGGAAGCAGTCCCACCTGCCTCCCGAGGCGTGCATCAGCGCTGACCTGGCGCTGGAGCAGACCAAGAAATTCTGGTCTGACTGGTCGGCGGCCTGCACCTATCACGGCCCTTACCGGGACGCCGTCATGCGGTCGCTGATCACGCTCAAGGCACTCACCTACGCGCCAACAGGCGGCATTGTCGCGGCACCAACAACCTCGCTCCCGGAAGACATCGGGGGCGTGCGGAACTGGGACTACCGGTACTGCTGGCTTCGCGACGCCACGATCACGCTCGAGGCACTGCTGCGGACCGGCTACACGGCCGAAGCAGACAGCTGGCGGCAGTGGCTCGGCCGCGCGGTCGCCGGCGACCCGCGCGATGTGCAGATCATGTACGGAGTGGCGGGTGAGCGCCGGCTAGCCGAGTGGGAGGTCAGCTGGCTGGCTGGGTATGAGCGCTCGGCGCCGGTGCGGGTCGGCAACGCGGCCGTCGACCAGCGTCAGCTGGACGTGTACGGCGAGGTCACCGACGCCCTGACGCTCGCCAGGCAGGCCGGGCTCGGATTCGACAAGCACACCTGGAGCCTGCAGCGGCAGCTGCTGGACTTCCTGGAGAAGCACTGGGACGAGCCAGACGAGGGCATCTGGGAGGTACGCGGTCCGCGGCGGCACTTCGTGCACTCCAAGGTGATGGCGTGGGTGGCCTTTGATCGCGCCATCCACCTGGTTGAGCAGGGCAACCCGGGCCCGCTGCAGCGCTGGCGCGCAATCAGGGATCAGATCCACGATCAGGTCCTGGAGCATGGCTACGACTCCGGCCGAGGCGTGTTCACCCAGTACTACGGCAGCGCTGAACTCGACGCGTCAGTGCTGCTGATTCCCGAGGTCGGCTTCCTCCCGCCGGACGACCCCAGGGTCGTCTCCACTGTGCGGGTGCTGAGGCGCGAGCTGATGCGGGACGGACTGGTGCTCCGCTATACCCAGCAGGTCGGCGGCGGCAGGGCCGACGTCGACGGCTTGCCCGGAGCCGAGGGTGCATTCCTGGCCTGCAGCTTCTGGCTGGTGAACGCCCTGCACCTGATCGGTGAGTACGACGAGGCCGTGAGTGTGTTTGAGCGCCTGCTCGCCCTGCGCAACGATCTCGGGCTGCTCAGCGAGGAGTACGACCCGCGCTATGGCCGTCAGGTGGGCAACACTCCGCAGGCATTCAGCCACGTGCCGCTGATCCAGGCCGCGCTGAACCTCGAACAGCACGCCACCCACCACTGCCGCCGCCACGGCAGCGCTGGCCACCACGGCGTCCGCGGCGGTACGGACGCCAGCGCCAGCCAGGACGGTGCAGGCCAGGACGGCTCGGGCCAGCCGAGCGCCGGGGCAGGCGCCCACGCTGCCGCTCCGGCCACCAGCGAGGGCTAGCCCGTCTTCAGGACGACACGTCCCACCTGGTCAGAGTGCAGCCACCAGTCGCGGCCCGGAACAGGCCACGGCCGATGACACACTGATGGGTAGCCATGCCACCCCGTCCGCACATACTGGTCGTAAACGGCCGTAAGGTCCGTCAGCCGGTCTTCGTGATCGGCGCGCCGCACTCCGGCACGGACCTGCTCGGCCGCGCCTTGAAGCAGTCCCGCGGCTTCCATGTCACGATCGGCCAGCAGGCGGTGCAGGGCGTCGTCTACGCCTTCGCCCGCAGCCCGTCCATACAGCGCGGCCGGAGCACGGCCGCCGCCACGGTGCTGCGCGACGCCTTCGCCCAGGCCTGGCAGGTGACCGCGCACAGCTGTCTGTCGTGCTCGCTGGTCTGCCGCGAGGCGGGCCGGGTAGCAGGCGGCGGCACGTGCGTGCGCGAGCGCGACATCGTCCGGTACGGCGACGCCAGCCCTGACCTGATGTACTGCGCCGACGGTCTGGTGGCCGCCTTCCCGGACGCGAGGCTGGTGCAGATCATCAGGGATGGCCGTGACGTGGTCGCGGCCATGCTGGCCGATCCGCAGGCCCTTGCCTGGTTCAGGCCCGGCATGGCCAATGTGGAGACCGAGTTCCCCAACCCCTTCCTCGGCGTGGAGACAGAGCAGGACCTGGCTATCTGGCCGGATCTCAGCCCGGTCGGCAAGTGCGCGATGCGCTGGCGCGGGTCAGTCCGGGCCATGGCGAGGCTCCGGGCGGCGATGTCCGCCGATCAGCTGACCACGCTGCGGTATGAGAACGCGGTCAGGCGGCCGGCCGCAACGGCGGCAGCGGTGTCCGGGTTCGTCGGCGAGGCCGTCGGTCAGGTCCAGATGCCGGCGCGGCTCCGGGAGGGCCAGCCGGACAGCGAGCCCGGCACCTGGCGACGGCTGCTCACCGCGGCACAGCTAGCCGAGATCGAGTCGGTGGCGGGACCAGACCTGCGCCGGGTCGGCTACCTCGACTGACGCTCCGGGCCAGCGGGTCCGGCCAGGACGACCTCCTGCCGGGCGAACTGAGTCTGGTACAGGTCGGCGTACAAGCCGCCGGCGGCGAGCAGCTCTGCATGCTGGCCGTGCTCGATGACCCGGCCGCCCTCGATCACCAGGATCTGGTCGGCCTCGCGAACGGTAGACAGCCGGTGCGCGATTACCAGTGAGGTCCGCCCGGCCAGCGCTGTTCGCAGCGCCCGCTGCACGGCGGCCTCCGACTCGGAGTCCAGGTGCGCCGTTGCCTCGTCCAGCACGACGACCTTGGGCGCCTTGAGCAGCAGCCGCGCCAGCGCGACCCGCTGCTTCTCGCCGCCGGACAGGCGGTAGCCGCGGTCGCCGACGACAGTGTCCAGGCCGTCTGGCAGCGCGCTCACCAGGTCCCAGATCTGAGCGGCCTGGCAGGCCAGGATCAGCTCCTGCTCGGACGCCGCGGGCCGCGCGTAGAGCAGGTTGGCCCGGATCGTGTCGTGGTAGAGGTGCGCGTCTTGAGTGACGACGCCGACGACGTCGTGGAGCGAGTCCAGGGTTACGTCCCTGATGTCCAGGCCGCCGATCCTGACCACTCCGCCCGTGGGGTCGTACAGCCGCGCGACCAGGTGCGTGATCGTGGTCTTGCCCGCCCCGGACGGCCCCACGAGCGCAGTCAGCTTGCCCGCCGGGGCCCGGAAGCTGACGTCGGTCAGCGCCTGCTGGCCCGGCCCCGCGCGCTCGGCCACCGGCACCGCGATGGACTCCAGCGAGGCCAGCGACACCTCAGCAGCCGCCGGGTAGCGGAAGCTGACGTGGTCGAACTCGATGTCGGGTGCCACGGCAGGCCGTGACCCGGCGGCGGTGCTGCCACCGGTCCGCGCCGCGGCCAGCGGCTGCGCGCCGGGCCGCTCTGCGATCAACGGCTTGAGGTCGAGCACCTCGAACACCCGGTCGAAGCTCACGAGCGCCGTCATGACGTTGACCTGCACGTTGGACAGCGAGGTGATAGGCCCGTACAGCCGTCCCAGCAGCGTGGCCATCGCGACCAGGCCGCCGATCTGCAGCTCATTGCGGATGACCAGCTCGCCGCCGAGGCCGTACACGACTGAGGTCGACAGGGTGGCCAGCAGCGCCAGGCCGGTGACCAGGGCGCTGCCCCATAGCGCGGTCAGCACGCCGATGTCCCGGACCCGCCCGGCCCGGCCGGAGAACAGGTCGAGCTCATCGGCGGGGCGGCCGTAGAGCTTGGCGAGCATGGCGCCGGCGACGTTGAACCGCTCGGTCATGGTCGAGCCGAGCTGCGCGTCCAGCTGCATCGACTCCCTGGTCAGGCGCTGCAGCCGGCGTCCGACCCGGCGGGCCGGGTACAGGAAGACCGGGATGAGGATCAGCGCCACGACTGTGACCTGCCACGAGTAAAGGAACAGCGCGGCGAGCACCAGGACCAGCTGCAGCGTGCTGGACACCACCGAGGACAAGGTCGAGGTGAGCGCCTGCTGCGCGCCGATGACGTCACTGTTGAGCCGGCTGACCAGCGAGCCAGTCTGCGCCCTGGTGAAGAACGCGATCGGCTGCCGCTGCACGTGCTCGAACACCTGTGTGCGCAGGTCGTAGATGAGCCCCTCGCCGACCCGCGAGGTGAAGAAGCGCTGCACGATTGCCAGCAGCGCATCGAAGACCGCAAGCCCGGCCACGATGCCCGCTACGGCGAGCACGACGCCGGTGTCCTTGGGCACGATGCCCTTATCGATCACGATCCCCAGCAGCACCGGATACATCACCGTCACGACCGCGTCGAGCGCCGCTGCCAGCAGGAATATCAACAGGTCCAGCCGGTACGGGCGGGCGTACCCGGCGATCCTCCGGACGGTGCCCGGCTTCAGCTTCTGCTGGGTCACGGTCGGATCGCGAGTGAATCCCCCCATGATGGCGTGCATGGTCATGACCGGTGAACCGGACCCGCCTCGCAGATCATCCCGCTCCGCTCAGGGCGAACGCAGCCCGGGCTAGCCGGCCTGGTTGGCCGGCGCCTGTATCGCCCGCAGCAGCGCGGTCTGTGCGGCACGCTCGGCCGCGGCCTGCTCGGCCGGCGTACTTACGGACGCCCGGGCGAGCAGCGCTTTGGTCGCGCGGGCGGCCGCGGGATCCGTCGAGAGCAGCGCGGCGGTCAAGTCACTGACGGCACCATCGAGGTCAGCCACCGGCACGACGATCTCGGCGAGCCTGAGCTCAGCGGCTTCCCGCGCCTCCACTGTCCGTGCGGTCAGGCACAGCTCGATCGCCCGCGGCAGCCCGACGATCTCGACCAGCGGCTTGGTTCCGGTCAGGTCAGGGACCAGGCCGAGCGCCGGTTCCCGCATGCACAGTTTCGCGTTGTCAGCCAGCACCCGCAGGTCGCACGCCAGCGCAAGCTGGAAACCGGCCCCGATCGCGTGGCCCTGGACCGCCGCGATCGACACGAACGCGGGGTTGCGGAGCCAGGTGTAGCCGGCTTGATAGCTCGCTATCTGCTCGTCGAAGCCCGGGTCCGCGGCCCGCAGGCCGCGTGGCTCGCCCGGCACGCCGTCGGCGGTGAACATGCGCAGGTCGATGCCAGCGCTGAAGGACGGTCCAGCGCCACGGACCACCACCACCCGGACGTCATCCGGGATCGCCGCGCCGATCCGCGCCAGGCCCTGCCACATGGCCGGCGTCATCGCGTTCCGGCGCTCGGGCCGGTTGAGCGTCACCGTCGCGACGCCGCCGGAGACGCTCAGCTCGAGCCCGGCGCTGGCTAGGCTGGACAGGTCAGCAGACACAGCTGCGATTCTCGCAAGCGGCATGTGCCGCGCGGCGGCGGGTCACGCCCTGGACTTCGCCCTCCCCCGCGTCGCGCCGCCGCGGCCGCGCAGTGATACACCGCTCTCGCTCAGGATCCGGTGGATGAACCCGTAGGATCGCCCGGTCGAGGCGGCCAGCGAGCGGATGCTCTCGCCGGCGCTGTAGCGCTTCTTCAGGTCCGCCGCCAGCTTCGTGCGGTCAGCACCGGTGACCCTGGTGCCTTTCTTGAGAGTCTCGGTCACGCGAACCTCCCGGAGAACTGAAGTGACCGCTGCGTTGCCGTATCTCGCCATGATCACTCATTAGCTCGCCGTCGGCTACCCGGACGACAGCAAAAGATCATTCTTTTGTGCGACAGCCTCCGTGCGGCCGGTCAGGCTAGCGCGACGAGGTCTGCGAGGTCCTCGCTCCAGGCGTCCTCCACCCCGTCCGGCAGCAAAACGACCCGCTCTGGCTGTAGCGCGTCGACCGCGCCCTCGTCGTGCGTGACCAGCACGATCGCACCTGCGTAGGTGCGCAGGGCGGCCAGGACCTCGGCCCGGCTCGCCGGGTCGAGGTTGTTGGTCGGCTCGTCGAGCAGCAGCACGTTGGCGCCGGAGACAACGAGCAGCGCCAGCGCGAGCCTGGTCTTCTCGCCACCCGACAGCACCCGTACCGGCTTGGCGACATCGTCGCCGATGAACAGGAACGAGCCGAGGATGCTGCGCAGCTCGCCGTCGGGCAGGTCCGGCGCTGCCGAGCGCATGTTCTCCAGCACCGTACTCGCGACGTCGAGTGTCTCATGCTCCTGCGCGTAATAGCCGAGCCGCAGACCGTGTCCGGGCGTCACGTCGCCGGTGTCGGGCGCCTCCAGGCCGGCCAGCAGCCGCAGCAGCGTTGTCTTTCCGGCTCCGTTCAGCCCGAGCACCACGACCCGTGCCCCCCGGTCTACGGCCATGTCCACGTCGGTGAAGACCTCGAGCGAGCCGTAGGACTTCGACAGGCGCAGCGCGGAAAGCGGCGTCTTGCCGCAGTGTGCCGGCACCGGGAATCGCAGCTTCGCCACTCGCTCCGGCGCCCGGTCCGCGCTGACTCCGGCCAGCAGCCGCTCGGCGCGCTTCTGCATGTTCTGCGCCGCCTTCGCCTTGGTGGCCTTGGCCCGCATTTTGTCCGCCTGCGACTGCAGTGCTGCGGCCTGACGCTCGGCGTTCATCCGCTCCCGGCGGCGGCGCCGGGCGTCGGTCTCGCGCTGGTCCAGGTAGTCCTGCCAGCGCAGGTTGTAGACGTCCAGCACGCTGCGATCGGCATCCAGGTGGAAGACCTTGTTGACGACCGCGCCGAGCAGCCCGGTGTCATGGCTGATGACCACCAGGCCGCCCCGGTACGAGCGCAGGTGATCACGCAGCCAGCTGACCGAGTCGGCGTCCAGGTGGTTGGTCGGCTCGTCGAGCAGCAGCACATCCGAGTCGCCAAACAGGATCCGGGCCAGCTCGATCCGGCGCCGCTGCCCGCCAGACAGGGTGCGCAGCGGCTGCCGTAGCACCTGCTGCGGCAGCCCCAGGCTGGCGGCGAGCGCGGCTGCCTCCGACTCGGCCGCGTACCCGCCCAGCACGCTGATGCGCTCTTCGAGCTGCCCGTACCGGCGCACGCCCGCATCCCGCCGGCCCGGATCGGTCGCTGCCATCTGTAGCTCGGCCTCGCGCAGCCCGGCCAGCAGGCCGTCGAGACCGCGGGCGGACAGGATGCGGTCGACGGCCAGCGCGTCGAGGTCACCGGTCCGAGTGTCCTGCGGCAGATAACCCACCGAGCCGCGCGACGTCACCTGACCTGCGGCCGGCTGGCCCTCGCCGGCCAGCACCCGGGCGAGGGTGGTCTTGCCTGCCCCGTTGCGACCGACGAGACCGATCTTGTCGCCAGGGGCAACCTGGAACGTGGCCGCTGCTAGCAGCAGCCGTGCGCCAGCGCGCAGCTCTACGTCGCGTGCCGTGATCATTTCGGGGAACTCGCTCCATCTCCAAGATCTGACGCCGGGCAGACTTCACCCCCGCATCGGGGGTACGGCGTCACGAGCAGAGCGGTTGCATGGCCACGAGCCTACCCGAGCAGGCCGGAGGCAGGGCAAACGGTTAACCTCGCCGCTACCCCTGCTCGTTGGTGCTGCCGCCCGCGGCGAGCCGGATCCGGATCGCACGGAACAGGCGTGGCGTGCCCTGGAGCACCGTCAGCCGCGGGTCAGGAACGGTCAAAAAGCGGTCCACCGCGAGCCTGAAGTACGGCCGCAGCCGCGGGTCGTCGCGCAGCGCGCTGATGGAGCGCTTGTCCCCGCCCAGGACCACGGCATCCAGCCCATCGCGGTACGGACCGAACACTCCGGCCGCGCAGTCCGCCGCGGCCGCGAGCGCCTCTGTTGCCTGCTTTTCCCGGCGGCGCGCAAACCGCTGCTGCGACTGCCCGCCCGCCGCGCTGCGGCCGTGCACCAGCCGGCTGCCGACCTTGGACGCGGCCAGCCGCGGCGGAGCGCCGCTGAAGACGCCCGCGGCGTAGCCGCCAAGCCGGACCAGCAGCACCCCGACCGTGCGATCGGCGGCCGCGTGCGCGGCCAGCTCCGCCCCGGTTCCGCTGGCCGTGGCTGGCAGCGGCGGGAACGGCACGTGGCACTCGGCGATGACGCCGTCGGCGGCTCGCAGGCTCACGATCGCCCTGGTGGCGTCCATCGTGGTCACCGCCTCGCCGTGGCGCGCGACGAAGTCACCGACCCAGGCCTCGATCCGCTCGGGGCTGACTTCCCGCCAGGTCGGTGCGGCAGGTCCGCCGTTTTCCATTACCCAAAGCCTCCAAGCGCCTACTATCCGTGAGATGAATCCACGGCCAGCCCGACCCCAAGAGCCGGCCGAACCCGTCCGCAACCCGCATCCAGGGAACGATGATGAGCCTCGCCGCTGACAGCAACACTGCCACGCGCAACGACGATGTAGCCGCCCGGCCGCCCGCAGGGAGCCGGACCCAGCCGCCCGAGCGGGACGAAGCGGTCGAGCACGCCCTCGCCGAAGCGGTCAAGGATGCGGCCCGCATCGGCGACCTGCTCGACGTGCTCAGATCCGCGCGGCTCTGGCTGCCCCTCAGCGATAACGGCAATCCTGTCATCACCGGTGGCGCGGTCACGCTGCCGACCGTGTCCTATCTCGGCAGCGAGTTCGTGCCCGCTTACTCCTCGGCGGAGCTGCTGCAGCAGTTCGCCCGGCCGTCCGCAGCCCGGCAGCCGCCGGCTGGCGATTCGGCGACGCCCGTGCCGCACGCCGTGGTGCGGGCAGCGGACCTGGCCAGACTGCTGCCGCCCTCGATCGGCATCGCGCTGAACGCGGGCGCCACCCAGAGCGTGCCGGTCTACCCGCAGGGTGTCTCGTACCTCGCCGCCGAGGGCGCCGGGGACCAGACCGAGCTGATCAGCGTCGGACCGCTGCCCGTGCGGCCTGACGCGCTGCTCGCTGGCATCGCGGCCGGCCTGCTCACCATCCCGCCAGCGCGCGCCGCCGCTGCGGCCTGGCTCACGGTGCAGTTCGCCGGCGAGGGCCTGCTCGTCTCGGTGTCATTGGACGATCCAGCCGACGCCACGGCGCGTGACCTCGTCCTCGGGGCGGTCGAGCGGGCAGCGTGGGAAGTCGAGCCGCAGCAGGCGGGCTTCCCGATCGACGTCACCTTCCCGGGCGAACGTGAGCCTGACCGCATCGACGACCTGATCGCCGCGGCCGGCACGCAGTTCTACCGGCGCTCCTAAGGCGCTGTCCGCGGCGCCCCGACCGCTAGCGGCGCTGCGACCGGGCGGCCCGGTTGAGCGCGCTGATCACCCCGAAGATGGACGCGCGGACGATGGAGGAGCTGATCCCCACCCCCCACAGCACCCGCTCGCCAACCTCGATCTCCAGGTAGGCAGCAGCCTCCGCGTCGCGGCCGGAGGTGAG
>Ga0187814_10000718_pt1 | contig 11739 bp, 10 predicted proteins | sample NC_S_4_FD_132450 | JGI IMG/M metagenome (GOLD analysis project Ga0187814, IMG submission 132450) | Wetland sediment microbial communities from Neuse River Estuary, North Carolina, USA - ASW-S_4 | ecosystem: Environmental > Aquatic > Freshwater > Wetlands > Sediment | place: USA: North Carolina...
CTCGCACACGTGCACGGCGCCGGAGGTGAGCGTGGCGTCGTACGCGGCCGGGATGTGCCAGCAGACAACCGTCGCGTTGAACAGGATCCACGCCGGAAGCGGCCGCGCCAGCGCCCGCAGCGGCGAGGTCCAGCGCGCGCGAGCGATGGTCCGCGCGACCTCCGTCCGCGGCCCAAGTGGGAGCGCTCGCCACATCCTCGGCCACGGCCGCCCGAGCAGGAACAGCGGCGGGGCGACGGTCAGCAGCAGGATGTGCTGGAGCATGTGGACCCAGAACAGCTGGTCGGCGTACACGTCGATCGGCGAGTCGAGGGCGATCACGATCGTCAGCAGGCTGCCGAAGAAGGCGGCGGCCTGCAGCGGCTGTGGTCGGTCGCGCCCGCGGCTGCCGAGCACGTACAGCATCCCTGCCAGGCCCACGTAGACGAGCGATGGATCTAGGGACCAGTGGGTCCAGGCCATGCTCAGACGTAGTAGAGGATGATCCAGGCCAAGAAGCCGATGGCCGCGAAGTAGGCCCAGTAGAACGACGAGGCTTCGATCCCGGCTCGGATCAGCTCCTCCTCACCGGCGGGCACCTCAATCTCGCGTATGCCCTCTCGCCGCACCCGCCACAGGCTGGCCGCTTGTATCCAAATCCAGTAGCCGCCCATCAGCGCGACGATCGCGTACGTGGCTGTCCACCCGAAGAACACCGCCGCGTAGCCCCCGCTGGCCGCACCGAAGTCAAGGATTGTGTACTCGTAGAACTGGAGTGCGACCGCAGCCACTGTGAACAAGACCGCGATGATCCCCGCGGCAAGTTCGTCGACTTCCGGCCGCTTGGCCGCGAGCCTGTAGATCACGGCGCCGACCACGAACAGCGCCATGATCGAGATGCCGAGCCCCTTGGCGGGATGAACCGTACCAATCTTCCAGTTGTGGTTGACGTCGAGCGCCTGCAGGTAGAAGAACGCGAACACGAACGACGCGAAGAAGAACGAGATCGAGCCGCACAGCAGCCGCCCGCCGACCCAGATAGCGCGGGGCTGCCACTCAGGCGGCTCGGGCTCGACGTTGCCGTGGGCGGGAGCGGAGGCAGCGGCTTCCATGACTTACGCACTCCCTCCGGCGGGCGCCACTACCGGGGCGCCGGCCGGCACGGGCTCGACCCCGTACGGGTAGGGGTCCTCGTCGAACACGGGGATCCGCTCGAAGTCGTGCACCGGCACCGGGGTGGGCAGTTGCCACTCGGCCGACTTGGAATGCCACGGGTTGACCTCGGCCGGCTCGCGCTTGATCAACAGCGACCACACCACATTGAAGAGGAACACCAGCAGCGACAGCCCAAGTACGTAGGCCGAGACCGACACCCAGACGTTCAGCCCCTGGAAGCTGGCCGGATAGGTCACCACGCGCCGCGGCATCCCCATGAAACCGAGCCCGAACAGCGGCGCGAAGGTCGAGTTGAAGGCGATGAACATCGCCCAGAAATGGATCTTGCCCAGCGTCTCGTTGAGCTTGAAACCGTACATCTTCGGCGCCCAGTAGTAGATCCCGGCGAAGAAGGCGAATATCAGCCCGCCCATGATCGTGTAGTGGAAGTGCGCCATCACGAAGAAGCTGCCGTGGGTGGTCACGTCGCTGGGGACGTCGGAGTTGAACACGCCGGAGATCCCGCCCCACAGGAAGTTGAAAATCCATGCCAGGGAGAACAGCATGGGAACCGTGAACCGTATTCGCCCGCGCCACAGCGTCCCCATCGCGCACAGGAAGATGAATCCCGTCGGCAGCGAGATCAGCTCGGTCGAGAGCATGTAGAACGGCCGCAGGTCGGCGTTGATGCCCGACACGAACAGGTGGTGCTGCCAGACGAAGAAGCTCAGGAAGCCCACGCCTAGCATCCCGGCCACGGCCAGCCGGTAGCCCCACAGCGGCTTGCGCGCGAACACCGGCAGCAGCTCGAGCAGGATCCCCATGCCGGGCAGCGCGAGGATGTATACCTCCGGGTGGCCGAACACCCAGAACAGGTTCTGGAACAGGTAGGCGCTGCCGCCCGCGCCGGGGATGTAAAAGGCCGTCTGAACCGTACGGTCCATCGCGCCCATCAGTAGCGCGGCGATCAGCATCGGTGCGGCCAGCAGCATCAGCGCTGCCGTAGAGAGCGCGCCCCACACGAAGATCGGAAGCCGCGTCCACGTCATCCCCGGCGCCCGCATCGTGACGATCGTGGCAATCAGGTTGAACCCGAATAGCGTCATCGACAGCCCAACTAGTGCGAAGAAGCCGATGTAGGCGTCGTAGCCGGCTGTGCCCTGTGCCCCCAACGGCTGGTAACCCGTCCAGCCGGTCTGGAAGCCGCCGAAGAAGATCGTCGTGATCAGGATCACAGAGCCAGCCATCAGCGACCAGAACGTGAAGGACTCGATCCGCGGGAATGCCATCCGCCGGGAGCCGATCATCAACGGCACCAGCCAGTTGGCAAAGGGACCCAGGATCCCCGAGGTCATGATCCCCATCATCATCGAGCCGTGCATGCCCACCAGCGTCAGGTACTGGTTGGCACCGAACACGTGCACGTTGGGCTGAAGCAGCTCGGTGCGGATCAGCATCGCGTTCAGTCCGCCGACGAAGAAGAACAGCCCGATCCCGACCATGTACTGCTTGGCGACGACCTTGTGGTCGGTCGACAGGCTGAAGTACCGAAGCAGCCCGTGCTCCTCTGACTCTCTCTCCGTCAGGCTCGGCGGAGCTCCAACCAGCCGCTTGACCGGGTAGTTGGCAAAGCCCAGGCCAATCAGGAACCCGACCACGCCGAGGAGGTAGCCGAGCATGATCGCGATGTCGTTCTGGCCCGCCTCGGTCGAGTAGTAGACAACGCCAGCGCCGTGAATGTGATCACCGATGAGGTGGCCGAGGTACCACCCCCCGATCCCGAGCACAATCCCGGTCAGGAGGTTGAAGCCCATCAGCTGCCGCCAGCCGGAACGGGGGGCCGGGACCGACACTGCAATCGCGCTCATCCGCCTCTCCTCAACGGTGCTGGGAAGTACGTCTTCGAGTACGGCGGCAGGTTCTTGGTCGCCGGCGCAAACTGCTGCTGTTGCTGGGCGATCCACAAGGCGAACTGCGCCTTGGGCACGACCTTGCCCTGGTTGAACATGTAGCCGTGCCACAGGCCACACAGCTCGGCGCAGCGCACGTGGAACGTGAGCGGTCCCTTCGTCGTCACATAGGCGACGTTGTTCACCCCCGGGTTCGCGTCCGCCTTGACGCCGAGCTCGTACGCCCAGAACGAGTGGATCACGTCGAGCGAGGTCACGTTGAACTTCACCAGCGTGTTTTCGGGCAGCTCGATGGCGCGGGTCTCGACCCCGCTGTAGCCGGGGAAGCGGTAGTTGAACTGCCATTGCTGCGCGATGACCTGCACCACGAGCGGCTTCCCGCCCCCGGGGGCCGATGGAATCGCGATCGGGTTCGGACCCTGACCCCCGCCAGATCCGTCGGCCAACAGCCTGACCGTGCCGTAGCCGGCCAGGAACAGCACGAGCACGGTCGTGACGACCAGCCACCAGAACTGCACGCTCGCGTTGCCGCGTATCCCCGGTCCATCGACCACGACCTCGGGGGTGCGCTCGCGGAACGCCACGAGCGCGTAGGCCATGTAGACGAGCACGGCCAGCGCCACCGGGGTGGCGGTGGCCAGCAGCACCGTGTTGTCGGTGACCTGCCCGGACGCCTCCACACTTCCGTTCCCCGGTGGAAGCCCGGGACCGATCACAAACACCACGATCGGCGTCACGATCACCGTCGCGAGGAGCCACAGCAGCACGACGTTCCGGAAGTGATGGGTCTCGTCCACGTTCAGCGCCCTGCCGACTCGCTCATACGACCTTGATGAAGCCGCCCATGTATCCCACGGTCTGCATCGGGCCGCCGTTGCCCTGGATGAACCCGGCCCCGCACGGCACGAAGCACTGCCAGCGGTACAGACCCTTGCCTGGCGTGCGGAACGTGAACGACACCGTGTGATGCGCTTGGCTGAGCGAGCACGGCGCTTGGGTGCACAAATTCTTGGCGGTGCTCGCGGCGCCCTCGAGCGGGATCGACAGGCCGATCTGAGGGATCGCGAAAGTGTGGGCGGGAGTGGTGGGATCGACCACCTGGACCGGCTTGCCGTCGATCAGCACCGGCCCGACCGTCCCAGTCGGTTGCGAGAAGAACGGATTGCGCAGCCCAGTCGACGTGTCGTACTGATAGATCGTCACGTGCACCAGCGTGTTGGCCGGCAGCTCGTACGTCGTGTCGTGACGCCAATCTCCAGAATTGGCGTCGACCGCGTAGTAGGAGACCCACGTGTTGTGCGGATCGCTCTGCTCTGCCGTGGCCACTGTGGCGAGATACAGCTGCGGTCCCGAGACCGTCTGCACAGCCGCTACCGAGCCGGGCACGTTGACCAGGTAGAGCCCGATGTAAAGCGCAATCGCCACACAGACGATCAACGCCACGACCGTTGCCCCAAGAGCACGCTTTGCGCTGCCGCTCATCGGCTTCCTCGTGTCCCTCCAATCGGCGCCACAGAGCCTGACGGCACCGCGATTGCCCGATCGGCAGGTTTTAGGTAGGAGCTCATCTCCCTCAGAAGCGGTGTTATATCTCCGCGTTCCGGGCCTCGAAAGCAAGATGACGGCAATGTCATTCGGCTGTCATTTACAAGTCATCTTCGGAGGAATAAGGTCCCAGGCTCCATAGGTCTGCAATGGGGTTGTGGGGTCAGACATGCGCATACTGATCGTCGAGGATGAGCCGCGAATCCGCGCATTCCTGGCGAGTGCTTTCGAGGCCGAGGGGTTCGCCGTCGACGTCGTCGAGGACGGAGAGAACGGGCTGGCCCGGGCGCTCAACGGCAGCTATGTGCTCGTGATCCTCGACTTGCTGCTACCGGGGCGGGACGGTCTCGACGTGCTTCGTGAGCTTCACGCACTGCGTTCGGAGCTCCCGGTGCTGATCCTGTCCGCTCGTAGTGACCTGTCGACCAAGCTGCGCGGGTTCGAGCTCGGTGCCGTCGACTACGTGGCCAAGCCGTTCTCGCTCGACGAGCTGCTCGCGCGCGCACGCGTGCATCTGCGCCGTGCCCAGCTCAGCGATGACGGCGCGACCATCCGGGTTGGCGGGCTGGCGCTGGATCTGGCGACTAGGCAGGCTCGCGTCGGCTCGACCGTCGCCGACCTATCGGACCGCGAATTCCACGTGCTGCACTTCCTGATGCGCCATGTCGGCGAGGTGGTCAGCCGCGAACGGCTCCTAGCGGAGGTGTGGGGATATGACTTCGATCCGCGCTCGAACGTCGTCGACGTCTGCGTCCGGCGGCTGCGCAGACGACTCGGCCCCGACACCCCGATCGAGACGGTGCGGAACGCCGGTTATCGCGCGGCTGCCTGAGTTGAGCACGCTCCTGCGCCGCTACCGCGTCGAGCTTCTGTGGCTCGCCTTCACGGTTGCCAACTGCGTCGCGATGTTCGTGACGCCGGATCTGCGGACGATCCCCTTCTTCTTCATCTGGATCAGCCTAACCATCGTCTACGGCTTTCGGCTGTGGCCGTTGCGCGCAACGCTCCTCGTGCTCGCATGCGTGATCGCGGTCACCGCGACGCCGATGGTCGTACAGGCGATTCGCGGCACCCGCTCGTGGGACAGCGTGTTGTCGGTACCGCTGATCGCGACAATGTTCCTGGCCATGGTCTGGCACGCCCGCCGGCGGGTGGACGCGCTGCGCATCACGCAGCGGCGGGCCGAGGAGCGACGCTCGCTGCTCGAGCGCCAGGAGCGTTTCATCCACGACGCCTCCCACGAGCTGCGCACGCCGGTGACGATCGCAACCGGCCACCTGGAGATGGCCCGTACTCGGGGTGTGCAGAACGGCGAGGTCGACATCGCGCTCGACGAGCTCGCGCGGATGAACGCGATCATCGAGCGCCTGCTGGTGCTGGCAGCCGCGGACCAGCCGGACTTTCTGTGCGTCGAAGAGATCGACCTCGAGCCGTTCCTCGAGGATGTGTTCATGCGATGGTCTGACGTGGCACCGCGCGCCTGGCGGCTGGGGCCGCTCGTGTCCGTGCGGCTACTCGTTGACCGCGATCGGCTTCGCACCGCCCTCGATGCGCTACTCGAGAACGCCGTTAAGTACACCTGTGAGCGCGACACGATCGAGTTGCGCGCGCGCGCCGATCGATCAGGCCGGATCCTGGTCGAGGTCGAGGACGAAGGCTGCGGGATCGCCGACGAGGCGCTCGAGCGGATCTTCGACCGCTTCGGTCGGGCCGACGCCGCCCGGACCCGGGCCGCGGGCGGCGTGGGACTGGGTCTCGCAATCGTGGACGCGATCGCCAAACGGCATGGAGGCAGCTGCACGGTCAAGAGCACGCCGAACGGTTCTCTGTTCGCGCTTGTGATTCCCGCTGCGCAGTCAAGTCCGACGCCGCGCGCCCTGCCAGGAGTTATGGGGTAGCGGCCGAGGCCGCTGGCGCGGACCGAGCGCGCGCTCAGCGTCAGAAGTTGCGGGAGATGGCCTGGACGACGTTCACCGAGTCGTCCACGTCCTCACCGAAAGCCTGCGCGCATCCCGCGTTGATTGCGTTGATCACGCCGACCGGAGCAGGTCCCCAGCGTGGAGAAACGGGCCCGTGCTCCCTGACGTACAGCGTCGCGTACGCGTCCTGCCTGTTCTGATTCGCCGAGCCCCATTGCTCACACGTGGTGCTGTCCGTCACGGCGCCGGCCTTCGCGCCGAGAACGGCGACAGCAATCATCGCCACCATCACGGCACACAATCCCGCCACGACGAGCGCGGCCGTCTTGTGTGTGGCAATCAGGCCGCGAATCGTCCACGGCCCGGCGTCTTGGGCCGGCTGCATGGTCGAAGCGCTCGTGCTCACGATGAGAACAGGTTCCTCTGACGACGGCCGGCGCCCCGCTCCCTTGCCTCTGACGCGCTCGCCCGATCTCCTCTCACTTCCGGAGGCGGACCCGGACTTATAGCCCGCGGGTCCGCCTCCGTCAAGTCGAGCGCGGGACGGCGCCGCGCCTACGCCGCAGGCCAGACTTCACCGCGACGTGCGATCCACGGACGCACGGGGCCGGCGTGCGGGCGTCCGCCGCGCGACCACAACCGCCGGCGCAGGACCGGCCCAGATGCAGGCACACCGTGGTCGCGATGCTGCGTGGCCATCGCCACGAGCAGGCCGCCGGCGACTGCCACGACCACGCCGACGGTGAACAGGATGTTGAGGACAATCATCACGAGAGGCATGTCTCTCTCCATTCGTGTCGTTGACTGGGAACGACACCAATGCTCCACCCGGGCCATGGGAATGCCATGAGAGCGCTGTGTGAGAGTCCTATGAGGACCACGTGGCGGCTGCCACATGGCCCGATGAGTGGGAGGCCTAGAGCAGGACCGGCTTGCCGGCCGGCAGCACCATCACCGAGCTGCGGGCACCGTTCAGCTCCGAGCGGACGTCGCCGCCGACCACGACGTGGCCCTCGGGGGCGCCGGGCTGCGATCCGACGACGATCAGATCGACCGGCTCGGTGGGTCGCTCCACGACGGTCGCACCCAGCTTCTCCGCAAGCGCAGCGGCTGTCTGACGGGCGACGTCGTTGGTCGGGCCCGCGAGCGGGACGGCGATCGCCTTGATCTCGGCGTCTGGCCGTGACCGCAGGCCGGCAGCTGCTATCGCGATCGCGATCGGGCTGCCGTCGAGCAGGCTCTGAGCCGACGTGCCGGGGTCAGCGTGGCCCGGAGGGGTCCGGTAGTCGGACCCGAACACGATCACCGACGCGCCCTCGGTCTCAGCCAGCCGGGCGAGGCCTTCCCCGGTCGACGGGCTGAGCACGACGTGACGCGGGACCGAGGGGTCGCCCAGCCAGGCGGCGCCCTGCTCGAGGCGTCGCTCAGCGTCGTGCTGGGCGAGCTCTTCGCGACTCGGGTCGAACTCTCTGGAGTGGCGCACGTAGGCCAGCGCCAGTCTCGCGCCTGTTCGCGCCAGCATCTTGCCGAGCGCGAGCGCGTCCTCGTCGTTCGGGGTGCCGTCGTAGGAGACGATCAGCTCGCTCATCGTGTGCGTGTCACCTCGTTCATCGGATGCGTGATCCTCAAAGAGTGGCGGTGCGATGGCATTATCCACGCGGCCAACAATCCTTCGGCCCGGCTGTCCAGCGGGATGGCGGCGCGGGGCGGTAGGGTCGGCTCACCGTGGCGGAGCGACGCGACCTTCAGGGGCTGCTCGAGCGGATCGATGCGTTCATCGAGCGCGACTTGTTCCGCTCGAGGCCGAGCATCTGGAGTTCTTCGATCACCGCCGCGAGTTCGCCCGCACCGACCTCGAGCGCGGCGGCGCGCCGGTTCGCGAGTGGGAGGAGCTGCTCGTGGAGATGATGCGCCGCGCCGACGCCGCGGGCCTCTACCGGTTTGCGCTGCCAGCCGAGCTCGGCGGCTCGGACGGATTCTGGCCCGCGCCAGGGAGCTCGGCGTCAGGACCTTCAAGACCTATACCCAGGGCGCCAAGATCTTCGACTACCCCGGGAGGCAGACCCATTTCACCGGGCTGATCCCGCCTCTCCCCCAGCCACAACCAGGTCCACGTCCCCCTCCTCGAAGGTGCCGTCGTAGGAGATGATTACATCCGCCGCCATAAGGGTTCAGGATCCTCCGAGAGCCACAGATCGAGCGCATTGGCCAGGCCAACAATTCCAAAGGCTCGGCATCCAGGCGGACGACTACCGGCGACGGACGCTCACGGCGGGCTTCGTTCTCGCAGCGCTCTTGCTCGTGGTCATCCTCGCGGGCTGCGGGGGCAGCCGCGCGAGTGGTAGCCACAGCGCCGCGAGGAGCACCACTGGGCGTCGCCCGGCCGCCCCGGACTCGTTCTCGACTGGCCCGTTCAGATGGCTCGTGCAAACCCAGGGACCGCAGCCCTCCGTCGCGCTCGAGAACCGCCACACGGGAACGCGCGCTTGGCGGCTGCCTGGACCCGCGGCCGATGTCGGTGGGCTCGCCCACGGCGACGTGGCCGGCTACGTCGCAGATCAGGCCGTCTCCTCCGGGCAGGTCGAGCGGATTTACGTGAGCGCGCCCGGATCCTCAACCATCCGTATCCGGGTGTTCAGGATCGGCTGGTACGGCGGCTCCGGAGGGCGCGAAGTCCTCGCCTCTGGGGATCTGCCTGCGGTCATCCAGCCACCGTGCACCCACCGCTACGCCACCGGCCTGACCGAATGCGACTGGCATCCAACGCTGTCGTTCGTAATCCCTCCGGCGCTCCCCACCGGCATATACGTGGCGAGGCTCTCGGCGCTCACCGGGGAGAGCGACTGCCTGTTCGTGGTGCGGGCGAGCACCCCGCAGCCGCTGATCGCGCAGCTCCCCACCTCCACCTACGAGGCCTACAACGCTTGGGGAGGCGACAGCCTGTACCCCGGAGGCGCCGATCGTGTCGCAATCACCGGGACAACGCAGGGAATAGACGTCTCCTACGACCGCCCGTACGACAGCGTCACCGGCGCGGGACAGTTCTTCGCCCGCGACGTCGCGATGGTCTGGTTCCTCGAGCAATACGGCTATCCGCTGTCATACACCACCAGCGAGTCGGTTGACCAGGACCCCGGGCAGCTGCTCGGACACCGGGCCGTGATCGACTTCGGACACTCGGAGTACTGGTCCCAGCGGCAGGCGGACGCCTTTGCCCGTGCTCGGGACCACGGAGAGAGCCTGCTGTTCCTGGGCTCCGACACCCTGGCCTGGAGGGTCCGCTACGCCCCCGCCTCGGCTGCCGCAAGCGAGGCCGGCCAGCCTGACCACTCGATCGTCTCCTACAAGGAGCACGCCGCGCTGGATCCAGATCACGCAAACCCGACCGGGCCGTTCCCCGGAGGCGGAGCTGCGCTCACCGGGTCCGCGTACCTGGGATGCATCACCCCGCGCGTCGACGTGCTCGGCCCCCCCATCTACCGGTACTACTCATGGGCCCCGGCGCCGGCACTTCAACCCGGTTGGCTGTTTGCCGGGACCGGGATCACGGCGGCCACCCGGATCCCCGGAATCGTCGGCTACGAGCTCGACATGCGAACCTCGTCAACCCCGGCCGGCACGCGGGTGCTCGGCTCGGGCGCCGCGCCGTGCATGCCGAGCGAGCCCGGGGAGCCCACTCCGGGCCCCGGCCAGGACCTCGCGCAGACGACGGTCTACACGGCCCCCTCGGGTGCGATCGTCTTCAACACCGGGACGCTCGGCTGGGAGCTCGGGCTGGAGCCTGTCCCCAGCGCCTCCCCAGACGCCCCTACCGCTCCCGACCGGCGAGTCGTCGCGATGACGCGCAACCTTCTGGACCACGTGCTGGGCTTGCCGCCCCGGAGGGCGGGCTAGCGTCGCGGCCCGCCGGCCGCCCAGCACCCCCCGGCTAGGTGCTAGCGTCGCGGCCCGCCGGCCGCCCAGCGCCCCCCGGCTGGGCGCTAGCGCCCCCCGGCTACGTTCTAGCGCCCCGGCAGGTGGTAGATGAAGATCTGCCCACTGGTGGCGTGGTCGTTGGCGTTGCCAGTCGGCAGGACGATCCGCCCGCCGACCACGATCGGGCTGTTCCAGTGGCCGCCGGCGGCTGAGAGCGAGTCGAGCAGCCGGCCGCTGGTGGGGCTGTAGACGTTCAGCTTGCCTCCCTGCTCGTCGTACACGTAAAGCAGGCCGCCTGCCAGGACGGGGCTTGTTCCGCCCGTCCCGTTCTGCCAGGCGGTGAGGAGACGGGGACCGTGCCCAAAGCGCAGGACGTAGGCGGCGGTTCCGGAGTCGTCGGCCACGAACACGTAGATCCGGCCTCCGTCGGACCAGACGGCCGGTGCGGTCAGGACCTGGCCGCCGCCGGGGGAGGAGATCTGCTGGAGCTGACCACCGAGCCGCGAACCCGCGCGGCCGGTCGTGCCGTCCAGCCGGTTGAGGTTGAGCAGGTCAAGCACGCCCGCCTTGCCACCCTGGACCGCGAGCCGGTAGCCGCCTGCCTTGGGCAGGACCGCGGGCGCGGTGCTGCCGACGTCGGTGTCGCTCGAGTCGAGCTGGGCCTGATCGCGCGGCGTCCAGTTGTGCAGGAGGCGTCCCGCGTCGGGTGAGAGCTCCAGGACACTGTCGCCCCAGTTCGTCGAGCCGTTGAACGGTCCGTTGCCGGTGGCGACGAGGATCTTCCCGGTGTCGGGCTCGATCACCGGCGCGTTTCGGCCCCAGATCGCCGAGTCGCCGTTGGTATTCGTGCCGGGGCACGATCCCGCGCGGATCAGGCGGTGACGGTCGGAGCACTGGGCGTTCCAGACATTCACGATCCTGCCGCTCGACCGATCGATCACCACGACGTGCCCGTCGTATGGCGGGATGTCGCCGATGTAGCCGCCGGTCGCGACCACGAGGTTCGGGCCGCTCATGTTGAGGGCTGGAGCGATCTTCTCGTGCGTGGCGTCGAACGTGACGCGCACTGGCCAGTGCCCCGAGCGGATCTCCCGCCCCGTCGCGAGGGCGAGCTTGTGGATCATGCCGTCGGGACTCACGGAGTACACGTACTGGAGGTCGGGGTCGATCAGCGGGGTCGCGGTCGTGATCTGCGAGCTGCCCACGTAGGAGCGGATGTCGGCGGGCGTGAACTCCCACAGCCTGGCGCCGGTGCCCGGGTCGATCGCGATCGTCTTGCCGTAGGTGGTGGTGACCACGATCACGTCGCGGCTCAC
>Ga0187814_10000719_pt1 | contig 11728 bp, 10 predicted proteins | sample NC_S_4_FD_132450 | JGI IMG/M metagenome (GOLD analysis project Ga0187814, IMG submission 132450) | Wetland sediment microbial communities from Neuse River Estuary, North Carolina, USA - ASW-S_4 | ecosystem: Environmental > Aquatic > Freshwater > Wetlands > Sediment | place: USA: North Carolina...
ACCTGACCGCGCTGATCCTCAACAATGGGATCTATGGCATGACCGGCGGTCAGCTGGCGCCAACCACACCACAGGGCTTTCGCTCCACGACCAGCCTGATGGGCAGCATCGAAGCGCCGTTCGACGCGGTCGAACTTGCGCTTGCAGCCGGAGCCAGCTTCGTGGCCCGCACGACCACCTTCGACTTCGACGAGATGCCGCGGCTGATCGAGACCGCGCTTGCTCATCCAGGGTTCGCACTGGTTGAGATCCTCAGCCAGTGTCCGACCTACTTCGGCCGGCTGAACAAGCTGGGCGCTGGACGCGCACTGCTCGACTACGAAAAGGACACGACCGCGCCGCTCGAGGTGGTCACGCGCGATGACCTCGTTGGCAAGCTTCCGATCGGGGTCTTCCGTGAAGAGATCCGCCCCGAGTACACGCGCCGCTACGCGGCGCTTTGCGAACGGGCGCGAAAGGGCGCCGATGGCTAGCGAATCAACCGGCGTGCGCATCGCGGGCCGCGGCGGACAGGGAGTCATGCTCGCCGGGTTCCTGCTCGCGCAGGCGGCGATGACGGATGGCCTGCACGTCGTGCAGACGCAAAGCTACGGGCCGGAGGCCCGCTTGGGCGCCGCGAAGTCGGACGTGATCCTGTCTGGAACGGAGATCGCCTATCCGGAGGTGCTCTCGCCTGACGTCTTCCTGTGCCTCTCCCACGACGCGTTCGTCGCCTACGCGCACAGCGTTTCGCCCGAAGCCACGTCGGTGATCGACGAGCGAGCGGCCCACGGCTTCGAAACCGCGACCGCGATCCTGCTGCCGCTGACGCACACGGCCCGCGAGTGCGGCGCCGCTCTCGCCACGAACATCGTGGGCCTCGGCGCGGTCGTCGGCATCGCTGGCCTTGTCTCCGAGCAGTCACTGCGCGAGGCGCTCGCGGCCCGCGTAGCGCCTGACTCGCTCGCCCTCAACACACGGGCCTTCGACGCGGGCTTACGGCTGGCGGCGGCCTGCCGCGGGGCGGCTACCGAGGCTGCCACCGCCGGTTGACGGCCGGAACTCCAGCTGCCGGTGAGCGACTCTCCAACTCGAGCGTAATACGCCGTGTTGTCGCTGAATAGCTACGGCTTTCCACGGGCCAATCCTCGCTACACGTCATGTGACCAGCACCTACGAACGACGAGTCCGTCTGATTCCTGTGTCAACGTGTCCGCTCCCCCGGGATCGACTGGATGCAAGACCGGATGCGTGCTCCGCTCCGTGGAACGCATTGAAGGAAGGGATGCTCCTCTGCGAGACACTCGCTCGGTCGCCAAGGCAGATCTCCGGTGGCGCCCAGTGACTGCTGCAGCTCATCAAAGGCGGGCAAGTTCCCGCGACGCGTCCGAGTGTCTTTTCGGAGTTCAGCTGCGTGCCGGGGACGCTGGTCACGGCTAGCACGGGAACGGACGCGGCGGTCCCGGTGCCGTGGGACTCAGCGGTGGTGGCCGGTTGAGCCGGCGCCGGCGGCTCGTGCGCGCGGCGCGGCGCTTCTGGCGAATCGTCATGGACGCCAACATCACAGGCCAGTCGGCGATGGTCGCCTACAACATCCTGCTCGCGATCGTCCCGGTAGCGCTGGTTGGGCTTTTCGTCGCTGGCCAGGTTCTATCCAGCCGGACCGTACAACGGAGCATGCTGAGGGACCTGCGCGAGGTCTTCCCGGGGTCGGCCGAGCACACCCTGAACTCGCTACTGCATCAGATCCAGAGCTCGACCACCAGCACTGGGGTGCTTGCGTTGCTCGCCAGCCTGTGGCTCGGCTCCTCGTTCTGGGGGGCGCTTGACACCGCGTTCAGCCGCGTCTACGGGTGCCCCTCACGGCCTTGGCTGGAGCAAAAGCGATTCGCGATCACGATGCTGGGCGTGGTGCTGCTGTTCATGGTCGCCACCGTCGCGGTGCCCACCGCGCAAAGTATCCTGAAAGCTGGCGCTAGCGACCTTCCGTTCGACTTGGCGCGCGTGACTGATGCCGTGTACGTGGTCTCCCTGCTGGCCGGCCTAGGGTTGCTGTTCGGCTGCCTGTCGGTGATCTACGCGCGGGTACCCAACCGTCCCGTTCCGTGGCGGGCGGTGTGGCCCGGCGCGCTTGGAGCGACCGTTGCGATCGGTGTCGTCGACTATGCGTTCCCCGCCTACCTCTCGAGCATCTCGACGATCGCGCAATTTGGCACCACGATTGTGTTCATCGTTCTCACGCTCGGGTGGTTCTACGTGCTGGCGCTGATCGTTCTGAGCGGTGCGATCGTGAACGCGCTGCGGCTGGGAACCGACGCCGTCGCTGGAGCGGATTCGCCGCCGGGCAAGGAACGCTAAGCGAGCGATGGCCAGACCGTGAGCGACCGAGACGGTGTATTTCCAGTCGTCGAGACGGCACGCCCTCCGCTCGTACACCAATGGGGGGACTCATTCACCTACGGACGAGAAACGAGCGCCTCCTCGTGAGGGCGGCCGTAACTACGGGCGTGCCCTGCGCTGTCCCACGTGCGTGGAATGACCCTCCTGGCGATCGATGACGCAACTGCATCCTGCTTCGCGCGGATCGCGGACGAGGAGCTCCGCGCCGGGCGCAAGCTGCGGCCTCACGACAACCTGAATCGCCACAACCGCGCTCCGCCATGTCGCGCTCTCGTGACGCAGGACACTGACCTCACCGCGTTCGCTTCGGCGCACGTCATACGAGTCTGAGCAGTTTCTCCGCCGGTCTCGAAAACCGGTGTGGGCGGTTTCGTCCATCGAGAGTTCGAATCCCTCCCTCTCCGTTTGTCGTCCGCGCCGGTGAGGCCGGCTGGTCACCACCGCCGGAGGCCGCCACGACGAACGGGGGCGCACCTGACCAATCCCGCCATTGGAGAGACTCGCGATTCGCGGGGCTTGCCCGCGGAGAACACCACCTACATCGGGATTCCCTTCCTCAAGCGCAGACCTCTCTGAGAAGAACTGGAAGTTCTCAGCCGCCGACGGTAATCCCGGCCGATCACAAGTGGTTCGAGCGGATCGCGGTGGGCGCCGTCCTCGTTCACAGCTTGATGGAGATCGACCCGAGGTACCCCACCGTCGACGCGGACCCGCGCAGCGCGCCGCTTGCTCTGATCCGCGCCCGCGCACCAGTTGCGCCCTGTGACGGTGGTCTCCGTAAGAAGCCGCATCACGCCTACGTCCGCGCACCGATGTGCCGGCTTCCGGGGCGGTGCTTTGATCGCCTGCAGGGAACGACGGGCATGGCAAACACGATCAAACCTGCTGTCCCCACGACAGATCGACCGCGACACGGTCGTCCGGGATTTGGTCGGTGGCGCGGGCTGGCTGCGGTTGGCGCCTCGTGCGCGAGCCATCCGCTTCTTACGATCGCGCTGGCCGACTTCACCACCCCGCGCGTCGAACCGGGCGCGGTGGATCGGAGCTGAGGATGGTGCGAGGCCGAGCGCTCGCGATCGCAGCTGCCGCGACCACGGTGGCCGCGCTCTTTGCCGCTGCGCTGGCGGCTGCGGTGATCACGGTGATGCCGATCGAGGACACCGGCCCATCGCCGACCCTGCCGGCGTTCATCGGCAAGCCCGCGACTGCGCATCCTGTCCCCGGGGTGCGGCTGGCCTGGCAGGACCGGTTCATGGCGCCCGACCCGCTCAACAGCGTCCACGGCGACGCTTGGGCGAGCGACAACTACACCTCGCTTTCGGGCCCGCTCGGACACGAACTGCAAACGCTCTCGACGGGAATCGGCCGGGACTGCATCACGCTGACGTTCGATCCCGTGGGCCAGCTGATCAGCACCTGCAGCGACCTCACCCATGGACCAGGGCTTTATCTGCTCGATCCCCGCACACTGGCGACGTTGGCGTTCCTGCAGCTCCCGTTCGTCCCGCCTCCGGCCGGCACCGACCCGGCGCTGAACACGACGGGCGGCGCGTACTTCTACCTCGACAACCACAACCGCATCGTCGTCGCCGCGTCCGACGACCGCATCCTGGTCATCGGCCTGAAGACAGTGAGCGGCACCCCGGAGTTCAAGCAGGTCGCCGAATATGACCCGACCCCGTGCCTGTCGCAGGGCGACCGGATCCCCTCGGTGCTGCCGGACGCCCAGGGTAGGCTTTGGTTTGTGGGTCGCTACGAGGGCGCCGTCGGCGTGCTGGACCCGCGGACTGGGCGCTGCCGCTCGGTGATCCTAAACGAGCAGATCGAGAACTCGTTCGCGGTCGGAAGCGACGGCGTGTACGTCGTCACAGACAAAGCGATGTACAAGTTCCGAGCCGGCGCGAACCTCAAGCCGCGGCTGATCTGGAGCATGCGCTACCGCAACAGCGGCGTGCACAAGCCGGGCCAGATCAACGCGGGCTCGGGCACGACGCCGACGCTGATCGGGCCACTGAACGGACACAGCGCCTCCACCGCGCCGGCCTACGTCGCGATCACGGATAACGGCGAGCCGATGGATGTCGTCGTCTACCGCACCGAGGATCACCTACAGCCCGGCCAGCATCGCGTCGTCTGTCAGGTCCCCGTGTTCGGGAGGTACACCGGCGCGGATGAGAACTCGTTGATCTCGATGGGACCATCGCTGATCGTCGAGAACAACTACGGCTACGTGCTGCAGAAGTGGAATGACGTGATCGCGGGCGGCGTGAAGGTCGGCGGCAACCTCGCGCTCGTCAGCTCGCCCGGGATGGACCGGATCGATATCGCCCCCAACGGCTCAGGCTGCCGGATCGTGTGGCGCAACAACACTGTCCGCACGCCGTCCGCGGTTGCCAAGGGCGACACCGCCAACGGTCTGATCTACACCTACCAGAAGGTCAAGGACGGCCCGTCTGGCGTGTGGTACTGGACCGCGCTCGACTACCGCACCGGCAAGGTCGTCTGGGAACGCGTCGCCGGCCACGGCGGGCTCTACAACAACCACTACGCCGGGATCGCGCTCGGCCGCGACCCGCGAACCGGAAAGACGACGCTGTACCTCGGCGGGGTCGGCGGCATCATGGCACTGCGCGATGGATAAAGAATGCAGCCAACCAGCACCGATATGGGCGTGACCCGGAACAGGTCGACCGTCCCAACGCCCCTGGCGCCGACGCTGGACAGCCAGGCGCAAAGGCAGTCCAGCCCGGCGGTCCCGGAGGCGCTGCGGGAGCGCAGTCCGGACTACATTCGCCGCACGCTTCCGCTCACCTGGCCATTGATTGCCGCCTGGTTCCGACCCGAGATCCGCGGCCTGGATCGGATCCCAGCCAGTGGGCCAGTGCTCTTGGTGGGAAACCACTCGGGCGGCAACGTCGTTCCGGACACGCTCGTGTTCGCGAGCGGCTTCTACCGGCGCTTCGGGGCCGAGCGACCATTCTTCCAACTCGCGCATCACCTCGTGATGAAAGTGCCGTGGCTGGCGTTCCTGCACAAGTACGGGACGATCGAGGCCACCCGAGAGAACGCCGAGGCCGCGTTGAACCAGGGCGCTGCCGTCCTCGTGTACCCGGGGGGCGACTGGGAAACACACCGGCCCTCCTGGCAGGGCCACGAAGTCGAGTTCGCGGGACGCGAAGGATTCATCCGACTGGCGCTCGCCACAGACGTCCCGATCGTCCCGGTCGTATCGATCGGAGGCCAGGAAACGGCGCTATTTCTGACCCGCGGGGAACGTGCCGCCCATGCGCTGCAGCTCGACAAGCGGTTTCGCCTCAAGGTCCTCCCCGTCTCGATCGCGCTCCCCTGGGGCCTTGACATCGGGGACTTCCTTGGCCACATCCCACTGCCGGCGAAGATTGCGATCCAGGTGCTCGAGCCAATCGACGTGCACAAACGCTTCGGCCCCAACCCCGACGTCGACGCGATCTACGAGGCGGTCACAGAGCTCATGCAACGCACGCTCGACCAACTAGCCGCGCAACGGCGCTGGCCGATCATCGGGTTAACCACACGCAGCATCCGCCCCGGGTGGTCAGCAGTACTTAATGCATCGCCTTCATAGCGTGCATGGCACCCGAAGAGCCTGGCACCACGAGCCCGGGGACCGGCGCGCCGTCGAAATCGTTGATTACGAGGGCCCATGGTGCGAGCGCGCCGGAACTCGGAAACGCTGATCGCGCGTGCGCGCACGGAAGGCGGCTTGCGACGCGATGCTGCCGCCGCTGACTTTCTCTGGATTCTGATCGCGAACGGCGCCTACCTGCAGGCCACGCGCGATGTTGCGCCTAATGCGGGGCGGCGCTACGTGGCGCTGATCCTCGACGCTCTCCGCGCTCCCGGTGCGAGCGAGCTGCCGGCCCCCCCAACCGAAAGGCAGGTCAACCGGACGGTCCAGGAAATCGGCCGCTTGGGCTTGTCGCCGGAGAGGTTGATCACGCAGTTGGAGATCACCACGTCGATGGTCTCGTCGCCGAGCGGCATCGAGACCACGCTCTTGCTCGCTGACGCCTAACCGAACTTCGCGATCTGGGGCCGCCATGACCGCGAGCAATGGCCTCGCCGCGTAGATCCCCGTACCCAGATGTCGGCTAACGGCGGACGACCTGGCTCGTCTGGCCGAGTACCGTCATCGTGACGTTGAGTCAAGCGGCGGGCTCGCCCGCAGGAGGCATCGCATCGCGATGTTCAGACAAGCCATTGATCCGCTCCCCGGGTCAGAGCCAAGCGGCGACAAGCTGGGACCGTACGTCGATGCCCAGCTTGTGGATGGACGCGGCCGTTCGATATCGACTGCGATTCTCTACGAGGTCGCGCGCGTGATGAGGGAGTTACCTCCGGGAGCGGTGATCAGCTTACGGACGGATCCCCTCCCTGCGGTAGATAGCGACATCCGTGCCTGGTGCAGGACAACCGGGCACGAGCTCGTTGCGGTCGAGGAGGTCGCCGATGCTCGCGATTACACGATTCGCGAGGCCGCCGAGCCTCGCGAGCAGCCAGGCTGGGCGATCGTGATCTCCAACCCCGGTCTCGAGGAACTGCTCTCGCCGCTGGGATTCGCGCTTGCGGCCTCGCTGGCGGGCAGTCCAGTCGCGATCTACTTCCAGGGACCTGCCGTTCGTGTGCTCACCCGCTCGTTCTCAGAGAAGTTGGCCGGCTGGCAGCGCCCCTTCAGTGCCCTCGCCCGCCGCGGCCTCGACAAGGCGGGGCACCCTCCGCCGCACGAGAAGCTCCGCCAACTAGAGGATCTCGGCGCGCAGATGTACCTCTGCGGACCATCGATGCAGCGCTTCAAGGTCAAAGCTGACGACCTCTTCTTGACCGCCGTCCGGATCGCTGCCTATCCAACCTTCGTTGAGCAAATGAACGGCGCCGGGGTCCAGGTCTTCCTTCAATAGCCAACTACGCCATTTGCCGCAACAAGCGCGAGACAGATACGCCACCGCTGGAGGGTTGAGCCGGTTCCCGCCGGGGCCCGTCCGTGACGTGCTGTCTTTGGGGTGTAACCGCACACCGTCGGCAGGGCGTCGTGGATAGCGTGCGCGTGTTGCTGACCGAGGGGTCGAGCCTGACTTCGCGAGAGGTGGTCACCTGCCTCGGGCCGCTGGGCTGGCGGCTGGAGGTGCTCGATCCCAATGCCTGGTGTATTGCGCGAGCGAGCCGGTGGGTTGAGAAGGTCCATCGGGGTCCACCGGCCGGACTCGATCCGCTGGGCTATCTGCAGTTCCTCGAGAAGGTCGTCGCCGAGCGCCACATCGACGTTGTGTTGCCCACGCATGAGCAGGCGTGGTTGTTGGCGGCTGCCCGTCCGTGGCTCTCGCCGGGGCTGCCGCTCGCGGTCGCGAACGTCGCTGCGTTTGATCGCGTGCAGAGCAAGGTCCAGTTCGCAATCTTGTTGGACGACCTCGAGTTGCCACAGCCGCGCTGGCGGCTGATCCGGGAAGAGCGCGAAGCCATGGACCTACGATTCCCGTACTGGCTGAAGGCCGCGTTCAGCACCGCCGGTCAAGGCGTGCGACAGGTCACCGACGAGCGGTCGCGGACCGAGGCACTTTCGGAGCTGTTAGGTGACGGGAGCGCACCGGTGATGGCGCAACAGCCGGCGCCCGGCCAGTACAGCCAGGTGCAAGGCCTGTTCGATAACGGGCGGCTCGTCGCGGTGCACACCAGCGTTCAGGTCGGAACAGGAATGGGCGGCAGCGCGGCGGCTCGCCTCAGCGTCGAGGACCGAGGCGCGCGCGAGGACATCGCCAGACTCGGCGAGGCGCTCGATTGGCACGGAGGCCTGACTCTCGACTACATGTGTGAACGCGGAACCCGGAGGTACATCGAGTGCAACCCACGAACCGTGGAGCCGGCCAACGCCGCGGCAAGTGGCGTCAACATCCCGGAGCTCCAAGTGCGTCTCACGCTCGGCGAGGAGCTCTCCTCACCGCCTCGGGTGGGCCGGCCCGGCGTTCGCACGCACGGCACGATCGCACTGCTCCTCGGCATCGCGGCGCGCCAGCGATCTCGCCGCGCGGTGCTGGCGGAGCTCGGACGGGCGCTCACCCGCCGCGGCTGCTACCGCGGCAGCACTGAGCAGCTAACTCCGATCATTCGAGACCCCCCGAGCCTCGGTGCGCTCGCTTTCGTCGTCGGGCGGCTAATCGCGTCGCCCGTGCGCGCGACCGACCTCGCCAGGCGCACGATCAGCAGCTACTCGATCACGCCCGAAAGCGTGGCCGCGGTCACGAGCGCGACCCGTAGCACGGTCCTGTGATTCTCGTCAGAGCCAGCGAATCGCCGCCGAATACCCCGTCTTCGAATCACCACCAGCTCCGGCAAGCCCGAATGACGCTTCCGGCGGCGCGCCGAGACTGCTCAAGATGAGCGGTCAATGTGATTCTGTTGTCATCGAGCGTCCCACTGGAACCATCGGATACCGATCCCGGCGAACACCACGATGTAGGCGCAGCACACCGCGAGCGAGAGCGTGTCGCGGCCGTTCCACGCAGACAGCTTCAGAACCCCAGCGAACAGCGTCATCACTGCTCCGACAGGACTCCAGCGCGAGATCGTCCCCCAGAAGCTGCCCAGCGCTCCGCTCTGACCGAGCGTGCCCAGGAGAATGAGGACGGCGAACAGCACCCGCGCAACGGCCTGCACGGTGTCAGCGGACTTCACCAGCCCGACGAGCGCCTGAGCGATGCTCAGGAACACCGCGCCACCCAGGATCGAGACGAGCAGGACCAGTGCGTACTGGCCGGCGGACGGCGAGATGTGGTGGATCCGGGTGCCGATGATCACGACGACGAGCGCGATGATCAGGTTGGCGACCGATTGCATCGTCAGCCGACTGGCCATGATCGTCCAGGTGGGAGCCGGAGTGACGCGCAGTCGTTGGAACACGCCCTTCTCGGGGTCTCGTGCGACGGTCAGCGCGTAGCCAATGAGCGAGGTGGCCAACAGTCCGTAGGCGATCGCCAACCCGATGATCACCACCGCTCCGCCGAAGTTGTGCGTGGCCTTGTTGCCGCTCGTGCTTACGAGCAGGAAAACGGGCAGCAGCATGCTGATGATCAGTGCTCGCCGGTGCTTTAGGAAAACGAGCAGGTCCGCCCGCAGCAACGAGCCGAAGACGAGCTGGAGGGGCGGTCCGGCGGTTGATCGAGAGCTACTCACGAATCTCGCTCCCGGTGAGGCCGATGAAGACGTCTTCGAGGGTGGTCACTTCACCGTGGGCGACCTCGCGAACCCGAGGATCGTCCTTGTGTTTTTCGATCAGGTCGTGCGGCGTCTCAGTCGTCAGCAACGTGCCGTGATCGATGATCGCGACCCGGTCGCACACCGCCTGGGCCTCCTCCATCGAGTGGGTGGTCAAGAGGATGCTCCCGCCCTGCTGCCGTAGCTGTTCGATCCGACCCCAGAGCTGCCGACGCGACTGCGGATCAAGACCAGCCGTCGGCTCGTCGAGCAGCAACAACGCGGGCTGGTGCACGACAGCGATATACAGGGCTAGGCGTTGCTGCTGCCCGCCAGACAGCTGCTTGAACGGTTTTCTCGCCTCACCCCCGAGCCCGATTTCCCGAAGACCTTCGGTGATCTCGGGATCTGAGAGCTCGACACCGTAGAGCCCGGCATAAAGCCTCACGATCTGCTTGATCGTGAGCTCTGACTGAAAGCTCGTCGACTGAAGCTGCACGCCCATCCTCGCCTTCGCCTGCGCGGGATGGCGCCTGATATCGACGCCATCGAGGAGCACCGTCCCGGACTTGGGCTTGATCAGCCCCTCGATCGCGCTGAGCGTACTCGTCTTGCCCGCACCATTCGGCCCCAGGAGCCCGAAGATCTCACCCAGCCGAATTTCGAAACTGACCTCATCGACGGCTCTCTTGGTGCCGTAAGCCACCGACAGGTCGCGGATCTCCAAGATCACCCCCGGCTCGGCGCCGGCCGCGTCCGTCGCCTCCGATCTTGCCGCGACGCGGCGCTCCGCTTGGCGCTCGCTCGCCCCGTGCCGAACGCCGTGCCGAACGTCGGGCCGAAGCAGCAGCGAGCCGTCCTCACGCTCCTCTGCCAGGAGATAGCTGCTGACCTGCCGGCCGCGGATCACTCGCACGGTCTCCGCCACGAGGCGCACGCTAGCGCTTTGCTCGGCGCCCAATCTTGCCAGTGGGCGCGCCTCGTTCGGATGCGACTAACGATCCGAGGCGGCGGCGCCCGTCGCGCGAAGATGGGGAGTCTTCCCCACGTGCGCACGCAGCGCTAGTCATAGGGTGGGCGATATGACAGATCTGCACTCGGGCCCCACAGTTGCCACGGCGTTGCCGTCGCGCGATCATCTGGGTGTGGATACCGCCGTGGGGCCGGCGTCACGCGACGTGACCGGATTGGTCGAACGGTCAAGCGAGCTTTCCCGTTTGCACACGTTGAGTGCGGAGGCGGCGGAGCATCGGCCCGGTGGCGTCGTGCTCGTCTCGGGCGAGGCAGGCATTGGCAAGACGGCCCTGCTCCGCCAGTTCTGCTCGACTCTGCCCCGCCGGCTCTCCGTCCTTCAGGGAACGTGCGACGCGCTCTTCACGCCGCGTCCGCTCGGTCCACTGCTAGAGCCGGCCGCGGAAACGGGCGGCGAGCTCGCGATCCTCGTCGAGGGGGGCGCGCGGCCCCACGAGGTTGCCGGGGCGCTCCTGGCCGAGCTCCGCGGGCGTGCGCCCAGCGTGCTCGTGCTCGAGGACATTCACTGGGCCGACGAGGCCACGCTCGATGTCGTCCGAGTCCTTGCCCGCCGGATCGAGTCGGCCGCCGTGCTCGTCGCGCTGAGCTTCCGCGACGACTGTCTGCATCGCGACCACCAGCTCCAGATCGTCCTCGGGGAGCTGCCCGGTCGCGACCGCACCCGCCCGGTTGGAGTTGAGCGGACTCTCCCGGTCGGCCGTCGGGGCGCTGGCCGAGGACTCAGCGCTCGATGCCGACGACCTCTATGCCCGCACGGCAGGCAACCCGTTCTTCGTCACCGAGTCCCTTGCGGCGGGAACCGAGATCGTGCCGGCACGGTTCGCGATGCGGTGCTCGCTCGCGTCGCTCGGTTGGGAGCGGCAGCCCGAGGCTTGCTCGACGCGGTGGCCGTGGTCCCGCAGCGCGCCGAGGTCTGACGGCAGCAGGGTCTCGGAACGCACGTTGGCCGTGGCTACATCAACCTTGCCTACTGCCTGGGAGAAGCCGACCGATAGCGCGAGGTCGCAAGCCGGGTCGAAGCGGGCATCGAGTATTGCCGCGAGTACGGATTGGAGGCGTGGGAAAAGTGCCTGGTCGGGAGTCGCGGCCAAGC
>Ga0187814_10000720_pt1 | contig 11714 bp, 9 predicted proteins | sample NC_S_4_FD_132450 | JGI IMG/M metagenome (GOLD analysis project Ga0187814, IMG submission 132450) | Wetland sediment microbial communities from Neuse River Estuary, North Carolina, USA - ASW-S_4 | ecosystem: Environmental > Aquatic > Freshwater > Wetlands > Sediment | place: USA: North Carolina...
CACGATCGCGCCGATCGCATCTCGAACGAGCTTCTCGTTCCACGGCTTCTCTGTCACCGCCTCATGCTCGCCGACGCGCCACAACACTCAGCGCGATGATCGCGCAGGCCAACGATGGCTACAGGCAGCCCGTTCCGCCACCCCAGCGCCAGAACTGCTGCTCAGATCGAAATCCGACAGCTCGGTCAATGCCCCTCATAGACCAACGCGGCAGCGAGCCGTGCCTGGTTCTGGCGAATAGGAGGTGTGGTTTCGCCCGATGCCCCAGCCCCGCTTCGTTGTCGGTGCCGACGGCGCAGCGGACCTCTGAGCATCATCCGTTGTGGATGATGCTCGGCGGCGGGCGGTGCGGTTGGATCGATCGAGTCATGTCGGTCTCGCCATTGCCGGGTCTTTCTGAGCACGATTCCGCGCGAGCGCGGGGTCTGTTGATGCTGGAGTTCGGCTCGCGCGCCGATTTTGACGATCCCCGGCTCGAGTACAGAAGGCTGTTCTCCGAGTTGCTGGGGACGTTCATGCTGGTGCTGGTCGCGGCTGGTGGGGGGATCCTGCACGCGAAGGGGCAGATCAGTCTTGCCGCGGCGGTCGTCGCACCTGGCCTGATGGTGATGGCGATCATCCTCTTCATGGGTGCCGTCTCCGGCGCGCATCTGAACCCCGTGGTTTCGCTGGCGTTCACGATGCGCCGCGACTTCCCCTGGAAACGGGTGCCCGGTTACATCGTCATGCAACTCCTCGGGGCTACGCTCGCGTGTCTGTTCCTGCTCGCGGTGTTCGGGAACGTCGAGCATCTCGGCGCGACACTCCCCGGTCCGGGGTACCACGATTGGCAGGCGCTGCTGATGGAGATCGCCTTGACCGGAGCGCTCGTCAGCGTGATCCTCGGGACCGCGTCGGCTGCCCAGAACGTCGGCACGATCGGTGCGCTCGGCGTCGGCGGATACATCGCTCTTGCCGGACTGTGGTCAGCGCCGGTCAGCGGCACCTCGATGAATCCGGCGCGCTCGTTCGGACCGGCGCTGGTGAGCGGGTATTGGACGAGCTACTGGGTGTATGTCGTCGGCCCGCTGGTCGGAATGCTGATCGCGGTTGGCTGCGCTGTGATTCTTCGCGGCCGTGGCGGTGATCCGATCTCGCATGCGGCCGGTTCCGGGGTGCTGACGGGTGACCGGCGTGAGGAGGCCACCCGTCTCTCGAAGGAGATCGACCGCGGCGAGGTGACCCCCGGCGGTTAGCTGGTAGCGGTCCGCGGTCGTGATCGGTGAACACTGCATTCCGGTCGGTCTGCTTCCACTTCCGAAGACGCAGGAGGCGCTGCGTATGCCGAACGACTGCAACCAGGGCAACGGCGCGACCCCGCCAGCAACGGCCTCGCACTTTCTCCCCGGGAACCCGGGTCGAGGGCAGGAGAGCAACGGCGAGCGCATCACCGAGGCGCTCCGGCTCGGCGGCAAAGCGATGGCGACGGTGATCCTCACAGAACCGATCGATCTCTGCTGGCAGCCGGTGGTGTACCGCGCAGCGCCCGCGGAAGGCCGCGCGAGTGCTGCCGTATTCAGGTCCAACTCTTGAAGACCAATGACCGACATCGGTGGGCCCTGGAGGCCAGCTCAGGTTCTCCGTGACCAACGTGGTTCGCGGGAGATGCCCATCGGCGTCGATTACAGACTTGAGCGTCTCGAACGCAATCAATGGGTCCACTGCAATGAGGGTCAGGCCTTCATCGCCATCGGTCTCAGGCTGCAACCCGGCCAGCGGCGGGAGCTTGTGGCAGCGGTCCCCGCGGGCGCGCCGGTTGGTCGATACCGCCTGAGCAAGAGCGTCGGCGCGGCGCGCGATGAGCAAACGCAGAGCTTCGAGTTCGACGTTGTGGCGAGGTGAGGGTCCTAACGCAACTGCTGCTCATCCTCCGGTTCGTCACTGCTGCCGCGCCCGACGGCTCTCTTCGGGCCGGCTAGCGGAAGCGTGGTTCGCCCGTCAGCATGGCAGCGGGCTGTGTAGGCTGGTGCAATCTTGGCGTTGGGCCGGAACGCCATCCCCAACAGTTAGGAGAGGCGTATGTCTGTGCTGAAACGCCGGTGGCGGATCGCCACTGCACCGCTACTCGTCGTACTCGGGCTGACCGTCATCGGCGTCGCCACGGTGGGCGCCAAGAGCGGCGGCAGACCCGACAGTGGCACCACTTACGTGGCAGTCACGCATCAGGTTGGATCGACGTATTACGCCGCCGGCAACAGTTCCGACAAGGTCCTGGGGACCGGCGCGGTCACTTACACGATCTCGGCTGGCACGGGAGCAAAGCCGGGCACGATCAAGATCACCTCCAAGCGGGTGGTGGTTTTCGGCTCGACCGGATCGCTCTTCGGCACCTCTAGTGGAACTGAGACGACTTCGTCGAGCGGAGCCGTCACGCTGACCGGCACGCTCAACCTCACCCACGGCACAGGCGGCCAGAAGGGCCACAGCTTCATCGGCACCTTCACCGGCACCGGGAACACGGCGCTTGGGCCGTTCGTGTTCCACACGAAGGGCACATACAGGTAGCCAGAAGCTCTTGCACTAGCAGGCATGGCGGCGAGACGACCGAGGTTCCGCCGCCACGGCTGCCCTATCGCCGTTCCGCCTGCAATCCGACGGACGTGCCAGCCACCGCAAATGACTTGCGCTTGGCGACACGGCCCGGCCGCTGACGAAGTTCGCCGGCTACTCGTTTGGGCTAGCGGCGGCTGTCGCAGTTCGATCAAAGGGGCAGCCGTTTGTCGCGAGTCGGGCTACGCTTCAGGGAGAGCGCCATGAACGTCGTCATGTACGTCAAGCCGGGGTGTCCGTACTGTCAGGCGGCGCGCGAGCATCTCGCAAGCGAGGGAGAGAGCGTCGAGGAACGCGACGCCACTCAGAACCACGCGTGGAGGGCCGAACTCATGGGCTACACAAACAACAGGGGGATCGTCCCGACCATCGTTCGCGGCGAGGGCACGGATGTCCAAGTTGGCTTTCCGCCAGGCCGTGGCTGACGGGTTTACTGAGCGGTCGGTCGACCGCTGAATCGCCAAGGCAACTGCCGCAGCCCGATCGCGGTAGCCGACGAGGGGATCGTCAGGTCACGAGCCTGCGCGAACTCCGGCGGATAGCCGCTTCAGACTTATGTGTCGGGAATCGGATACGCGCCAGCACAGCGTGCCGGTCGCCGCCGCCACGAGGACGGCATGGCTAGACCGCAACCGGCAGGTTAGCCCTAGGCCGGGAAGTCTGTCGATTGCTTCGAGTCCACAGTTTGCGGCGGTTGGGCGTCCTCGTCAGATCCGACCGGTGCGTCCGACTTCCCGGCGCTCCTTGACTCCCGCCTACAGGTTCACTGCCACGTACTTGGTCTCGAGGTACTCCTCGATGCCCTCGGGACCCCCCTCGCGGCCGAACCCGGATTGCTTGATGCCGCCGAAGGGAGCGGCCGGGTTCGAGACCATGCCCTGATTGAGGCCGACCATGCCGGTCTCGAGGCCCTCGACAACGCGAAGCGCCCGCTTCAGGTTGCCCGTGAACACGTAGGCGACCAGGCCGAACTCGGTGTCGTTGGCCGCCGCGATCGCCTCCTCCTCGGTGGCGAACCCCTTGACCGGAGCCACCGGCCCGAAGATCTCCTCCTTCAGGAGCCTGGCGTCGTCGGGCACGTCGGTGAGCACCGTGGGGTCATAGAAGTAGCCCGCGCCATCGCGGGCGTGGCCCCCGACGACAGCCCGCGCGCCATGCGCGACGGCGTCCTCGACCAGCTCCGAGACCTTCTCCCGCTGCTTGTCGTCGATCAGCGGACCCACGTCGACGTCCTCCTCGGTGCCGCGGCCGACCTTCAGCGCCCCCATCTTCTCCGCGAGCTTCTCGGCGAACTGGGTAGCCACCGGCTCAGCCACGTGGAAGCGGTTTGCCGCGGTGCACGCCTCGCCGATGTTGCGCATCTTCGCTATCAGCGCGCCCTGCACCGCTGCGTCGAGGTCGGCATCCTCGAACACGATGAACGGCGCGTTCCCTCCGAGCTCCATCGAGAGGCGAAGCAGGTTCTGCGAGCTCTGCTCCATGAGCTTGCGGCCCACCTCGGTCGAGCCGGTGAACGACAGCTTGCGAAGTCGCGGATCGGCGATCAGCGGCCCCGTGGACTCGCTCGCAGACGATGCGGTGATGAGGTTGAGCACCCCTTCCGGCAGGCCCGCCTCCTCGAGGATCTTCGCCAACATCAACATCGACAGCGGCGTCTGCTGAGCGGGCTTGACGACCATGGTGCATCCGGCGGCGATGGCGGGTCCGATCTTCCTTGTGCCCATCGCAAGCGGGAAGTTCCACGGCGTGATCAACAGGCACGGGCCGACCGGCTGCTTCATCGTCAACAGCCGGCCCTGGCCATTGGGCGCGACCGCGTAGCGGCCGTCGATCCGCACCGCCTGCTCGGAGAACCAGCGCAGGAACTCCGCCCCGTAAGCGATCTCGGCCTTCGACTCCTTGATCGGCTTGCCCATCTCGAGCGTCATCAGAAGCGCCAGCTCGTCCGCGCGTTCCATGATTGCGTCGAACGCGCGTCGCAGGATCTCCCCGCGCTCGCGCGGAGAATGCTTGCTCCACTCAGGCCCGGCCTCGACGGCCGCGTCGAGGGCGGCCTTGGCGTCATCGGTGGACGCGTCGGCAACCTCGCAGAGGGTCTCGCCCGTCGCCGGATCCTCGACCGAGATCGTGCCCTTCGAGCCATCGCGCCACTCCCCGCCGATGTACAGCTGCTTGGGGACCTCGTCGAGGACTTGCTGCTCTTCGGTGGAGGTGATCGTGCTCATGCACTCAACTTACCCCACCCGTGAAGGCTCCGAACGAACGAGCGCCCCGCCGAGGCGGGGCGCTCTTGTTCCTACACCCTGTGTCCGGTTCAGGCGGCCGAGCGCAGCGCGGCCGGCTCGAGCGCGACTCCGAGCACCTCGTCGACCGTCATCGCGAAGTGGAACTTCATGGCCTCGCGCACTTCCTCCGGCACGTCGTCCAGATCGCCGCGATTTCGCTCGGGCAGCACCACGTCCGTGAGGCCCGCGGCGTGTGCGGCCAGGACCTTCTGCTTGACGCCGCCGATCGGTAGGACACGGCCCTGGAGGGTGACCTCACCGGTCATTCCGACCGTGTGGCGGACCGGCCGGCCGCTCAGCAGCGAGGCAAGCGCGGTCACCATCGTCACGCCCGCACTCGGGCCGTCCTTGGGGATCGCGCCTGCAGGAACGTGGACGTGGAACGAGCGATTCTCGAACGCCTGAGGCTCGATGCCGAGGTCGTCGGCATGGCCGCGGACGTAGGAGAGCGCGATCTGCGCCGACTCCTTCATCACGTCGCCCAGCTGGCCGGTCAGGGTCAGTCCGAACTTGTCCTGCATCGCGGTCGCCTCGACGAACAGCACGTCGCCTCCGGCTCCCGTGACCGCTAGGCCGGTCGCAACTCCGGGAACGGCCGTCCTGATTGCCGACTCCTGGAAGTGCTTCTGGCGACCGAGCGCATCGCGAATCTGGTCGAGCTCGATCACGACCGGAGCAGGCGTCTGGCCGGACGCGATCTTCGTCGCTGTCTTTCGCAGCAACGTTCCAAGCTCGCGCTCCAGCTGGCGGACGCCGGCCTCGCGCGTGTACTCGGTAGTGATCGTGTTCAGCAGCTCATCGGAGATCGAGACCTCCTCGGGCCGCAGGCCGTTGCGCTCGAGCTGTCGTGGCCAGAGATACCCGCGTGCGATCGCGACCTTCTCGGAGGTCGTGTATCCGTCGAAGCGGATGACCTCCATCCGGTCCAGGAGCGGACCGGGGATCGTGTCCGCGACGTTCGCCGTCGCGATGAACATCACGTTGCTCAGGTCGAGCTCTACGTCCAGGTAGTGATCCCGGAAGCTGTGGTTCTGTGCCGGGTCCAGGACCTCGAGCAGGGCCGAGCTCGGGTCGCCGCGCCAGTCGGCGCCGACCTTGTCAACCTCGTCGAGCATGATCACCGGGTTCATCGTCTCGGCGTCGCGCAGCGCGCGCACTAGGCGCCCCGGAAGAGCACCGATGTACGTGCGCCGGTGACCACGGATCTCGGCCTCGTCGCGGACGCCGCCGAGCGACATCCGGACGAACTTCCTGCCGGTGGCCCGGGCGATCGACTCGCCGATCGAGGTCTTGCCGGTGCCCGGAGGGCCGATCAGGGTGAGGATCGCGCCGGAGCGCTTGTCCTCGGTGATTCCGCGCTCCTGGCGCAGCTTCTTGACCGCGATGTACTCGACGATCCGGTCCTTGACGTCCTCGAGGCCGGCATGGTCGGCATCGAGAACCTCTCTCGCATGCTCGGGATCAAGGCGCTCGTCCGAGCGCTTGCTCCACGGCACCGCGATCAGCCAGTCCAGGTAAGTGCGAATCACCGTCGACTCGGCACTCTGCTCGCCCATCCGCTCCAGACGGCCCAGCTCCTTCACTGCCTGCTCACGGACGGCGTCGGGCATGCCGGCTTCCTCGATCTTCGTCCGGTACTCCTCGACAACCGAGGCGTCGTCCTCGCCGAGCTCCTTCCGGATCGACTCCATCTGCTTGCGCAGGAAGTACTCGCGCTGCTGCTTCTCCGCCCCGGACTCGACGTCCTCACGGATGCGCCGGCGCACCTGAAGCTCGGCCAGGCGCTCGCGCTGGAACTTCAGCGCCAGCTCCAGCCGCTCGGTGACGTTCAGCGTCTGAAGCAACTCGATCTTCTGCTCGTAGCGGAGGTCAGGCGAGTACCCGCTCGTGTCAGCGAGCGAGCCGGGCTCGGTGATGCTGCGCACAAACGCTGCGACGCGTCCATCGTCGCCGCGGAGCTCGAGGATCTCCTCGACCACGGCGCGGTACTCACGCTCGAGGTTGCGGGTGCGGCCGTCGACGGGGACGTCATCGGGATGCTCGTCGACATCGACAAACAGTCGTCCGTCGGGAAGGGTTTGGGCGGCGCCGGCGACGCCGCGATGAAGGCCTTGCAGCGCGACTGCGCGCGCCCCGCCGGGCAGGCGGACTCGATCCGCCACTTCGGCCACGGTGCCGACGTTTGCGAATTCCTGCTCGTGCCGCGGAACGAGCAGCACGCGCTCCTCGTCGCCGACGTCCACGGCCAGCGTGACAGACATACCCGGGAAGACGACTGCGTCTTCCACCGGGACCAAAAGGAGGCGACTAGACATTGAGGTCAAATCTTCGCTTTCAATAGTTGCTTACCGCAGGTAAGTAAGGATACCACTTTCGAAGGCCGGTGTGGGCCTGATCTGAGTCGGATGGACTCAGATTATCCGAAGGGTAGCGGGCCGCAGAGGTTGCGCTGCCGGTCAGCTCCGCGGCTCGGGCTGCGCCGGCCGACATTTGGGCGCCGCCTCGGGCCGGCTTGAACACGGCCGCATTTGGGATCATGCGCCGATGCAGGCGCACCAGACCCCCCAAGACCAGGAGCCGGCCCACGACATCCTCGCGGCCGAGGCGTTCGCAGTCCCAGGGCCCGACCCCGCCCTGCGCCACGACCCGTTGGTGCTGCCCGAGGACCCGAGCGGCATCGCCGAGCCACACGACATCCTGGCCGCGGAGGAGTTCGCGATGCCCGCCGGCCAGCCGCGGGATCCCCGGGGCACGCTCGTCCGTGGAGTGGACTCCCCGTGGCGGGTCGGACTCGCCGCGGTGGGCGCGTTGATGGCGCTCCTCGGGCTGATGCGGCGGGCTCGGCGCTAGGGCGACCACGGCCGTCGCGAGGCCAGGGCCACGTCGCACGTGGCGCGCGTGTCGAGCGGCGTTGTCGGTGCGGGGGGGCGATCCGCGGTTTTCGCAAAGCAATTGCACGCCGTGACCCACGCGTGACGGTTTTTCGGTCACGCTGGGGTTCATGGAGGATCTGGACGATCTAACTGCCGCATATCCTCGCCTGCGGGCCTGAGGCAGTTCTGAGCCGAGGTCGCGCATTGGCAGCAGCTGCGGCTGGCGATCGAGGCCTCGGAGCGGCGCGAGCTCTTGGACCCCAAGGCCCTCGATGCCCTGCTCGCACGGAGCCCGGGTCGCCGCGGGCAGACTGCCGCAAGGCGACGCTCGCCGAGATCAGAGGGCCGGCGCCGTGGACTCGGTCGGAGCTCGAGCGCGGCTTCCTGGCGCTGGTCCAGGAGGCGGGTGATCCGGTTACTCAGCTTCGAGCCCGGCGCGGCAGCAGCAGGTCGGTGATCGTGCCCGCCGCCATCTCGGCGGCGAAGGCGATCGTCTCGCTCAGCGTCGGATGGGGATGGATGGTGAGCGCGATGTCCTCCGCGTTAGCCCCCATCTCCAGGGCGTGGACCGTCTCCGCGATCAGGTCCCCCGCGTTCACGCCGACGATTCCGGCGCCGAGGAGACGCCGGGTGCCGGGCTCGAACAGGAGCTTTGTCATTCCCTCTCCGCGGCCCAACCCCAGGGCGCGTCCCGAGGCGGACCAGGGGAACACGCCCTTCTCGTACTCGATCCCCTGCTCGCTGGCGAAGGACTCGGTCAACCCCATCCAAGCGACCTCGGGATCGGTGAACGCGACCGAGGGGATTGCGCGCCGGTCGAACTCGGCGCCCGGGACGCCGGCGATCACCTCGGCCGCGACGCTCCCTTCGTGGGAGGCCTTGTGGGCGAGCATCGGCTCGCCGACGATGTCGCCGATCGCGTAGATCCAGGGCACGTTGGTGCGCCGGTGGCTGTCGACCTGGATGAACCCGCGCTCGTCGACGTTCACACCCGCCGCGTCCGCGTCGAGCGTCAGGCCGTTGGGCTTGCGACCGACCGCAACCAGGACGCGGTCAAACGCCGCGGAGCTGCCGTTCGAGAGCTGCACCTTGAGCCCGCTCTTTTGCGGGGTCACCGACATCACCTCCATGCCGAGGTGGATCGCCTCGTAGCGCTCGCTGATGCGCCGCTGAAGCGGCAGGACCAGGTCCTCGTCGCAGCCCGGGAGCAGCTGGTCGAGCAGCTCGACCACGGTCACGCGGGACCCCAGCGCGCCGTACACCGTGGCGAGCTCCAGCCCGATGATGCCGCCGCCGATCACGAGCAGCCGCCTCGGAACGTCGGGCAGCTCGAGGGCACCGGTCGAGTCGATGATCCGGGGATCGTCCGGGAGGAAGGGGAGACTCGCCGCCTGCGAGCCCGCCGCGATGATGCAGTTGTCGAACGTGACGGTTCGCTCGCCGACGGCGACGGTATTCGGCCCCGCCAGCCGCGCGACGCCCCGGATCACCTCGACCTTGCGCTGACGGGCGAGCAGCTCGAGCCCTCCGGTGAGCTTGTTGACGACGGACTCCTTCCACCCGCGCAGGGCGTCGAGGTCGATCTTGGGCCGGCCGAAGGAGATCCCGTGCGATGCCATCTCCTCCCCTTCGGCGACAACCCTCGCCGAGTGCAGCAGAGCCTTCGAAGGGATGCAGCCGACATTGAGGCACACGCCCCCGAGCCGCTCGTAGCGCTCGATCAGCACGGTCTTCAGGCCGAGATCGGCTGCCCGGAACGCAGCCGTGTAGCCGCCCACCCCTGCGCCGATCACAACGACCTGCGCGTCGTGGGCGCCGGCGCCGTCGGGCGAGGGCGCCGGCGGGGGCGCAGGCTCCTCGGTGACCGCGATCGCTCCCGGAGGGGATGGAGGCGATCCGGCACCGTCTGCTTCGAGCGTCAGCAGCACGCTTCCCTCCGAGACGCGGTCTCCGATCTTGACCCGCAGCTGCTTCACCTGGCCCGCGAAGGGCGCGGGCACGTCCATCGTCGCCTTGTCGGACTCAAGCGTGACGAGCGGATCCTCCACCGCCACCTCGTCGCCTGGGGAGACGTGGATCTCGATCACCGGGACGTCAGTGAAGTCCCCGATGTCGGGGACGCGAATCTCGCTCACGCTAGGCATCCGCTCGCCCTCGGGCTGGCTGCCCGCTCGGCCTCCGGCCTCGCCCTCGGGCATGCGGCCGGCTCGGCATCCTGCCTCGCCTGATTCGGCCGGGCCCGAGTCATCCGGCTGGGCAGCGCCCGGGTCATCCGGCTGGCTCGCCTTACGGATGCCGCTTGAGTCATCCGGCTCGGGCTCAAAGCAATGCCCGCCGGAGATCGCTCAGCACGCCCACCAGATGGACGACGAAGCGCGCCGCGGCCGCGCCGTCGATCACGCGGTGGTCATACGAGAGTGACAGCGGCACCATCAGGCGAGGCACGAACTCTTTCCCGTTCCAGACCGGCTTCATCGCGGCACGGGTGACGCCGAGGATCGCGACCTCAGGCGCGTTGACGATCGGGGTGAACGAGGTGCCCCCGATCCCGCCGAGCGAGGAGATCGTGAACGTACTGCCGCTCATGTCGCCGGGCATCAGCTTGCCCTCGCGCGCCTTGCCTGAGAGCTCGCCCAGCTCACGCGCAATCTCGAGCAGCCCCTTGCGGTCCGCGTCCTTGATCACTGGGACCACCAGTCCCCCCGGGGTGTCTGCGGCGAAGCCGATGTTGTAGTAGCGCTTGAGCACGAGCTCCTCGCCGTCGAGCGAGGAGTTGAACACCGGGAACTCCTTGAGCGTCGCCACGCACGCGACCACCAGGAACGAGACCATCGTGACCTTGACCCCCTCTGCCGCGTGCTCGTCGTTCAACCGCTTGCGCCACGCCTCGAGGTCGGTGATGTCCGCCTCGTCGTTGTGCGTGACGTGCGGGATCATCACCCAGTTGCGCGCAAGGTTCGGTGCGGAGATACGCTGGATCCGGGAGCGCTCGACCCGCTCCACCGGCCCGAATTTCTCGAAGTCGACGGACGGCCAGGGAGCAAGGCTGAGACCGCCCGCGGGGGAGGGAACGGTCGCTGGTGGCAGAGCGCCGGGAGCGCTGCCACCGCGCCCCAGTCGCTCCACGTCCTCGCGCGTGATGCGTCCCTTGCGACCGCTGCCGGTGGCGCCCGTGAGGTCCACGCCCAGCTCCCGGGCGACGCGGCGAACGGACGGGCTCGCGTAGACAGCCGGATGACTCCGGCCCGGCCCGGTCGTGGCAGCCGAATGACTCCAGCCGGGCCCTGTCTTGGCGAGGCCGGATGCCGAGCGGGCCCGGGCTGGAGCGGATGCCGAGCGGGCCGCGGCCGGAGCACCACCGTCCACAGGCGCAGGCGGAGTTGGGGCGGCGACCGGAGGCTCGGCGGCGGGCGCGCCACCGATCGAGTCCGGCGCCGCGGCTTCGGTCGGAGCACGGTCGGAGGCGACAGCAGAGGCCTTCGAGGGGGTGGGCGGACCGCCGTCGGCGGAGGACTCGATCGCGAGCAGCACCGTCCCCTGAGAGACACGGTCGCCAACCTTCACTTGCAGCTCGCGGACGACGCCGGCGAACGGCGCCGGCACATCCATCGTCGCCTTGTCGGACTCAAGCGTAATCAACGGATCGTCGACCGCGATCTCGTCGCCGGGAGACACGAGGATCTCGATGATCGGCACATCCTGGAAGTCGCCGATGTCGGGGACCTCGACCGAGACCAGCCTGCTCACGCTTGGCCTCCGCTCGCCCTCGGGCTTGGTGCCCGCTCGGCCTCCGGCCTCGCCCTCGGGCATGCGGCCGGCTCGGCATCCTGCCTCGCCTGATTCGGCCGCGCCCGAGTCATCCGGCTGGGCAGCGCCCGAGTCATCCGGCTGGGCAGCGCCCGAGTCATCCGGCTGGGCAGCGCCCGAGTCATCCGGCTGGGCAGCGCCCGAGTCATCCGGCTGGCTC
>Ga0187814_10000721_pt1 | contig 11705 bp, 10 predicted proteins | sample NC_S_4_FD_132450 | JGI IMG/M metagenome (GOLD analysis project Ga0187814, IMG submission 132450) | Wetland sediment microbial communities from Neuse River Estuary, North Carolina, USA - ASW-S_4 | ecosystem: Environmental > Aquatic > Freshwater > Wetlands > Sediment | place: USA: North Carolina...
TGCGGCGTCACGCCGGCCTCGCGCATCAGCTTGCCGACCTCGCGGGCCTGCGCCTTGGTCTGCATCGTGACCACGACCCCGTCAGCGCCGACCTGACGCCGCGGCTGTGGGACGCCGCCACCGGCGCCTGCACCAACGAGCTCAGCGGGCACACGGTCGCGGTGTTCGGCGTGGCGTTCAGCCCGGATGGCGCGCTGCTGGCCACCACGAGCTACGACGAGACCGTCCGGCTGTGGGACACGGCGACCGGCAGCGGCGTCCGCACCCTGCAGGGCCATAGCGACATCGTGTACGGCGCCGCCTTCAGCCCGGACTGCTCGGTGCTCGCCACCGCGAGCGGCGACGGCACCACCCGGCTGTGGCGAACCGTGACCGGCGACTGCTCGCACGTCCTCACCGGGCACACCGGCATCGTGTCCGCCGTGACGTTCAGCCCCGACGGCGCGCTGATCGCCACCGCCAGCTTCGACGGCTCGGTCCGGCTGTGGGACCCGGCCACCGGCAACTGCGTGCGCATCCTGAGCGGCCATGCCGACACGGTATGGTCTGTCAGTTTCAGCCCGAACGGAGCCGTGCTGGCTGCCGCGAGCGAAGACGCGACCGCCCGGCTGTGGGACACCGCGACCGGCGCGCCGCTGCGCACGCTCGAAGGCCACACCGACTCCGCGTTCGTCGTGGCGTTCAGCCCGGACGGCGCCCTTGTCGCCACGGCGAGTTCGGATACGACGGTCCGGCTGTGGGATTCGGCCACCGGCAAGTGCGTCAGGACGCTGGAAGGGCATTCCGGGGCGGTGAGCTCGCTCGCGTTCAGCCCGGACGGCCGGATGCTCGCCACCGCGAGCACCGACGAAACCGCACGGCTCTGGCCGCTGTAGCCCCCGCAGTCAGCCGGCACCCCGCTTCTCATACACCGTGACGTGTCTGGTGCTGTCCGCGGTGAACGGGGACCGATGCGCAACACCCCGCGCTCTGAGCGCGAGCGCGATCCGTCCCGTGCCGACGGCGAACTCAAGAGCCGCACCGCCGCCCGCCAGCGCGGCGAGGACCCCGGCGATGGGCTCGACGACGGACAAACGTTTTTAGTCGGGAACCAGCCGCTCGTTCGGGATAACCTCCACAGGACCGTACGAGAACAGCAGCGGGACCGCGGCGAGCAGCTGTCCGGCGGCTATTCCCAGCATGAGCTCACGGGGAGTCAGCACCCCGGCGCACAGTCCGGCGCACGCCGCGCCGAGTGCGTACGCGCCGGTCTTGAGGCTGGCGGCGGTGGCGGTCGCCTGCGCGTAGCGGCCCGGCGGGACCGTGCGCTGGCGGACGCTGAGCGTGGCGGCGAGCGCCGGGCCGTCGGCCAGGCCGGCCAGCGCGGCGAGCACCACGGCCTCCCAGAACGACGGCGCGGCCGCCATCGCGGCGAGCAGCGCGAAAAACACGCAGCACGAGCCGGCGAGCACCGCCCGCCCCGAGTGCCTGGCGAGCAGCCGGTCGCTCAGCAGCGACCCGATCAGGCCGCCGGCGCTGAGCGCGGTCAGCAGCCAGCCGCCGCCCGACGTCGCGCGCCCGAGCGCGACGGCGAGCAGCGGCAGCGCGAGCGGGAGCGGCCCCTGGAAGAACTGGCCGATCGCGCCGGCGATGGTCACCGAGCGCAGCGCCGGTGAGTCCCGCAGCAGCCGCAGCCCGCCCCGCACGGCGGCCAGCAGCGGCTCGCCGGGTACACCGGGCCCGGCCGGCACGGCCGGCGGCTCGCCGGGTGCGGCCTGCTCGCCGGGCGCGGGCGCCCTGACGGCGGCGCTGACTGAGGCGGGCGAGCCGACGGCGGGCGTGACACCCACGGACGCCGTGACCGGTGCGGCGGACGCGACTGCGGCGGGCATCGGCGCGACCAGCACGAACAGCAGGCCGGCGGCGGCGATCGCCGCGACGGCGCCGAGCGCGGCGCCCGCGCCGAAGGCGCCCGCGATCGCCGCGACGAGCCCCGGCCCGGCCAGGCCGGCGACGTCGTAGCTCGCCGAGTCGAGCGCGTTGGCCTTCCGGAGCGCGCCCGCCGGGACCACCAGCGGCACCAGGCTGCTGAAACCGCCGGTCAGCACCGGCGCGGTCAGCCCGGCGCACAGCCCGAAGACGGCGAGCAGCCAGCCGGGGACACGCCCGGCGAGCACGAGCACCGCGGCCAGCGCCGCGGCCAGGAGCACCTGGTTGGCGGCGAACAGCGGCCGCTTGCGGCGCATCCGGTCCAGGTACGCGCCGAGCACCGGGCCGGTGACCAGGGTAGGCACGGTGAACGCCCCGACCACGAGGCCGGCCAGCCGGGGGTCGCGGGTGCGGGCGATGATCAGCAGCACCAGCGCGATGGCGGCCGCGTTGTCGGCCAGCCGCGACATCGTCGCGGTGGCGAGCAGCGCCAGGCCGGGGCGGCCGATCTTCTGCCGCGCCGTCAGCGTCGTCAGCGTCATCCGCGCCATCCGCGGCCTTATCCGCCGCCTCATCAGCGCGGGATGATCGCGTACGTGACCAGCGCGGCGGCCGCCCCGAGCACCGCCCCCCCGATCACCTGCGCGGTGGTGTGGTCCTTGAGTTCCACCCGCGACCAGGCGGTGAGCGCGACGAGCAGGTAGGTCAGCGTCAGCGGCGGGCCGAACAGCAGCGACAAGATCGTCGCCGACCCCGACGCGACCGCGCAGTGGATGGAGATCTTCCACGCGGTGGTGATCGCCGCGAGCACCGCGACACTTCCGAGCATGCAGCCGAAATACCAGGTCAGCTCGGGCGGGGCGGCGAACACCGACAGCACGACCAGGCCCGCGGTGATCGACGCGAGGATGAACGCCAAGACGATGAGCCTGGGGCGCCTGGCGCCGACGTTCCGGTCGTCCCAGTGGCCGCGCGCGATGCCGCGGGTGATGAACAGCGTGGGCAGCCCCGCCGCGAAGAACGCCGCGAGCACTCCCCAGCCAAGGCCTGCCACGCCGTCGGCGCGCCAGCCGACCGCGATGACGGTGGCGATGATCCAGTTCTTCGGCTCGAGCAGGTACGTGACCCACTCGGCCGCCGACCTGCGTGTCACCGGTTCATCACCTGATCAGGCAATCACGCGGGGTAACGCCTTGCAAATCAGTTACCGGGCGCGCTACGTTCCGGAGCATGCCCGCACGCACCGGCGCGGAGTTCCTTGACCGGCTCGCCAGGACCCGGACGCACGTGGAGATCCAGGGGGAGACGCTGACGGGCGGGGTGGCGGAGCATCCGGCCTTCCGCAACGTGGTGCGCAGCTATGCGGAGCTCTTCGACATGCAGCACGATCCGGCGTACCGCGACGTGCTGACGTATCAGTCGCCGGCCACTGGCGAACCGGTGGCGACGGCCTTCCTGGTCCCGCGGACCGACGCCGACCTGGTCAAACGGCGGCAGGCATTCAAGCTCTGGGCGGACCGGTCGCTCGGCATGCTCGGCCGGACCGGCGACTACCTGAACAGCGCGCTGATGGCGCTGGGGTCGGCCGCCGACTGGTTCGGCCAGGCGGACGCCGCGTTTTCCCGGAATGTCGCGAGCTATTACGAAAAGGTCCGCGAGGAAGACCTGCTGCTCACGCACACCCTGATCCCGCCGCAGGCCAACCGGGCGGTGAGCGGCAGCCAGCAGGGCGCGGGCACGCTGATGGCGCACATAGTGCGCGAGGACGACAACGGCATCGTGGTGCGCGGCGCGCGGATGCTGGCCACGATCGGCCCGTTCGCCGACGAGCTGCTTGTCTTCCCGTCCACGGTGCTGCGCGGCACGGCAGAGGACAAGCCGTACTCGTTCGCGTTCGCTGTCCCGTCCGACGCCAAGGGCCTGCGGTACATCGCCCGCGAGCCGCTGGACTACGGCCGCTCGCACTTCGACCACCCGCTCGGCTCGAGGTTCGACGAGTCGGACGCGGTGGTCGTGTTCGACGACGTGCACGTGCCCTACGAGCGGTGCTTCACTCTCGGCGACCCCGAACTATGCAACGGCTTCTACACCGCCACCTCGGCCATCGAGCACATGACCCACCAGGTCGTGGCGAGGACCACCGCCAAGACCGAGTACATCCTCGGCCTGGTGTCCCTGCTGACCGAGGCCATCGGCATCGGCCAGTTCCAGCACGTCCAGGCCGACATCGCGGAGATCATCACCACGCTGGAGACGCTGCGCGCGTTCGGCCGCGCCGCGGAGGCGGACGCGGCGGTCAACGCGTACGGCGTGCTGACCCCGGCGTGGCCGCCGCTGAACGCCGCGCGGAACCTGTACCCGCGGCTGTACCAGCGGTTCCCTGAGATCCTGCGCAAGCTCGGCGCCTCCGGCCTGATGGCGCTGCCGACCGAGGCGGACCTGGCCGGGCCTGCGCGGGCAGACGTCGACATCTACCTGCAGGCGGCGACGCTGACCGGCGCGGAGCGGGTCCGGCTGTTCCGCCTGGTGTGGGACACCTGCATCTCGGCGTTCGCGAGCCGCCAGGCGCTGTACGAGTACTACTTCTTCGGCGACCCGGTGCGGATGGCCGGCGCCTACGTGGCCGGCTACGACCGGACCCCGTACACCGCCCGGGTCCGCGACTTCCTCAACCGCCCCTAGCTGACCTGAAACGACCGCTTCGCGAAGCCCATCCAGTAGCCGTCGATGACGGTGTCCACCGGGTTCGAGGGGTTCGCCGACGCCCCGAGCGTCACGAACAGCGGCAGGAAGTGGTCCACCGTCGGGTGCGCGTACGGCATCCCCGGCGCGCGACGGAAGTTCGCCAGCGCCTCGACGTCGCCTTTCGCCAGCGCCTCGGCCGCCCACTGGTCGAACTCCGCGGACCAGCCAGGCACCGCGCCGCGGGTGATCATGTCCATCGTGACGAACGGCAGGCCGTGCGTCAGGAACCCGGACCCGATGATCAGCACGCCCGCCTCGCGCAGCGGCTTCAGCCGCCCGCCGAGCGCGAGCAGCGCAGCCGGGTCCTTGGTGGGGATGGACATCTGCACCACGGGCACGTCGGCAAGCGGGTACATGACCTTGAGCGGCACCCAGGCGCCGTGGTCGAGCCCGCGGCTCGGGTGCTGATGTGCGGGCGAGCCGTCCGGCATGAGCGACCGCACCTGCGCGGCGAGGGCGTGCGCGTCCGGCGTCGGGTAGGTCAGCGTGTAGTACCGCGGCTGGAACCCGCCGAAGTCGTAGACCAGGGGAGTGCCCGCGCCCGGCGCCGAGAGCATCAGCGGCGCGGCCTCCCAGTGCGCGGACACGATGAGCACCCCGCGCGGCTTCGGCAGGCTGTGCGTCCACGTCCTGAGCTGCGTCATCCACTGCGGATCGTCGAGCAGCGGGGGAGCGCCGTGCCCGATGTACCACGCGGGCAGCGGGCCGTCGGCTGGCTCCCATACGCGCTGCTCAGCGCTGGCGGGCGCGGCGGTCTTGACGAACTCGTCGTACGCGCCGGCCGGCACGAGCGGGTCGAAGATCGAGCGCATTGTGCCCCTCCAATAGGTTGACGTTTCAACCATACGATGCAAAGCTTGAAGCGTCAACTCATGGCCACGTCCTCATCCACGAGCCCATCCGTTGTGTGTCAGGACATTTCCGTGTCGTGGCGTCAGGATTAAGAATCATTAGGTGCTCGCCAAGCGAGGCGGCAGGAAGGGAGACAAGTCAACCATGACCCTTCGCGACGCACTTGCCGCGGGCACCTTCTCGGTCACCGCGGAGCTCAACCCGCCGATGGACCCGGTCGCCGAGCCGGTCCGCGCCACGGCCGCGGCGCTGAAGGGCCTGGTCACGGCGGCGAACGTGACCGACAACGCCGCCGCGACGGTCAAGGTGACCCCGCTGGCCGCCGCCATCTGGATGATCGAGGCCGGACTCGAACCGATCATGCAGGTCACCACCCGCGACAGGAACATCATGGCGCTGCAGTCCGAACTGCTCGGCGCCTGGGCCCTCGGCGTCCGCAACATCCTCGCCCTGTCCGGCGACCCGCTGAAGGTCGGCCGCTACGCGGACCTCGCCACGAAGAACACCGACCTCGACTCCCAGGGCCTGGTGAGCCTGATCAGGCAGCTCAACGAGGGCAAGCTCGCGGCCGGCGAAACGCTGCACACGCCCACGGACTTCTACGTCGCAAGCGCCATGAACCCGCTCGTCGACAGCGCGGCGAAGGTCGAGGCGAAGATCGCCGCGGGCACCCAGTTCTTCCAGACCAACATCGTCTATGACGTGCCGCGCTTTACCGCGTGGCTCGCGCCGCTCACCGACCGGGGCATGCTCAACGGCATCCCCGTCCTCGTCGGCGTCATGCCGCCGCGCAGCACCCGCGCGCTCGAGCACATGCACAACAACATCCCCGGCGTCGAGGTGGACGACGCGACCTTCGCCCGGCTGTCCGGGCTCACCGGCGATGACGCGAAGGAAGCGGGCGTGGCGGTCGCCGCCGATGTGATCACGGCGCTGCGCGAGGTGCCCGGCGTCGCCGGCGTGCACATCATGGCCCCTGGCTGGGAGGCCGAGGCAGTCACCCGGGTGGTTCACGCGGCGGGGCTTGAAGCGTCAACAATATGACGTAGCCTATTTGCATGGAACCCAGCTGGCTGAGTGAGCAAGAGCAGGCGGCCTGGCGCCCGTTCGTCGCGCTGCTGATCAGGCTGCCCGCCGCCCTCGAGGCGGAGCTGCAGAAGGACGCGGGCATCAGCCATTTCGAGTACCTGGTGCTGTCCAGCCTGTCCGAGGCCCCCGGCCGCACGCTGCGGATGAGCGACCTCGCCGCGCTGGCGAGCGGCTCGCTGTCACGGCTGTCGCACGTGGTCAGCCGCCTGGAAACCCGCGGCTGGGTGCGCCGCGAGGCCTGCCCGGGCGACGGCCGCTACATCAACGCCGTGCTCACCGAGGATGGCTGGGCGAAGGTGGTCGCCACCGCCCCCGGCCACGTCGCCGCGGTGCGCAAGCTGCTCGTCGACGCGCTCACCCCGGAACAGCTCGCCGACCTCGGCGCGATCAGCGAACACGTCCTCACCGCACAGGGGATTAAATTCAGTTATCCCGAACGGAGCGGCGCGGCTCCCGATCCCTGCGCTTAACCCCGGTCGCGGGCCGGCACCACAAGCCCCGACTCGTAGGCGGTCACCACCGCCTGCGTGCGGTCGCGCAGCCCGAGCTTGGCGAGCACGCGGCTGACGTGCGTCTTGACCGTCTCCTCGGTCACCACCAGGCGGGCCGCGATCTCCGAATTGGACAGGCCCTCGGCGACCAGCCGCAGCGCCTCGGTCTCCCGCGGCGTCAGCGCGGAAAGCGCCGCAGGCGGCGCCGCCGCCTGCGGCCGGATCCGGGCGAATTCGCTGATCAGCCGCCGGGTGACCGCCGGGGCCAGCAGCGCCTCGCCGGCGGCGACAACCCGCACCGCCTCGAAGAGCCGCTCGGCGGTGACGTCCTTGAGCAGGAACCCGCTGGCGCCCGCCCGCAGCGCGTCGAAGACGTACTGGTCCAGGTCAAACGTGGTCAGGATCAGCACCTTCGGCGCCACGTCGCCGGCGGAGAGCTGCCGGGTCGCCTCGATCCCGTCGGTGCCCGGCATCCGCACATCCATCAGCACGACGTCGGGCTTCAGCTCGCGGCAGACCCGCACCGCCTGCGCGCCGTCGGCCGCCGTGCCGAGCACGGTGAAGTCCGGCTGCGTGTCGAGCAGCGCGGCGAACCCCGCCCGCACCACCTCGTGGTCGTCGGCGACCACGATGCCGATCATGTGACCTCCGGTTTGGCAGGCAAGTACGCCTCGACGCAGAAGCCGCCCCCCGCAGCGGCGCCGGTACGCAGCGACCCGCCTACGGTGGCGGCCCGCTCGCGCATGCCGAGCAGCCCATGCCCGCCTCCGGCGGATGACTGCCCGGGGCCGTTGTCGCGGATCCGCAGGTGCAGCGCGTCGTCGTCATAGCGCAGCTCCACGTCCACGGCCGCGCCGGGCGCGTGCCGGCGCGCGTTCGTGAGCGCCTCCTGCACGATCCGGTACGCGGCGAGCTCGACGCCCGGGTCGAACTCGGCCACGGGACCGGACACGATCAGCCGCGCGCTGGCCGCCGAGGCCGCCCGTGCCGTGTCGATCAGCTCGGTGAGCTGCGGCAGGCCCGGCTGCGGATGCCGGTCGGCGACCGTCGCGTCGGCGTCCTCGCGCAGGACGCCGAGCAGCCGCCGCATCTCGGTCAGTCCGGCCCGCGCGGTGTCGCTGATCTCGGCGAACCGGCGCGCCCCGGTGTCGGGCAGGCCCGGCGTGGTCAGCCGCGCCGTCTCCGCCTGCACCGCGATCATCGAGATGTGGTGCGCGACGACGTCGTGCAGCTCGCGGGCGATCCGCGCGCGCTCGCCGCGCGCGGTGTGCTCGCTGAGCGCGTCCGCGATCTCCTCCCGCGCGGCGGTCTGCGTCCGGCTGGCGCGCCGTGCCCGCACCGCGATCCCGGTCCCCGCCGCGACCGGCACGAGCGTCGCGAGCAGCACGGCTGCCCAGCTTTTCGTGGTCAGCGCCAGCACGAGGAACGGCACCGCCAGCCCGAAGGCAAGGTATTGCGCGCCCGCGTCGCCGAGAATCCGGCCCTGGCGCGCGCGGCCGGGCGCGCCGGCCGCGCCGAGCCGGTATACCGCGATGAGCTGCGCGGCTACCCCCGCGACGGAAAGCGCGCCGAGCACGTGGAGCGCCACGCTGGCCGCCGTGATCACGACGGCCGCCGGGACCGGAGGCAGCACCAGCGCAAGCGTGCCGGCCAGCGCGATCAGGCAAAGCAGCGCCGCGTACGGGATGACGTAGCCGGCGACCGCCGTCGACGCCGCGTCCGCGATCGCCTGGCCCGCCGCGGCCAGCCCGAGCAGCCCGGCGCCGACCGCCGGCGCGTAGCGGGCGGTCGTGATCCGCGCGAGCCAGTTCGGACCCATGTCAGCCATTGTCCCCGCAGGCCGACCCGATCGCGTCACCCGCGCATGCAATCAGCATGTAGCTCTCGGGAGGGACCATGGATCCGTTCGGTACCCCCGGAACAGTACCCATGAAGACCGCTCCGCGGGGTGACGACCGCAACCGGGCGCGGACCCTAGCGTTACCGACCATGGAAGCAACGATCGAAGTGACCGGGCTGCGCAAGCGGTTCGGCGCGGCGCAGGCGCTGGACGGGGTGACGTTCACCGTCCTGCCCGGCCAGGTGACCGGCTTCGTCGGCCCGAACGGCGCCGGCAAGTCCACCACGATGCGCATCATCCTCGGTCTCGACGCGGCCGACGAGGGCAGCGCGCTGATCGGCGGGCAGCCCTACCGCGCGCTGCGGCATCCGCTCAGCCAGGTCGGCGCGCTGCTCGACGCTGGCGCGCTGCAGCCGAGCCGCAAAGCCCGCAACCACCTGCTGTGGCTGGCGCACTCCCAGGGCCTGAGCGCGAAGCGGGTCGACGAGGTGATCGCGCAGGCGGGCCTTACATCCGTCGCCAGGCGCAAGGCCGGCGGTTACTCCCTCGGCATGCGCCAGCGGCTCGGCATCGCCGGCGCGCTGCTCGGCGACCCGCCGGTCCTGATGATGGACGAGCCGTTCAACGGCATGGACCCGGAGGGCATCATCTGGATGCGCACGTTCCTCCGCTCGCTCGCGGCGCAGGGCCGGGCGGTGCTCGTCTCGAGCCACCTGATGGGCGAACTGCAGGACACGGCCGACCACTTGGTCGTGGTCGGCCGTGGCCGGGTCATCGCGGACACCAGCGTGGCATCCCTCATCAAGGCCGCGTCCGGGGACCGGGTAGAGGTGCGCACCACGGCACGGACCCAGGCGATGACCGTCCTGGCCCACGCGGGGGCGACGGTCGCCGTCACGGGGCCAGACCTGCTCACGGTCTCCGGGCTGCCCGGCGAGAAGATCGTCGCGGCTCTCACCGACAGCCGCATCACGTTCGCCGAGGTGCGCGCCCACCACGCCACCCTCGAAGAGGCTTACATGGAGCTGACCAGGGATTCTGTCGAGTTCCGGGCGTCGGAGGTGACGTCATGACCACGATCACGCCGTACCGCTCGGACCTACGTCCCGGCCGCGACGGGTTCGCGCAGCTGGTGCACGCGGAGTGGACGAAATTCCGCACGGTCCGCGGCTGGATCATCGGCATGCTCATCGCGATCCTGGTGACGGTCGGGCTCGGGGTGCTGTCCCCGGCGTCCGACTCGAGAGGCTGCCAGCAGGCCGGCTCGAGCGGCTCGAGCGGCTCGGTCGGCCCGAGCCAAAGCGGCGCGGCGTGCGGCGGCATGCCTTCCCTGACGCTCGGGCCGGGCGGCGAACCGGTGAACGACGAGTTCTACTTCGTGGGCCAGCCGCTGGCCGGCGACGGCAGCATCACCGTCCAGGTCACCTCGCTGACCGGCCCGGCCGGCGTGATTCACAGCCCGGATGGCAATTCGTACGGCTCGTACGGCATTCAGCCGTGGACCAAGGCCGGCGTCATCATCAAGCAGAACCTGAACGCAGGATCTGCGTACGCGGCGATGATGGTCACCCATGACCACGGGGTGCGCATGCAGTGGAACTACACCGGCGACACCCCGGGCCTGTCCGGTGCCGTCGGGGTGGCGAATCCGCGCTGGCTGCGGCTGACCCGTACCGGCGACGTGATCACGGGTTACGACTCGGCGGACGGCACGCACTGGACGCAGGTCGGCGCCGTGACGCTGTCCGGCCTCCCGGCTACCGTGCAGGCCGGGCTGTTCACCGCCTCTCCCGAAAACGTGGTGATCCATGGCCACAGCACTTTCAGCAGCCCCACCCAGGCGACCGCCGTCTTCGATCACCTCACGCTGTCCGATGGCCGGCCCGCCGGCCCGTGGACCGGCACATGGATCCACGGCGACACCATCCTTGGCAGCGGCGGCAACTACCATCAGGCCGGCGGCCAGTTCACGGTGACCGGGTCCGGTGACATCGCGCCGGTTGTGGCCGGGCACGGCAACGGGGCGGCCGATCCCTTCACCACCCTTACCGAGATTTTGCTTGGCATATTCGCGGGGCTGATCGCGATAGCCGTGGTCGCCGCGATGTTCATCACCGGCGAGTACCGGCGCGGCCTGATCCGCACCACGCTGGCCGCGAGCCCGCGGCGCGGCCGCGTGCTGGCGGCGAAGGCGATCGTGATCGGCGCCGTCTCGTTCGTCACCGGGCTGATAGGCGCCACCGCCGCGGTGCTCATCGGCTCGGCGATCGTCCACGCCCGCGGTGCCGCCATGTTCCCGGAGCCGTGGCCGGCGCAGGTGCGGGTGATCCTCGGCACCGGGGTGCTAGTCGCGGTGGCCGCCGTCCTCGTCCTCGCCGTGGGCACCATAGTGCGCCGCAGCGCGGCGACGATCGCCATCGCCATCGCCGCGATCGTGGTCCCGTACTTCCTGACGGTCGCCGCGGTCGTGCCGCTCGGCGTGGCGGACTGGCTGCTGCGGATCACCCCGGCGGCGGGCTTCGCCCTTCAACAGGCCTATCCGACTTACGCGCAGGTCGCCGGCAACTACGCGCCCTGGAACGGTTACTATCCGCTGGCACCGTGGGCGGGCCTGGCGGTGCTGGCCGCATGGGCCGCCGTCGCGCTGGCCGGCGCGGTCTACGTGCTGCGCCGGAGGGATGCGTGACGGCCGCGTCGGCGACCGCTCCCGGCAACATCGTGCGCACCGCGGGCGCGGGCGTGCGCGACCTGCGCGACGCGCTGCACGCGGAATGGACCAA
>Ga0187814_10000722_pt1 | contig 11698 bp, 5 predicted proteins | sample NC_S_4_FD_132450 | JGI IMG/M metagenome (GOLD analysis project Ga0187814, IMG submission 132450) | Wetland sediment microbial communities from Neuse River Estuary, North Carolina, USA - ASW-S_4 | ecosystem: Environmental > Aquatic > Freshwater > Wetlands > Sediment | place: USA: North Carolina...
GACGGAGTCAACACGATCAAGTCTGCGTACGAGAAGCAGGGCATCGCGGTACGCGTGGACGTCTGCAGCGATCACTTCGCCCGGCTGTGGGTGACCGACACACACTCCGGCCAGTCAGGCAAGGTTGAGCTCGCGGCCGACATCCGCAGCAAGGCGCCGGTCACCATGAGCATCGGGCCAGTCGTGCACGTGGACGATGTCGCAGGCGGAAAGATGGAGGCGCTTTCACCCGCGCCGAGGCACGGGACTTCATTGACATTGACGCCATCGTCACCAGCGGCCGATTCACCCGGACCAAGCTCCAGGAACTCGCCGCCAGCAGAGACGCCGGCTTCGATCCTCGAGTTCTCGCCGACATGCTCTCAGTCATCGACATCTACCCGGACGCCGAGTTCTCGGCCTGCCTACGGCCTGCACGGCGACCAGATCCAGCAGATGCGAGAGCGCTTCGCCGAATGGCGGGCCGAACTGCTGCATGAGCTCGGTCCGACCAGCACGTAGTGAGCAACTCAGCCCGCCGACAGAGGCCGTGCGGCCCATGAGGGACCAGCAGGACGACGAGGACGCCGCGTCCTGGCCGGCATTTGTGACAGCCATGGGGATCTGCCCGGCGACGGGTCTGAAGCCGGGGCTTTGGCCAGCACGGAGAGTGATCGAGCTCGCGGGTGGCCCTCCGCCAGACAACTGCCTATCGCCGACTATCCGCGGCTGGCCAACTGACTTGTGGGCGGCGGGCGATCAACCATATGCGGCAGTTATGCACTTGCTCGGCTTTGCCCGTGGCAAGTTCGATTTGTGGCCTGAGCAGTTCCGTGACCCTGCAGGCGCCATCGCATTTCCGGTGTTACCGCGTGGCCGCGGCCTGGAAGCGTGTCGAGATGGCCGTTCTCGGCCGGCCTCGTATCAGCCGCGCTCGGTGCCGTGCTTGTCGCGCTGGCCTTGCCAGGCGTAGACCCTTGACAAGCTCTCATGGGCTCCGGGCGGGAAGCGCAGGTTCAGGATCGTTGCCTGGCTGGTTGTGGCTGCGGTTTGGCCCTGCGCTTGGCGAGCACGCCGGCCAGGAGCATGACGAGCACGGCGATCCCGACGCCGCACAGCGTCCAGAGCACCCGGTCGCCCTCGGCGCCATAGCTGGAAGGCTGCGGAAGGTCCACCAGGATCAGCGCTGCCGCGGCGATGGCCGCGCAGTAGACGGCGTAGTTCCAGAGGCGGACCGCGACGGCGTGCATGAACAGGACGAGCGCGACCACACCGAGTCCGTGCGTGATCGCCAGCAGCCTGAGCCCGGTTTCACTGGCGGGTATCAGCAGCAGCAGCAGGGCCGCGGCAGCGCCGATCAGCGTGCCGGCGATGCGCTGGACACCGACCAGCGTGGCCTGCTGCAGGCTGGGCTTCATCGCGACGATGGTCGCGATCGGGATCCAGTAGCCGTGCGACAGGCCCGCTCCGAATGCGATCGCGGCGGCGCCGGCTATGGCGAGGGCGCGGATGACCGCGAACGTGATCAGCGGCCGGGTCAGCGCCTGCCGCGAGGTGTCACCGGGAAGCTCGGCGACCGGCTGGGGCCGGTCCTTGCGGCCGCCGATCAGCCAGGCGATGAACGTCGCGGCGATCCACAGCGCCGACCCCCCGGCCCAGGCGCTCACCTGAGCCCAGGTGTAGCTGGTGATGTGGGCGTGCTGATGGAGGCTGGATGCGAGCCCGAGGGCGATGATGAACCAGACGTTGAGCAGCAAGGCCGCGATGAACCTGTGCACCCCGAACGTGACCGCGAGGCCGGTCACCAGCGTGACCGCGAAGGCCGCGAGCACCAGCCAGCCCCAGGCGTCTCCGCCGATACCAAACGCCAGCGCGGTCAGCCCCGCGCCGATCAGGCCGAAGGCGGCCATGCGGAAGACGCGGTACCCGTAGCCGCCGCCCGGGTCGGCCAGCACCGCGAACAGCGCGCCGAACAGGGCGCTGAGAAGGTACTGCTCGTACCCGATCGCCCAGAAGACGACCAGCGGCACCAGCGCGACGTCCAGGAACAGCACTCCTCGCGGCCAGTTGATCCCCGCGGGCTTGAGCTCGAACACCTTGGACAGCCAGCTCAGGACCTTCCCGCTGTGAGCAGGCTGTCCGTGTCCTCCGGTTGCAGTAGCCATGGTCGCGTTTGTATCCCTCGCCGCTGAGCATGCCGCTCCGGTCGCGCGCTTCCGATGCCGCTCGGCAGGTGTGTACCCGGTTAGGGAGAGCGGATGCGCTAGTCACGCCCGATGCCACGCTTCATTCCACAGGCCAGCGGAGAGGCGTGACCAGATGAAGACCAAATCATGCGCAAGCTCTCCGCGCTGAGCGCCGTTCGGAGCCTGGGCCCGGGTGCATGTCACATCCCCCTCGGGTGAGACCAGCAGCCAGGTAGTGCCTCCGACAGCTGCCCGAAAGCACCCCCAGGTGCCTGACGTGGTGGGCAGGCAGCGGCCTGGACCCGACAGCGGGAACCGGCGACCTGCCGCTGCCTGCGACGGGCTCATCAACCTGGCTCTCTTATGGCCTTCCTTTTCCCCACCCCCGACCTGCTGCGGCTGCTTGGCACCAGTTCCGACGCGGCCCACGCGCCGCCAACTGCCGCTTAGGGACGTGTATGAACACGCGGTCGCGTTCGGTCGCACGGTCAAACGATCAAGAGCCGGGTCGCCATCCGTTGGCGATCCGGCTCTGACCTGCACTTACCTGGTAGCGGGGGCGGGATTTGAACCCGCGACCTCTGGGTTATGAGCCCAGCGAGCTACCGAACTGCTCCACCCCGCGTCGTGTGCACTAACTGTATGAGCCCCGGCGTGCGCTGGCAAATTCAACGGCAGGAAGGCCGTCCGCCACCGTCAGGTCCCGAAGCTTGCGGGCGCGGGCACCGCGAGCCAGACCTGGTAGTGCACCCGCTGGGGCGTGGTCGGCAGCTGCGTCAGCTCGTGCGGATCCTCAGTTGTGACCAGATTGACCGCCCGGATTGTCGTGCCGCCAAAGCGAGCCAGCTGCTGCTGGGTCGCGGCCAGCAGCACTGGCTGCCGTCCAGTCGCGGCAATCGAACTGAGCACGGCCTGCACCGACGACACCGGCTGGCCGTGCATCCACGCCGTCGGCACGCCGCACATTCCCCTGACGACCGGCGCGAACTCAGAGGCAGTCGGCCGGTCGACGATTACCACAGTGGCGTCCGCCGGGATCTGTGCGCACAGCCCGCTGACCGCTTCGATCTGGCCAGCCCCGATTCGATGCAGGGCCATGCCCTCCTGCGCGACTACGTGCAGCGCGCCCGACTTGCCGGTGTGACTGAGCCCGAGCCCGAAGGTGGTGGACACGGTCGGCAGCAGCATCGCGGCGAAGCAGAACAGTCCGGCCGCTCCCGCAGTGGCCGACCGCGCTCCCCGGTCCCGGGCGCGCCTGGCCAGCCAGGAGGCTGCCCACATGCCGCCCAGGATCAGGCCTGGGATGGCGATCACCACCAGCCGCCGACTTGCCCACGGCTGGTCAGGCACTATGTCCGGCGACCACAGGACCGCCCCGGTCCCTACACAGGTGATCGCCACAGGGAGCGCCCACGCTCGCCACACGTCCGTGTGATCGCGCCAGGTCAGCAGCGCACGCAAGCAGCGGCGCACGACGAGTGCGAGGCCGAACGCGCCGAGCAGCACCGTCGGCAGGCCGATGTACCAGATGACCCAGTACAGCGTCTGCTCCGCGTACGTCCTGGTCGGGTCGATGGGCAGGCCCTGCTGGTGCTGCAGCGTGGCAATGAAGGCGTAGTCCGCCGGGCTCGGCTGGCCATGCACCTTCTGCACGTACGGGCGAACGAAGAGGCCGATCAGCGCCGCGAGTACGAGGGCCGCGCCAAACCCGGGCAGCCACCGCAGCGGCCGGGCAGCGAACAACCTCGGCACGACACGGCGGACCCGGCCGATTCGGGCGAGCTGAGTCACCACCACCGCTAGCGCGATGAGCCAGACGGCGACCACTCCCGCCAGGCCGACGGTGCCGCCCACTGAGTCGAGGAAGGGCCGGTCCAGCAGGAAGCAGCCGATCAGCCCGTAGCAAACACCGACAAGGATTCCCAACGGGAACGGGGCCGCCTGCGGCCGGCGCCCGATAATCAGCGCGCAGCCGAACGGGATCAACGGGAGCAGTGCCAGTAGCCCATCCAGGCTGAGCACCACCCCCAATCCGAGAGACAGACCGCCCAGCGCCGCGAGCGCGCGCTCCGGCGAGACCATGGCTGCCCACCGGCCGCGTGGCCGGTCCGAGCGCGGCCGGCCAGCGCGCGTTATCCACCAGCCCGCGGCCCTGCCTGCACGCAGTACCACCGAGTCCACCAGCAGGCAGAGCCCGCCGAACAGCGCGATCTGCAGGGCCGTCTCGCTCAGCGCGGAGCGGCCGACAAACTGCTGGGGCATGCTGAGGCCGAGCAACAGCGCGCCTGCGGGTGCCCATTGCGGGCCAATGAGCCGAGCCACCAGGCCCGCGAATGTCAGCACGGCTAGCCCGCCGAGGATCGGACCCATGGCGATGGCGCCAGTGCTGCCGCGCACCCAGAACCCGCCGGCGAGGACCAGCGGCAGGCCAGGTGTGACGGCGGGATAGATCGCCGCACCTCTGGTGAGGAAGCCAGTGCTGGCGAAGTTCAGGCCGGCGTGCGGCCCGCCGAATGCGGCCAGCGTCTCGGGAATCGGCAGCGAGCCATGCTGCGCTACCCAGAACCCGGTCTGGAGATAGACGCCGGGGTCGCGGATCACGACCAGTGCCTGCGAGCTCTCCGCCAGCTGCCAGCCCGTGAGTCCGGCTACGACTGCCACGGTGGCCAGCAGCCCGAACCAGGTGACCCACCCGGGCTCTCGGGGCCGAGCAGACGGTAGCAGCCGAGGCCAGGTCGCAGGTACCACCCGGAGGCCGATCACGATGAGCACGATCGCCAGCGGCACCGAGATCAGCAGCATCGGCAGCGGCCTGAAGGCGTGCGCGAGCAGCAGCGGCACCGCCGGGATCAGCCAGGCCAGCAGCAACAGCGCGGGCAGGACGGTCAGCCTGGCCAGCAGCACTCCGGCCGCGTCGGCGGGTAGCGTCGCCCGAACGACGCGGCCAGCCGCCCGATTGGCTGACCGAACCGTCCGCAGGGTGCGGGTCACCGGGGCAAAGACGGCAGTGAGCGGACGCGGGCCGGGTGGGGCACGAACGGGTCCGGCTGGTTCGCTGACCGAGCCAGCCTCGGCGCTCAGCGGGCCAGCGCCGGGTGGATCCACCTGCGTCGACTGCTGACCTGCGGCAGGGCCGCCCTGCGGCGTGTCCGGTGGAACCACAGGTCAACTGTAGAGGTGAGGAAAGCCGCGCCATCCGACGCGCCGGATGTATCCAGCCAACTCGTTGACCGGACTCAGCAAACTGTCAGCTTCCTATACCTTTACTGCCAATTTTCCGTGCTCTTATTACTACCACGTACGATAGACGGTAACCCGCTGTTTGGGCCGCTGACGAGGGCGGCGGCTCGTAAGCCCCGAGGAGTCATGGCAGCTGAGGACGGGTCCGCCAGGACTGGCCGGAGCACGCCGCCAGCCATGTCGGCGCGGTCCGATGGGCGGGGGCCACGCCGCAGGCGCAAGATCTCGAGCATCGTCATGGCTTCGCTTGCCGTCTTGCTCGCCGTTGTGGTCGCGGGCGGCTCGCTCGCCATCTATGCCAAGTACCGTGCCGCGTGGGATGGCATCAAGCGCATCGACGTCTCGGGTGACCTGAGCTCGAAGAGCCAGCCGCCCGCCGATCCGAACGCGGAGAACATCCTGCTGATAGGCGGTTCCTGGGGCACCGGGCCCAACATCCCGGGGCCATCGGATACCGACATCCTGGTACACATCGCACCGGGTGCGCACACCGTCGTCGTGCTCAGCTTCCCGCGCGACTCCGTCGTGCCGATCCTGAACTGCACCGCCGAGGACGGCACCAGTGGCCAGAACGCCCAGTCGTCCTACGACGTCGAGCAGCTCAACGCCACGTTCTCCTACGGCGGGCCCGGCTGCCTGTGGGAGACCATCGAGCAGACCACCGGCATCCACATCAACGACTTCGTCGAGCTCTCGTACCCTGGTTTCGAGCAGGTCATCGATGACCTGAACGGCGTCACCGTCTGCCTGCCCGAGGCCGTCAACGATCCGGTTTCGGGGGTCGACCTGAGCGCGGGCGTGCACCGCATCTACGGCGTGACGGCACTCGAGTTCTGGCGGACGAGGGAAGACCTCGGGATGGGCACCGACCCGCAGCGCATCCAGCGGGACCAGTTCATGATGGCCTCGCTGTTCCAGGGCATCGAGCACAGCGGCCTGCTCAGCAGCCCCAGCACGATGCTGAAGGTCATCGACACGCTGACGTCGAACGGTGCTGTCACGACCGATACCGGTCTCACCCCCTCGGTAATGCTGCGTCTGCTTGAGGCGCTCCGGGGGATCCACGGGGACTCGCTGCAGTTCGTCACCGTGCCGTGGACCGCGTACACCGGCGACGCGCAGTGGATCAACTCGTCCGAGACTCCGACGTCCGGCAACGATAACTGGGTGCAGTGGCAGCAGCCGCAAGCCAACGAACTCTTCACCGCGATCGCGCACGACACCAAGCTGCCCACGGCTAGCAGGACGCCCGCCGCGCCGGCAGTGAGCCCGGCCGACGTCGCCGTGCAGGTGTTGAACGGCACGACGACGCACGGCCTGGCGACCTCGACGGCCGCGAGCCTGCACCAGCGCGGCTTCGACGTGGTTGGCGCGCCCACCGACGCCGCAGCCGACACCTACACCAACTCGGTGATCGAGTACAAGAGCGCGGCTCAGTTGCCCGCCGCGCAGACGCTGGCCCAGCTGGTCGGAAACGTCACGCTGAAGGTCGATCCGAGCTTGCCCGATTCAACGCTGGATCTGATTCTCGGCTCCACTTTCTCCACGCTAAAGCCAGCCGCGAGTAGCAGCAGCTCGGGAATATCTGATGTCGCCAGTACCTACGGCGGCATTACCGGCAGCGTCAACATCTGCAACGACCAGAGCGCATTCAGCGGTCCCAACGGCGGCGGCTAGAGCGTTTCGCAGATTCGCCAACGGTTCAGGGCCAGTGCGTCATGAAGTGCGCGGCGGTCGGATCCTGACCGCGGCTTGCTGCGCGATGTCCGCTAGCTACTGCCGGACGTGGACGTACGACCCGTCCGGCAGTTCCTCTACCCGCCAGCCACGCACGCCTTGCGGGGTGTTCTGCAGAAGCTCGCGCATCGACTCGCCGGTCCAGGGGGCGGTGCAGCCAACGTAGTAAGCAACAGACGGAGATCCCAGGGCGCACGGCGGCCGGAGACCCTCGCTGCGCATTTCGGCCGCGATCGACACGAACGGCCGCTCGGCCTTTTCCGCGGCTGCCTCGTGCTGGAGCACCATCCGCTGGGATATGAGTCCGGACAGCAAGAACACCCCGGCGAACGCCACTCCTGCTCTCCGCCATCGTGCCTTGGTGACTAGCCACGCGATCGCATCTGCGGCCAGGATCGACATCAGCGCCAGCGACGGGAGAATGTAGCGCGGCGCGCCGAACGGCACGAGGAATGAGTAGAGCGCAATAACCCAGATCGCCGTGCCCGCCGCCAGCACGGCCGAGGCCCTGGCTGAGGTTCGCCAGGTGACGCACACGCCGAGGATCGCAACGCCAAGGAAGGCGATCCACCAGACCGATTCCGCTGGCATGACCCAGCCATGACAGCCACCAGGCGGAACGCAGTACCACGGTCCGCTGAGCACTTTTGCCTGGGTTACGAGCGAGAAGTACAGGCGGAAAGCCGGCGGCTCCTGGCCTGCCTGGTGAATTCGGTTGGCCAGCCCGCCGTACCAGATGTAGGCGCCGATGACCCACTGCAGGAGCCCGAGCGCTATCCCGGCTCCCATGGCCGCGAGGACCCTCGGGCTGCGCCAGCGACGCACCGCGACGGCGGCTATGATCGCCGGGCCCATGATGAACACGATGTTCTGCGGCCGCATGAGGACGATGACCAGGCTGGCGATCGCGATCAGGGGCAGCACCACCCTGGGTCGCATGGTCCCGCCCACGGCGTGGAGGAAGAGCGCGGTGAGCGCGAGCACTCCGAGGGCACCCCACCAGTCCGGATAGATCTGCACCCCGCTGTCCTGCGTGATGGCCAGGCTCGCGAGGACCAAGCCAGCCACGGCGATTACCCACATCTGCCGCAGACCACGCCAGGCCAGCAGGCTCAGGAACAGGCCTCCCGCCGACAGCACGGACATCCAGATCCGGATGGCCAGCAACGAGTCGGTCAACAGCGTCACGGGAGCAGCCAGTAGCCCAGCGCCCTGACCATGCACGGGCGGCAGCGCCACCCCGGAAACGCGGACGCTGGTCCGGGCGATGTAGGTGATCTCGTCCGCGCCGAGAGGCAGCCTGAGCAACGCAGGCGTCAGCTCGGCGATCAGGAACGCACCCACGACCAAGATCAGCCACGTCATACTGTCCCGGCTGAGCAGCCCACCAGCAGGTCGACCGGTTACTGGTGCCGGCGGGCTGCCTACCTTGAGGTCATGCACGAAGGACTCCCTGTGAGCGCTGCGGCAGCGCCAAGAGCTTACCGGGCTGGCCCTGCCCGCTAACCTGTCGGGGCAGTTTGGGCCTTCGACGCATGGTCGGGTATGAGACAAAGGCTAATCGGCACGGCCGCGGCGGCCGTACCGTAAACTGGCGACTGCATTTTCGCCGGCTTGAGCTGGGCGGCGGAAGTCTTTGCTTACGCAGAATAACCCTGCGTCGGCCAGCCAGACGCGGTTCTCGGATTGCGTTATCTTTGCCGGGGCCTGGCCGAGTTATGACTTCCTGAACAACAGCCGAGAAAAGCCCAAAGGAGGTAGCGGTGACGAGACTTGCCACAGAGGTGGTCGAGTCATCGCAACCGCCAGCACGCCGCGCGCGCGCCCGGCTTCTCAGCGCGCAGGCGATCACCCTGTACTGCTACGTCCTGGGCGCCTGCTACGTCACGGTGCTGCTGTGGGCCCATCCCACCGGACTCCGGCAGAACGGCGACACCGAGGACGTAAACCAGGCGACCTGGTTCGTGCGCTACACCGCGACAGCTATCCAGCACCTGCGGCTGCCGGCGCTCACGACTACCGCCATGAACGCGCCGCACGGCGTCAATCTGATGTGGAACACCTCGCTGCTGCTGCCGGGTGTGGTTGTCTCGCCGGTCACGATCCTGTTCGGCCCGCAGGCGGCGCTGACTGCCCTGCTCGCCATCGGCCTGGCGGGATCGGCCGCCAGCATGTGCTACGTGCTGCGCCGCTGGCAGGCCAGCCCGCTCGCGGCCGCACTCGGCGGCGCTCTCTATGGGTTCTCACCGGCCCTGATCGACTCGGGGATCGGCCACTACGCGCTGGTCCTCGCCATGCTGCCGCCGCTGATGATCGACCGGGTGCTGCGGCTCGTGACCGGCAAGGGTCGGCCTGTCCGCAACGGGCTCTGGCTCGGCCTGCTGGCCGCTGCCCAGCTTTTCATCAGCGAGGAAGCGCTCGTTGATTGCGCCATCGCGACGGTACTGCTGCTGGTAGTGCTGGCGCTCTGCCGGCCACGCGAGGTGCTGCCGCGGCTTCGGCCGGTCGCGGCCGGCCTGGCCGCCGCCGCCGCGGTCGGAGCACCGCTGACCGCCCGCGCCCTGTGGGTGCAGTTCCACGGGGTGAGCGCCCGGGGTGCGGCGGCGACGACGATCATTAACTATCACGGGCAGCTGACGAACCTCGGAACGCTCCCCTACGCGTTCATCAACCCGTCCGAGGGTGTGCTGCTGCATACGCACACCACCGGCGTCATCGCCAACAACTATCCCCAGCCGCTCCCCGAGTACCTCGCTTACCTGGGCGTGCCGCTGATCATCGTGCTGCTGATCGCCGTCGTCTACTTCTGGCGGCACCTGCCGATCCGCGTCGCGGGCTTGACCTGCCTGCTGCTCGAGTGGCTCGGGATGGGTGCCAGGCCATTGCAGCCGCACCTCACGCTGCCGCCGTTCCTGTTGCCGTGGGAGCTCGTGCAGCACCTGCCTGTGATTGACGGACTGGTGCCTGACCGGCTGGCGATCCTAGCCGACGCCGGGGCCGCGGCGGTGCTGGCGTTCTCGCTCGACCTCGTCCGCAGTGGCCGGTACGCGCCATTCGCCAACTGGCGGCATGGTGCCAAGATCGCGACCGGAATAGCCGCGGTGGCGCTGCTGCCGCTCGTGCCCGCGCCATACGCCACCGCTCCGGTGAGCCCGCTGCCCGCCGGCTGGACGGCGACCTTCACCGCGCTTCATCTCGCGCCGGACTCGCGGGTGCTGCTGGCGCCGTACCCGTACTCGGGAACGTCGCAGGTGATGCGCTGGCAGGCGGTGAGCCGCGACCCAGCCACGATGATCGGCGGCGACTTCATCGCCCCGAACGAGCCCGGCCGGCTTGGCCGGGCCGGGCGATCCGGGATGACGCCGACCTCGTACTACATCGACTACCTGTACTGGCACGAGTACACCATGCCGGAGCCGTCGGCGGCCCAGATCCATGCCGACGTGGCGACCTGGCGGCCCGCAGCGGTCGTCGCCGTGGCCGAGCCAGGCAGTCCGCTCGGAAAGTTCCTGATTTCGCTGTTCGGCCGGCCAACTACCCGAATCGACAGTGTGCTCGGCTGGCGGCTCGGGCCTGCGCTGGGGAGCTCAGGCTAGCCAGCTAGCCAGCGACTGACTTGGCGTAGACGTCCACGCGTTCGGCGATCTCAGCCTCGGCGAGACCGAGTCGCTCCAGGATCGTGTACCGGCCCGGCCGCGTAGCAGGCGCGCACCGCACCGCCCGGGCAAAGTCCTCATGCGACATGCCCAGCTCAGCGGGCGTGCGCGGCAGCGCATGCCGGGCGAGGCAGGCAGCGATCACATCCATCTGCTCTTCATCGCCGCGCAGGAACGCACAGAACACCGTGCCCACCCCGGCTAGCTCACCGTGGCTGCCAGTGCCAGGGTAGAGCTGGTTGATGGCGTGCATGATCTCGTGCTCGGCGCCGCTGCCCGGCCTGCTTGAACCTGCAACCGTCATGGCCAGGCCGGACAGGATGAGCGACTCGGCGAGGACCGTCAGGAATTCGTCCGAGCTGGTGCGGCCTGGCTGATGCAGCACTGCCTGCGCGGCCGACCTGGCCATCGCCACTGCCAGCCCGTCGATCTTTTCACCCAGGTCCGATGCGGCTAGCTCCCAGTCAGCGACCGCCGACAAATCTGCTACCAGGTCCCCGATGCCGGCGGTGGCAACGGACCCGGGCGCGCGGCGCACCCGGTCCAGGTCGACGATCACCGCCACGGGCATCGCCACGCCGTACGATCCAGTGCCTGACTCGTGCCGCAGCGTGCTGATCGGCGAACAGATGCCGTCGTGCGACAAGCTGGTCGCCACCGCAACCATGGGAATTCCGGCCATGTGGGCGGCGAACTTCGTGGCATCGATGGTCTGGCCGCCGCCTATCCCCGCGACCGCCTCGAAGGAGCCAGCCCGCAGCTGCTGGCCCAGTTCAGCCGCGGCGGCATGGGTGCCGGACGGCACGCGGAAGAACTCAGCCGCCAAGCCGTTCAACTCCGCCGCGATGGTCTCACCCTGCCCGGGCCCGACGGCGACGGCCAGCCGCCCGGCCGTGGCGA
>Ga0187814_10000724_pt1 | contig 11689 bp, 11 predicted proteins | sample NC_S_4_FD_132450 | JGI IMG/M metagenome (GOLD analysis project Ga0187814, IMG submission 132450) | Wetland sediment microbial communities from Neuse River Estuary, North Carolina, USA - ASW-S_4 | ecosystem: Environmental > Aquatic > Freshwater > Wetlands > Sediment | place: USA: North Carolina...
AAGCCGTCGGGCTTCGCGCTGAGCGGCCGCCGCGTCGAGGGGCGGGTCCCCTTCGCCGCGCTGCCGGCGGCGCCTTCCGGCCTGCTCGTCGCAGCGCGCGGCGCGGCGGGCGACGTGCTCTGCCGGGTCGATCCGGCGCGGGCGGCCTTCGCCCCGTGCGCCGCGATGGGGCTCGAGGCGCTGGCGCTCGCGGCGGTGGAGGTGGCCGGGGAGGGGGACGAGGTCGGGCCGTGCGGCCCGGGCGAGCGCGCAGCCCTCTTCCTCTACTTCGCGCCGTTCTTCCACGGCTACGGCCGGGCGGCGCTCGACTACGCGCTGCACTACGCCGCCGAGCGCAAGGCGTTCGGGCGCCTGATCGGCAGCTTCCAGGGCATCGCGTTCGGCCTTGCGGAGGTCGCCATGGAGGGCGAGGCGGCCGAGCTCCTCTGGCAGGAGGCCGCGTGGCGCCACGGGCGGGGCGAGGACGCCTTCGTCCTCGCGGCGCAGGCGCTCAGGGCGGCCAAGGACGCCGCCTTCCTCGCCGCCAACACCTGCGTCGGCACGCTCGGCGGGCACGGCTTCGTCGACGACCATCCCGCCGAGCGCTGGCTGCGCGACGTCGAGACCCTGTCGGCGCTGACCGGCAACCGCGCGGCCCTGGCCCAGGCGGGCATCGCAGATGACGTGCGGGAGGAGGCCGAGGGGATTGCCTGACTTCGAGGAGAGCCAGAAGGAGCAGACGATCCGCGCCTACCTGCACTACTTCGCCGAGCAGGAGATCCGCCCGCGCAGCCTCGAGGCCGACCGCCTGGGCGACGTGCAGCCCGAGTTCTACGACGTGCTGAGGCGTGCCGGCATCTCTACGGAGATGATGCCGCGCGACCCCGCGAAGCGCCCGCGGGACGGCGACGGCCAGCGCGAGCACTCGACGCTGCGCACCGCGGTCGTGGCCTCGGAGGAGCTCTCCTGGGGCGACGCCGCCTTCATGCTGTCGCTGCCTGGACCCGGCCTCGGTGGGCCGCCCGTCAGCTTCATCGGCACGCCCGAGCAGCGCGAGCGCTACTTCGCGGTGTTCAAGGACGAGACGCGGGCGCACTTCGGCGCCTATGCCCTGACGGAGCCCGAGGCGGGCTCCGACGTGGCCGGCATCCGCACGCGCTGCGAGGAGGTCCCGGGAGGCTTCCGGCTCAGCGGCACGAAGACGTTCATCACGAACGGCAGCCGCGCCGACTGGGTCGTCGTGTTCGCGACGCTCGACCCCCAGATGGGGCGCTCCGGCCACCGCACGTTCGTCGTCCGCCGCGGGCAGCCGGGCTTCCGCGTCGGTCGCCTGCACCACAAGATGGGGCTGAGGGCCTCGGACACCGCGGAGCTCGTCTTCGAGGACTGCTTCGTGCCGGAGGAGGACCTCCTCGGCGGCCGCGCGCACTACGAGCGGCGAGACTCCAAGGAGGGCTTCCGCGTCGCCATGGCGACCTTCGACTCGACGCGGCCGCTCGTGGCCGCGATGGCCGTCGGCATCGCCCGCGCGGCGGCCGAGCGCGCCCGCCATCTCTGCGGCGAGCGCTACGTGCTGGGCCGTCCGCTCCCGCGCTACCGAGCGCTGCGCGAGGCCCTGGACGACATGGACCGTCGCGTGCGCGCCGCGCGCCTCCTGACGTGGAAGTCCGCGTACCTCGCGGACGCGCGCCAGCCGCAGACGCGCGCCGCGTCCATGGCGAAGGCGTACGCGGGCGGCGAGGCCGTCCGCATCTGCCGCGAGGCCCTGGAGCTGACCGCCGACTCGGGCGAGCCGCCCGACGCGCTCCTCGAGAAGTGGTACCGCGACATCCGCGTCTTCGACCTCTTCGAGGGCACGGCGCAGGTGCAGCGCCTCGTCATCGCGCGCCGCCTGTTCGACGAAATCGGCTGCAAGGTGGGACTCTGATGCGCTCGATCGTGTTCCTCAAGGCGATCCTCGACCCCGAGGCGCCGCCGGGCGTTCTGCGCTTCTCGCCGGCGGGCGCCAGCGGCGACGTCCAGCAGGTGCTCGGCCCCTTCGAGGGCAACGCCCTCGAGCTCGCCGTGCAGCTGGCCCAGGCGGCGTCCGGAAGCTTCGTCGCCGTCGCGCAGGGCGACCCCGCGCAGGACGCCGCCCTGCGCAAGGCCCTGGCGCTCGGCGCCGAGTCCGCCGTGCGCGTCGAGGCGGACGGCGCCTTCACGGACCCCTTGGTCACCGCGCGGCGGCTCAGGGCCGTCGCCCTCTCGCTCGGCGCGGCGGACCTCTACCTCTTCGGGCGGCAGGCCGGCGATTGGGACATGGGCGTCACCGCGGGGCTCTTCGCGGGGCTGATGGACCTCCCGTTCGTGCCGCTGGTGCAGCGCGCCGTGCCGGAGGGCGACGCCCTGCGCGTGCGCCGCGAGATCGCGGGCGGGTACGAGGAGAGCCTCCGGCGGCCGCCGCTCGTCCTGAGCGTGACGAACGGCCCGGCGACCGTGCTGCGCCTGCCCAAGGTGAAGGACGTGATGCTGGCCAACCGCAGGCCCATCGACGTGCGCGCCCCCGAGGCCGGACCGGCGGGCCTGGCCCTCGAGGGGCTCGCCGCGGCGCGGACGGAGCGCGCCGGGCGGATGCTCTCGGGCGACCCCGCGGCGCAGGCGGAGCAGCTCGCCGCGGAACTCAGGCGCTTCCGGATCGGCCAAGGGGGTGTGCAGTGATGCGCGCGGGCGTGCTCTGCCTCGAGCGCGACCTGGCCGAAGGTCCGGTGCGCGAGGCGATGGGCCTTGCGCTGGCCCTCGGCGTGCCGGTGGAGAGCTTCGTCCTCGGCGACGGCCTGTCGGGCGTCCCGCAGGCGGCCGGCGACGTGCGCATGGGCGTGCACCCGGCCCTCGGCGACCCGGATCCCGAGACGGCCTACCAGGCGGCGCTCGCGCTGATGGGCGACGCGCCCCCCGAGCTGCTGCTGATGGCGGAGGGCCAGCTCTTCGAGTCCGTCGGGGCGCGGCTCGCCGGCCACTACGGCCGGACGGCGGTGCGCGACGTCGGGCGCGTGGAGCTGGCGGGGGACGGGCTGCGCCTCGTCAAGGCCGCCTTCGGCGGCAAGGCGGAGGCCGTGCTGGCCGGGGCGGAGGCGGCCGTCGTCGCACTGCGGGCGGGGGCCTTCGCCCAGGCGGACGCGGTCCCGGCGGGCGTCGAGTCGGTCGGGCTCGACCTGCCGGCCCCCGTGGAGCGACAGGTGGTGCGCGAGAGCAAGGGCGAGGACCTCGGCCGCGCCCGCGTGGTCGTCTCGGGTGGGCGCGGCATGGGCAGCGCGGAGGGCTACCAGGGCCTGAGGGCGCTGGCGGACCTGCTCGGCGCGGCGCTCGGCGCGTCCCGGGCCGCCGTCGACGAGGGCTGGGCGAGCCCGTCGCAGCAGGTGGGCATCACCGGGCGCAAGGTGGCGCCGGAACTCTACCTCGCCATCGGCATCTCGGGCGCCAGCCAGCACCTCTCGGGCATGTCGCAGAGCCGCCAGGTCGTCGCCGTGAACAAGGACGAGCACGCGCCGATCTTCGCCGCCGCCGACATCGGCGTCGTCGCGGACTGGCAGCAGCTCTGGCCGCACCTCAAGAGGGCCCTGGGAGGCTAGGACGTGGGCGTGCCGCATCGCGTCGTCTACTGGAACGTGCCGGGCCATGCCTGGATGTACCTGCCGTTCGCCGTGCTCTGCCTCGTCTTCGCCTACGGCGTCTGGCGGCGGTGGCGCGTCTATGCGATGGGCCGCCGGGTGCCGCTGCGCCCATGGGGACCCAGGCTCAGGCGGCTGATCACCCACGCGGGTCTGCAGTCCAGGGTGGTGCGGCGCCCCCTGCAGGGCTGGAGCCACGCGGCCCTGGCCGTCGCCTTCGGGCTCCTCTTCGTCGGCACGGTCGTCGTCGCGCTCAAGGCGGACTTCGGACTGCCCGTGATGCAGGGCGCCTTCTACCTCTGGTTCGAGTCGGCGACCCTCGACGCGGCGGGCATCGCCGGCATCGCGGCGCTCGGCGTGTTCCTCGTGCGCCGCTACGGCCTCAGGCCCGCCGCCCTCGGCCGCGAGCCGGCGGACTTCCTCGTGCCGTTCACGCTGCTCCTGATCCTCGTGACGGGCTTCGCGCTCCAGTCGCTGCGCATCTACGCGACGCACGACCCCTGGGGCGCGTACAGCTTCGTCGGCTACGGCCTCGCCCGGCTCTACGGCGACCTCGGGCTCGGGACCGCGGCGGCGCTCGCGGTGCACCGCGCGCTCTGGTGGGTGCACCTCCTGCTCGCCTTCGGCTTCCTCGGGGCGATCCCGTACTCGAAGCTCTTCCACCTCTTCCTGGCTCCGGCCGCGATCCTGCTCTCCGACCCCGCGGGCGCCACGGCGCTGGAGCGCCAGGACCTCGAAGGCGCGGAGCGCCTGGGCGCAAACCTCCTCCAGGACCTGACGCTCAAGGACCTCCTGGACCTCGACGCGTGCACGGAGTGCGGGCGCTGCGAGGAGGTCTGCCCGGCCTTCGCGTCCGGCAAGCCGCTCTCGCCCAAAGCCCTCGTCCTCGCCCTGCGCGACCACGCGCACCACAGGCCCTCGGCCCCCCTGACCGAGGCGGTCTCGGACGACACCCTCTTCGCCTGCACGACCTGCCGGGCGTGCATGGAGGCCTGCCCCGTCGACATCGAGCACGTGCCCAAGATCGTCGCCATGCGGCGCTTCCGGGTCATGGAGGAGGGCACGCTGCCCCCCGGGCTCGCCGAGGCCGTGCAGGGCGTCGAGGAGCGCGGGCATCCCTTCCGCGGCGCGCAGGCGACGCGCACCACCTGGATGGAGGGGCTCGACATCGCCGAGTGGCGGAGCGGCGAGCCCTGCGAGACCCTGCTCTGGGTCGGGTGCGCCGGCGCCTTCGACCCGCGCGCGCAGAAGGTGGCCCGGGCCCTCGCCCAGCTGCTCCTCGCCATGGGCGAGGACGTCAAGGTGCTCGGCCGGCGCGAGTCCTGCACCGGCGACCCCGCGCGGCGCGCCGGCCAGGAGTACCTCTACCAGGTGCAGGCCGAGGAGAACGTCCGGACGCTCAAGGAGGTCCATCCGCGGCGCATCGTCACGATGTGCCCGCACTGCCTGCACCAGCTGCGCGACGAGTACCGCCAGTTCGGGGGGGACTTCGCGGTCGTGCACCACAGCGAGTACCTGCAGCAGGCGCTCGTCGGCGGCCGCCTGCGCGCCGCGGCGGGCGGGCGGCGCATCACCTACCACGACCCCTGCTACCTCGGCCGCTACGAGGGCGTCCTCGACGCGCCGCGCCAGGTGCTGCGGGCCGGCGGCGCCGAGCTCCTCGAGATGGCCCACCACGGCCGGGACTCCTTCTGCTGCGGCGCCGGCGGCGGCTGGGCCTTCCGCGAGGAGGGCGCGCCGCGCGTGAACCGCCTGCGGGCCAGGGAGGCCGTCGCCACGGGCGCCGAGCTCGTCGCCACCGGCTGCCCCTTCTGCCTCGCCATGCTCACGGACGGCGTCAAGGCGGAGGGCGGCGGCGACGTGCAGGACATCGCCGAGATCCTCTGGGCGCAGGTCGAGGCCGCGCTCGCACGAAAGGCCTGAAAGGAGGCGCATCCGATGCCCGCGACCGCCGAGCAGGAGAGCCCCTGGCTCCGCCGCCTGGACTACCCGGACCTCGCACTCTGGCAGCTGCTCGAAGAGACCGCCCGGCGCTTCCCGGAGCGGCCCGCGCTGCGCTTCTACGGGCGGCAGTGGACCTACCGCGGCCTGCTGGAAGCGGCCGAGCGCTTCGCACGGGGCCTCCTCGCCGAGGGGCTCGAGCCCGGCGATCGCGTGGCGCTCGTGCTGCCGAACTCGCCGCAGATGGTCATCGCGTACTACGGCGCGCTGCGCGCCGGGGCCGAGGTGGTGCCGACGAACCCGCTCTACACGCCGCGCGAGTTCAAGGTGCAGTTCGAGGACTGCCAGCCCCGCTTCGTGATCGCTCTCGACCTCGTGCTCGAGCGCCTGCGCGAGGCGGCCGGCGACGCGCGCGTCGTCACGACGCGCGTGCGAGAGTACCTGCCGCCGCTCCTCGGCGTGCTGCAGGGCCTGCAGAGCCGTGGCCCCCAGCTGGGTGCGGACGTCCTGCCCATGCGCGACCTGCTGGCGCGGGGCGGGCGGGGGGGCCTGCCGCCCGCGGGGCCCGCGGACGGGGTCGCCGTGCTGCAGTACACCGGCGGCACGACGGGCGTGCCGAAGGGGGCGATGCTCTCGCACCGCAACCTCGTCGCGAACGCCCTGCAGGCCGAGGCGTGGATGCCGGAGGCCATGCCGGGGCGCGAGAGGGTGCTGGCCGTGCTGCCCTTCTTCCACGTCTTCGGCATGACGGTGGCGCTCAACCTCGGCGTGCGGCTGGGGGCCGAGATCGACCTCGTGCCGCGCTTCCACCCGGAGGAGACGGCGAAGGAGGTGCGGCGCTTCCGCCCGACCCTCTTCCCGGGCGCGCCGGCCATGTACCGGGCCGTCACCGACTCGCCGCACGCGGAGAGCTGGGACATCCGCTCGATCCGCTACTGCATCTCCGGCTCGGCGCCCCTGCCGGCCGAACTGCAGGAGCGCTTCGAGCGGCTGACGGGCGGCGTGCTGGTCGAGGGCTACGGCCTCACGGAGGCGAGCCCCGTGACGCACTGCAACCCGCTCGCGGGCGAGCGGCGCGCCGGCACGGTCGGGCGCACCTTCCCGGACACGCGCCAGCGCATCGTCGACCCCGACGACCCGGCGCGGGAGCTGCCGGCGGGCGAGGTGGGGGAGCTCGCGGTGCAGGGCCCGCAGGTGATGCTCGGCTACCTGAACCAGCCCCAGGAGACCGCCGTGGTGCTCAGGGACGGCTGGCTGATGACGGGCGATCTGGCGCGCGTCGACCGAGACGGCTTCTGCAGCATCGTGGACCGCAAGAAGGACCTCATCATCGTCAGCGGCTTCAACGTCTACCCGCGGGAGGTCGAGGAGGTGCTCTTGCGCCACCCCGACGTCCAAGAGGTGGTGGTCGTGGGCGTGCCCGACGAGCGGCGCGGACAGGCCGTCCGGGCCGTCGTGGTGCCGTACCCCGGGCGGCGTCCGTCCCCGGAGGCGCTCACGGCGCACTGCCGCGAGCACCTGGCGGGCTACAAGACGCCGCGCCAGTTCGAGCTGAGGGACGAGCTGCCGCGCACGGCGATCGGCAAGGTGCTGCGCCGCGCGCTCGTGCAGGAGGCGGAGCAGAAGGAGGGGTAGCGTTGTCGACGGTCATCCTGAGCGCCAAGAGGACACCTGTGGGCAGCTTCGGCGGCGCGCTGCGCGACGTGCGGGCGACGGAGCTCGGCCGCGTCGCGTCGGCGGCGGCGATCGAGGCGGCGGGCATCGAGAGGACCGAGGTCGACGAGGTCGTGTTCGGCTCCGGCGGCATGCCGATCGCGGAGGCGAACCTCGCGCGGCAGGTGGGGCTGGCCCTCGACCTGCCCGTGGAGGTGCCCGCGTACAGCGTGCAGCGCAACTGCGCCTCGGGCATCCAGGCCATCGTCTCCGGCGCGCAGGACATCGCGCTCGGCGAGGCCAGGGTGGTGCTGGCGGGCGGGGCGGAGAGCATGTCCGGTGCGCCCTACCTGCTCTACGGCGCGCGCTGGGGCATGCGCCTCAGGCACGGGGAGGTGCGCGACGGCATCTGGGAGGGCCTGACCGACTACGCGACGGGGCTCGTGATGGGCGAGACGGCGGAGATCCTCGCCGACGACTACGGCATCAAGCGGCGCGAGATGGACGAGCTCGCCGTCGAGAGCCACCAGAAGGCCTTCCGCGCCAGCCGGTCCGGCCGGTTCAAGGACGAGATCGCGCCGGTCACGATCCCCGCGCGGCACGGGGAGGCCGAGGTGCTGCACCAGGACGAGGGCATCCTCGCCGGCCTCTCCGTCGAGCGCCTCGCCACGGCGCCGGCGACGTTCCGCAAGGGCGGGCGGGTCACGCCGGGCAACTCCTCGGCGCTCAACGACGCCGGCGCGGCCGTCGTGCTGGCCGACCAGGACTACGCGCGCTCGCGCGGCCTCAGGCCGCTCGCGCGCATCGTCGCGCACGCCTTCGTCGGCGTCGACCCCAGGCGCATGGGCCTCGGTCCGGTCGGCGCCACGCGCAAGGCCCTCGCCCGCGCGCACCTCGAGCTCAAGGACATCGGCCTCATCGAGATCAACGAGGCGTTCGCGGCGCAGTACCTGGCCGTGGAGCGCGAGATGGGCTGGGACCGCGCGATCGTCAACGTCAACGGCGGCGCGCTGGCGCTCGGCCACCCGATCGGCGCGACGGGCGTGCGGCTCGTCACGACGCTCGTCCACGAGATGCGCCGGCGCTCGGTGCGCTTCGGCCTCGCCACGCTCTGCGTGGGCGGCGGGCAGGGCGCGAGCCTCATCCTGGAGGTGACGGACTGATGTACGTCTTCAAGGCGGCCGTGCTCGGCGCCGGCACGATGGGCGCCGAGATCGCGCAGGTCATCTCGCTCTCGGGCCTGCCCGTCCTCCTGAAGGACGTCGACCCCGACCAGCTCGAGCGCGGCATGGCGCACCTCAGGGCCATCTACGGACGCCGCGTCCAGCGCGGACGCATGACCCAGCGCGAGGCCGAGGACCACCTGGCGCTCGTCGAGGGCCGCCTCGACTACCAGGGCTTCTCGGACGTCGACCTCGTCGTCGAGGCCGTGCCCGAGAAGCTGGAGCTGAAGCGGCGGGTGTTGGCCGAGGTGGAGGGCGTCGTGCCGCGCACGGCGCTCCTGGCCACGAACACCTCCGCCCTGCCCGTGAGCGAGATCGCCCAGGCGCTCGAGAAGCCCTCGCGCTTCGTCGGCCTGCACTTCTTCTTCCCGGCCTCGGTGATGCGGCTCGTCGAGGTCATCGGCGGGCAGGAGACCGACGACGAGACCCTCGACTCCGCGGTCGAGTTCGTCGAGGGCATCCGCCGCATCGCGGTGCGCGTCAAGGAGTGCCCGGGCTTCCTCGTCAACCGCGTCCTGATGGCCGGACTCGCGGAGGTGTTCCGGGCGGAGCGCGACCTCGGCCTCGCGCCCGCGGAGATCGACGCGGCCGTCGCCGCGTCGGGGCTCGCGCCGATGGGGCCGTACGCCCTGGCGGACGCCCTCGGCCTCGACATCGCGCAGGACGTCTCGGAGACCTTGAAGGCCGCCTACGGCGACCGCTTCGACCTCGGCGACCGCATCGCGGCGCTGCTCGCCGCCGGCAAGACCGGTGCGAAGAGCGGCGAGGGCTTCTACACCTACACGGGCTGAGGGGGTGCCTTGATGGCGACGGACGAGCAGGAGCTCCTGGACCGCTTCCGGTACGCTGTGCTGCTCGAGGCGGTGCGCTGCCTCGACGAGGGCGTCTCGAGCGCCGCGGACATCGACGTGGCGATGCGCGCCGGCGCCGGGCTGCCGGAGGGGCCGCTGGCCGCGGCCGACCGGATCGGCCTCGACGTCGCGCTGCACCGCCTCGAGGAGCTCGAGGCGCGCTGGGGCGAGCGGTTCGCACCGCCGAAGCGCCTGCGCGACCTCGTCGCCGCCGGCCGGACCGGCAAGGCGGCGGGGAGGGGATTCCTTGAGCACTGAAGCGGTGCGGGTCGAACGCGAGGGCTCGGTGGCCACCGTCACGCTCGCGCACCCGCCCGTCAACGCCATCTCCCAGGAGGTGCTCGACGGTCTGCGGGCCGCGTTCGCCGCGCTCGCGGCCGACGAGGCGGTGCGGGTCGCGGTGCTGACCGGCGAGGGCCAGATCTTCTCCGCCGGCGCGGACCTCGGCTCCGCCGCCGCGCAGGGACCGCTCGGCCTCCTGCGCCACGGGCGGGCGGTCTACGACGAGGTCTGGGGCTTCCCGAAGCCGCTCCTGGCGGCCGTCAACGGCCTCTGCGTCGGCGGCGGGCTGGAGCTCGCCCTGCTCGCGGACCTCAGGCTCTGCGCGGACTCGGCGCGCTTCGGGCAGCCCGAGGTCAACCTCGGCATCATCCCGGGCTGGGGCGGCACCCAGCGCCTGCCGGCCGCGATCGGGGCGCAGCGCGCCGCGGAGCTCATCCTGACCGGCCGGCTGATGCGGGCGGCGGAGGCCGCGGAGGCCGGTCTCGTGCTGCACAGCTACCCGGACGACGAGCTGCGCGACCATGTGCGCAACCTCGCGCGCCGCCTCGCGGAGAAGCCGCCGCTCGCCCTCGCGGCCGCCAAGTCGGCCCTCAGGGCGGGGCTGGAGGCGGGCCCGGCGGAGGGCCGCAGCTGCGAGGGCGCCGCCATGGAGCGGCTCGCGGCCTCCGAGGACGCCCAGGAGGGCGTCCTGGCCTTCCTCCAGAAGCGCAGGCCGCACTTCGTCGGCCGCTAGGAGGGGCCCCGGCGCGCCCCGGGGGACGGAAAGTGGGAGTTGAATTGGGCCTGCCGGCGGCGTCATGCTCGCAATAGAGCGGGTGCCGCCGCACCCGCCCCCCCATTTCGAACCCGAGGAGCGGGCCATGGTCGGTCACGTCAAGGTCCAGGGCTGGCCGGTGACGCGCGAGATCCAGACGCTCGTCGCGGTCGCGGCGACGATACCCGCCTGCGCCTGCCTCGTCCTGCTCACGGATCACGACGCCGTCGCGCTCGAGGCCGGCATGCTGGTCGCCCTGCTGCTCGTGCCGCTGCACGAGTACTGCCACTACCGGGCGCACCGCTGGCTCGGCCACGACGCCCGCATGGTCTGGGCGGCCTGGCCGCTGACGAGCCTGCTCGCGCCGAGAACGGAGTGGCGCGGCATCGCCCGCATGCGGGACCTGCCGCTGGCCCTTCTTGCGCCCCAGGCGGTGACGCTGGGGCTGGTGGCCGCGGCCGCCGGCCTGCACCGCGTCTCGCTGTGGGCGGCCGTCGTCACCTATGGCCTGCTCAGCGTCGGGGACCTCACCCAGGCGGCCTACGTCTGCTGGCAGCTGCTCGGCAAGGGGAGCAGGCGCCGCATCCTGCTCAACACGCCCGGACCCGAGGCCGGGCTCTACGCGCCGAGCGCGCGGGCTGGGGGCGCGGTGTAGCGGTCTTTGGACTTGGCGTCATCCGGCGGGACCGCTCTGCGGGGCCCGCCGTTCGTCGTCGATGGGATGCCGCGCGGTGTGGCGCCGACGCCCGGCGCGCCGCGCGCTGGAGCCCTGGTTGACGGACGGCTTCGATTCTGCGAGCGTGGACGCGGGGGAGGGGTTTCAATGCGCATCCGCGGTGCGGACTTTGTTGCGATCTGCGTCCCCGACGGCCGCATGGACGAGGCCAAGGCCTTCTACGGAGGCGTGCTCGGCCTGCCGGCGGCAGGCATCTCGGCCGAGGGCTGGACGGAGTACGAGGCCGGCGGTCTGACCATCGCGCTCGACAGCGAGCCGTTCCTGCCGCCCGATTCCGGGCGAGCCCCGGAAGGCGCGGTGCGCATCGCGCTGGCCGTCGACGGCCTGGAAGCGGCGGTTGCCGATCTGCGCCGCAAGGGCGTCGAACCCGCCTTCGGACCGGAGGAGTTCGATCCGTGCTTCATGGCCGCGATCCGCGACCCCTTCGGCAACCTCGTGCTGCTGCACGAGCGCAAGGACGGCACGGCGGGCTGAGCCGCCCCCTGGCGGGCTGAGCCGCCCGCCGGGGGGTGCGAACGCGGGTCCTTCCCGCGCCGCCCCCGCCGTGCCCCGAGGCACGGCGGGGGAGTGCCCCCGCGCAGAGGCAGCTCCCGGCGGCGCGTCGCTGCGCAGGGGCCGGAGCC
>Ga0187814_10000726_pt1 | contig 11667 bp, 9 predicted proteins | sample NC_S_4_FD_132450 | JGI IMG/M metagenome (GOLD analysis project Ga0187814, IMG submission 132450) | Wetland sediment microbial communities from Neuse River Estuary, North Carolina, USA - ASW-S_4 | ecosystem: Environmental > Aquatic > Freshwater > Wetlands > Sediment | place: USA: North Carolina...
CGGCACGCTCCGCAGTGAACCCACCCTCGTGTACCAGGCGGTGGTGATGGGAACACAGCTGAACGAGGTTCGCGAGCTCCGTGGGCCCTCCACGGGCCCAGTGGTGGATGTGGTGCGCGTGTAGGAACCTCGTGTGAGTGCAGCCAGGGAATCGACAGCCCTGGTCCCGGGCTCTCAGCGCGCGGCGGATCGCAGCGGGAATCGTTCGGGTCCTGCGTCCTACCGATAGCGGACGCCCGTCACGCTCGATTATCCGCACCACCGCGGCATCGCAGCCCAATCTCCGAACGGTCTCAGGCGCCACCGCCGGCCCGGCCTCGAGTTCAGAGCGGGAGTGGACTTCCTCCGACGCGATCGTCTGGCAATCGACATGGACGACCACCTCGCACGGATCGCCCCCTGTGCGGGCCGCCGGCTCGCCCGCGATGGCGGACCGAGCGAGCGTGACGAGCGCGTCGGCACGACGCGCGCCGGCGCTCTCCGTCTCCGTGACGGCGTTGGTCGGCACTTCCGCGGAAGCGTCCCGCGCATCGGATCCTCGGTCGTTGGACCACGGGGCCTCGTCCTCGACCGCGCGTAGGGCGGCCAGAAGGAGCGCGCCGTCGTCGGCCGCGAGCCGCGCTTGGATGCGCAGGGATCCATCGTCCTCCCATTGCCAGCTGCGGACCTAGGAGCTCCGCTAACCGCCGGCCGCTACGCCACGATCGAGAGGCCGCGCGGGATCACGCTGAAGGCGGCCTCGGGGGCCGCGCCGATGTAGTCGCCGTCGACCTGGATTGGTAGTGGTCGGTCGTCGAGCGAGCGGATGCGCAGCCCGGTCAGGCTAGTGAAGGCGCGGACCTTCCGGTGACGGTTGACGCGCGCGTGCTTGGAAAGCGCCCGCCAGATGATCGTGGGGATGTCGATCGGGCTGGCACGCTGGAGCACGACGCCGGCGAGGTCGCCGCTGTCGAGGGCAGCGCCCTCGCCCATGTGCACCGGGACGCTCCCGAAATATGTGTAGGGCGCCGCGTTCTGGATGATCACGCTCACGCCGGAAACGCGCTCGTCGCCCAGCTCGGCCTCGAGGCGGGGAGGATGGATGAGATAGCGGCGGTTGAAGGTCCGCAGCGCCGTGACGGTGTAGTACCACTCGCCCCATCTGGCCTTCAGGCGAGGGTGCGCCTCGACGCGCTGCACCACGCTGGCGTCGAGCCCGACTCCTGCGGAGAACAGGAACTTGCGCTGGTTCACCTCGCCCAGATCCACTCGCCTGGGGCGCCAGTCATCCGCCATGCGCAACAGCTGCTCGGTCGCGTCGACGACGTCGGTCGGGATTCCGAGCATCCTGCAGTAGACGTTCGTGCGGCCGCCGGGCAGGCAGGTGAGGGGGGTCTTGGATCCGGCAAGACCGTTCGCGGCCTCGTTCACGGTGCCGTCGCCCCCGAACGCCACGACCACGTCGTAGCCCTCGCGCGCGGCCTCGCGGCAGAGCTCGGTCGCGTGAGCGGGCGATTCGGTATCGATCGCGTCCACGTGGTAGCGCCCCCGCAGCGCGTAGAGGACCAGGTTCTTAAGCCGGTCCGACACGGTGGTGGCATACGGATTGACGATGATCCGCATGCGCTTCCTCGGAAGGTCGGCCCCGGCACGCAGCGCCGACTCGAGACGTTCCAAAGGATCGGTTGTGACGGCTGCCATGCCTCGGCACTCCTGAACACCGAGACGGCGGCGTTGTTACGCGACGAGTGCCGCGCCCAACGTGGTTATACTCCGGCCCACATAGCAGTACGCATCAAGAGGGGTGGAGGGACTGGCCCTGTGAAGCCCCGGCAACCTCCCGCAAGGGAACGGTGCCAATTCCATCAGGCTCCAACGACAAGCCTGGGAGATGTGGAACGTGGCGGCTTCGCCTGACCTCCGACCACAGACCCCGGCGGAGGTTTTTTCATATATGCCGCCAGAGTCTCTTCGCTGTAAGGAATGTAGGACCGAGTACGCGCTGGATGCGCGCTACGTGTGCGAGCGGTGCTTCGGCCCGCTCGAGGTCGCGTACGCACCCCGCGACCAGATCGACCCCGCCGAGGTCAAGCGCAGGATCCAGGCGGGACCGCACTCGCTGTGGCGATACAGCGACTTCCTGCCCGTCGCGGCTCCCCCGAAGGGGGCTCTGATCGCGGGCTGGACGCCCCTGCTGCGCGCCGACCGCCTGGCCGAGCAGCTTGGGCTGAAGCACGTCTGGATCAAGAACGATGCCGCCAACCCCACGCACTCGTTCAAGGACCGGGTCGTCTCCGTCGCCTTGGCGCGCGCGCGCGAGCTCGGCTTCGAGACGATCGCCTGCGCCTCGACGGGCAATCTCGCCAATGCGGTGGCCGCACATGCGGCGGCCGCCGGACTGAGCTCGTACGTCTTCGTCCCGGCCGACCTGGAGGAGCAGAAGCTATTGGCCACCGGCGTGTACGGGACCAACCTGGTTGCGGTGCGAGGCAACTATGACGATGTCAACCGGCTCTGCATGGAGCTCTCCGCCGAGCACGAATGGGCGTTCCTCAACATCAACCTGAGGCCGTACTACGCGGAGGGCTCGAAGACGCTCGCCTTCGAGACCGCCGAGCAGCTCGGCTTCGAGCTACCCGATCGCGTGGTCTGCCCGATCGCATCCGGGTCGCTCTTCACGAAGATCGCGCGCGGCTTCGAGGAGTGGCTCGAGCTGGGCCTCCTCGAGGGCGATGTCCCCAGCTTCAACGGCGCGCAGGCGGCCGGGTGCTCACCGGTCGCGAGCGCGTTCGAGGCCGACCGCGACGTGTGCCGCCCGGTCAAGCCCGACACGATCGCCAAGTCGCTGGCAATCGGCAATCCCGCCGACGGCCCCTACGCTCTCGACCTGGCGAGACGCACCGGCGGCTCGATCGATTCGGTGAGCGACGATGAGATCAGGGACGGGATCAAGCTGCTGGCTCGGACGACTGGGATCTTCACCGAGGCGGCTGGCGGGGTGACGATCGCGGTTCTGGCAAAGCTCGCGCAGCGTGGCGACATCGCCCCCGACGAGCGCGTCGTCGCGTACATCACCGGCGAGGGCCTGAAGACCCTCGACTGCGCGCGCGGCACGTTCGAGGCGTGGGAGATCGAGCCGTCGGTGGCCTCCTTCGACCGCGCCGCGGAGCAGGTCGCCGCGGTCGCTTAGGAGCCTGTTGGGATCGCCGCGGCGACCACTACACTGCGCGCCGATGTCAGTCACGGTCAAGATTCCGACCCAGCTCCGGGCCGCGACCGACGGGGAGTCCGCAGCGAGGGTCGAGGGGTCCACGGTGGGCGAGGTGCTCGATGCGCTCTACGAGCGCTACGGAGAGCTGCGCAGCCGCATCGCCGAGGACGGCGGCCTTCGGCGGTTCGTCAACGTATACGTGGGCGGCGAGGACATCCGTTTCCTCGACGGGCTCGAGACCGCCGTCTCGGACGGAGACGAGGTCACGATCCTGCCGGCGGTGGCGGGGGGCTAAGAGCCCGAAGCCGCGCCGAGCCCCACCGGGCAGCTCACGCCCGTGCCGCCGAGGCCGCAGTACCCCCACGGGTTCTTGTGCAGGTACTGCTGGTGGTAGTCCTCGGCGTAGTAGAACGGGCCGGCGTGGGCGATCTCGGTGGTGATCTCCGGGTAGCCGGCGGCGCGCAGACGCTCCGTGTAGGCCGCGCGTGAGGCCTCGGCGTGCTCGCGCTGCTCCTCGGAGTCCCAGTAGATCGCGGATCGGTACTGGGTCCCCACGTCGTTGCCCTGGCGCATTCCCTGCGTGGGGTCGTGGTTCTCCCAGAACAGCCTCAGCATCTCGTCGTATGAGGTCTTCGCGGGGTCGAACACGACGAGCACGACCTCGGCGTGGCCCGTCCGCCCGGAGCAGACCTCCTCGTAGGTGGGGTTCGGGGTGAAGCCACCCGCGTAACCGACTGCGGTTGTGTACACGCCGGGAGCCTGCCAGAAGATTCGCTCCGCGCCCCAGAAGCAGCCCATCCCGAATACGGCTCGCTCGAGACCGTCAGGGAAGGGCGGTCGAAGCGGCGTGCCGAGCACCGCGTGGCGCTCCGCGACCGGTATCTCGCGGTCGCGTCCGGGCAGCGCGCTGGCCGCGTCTACGAGGGCTGTCTTGTCGCGAAATCCGAGCACGGTATGAAGCTTAGCCGTCGCTCCCCCAATCGTTTTGCCCGCCTCGCTCGGGGTAAGCCCGTCGTGAAGCGAACACAACGACGCTCAGGTCTTGCGCTCCAGGTCCGCGACCTTTTCGGCCTTGCTGTCCGCGCGCTCCTGGTCGCGGGCCAGCTCGAGCGGGGCGAGTTGGATATGCGTCCTCAGGTGGGCCGAATTGTGTTGCGGAGAGGATCCAGCGCCGATTAGGCCGGGCGGGAGAAATGACCACCAAGCCTCGACATCTGGCGGCCAGCGGCGCCCTGGATCGACGGCGGCCACCGCCCGCCGAGGGAGCTCGTCACCCTGGGGTCTGGGCCGCGTACGTCGCCATGGCGGTCCTCCTGGTGGCCTACGTGATCTCCGAGGTCGTTCGTCAAGGCGGGCAGAGCTGGCCACTGATCGACAACTGGGGCGTAGCCGGCTTCGAGCTGCTGGCTGGCACCCTGTGCCTGCTCCGGGTGCGCGGAGGATGGAGGCTTCGCCTGGTCCCACTGACGCTCGGCCTCGGGATTCTCTCCTGGTCGCTCGGCGACCTCGTGCTGGCGATCGAATCGGCCGGCGGTAGCACTCCACCGGTTCCGTCTGTGGCCGACGCCTTCTACCTCGGCTTCTACCCGACCGCGTATGTCGCGCTGATGCTGCTGGCGCGACGGGAGGTGAGCAACTTCAGCGTCGCGACATGGCTGGACGGCGCGGTGGCTGGGGTCGGGGCCGCTGCGGTGTGTGCGGCATTCGCGTTCAAGGAGGTGTTGCAATCGGCGGGCGGGAGCAGCTTGACGGTTGCGACGAACCTGGCTTATCCGGTCGGTGACGTGCTCCTGCTCGCACTGGTGGCGGGCGGCACGGCCGTTCTTCCTGGTAGGAGGAGGGCGCCGTGGTTGATGCTGGCCGCCGGTTGCGCGGTGAACGCGATCGGCGACACCTTCAACCTCTTCGAATCCTCGATCGGAGCCACGCACGTGGGCGCGGCCTTCAACGCGGTCGCGTGGCCGATCTCGCTCCTGCTGATCTCGGCGTCGGTGTGGATCCGTCCGCACCGCACCAGTCTTCTGGTGGACGAGCAGGCGCCAAGCTTCATCCTCCCAGGGCTTGCGGCCGCATCCGCCCTCGTGATCCTGTTCGTGGGTTCGCTGCATCACATTGGACGGGTCGCGCTTGGACTGGCGCTTGCCACGCTCGTGATCGCGGGGATCCGCGCCGGCCTGTCGCTGCTGAGCCTGCGTGCGATGACCGAGGAACGCCGCCGGCAAGCGCTGACGGACCAATTGACCGGCCTCGGGAACCGAAGAGCGCTGTTCCAGCTGCTCGACGCGCATTTCGGGGAGAGCCTCGACCCGGACGTTCCCACGGCCAATCTCGCCTTCATGTTCGTGGACCTCAACGCCTTCAAGGAGGTCAACGATTCCTTCGGACACGCCATCGGCGACGAGCTGCTGCGTCAGCTGGGCGCTCGGCTGCAAGGGTCGTTGCGCAGGAGCGACCTGCTCGTGCGGCTGGGCGGCGATGAGTTTGCCGTCGCTTTGATGGGTGCGGGCGCGGATTACGCGGCGACCGTGGCCCAGCGCCTCATCGCCAGGATCGAGGAGCCGTTCTCGCTCCAGGCGGTCCGGACGGCGATCAGCGCGAGCATCGGCATCGCGCTGGCCCCCGACGACGCGATGAACGCCGCCGACCTCATGCGCTGCGCGGATCTCGCCATGTATCGCGCGAAGCTCGCAAAGAAAAGCTTCGCGATCTACCAGGAGGACCTAGACGGCAACGGCGACCGGCTGCGTCTGGTCGAAGAGCTCAAGCTCGCCATCGAAGAGCGGCGGCTCGAACTGCACTACCAGCCGCAGGTTGACCTCTCGAGCGGAGAGATCGTCGCTGTCGAGGCGCTCGTTCGCTGGTCGCATCCGCGTCTGGGATTCATCCCGCCGGTCGAGTTCGTAGCGCTTGCCGAGGAGGCCGGGCTGATGCGAGAGCTGACCACGCTCGTGCTGGAGACGGCGCTCGCGCAATGTGCGCAGTGGTGGACGAGCGGTCAGTCCGTGGCGATTGCGATCAACATCTCCACCACCAACCTTCTCGATGACAGCTTCGTCGAGCTGGTGCAGTGGCTGCTCAAGCGCTACCGGCTACCGCCCCGCGCCCTGGTTCTGGAGATCACGGAGACGACAGCGGTCTCGGACTTCGAGCGGTGCAAGGAGGCGATCGAGAAGTTGCGCGGCCTTGGACTGATCGTCTCCGTAGACGATTTCGGGGCTGGGTTCACCTCCCTGGCCTATCTCAGCAGCCTCGCGGTGGGCGAGCTCAAGCTCGACCGCAGCTTCATCCACGGACTGACAACCGAGCAGGGACGAGACCTGACGCTGATTCGCTCCACGATCCAGCTGGCACACTCGCTTGGCCTGCGCGTAGTGGCCGAGGGCGTTGAGGACGAGGAAGTGCTGGGGCTACTGTCGGGACTCGGCTGTGATCTCGCGCAGGGCTACGTGATCAGCCGGCCCAAGCCGGCAACCGAGCTCGCTCTTCCAACGGATCGGTACGCCGCGAACCGCGGCGAAGACATAGCCCGGGCCACGGCCGATGGCTGACGGTCAGGGGAGCTGACCTACGCAATGATTCTCCCACCGGCGCGGGGGGGAAGGATCGATGCGGGGCGTTACTCTAGGCTGCCAGGAGAACCATGGCCGAAGACATCGAGTCACCGCGATCGAATCGTCTGCAGGAGCTGGTCGACGAGTTGGCCTCTCGCGCCGAGGCGCGCTCGGAATCGTGCATCGATCTGTCTGAGATCAGCGAGCTCGTGCAGGAGTCGGAGGTAGGTGAGGAGGACATCCAGCTTCTCCAGGACATGCTTGAGGCTCGCGGTATCGAGGTCCGTGACGACTGCGGGCGGGCGGGGATCGAGCAGACCAGCTACGTGATCGACGACCTCGCCGCGCAAACGACGGACGCGATGTCGCTGTTCCTTCAGGAGGTCCGCCGCTACCCGCTGCTCAGCCGCGAAGAGGAGATCGAGCTCGCCCAGCGGATCGAGCGCGGAGACCTCGAGGCCAAGGAGCGACTTGTGAACTCGAATTTTCGGCTGGTGATCTCCAACGCGCGCAAATACCAGGGACACGACCTGCCGCTGCTGGACCTGATCCAGGAGGGGATCCTCGGACTGATCCGGGCGGCCGAGAAATTCGACTGGCGCAAGGGCTACAAGTTCTCAACCTACGCGACGTTCTGGATCCGCCAGGCGCTTCAGCGGGCGCTTGACAACCGCTCGCGGACGATCCGGATCCCCGTTCACCTGGGGCAGCGCGAGCGCAGGATCGCGCGCGTGCAGCGGGAGCTCGCGGCGCAGCTGGGGCGCGATCCGACCGAGGAGGAGATCGCGCAGGCGGCCGAGCTGAGCGTTCAGGACGTCCGTGAGGCGCGGGAGATCGCGCGCGTGGTGACGAGCCTCGATCGACCGGTTGGAGAGGAAGAGGAGACCCCCTTCGGAGCGCTGCTCCCGAGCGAGCAACGCGGTCCCGAGGAGGAGGTGGACATCTCGCTGCGCGAGGACGCCCTTCGCAGGGCGCTGGAGCGCCTACCGGAGCGCGAGCGCGAGGTGGTCAAGCTCCGCTACGGGATCAACGGCGACGATCCCACCCCGCTGAGCGAGACAGGACGGCGGCTGGGGATCTCGCAGGACGCAGTCCGCAAGCTCGAGCGCAAGGCGCTGTCGGAGCTCGCGCAGAGCCGCGAGCTCGAAGCGCTTCGACCCGCGGCCTGAGTGAGCTGCTTACGTCGATCCGCCAGCTCGGCGTAGCCGCTCTGCCATGACGCCCATCACCAGCTGCGCGAAGTGTGGCGTCTCTTGCACGAGCATCCAGAAGTGCCGGGCTGGGATCTCGACGAGCACGACGTCCGTGGCCGCAGCAGCCGTCAGCGACCGCGGCTTGTCCTCGATCAAGGCCATCTCGCCGAACAGTCCCGGAGCTCCGACGGTCTCGACGACGCGATCGCCACTCTTAGGGCCACCGAACCGTCACGCACGAGGTACATGCAATCGCCTTGCTCGCCCTGGTGAAAGATGACCTCGCCGGATGGGAAGTTCCGCGGCGTCTGGCCATGTGCGAGCAGCTCGTAGTACTCCTCGCTCCCGCCGTAGGTTGAAACCGTCATTTCGGGTTGACGTGTTGAAATCCGAAACGACCCTTGATGCAGAGATTGCCCCGCGTGATGTCGTGGTCGTTCGGGGAGGTCACCTTGACGATCTCGTTGTCCTGCACGTGAAGGGTCAGGTTGCATCCGACCCCGCAGTAGGGGCAGATCGTCTCGGCCTCAGTCTGGCGAGACTCGTCCCAGGCCGCCGCCTCGCGCAGGTCGTGCTCGGTCCGGAACATGAGCGCCCCCGTCGGGCACACCGCGATGCAGTTGCCGCAGTAGACGCAAGCCGATTCAGGCAGCGGAGTGGCGTACTCGGTGGAGATCCGGGCATCGAACCCGCGCCCGGCGACGGTGATCGCAAACGTGTTCTGGTACTGCTCCCCGCAGGCGTCGACGCACTTGTAGCAGAGGATGCACTTCGAGTAGTCACGCACGTAGAGGTCGTTGTCGATCTTCGCCGGCGCATGCACCGTGGCGGCGGTCTGCCCGTCCGGTATCGCGTGGTGCCCGGTGCGCTTGCGGTCGCGCTGGGGGTCGGGAGGTGCCGGCGGTCCGTAGCGCTCCGGATGTCCGTCGTAGCGCTGGAGGTAGTCCTGCGCCGTGGGGGTGATCGAAAGGTCGGCGGAGCTCGCGAGGAACTCGATCACCATCTTGCGGCTGTGACGCACGCGTGGCGAATCGGTGTGAACCACCATGTGGGGCTCGACCTTTCGCGAGCAGGCCGGCACCAGCGCGCGGGAGCCCTCCAGCTCCACGACGCAGATGCGGCACGCATTGGCTGGCGTCAGAGTCTCGCCGTAGCAGAGCGTCGGCGTGTCGATCGCGAGCTTGTTACAGGCGTCAAGGATCGTCGAGCCCTCCGGCACCTCTACCTCGTGCTCGTCGATCGTCAGCAAGATCAGCCGTGCCGCCGGCTTGGCCTGGATCATCGGGAGTTCGATCATTCGGGTCCTCCATTGAACACGGCCAGGCGCTCGATCGCCGACTCGATCGCCGAGGACGCGGTCTGGCCGAGGCCGCAGATCGACGCGTCGCGCATCGCCTCTCCGATCTCCGCGATCAGCGCGAGCTCGTCTTGGACGGTCCCCCGCGTGCGACCGGAAAGCAGGCGCGCGAGCGCTTCCTCCTGGCGCACGGTTCCCACCCGGCAGGGCACGCACTGGCCGCAGCTTTCGTTGCGGAAGAAGGCGGCGATCACCATCAGCAGCCGGCCGAGATCGACCTGGTCATCGATCGCCAGCACCACCCCGGAGCCGAGCGTCGTTCCCGCGGCGCGCGTGTCTTCAAACGTGAGCGGCAGGTCGAGGTCATCCGGCTTGATGAAGCTCCCCGCGGCCCCGCCGAGCAGCACCGCTCGCAGCGTGCCGCCGCCGGGCACACCGCCGGCCAGCTCGAACAGCTCCCTCAGCGTCGTACCGAACGGAACCTCGTAGACACCTGGTTGGGCAACCGCCCCGCAGACGCAGAACAGCTTCGGCCCCGTCGAGCCCTCGCCGGAGATCACCCGGGAGAGCGGGTCGGGCTGTGCGGTGCCGATCCGGGCGTATGCCGCGCCGCCCTCGAGCACGATCGGGAGCACGTTGACGAGCGTCTCGACGTTGTTGACCACGGTGGGCTTGCCGAACAATCCGCGATCGACCGGGAAAGGCGGCTTGTTCCGAGGCTCGCCGCGGTAGCCCTCGATCGAGCCGAAGATCGCCGTCTCCTCCCCGCAGATGTAGGCCCCCGCGCCCTTGCGCAGCTCGGTCTCGAAGCTGTAGCCGTGAGAGAGGATGTTCTGACCGAGGAATCCGCGGTCGCGAGCCTGCTGGATCGCATGCTCCAAGCGTCGCTGCGCGAGCGGGTACTCGCCGCGGAGGTAGATGTAGCCGCGCTCGCAGCCCGTCGCGTAAGCGGCGATCGTCATGGCCTCGATCACCGAGAACGGGTCTCCCTCCAGGAGCACCCGATCCTTGAACGTCCCGGGCTCCGATTCGTCGGCGTTGCAGATCAGATAGTGGGGCCGGCGCGGCTGACGAGCCACGGCGTCCCATTTGCGGCCGGTTGGGAACGCCGCGCCACCGCGGCCCATCAGCTTGGAGTCGACCACCTCGCGGATCACGCCTTCCGGACCGAGCTCGAAGGCGCGGCGCAGCGCCGCGTAGCCCCCGCGGGCGCGATAGTCGTCGATGCTCTCGGGATCGGCGACTCCGACGCGAGCCAGCAGGCGAAGACCGGGCTGGCCCGCCTGCCAGGGGATCGCCGAGGCAGGGGGCGAAGGCGTCGCGCCTCCGATCGCCCCCAGCAGGTCCTCGGAGCCGACTGTGACCAGCTCGCGCTCCATGGGAGCCTGGCCGGACTGTGTCAGCAGTGCGGCCGGGGCCCGGTCGCACTGCCCAAGGCACGGGCTTGGGAGCCAGGTGGCACCTTCTCGGTCAGCTCCCGGCGGCCCAACCTCCTCGGTGAGCGTGTCGATCAGCGCCTGCGATCCGGCACAGCGGCATGCGAGGTCGTCACACACGTGCAGCACCCGACCCGGACGTGGCTCGAGCGAGAACAGCGCATAGAAGCTGGCCACGCCGTAGACGTCCGCTGGGGGAATCGTCAGGCGTCGTGCGATGTAGTTGAGCGCGCCAGGGCTGATCCATCCGGTGTGCTCATGCAGCGCGTGCAGTGTCGGCAACAGCTGATGACGCTCCGCGCGCGCCGAGTGCCCGCCGTGGGCCGAATGCCCGTTGTCGGCGCGATCGGCTCCCACCCAGCTCGACAGCGGCGGACCCAGGAAAGCGTCCACCGCTGCGCGCTCCTCGCTCGTCGGTTCGGCGTCGAGCAGATGTACGTCCACGCTACTTGCCCGCTTCGCGGCTCGCCACCCCAGCCGCCTGGCGGGCACCCCCATTGATCTTCTCGACCCGGACCGCAGTCGCCTTGAACTCCGCTGTTCCCGACTTGGGATCGGTCGCGTCGATCGTGAGCATGTTGACGTCGACGTCGTCCGGGAAGTGGAACGTCATGAACGCCAGGCCCGGCCGCAGATTCGGGTCAAGCCGCACGGGCGCCTCGATCGAGCCGCGCCGCGAGCTGACCTGGACGAGCTCCCCGGGCTCGACGTCGAGCGCGGCCGCATCCTCCGGGTGCAGGTCGATCGTCTCCCCGCGTCGCATCGGCGAGCGGAACAGGCTGGACTGGACTCCCGTGTTGTAGGAGTCCAGCCGCCTGCCGGTCGTCAGGCGGATCGGGAACTCGTCGTCGAGCACGTCGACGGGGGGCACCCACGGCGTAACCGAGAACTGAGCAAGCTGGCCCTGAGCCGGCGGATCCTCCCACAGCCGTCCGTGCAGGAACTGCGAGCCGGGATGGTCCTCGCTGGGGCAGGGCCACTGGATCCCGCCCAGCTCCTC
>Ga0187814_10000727_pt1 | contig 11657 bp, 11 predicted proteins | sample NC_S_4_FD_132450 | JGI IMG/M metagenome (GOLD analysis project Ga0187814, IMG submission 132450) | Wetland sediment microbial communities from Neuse River Estuary, North Carolina, USA - ASW-S_4 | ecosystem: Environmental > Aquatic > Freshwater > Wetlands > Sediment | place: USA: North Carolina...
CACAGCCCACCGCGTGGCTCTATGCCCCGCCTCGGGCAGCCTCGGAAGGTGAGATCACGGGCGTGACGGCGGTGCGCTCGTGATCAGGTCGATCGCGGGCACGTAGTCGCGAGCGGCGTAAATGTGGCGTTGCAAGACGTGGTGAAGGCCGGCGAGCTCAAGCGCCGCCAGGCCACCGGCGTCCTCGACCGCCAGCCGGCAGGTGAGCGCCAGGTCGTTCATACAACCCAGCACGCTGCGACCGCCCGCGGTGCCCGCGATCGTCACGCCGCCGGGGTCAAGCTCGCCCAGCGCTCGCTCAGACAGGCCCTCGGCGCGCAGCTGGGTCTGCGATCCGCGCCACCACGAACGGACCAAGCGGACGCAGCTGCGCGACCCGCACATCGGGAACGAACACCGAGAACAAGGTCCCGGCATGGGTGACCAGCAGGCACTTGCGCCGCTCGATGACCAGCAGGTTGGCGTACCAGTCGCGCTCAGAGCAGCCGGGATCGGCCTGGTGCTGGGCCTGGCGGCCCAGGAGCGCTCGCAGCTTGGCGGTGCAGCGCACGATCACAGCCGCCACCAAGCCGTCGAGGCGGGCGTGGTCGCCGCAATGGGACGCGACTGTCGATGGCCCTCAAGGGGCAAAGCTGCGCGGCAGGCCTCAGTCCCGACACCTGCGCTTTGCTCGGCGGTTTCGACCACGCCCACCAGCAAGCCTAGACGAACCGCCGCTCAGGCCGCTCACCGCGCCTCGCTCGACGCCTCAAGGCTCCGTCGAGCGACACCTTCGTCCAAGAACATGCTCTCAAAGCTGACCGCGTACGCGCCCGCGGCCCAACGTGACCCCACGACCCCAGAGACCGGCCGTCGGGCGGAGCTTGATCGTGGCTGCCGCTCCGTCGCCGAGCGAGTCACGAGCTCGTCGCTCCCGCTTCGGTCCACGGTCAGGACGAAGCGGGAGTCCGCGCCCGCCGCGATCGAGCCGCCGTGACGCCTCGGCATTCGTGCGAGCAGGAGTCTGGACTCGGCCAGCCGGGTCGCTGTTGCTGGTGGTGTGGTCGCGAGACCGCTGGACGTCGATCACCGGGGGGCTGTTGAGCATGGGCTGTGCTGCGTCGCTGCTGGGATCCTTCTGAAGCGGTTGGGTCGTTATCGTGGGTGACGGGAGCGGAACTTCGATTGCGGCGGGTCGTTGTAGCTGACGTGAGTAGGCGTCGTGCCGCTTTTCGCTTCGGGTGCTGCGCGATCGCTCGCTGTTTCCTGGTCGCTGTGTGCGCGGGGGTCGCTCGGCGGTCTCCGACGGGACCGTCGCGCTCACCACGGCATACCCAGGCTACGCGGGCATCGAGCACGAATGCCCCTGCGCCGGGCAGGTGTACGCGGTCTCAGAGCCAGCCAGCGGCTGGTCGGGCATGACCCAGCTTGGTCCGCCCGCATCGGTGAGTCCCGTCGGTGGCGGGCCCAACGTCGCGATCAATGGGCAAACGGTCAGCGTCGGCGCGCAGGATGGCATCCACATCCTGACCGCGTTCGGGCCGGCAAAGGTCTCGCGCGTGACGATCACCGGCTTGGCAACAGCGAGCGCCCCGCCTCGAGATCAAGCTGAGCGCCGGCGCGTACGGCGCCAAGATCAAATCGTTCACGCTGACCCTGCCCCGAACCCTGCAGCTGAGTCGTAACCACAAGCAGCTCACCGGGGAAATCAGCATCTCGCCGGCGGGCAAGGTCACTATCAAAGCCCAGGGGACGAAGCTCCTGATAACGCTGAAGCGGCCCGCCGAGAGCCCCTCACTGACGATCGGCCAAGGAGCCCTCAGAACAAGCCCGGCGCTGACCCGCGCGCTCACAGCCCTCCTCACACCCAGCCACCACGCCAAGCCCCGGCAAATCAGCCTGAATCTCACAGCGAGCGTTACCGATTGGGAGGGCGAAACCACTGACGCCAGCATCAACATCCAGGTCAGCCGAGCACCCAACGGAAGCTAGGTCGCCGGCTTCGAGAACCCGGTCAGAAGCTAGCTCAGCGTGCTGCGAGGTCACTCCCTCGGGCCGAGAAGGAGAAGGAGTCCTGGCCTTCACAGCTGCGACGTCCGGCCACACGCCCGCTTCGTCGCCGGCTGGGCAGTCAGCCGCAGGCTTCTGCTCTGGCCTGCGCCGGAGCCGGAGCGGGAGTGTCGTCCGGCTCGTCCCGGGCCCATCTCGTGGCCGGTGGTTCGTGCAAGGAGCACTCTCGTTACCGCGCGGGGCTGTCGCCCGGCAAGAAGAGACGGTGGCCTTGGACGAGCTCCGTAGCCCGAGCAGCGTCGATTCCCGCCCTGCATCGAGATTGGGGATGCAGGACTCGAGATTCACAGACCTGTTGCGCCGTGCTCCGAAAGGCGCGTAGTCTCATCTCCGTGACGGCGATTCCGGTGTCCGCTCGTGCCGTGCTCGAGTCCTCGGCGCTCGCGCATCTGGTCACGCTCGAACCCGACGGGCGGCCTCAGGTGTCGATCGTGTGGGTGGGGTTAGACGGCGATGAGATTGTCTGCGCGCACCTGCCCGAGCACCGCAAGATCCGCAACATGCGCAGGGACCCACGCGTGGCGCTGTCGGTCGAGGCCGGAACGAAGAATCAGATCGGCCTCGTCGAGTACGTGGTCGTCTACGGTCGAGCGCGGATCACGGAGGGCGGCGCACCCGAACTGCTCCAGCAGCTTGCGCGCGTGTATCTAGGTCCGGAGGTCAAGTTACCGCCGATGGACGATCCGCCGCCCGGCTACATCACGCACATCGCGGTCGACCGGATCGCGGGCGTGGGTCCCTGGGCGAGCTGAGCTCCGCGATCGGTCTGGCGTCAAGCGATCTGCTGGGCCGGGCGCGGGTGATCGACCTGACCCGCCCGCTGACTGGTCGCTGAGTCCTCAGCACCCCAGAACGAGCGGCCGGACCGAGCACGCGCAGCGCCGCTGGTATCGCGTGATCTCGACAGCGCTCCGAACCGCCGCTGCTGGTCGGATCCGATCATCCGCCGTCCGAGTAGATCGGGTTCGAGCCCGACGAGCGCCTCGTCGCCGAGGGAGTCGTCGGGTCTGATAGCGCTCAGATCGTGAAAGCGATCGTGGACGAGATGCGCGTTGCGCGCTTTCGGGACTCTCGTCGGCGCCGCGCAGATGCTGGTCGCGGTGCGAAAGCAGGTCGCGCGCAGCGTGGCGGCGACTGGCACCGGCGCATCTCGTCCGAGAGCAGAAGCGCAGCCCACCGGACTCTGAGGGGCGAGTCCTGACTGTCCAAGAAAGCGATAGCCGCAGACCTATGATGGCCGCGTGAGCGAACAGCGACAGGTCGATGCGGTCTCGGCGTATGAAGCGATGGCTGCCGACTACGCGGCGGAGGTCGACGAGAGCCCCTTCAATGCTTTGTACGAGCGTCCGGGGGTCATCGAACTTCTGCCAGATCCAATCGGAAAGCGTGTGCTGGATGTTGGCTGTGGATCCGGGCCGCTATCTGCCTGGCTGGTGAGCCACGGCGCGGAGGTGGTCGGCTTTGACGTGAGTCCGAGCATGGTGCGCGCGGCCCAGAGCCGGTGTCTGACCCGGGCTACATTCCGGGTGGCGGATCTCGGCGAGCCGCTTGATTTCCTCGAGGACGCGTCAATCGATGTCGTCGTCGCCTCCCTCGTTTTTCATTACCTGCGCGATTGGGTCGAGCCGCTGCGTGAGCTACGCCGGGTCCTGCGCCCGGGCGGAGCCCTGGTCATGTCGACGCACCATCCGGCTGCGGACGCGGACATGGAGCTGTCCCCCTCCGGCAACTACTTCGAGACCGAGCTGCTTCATGATCGTTGGGTGAAGGGTGGTCGGGAGTTCGAAGTGCGGTTCTGGCGCCGGCCGCTAAGCGACATGTTTGCCGCGTTCGAGCAGGCTGGGTTCGACGTTCGACGGCTCAGCGAACCCCAGCCTCTGCCAGAGTGTCGTGACCGCTTTCCCGAGGCGTGGGAGCAGCTGACCCGCCACCCGACCTTCCTCTTCTTTCGCCTCGAGCCTCGGTAGAGCTTCGCCCACTTGTCGCCTGGCGGCGATCTCGATCAGACGGCTGCTTCACGCCCGATTCGAAAGCCTCGGCCCCGGAGGGGTGGCGTCCTGGTCGACCGGCTCGCCTGGCAGCACGAGCGTCGCGTAGTCGGCGAACACCGATGGGATAGCCGAGGTGATCGCCAACCCGGGCTGGGTGTTCTCGCTGATCCACGCGACATCGCCCTAGGCCCCGATGTGCCACGCCACCCCGTCCCTCACGCGGGTGTGCCCGACGTCAGACATGGATGCCATCCTAATCGGGCACTCGGCTATCCCAAGCCGTACAGCCCGTCGGCCGTGGCGAAGGACTGCTTTCCCCAATGTCGCCCACGCGGCCACGTGGGGATCGCTTCTCCCTCAGCCTCCGCTGAGCCCGAAGGAGAAGTCCGACGTCGCGAACAGGCCGCCGGCCGCAGACCTCCTGTTCGTGAGACCAGAGGTGCGGGCCGGGATGTCGGCGCTCATCGGGAAGGGCTGAGATTCGCGCATAGCGATATCGACACATCGTCGACTCGACATGCCGTGCCATCGCTGCTCGAGGCCGTCGCGGCGCGATCCGTGCCTGCCGGGGGCGATCAAGCGCTGGGGAACAGCGGGCTCGGGTGCTTGGGATCGTAGAGGGCGAGCTCGCTGGCGTCAGGCAGCCTCAGCTGCGTCATCAATCCCCAGCCAGCATCGGTGATGTCGGCGGTGAATTCCACGCCCTTGCTTTTCAGCTCATTGACCGTGGCCTCGATGTTGTCGCACATCAGGTACAGCTGGTGGTGGCCCTGTTCGTCAGTCGGATGGGCTGCCAGCTCGCCAGGAGGCAGTGCAAAGATCGGCCAGCCGCCGCCTGCATCCACGGAGGCCAACCCGAGCACGTCGCGAAAAAACGCGCGAACGCCTTCCGGATTCTTCGTAAACACGATTGCGTGTACGCCGTTTATCACTGCGGCTCAAGCCTACCCAGGCCCACGCCGTCGGCGAGGAGCTGTCCGCTTCCCCCGCGTGGTTCCGGCGGTGCCGAGTCGATCGCTGATGGCGCCAAGATCGCTGCTGCGTTGTCGCCGGGCAGCGACGAACGCGGCGCTTCCGCTTCCGGCGCTGGCTGATGTGAAGCGGGAGCGACGCCCCGGGTGCCGCCGCGTTATCTCACGGCCGGTGGTTCGTGGATGCAGGTGTCTCGGACGGTTGACGGTGCCTTCTGCGTGTGGCCCGAAGGGGAAGCCAAGGCGCCACACGCCGGGCTCGTCGGGCGATGGTCAGATTCGTGGCCTTCTCCGATCATCCGGCCAAAGGCGCTTGGCGCGGGCAGCGGCATCAAGGACAAGCTTGCCTTCTACCGTGACACGGCTCTCAGCGATCCCGTACTCGGGCCATTCGCACACGAACAGCACGGTGCTCTCAGGCGGCAACGGAGTCAGCACGAAGCCGATGCGGTGTCCTCCTGTGCTTCGGCTGACGTAGGGGCGACGGCTGAAGTGCTCCACGCGGTCCGTCGAGCTGGGCTTCCCCATCCGGCAGAACTGGGAGGCGTCGAGCCGGCATGCGATACGCGGTGGCGGCGCCGCTGTCCAACGGCGAGGTCCTGATCGCCGGCGGCACTCCCGACGGCAGCAGCATCCTGTCGAGCGCGGAGCTGTTCAACCTCCGATCCGATGCCGAACACCAACAACCCGACTATGCCACCCGTGCAGCGCATGCTCACAGCGTCGGTGTGCGCGAATGCAGCTTCGTGACGCCCCGGAACTTCTCGTGATCGTTCGGGTTTACGGCTAGAACCCGCAAGGAGGAGGATTGACGTGTCCCGTGCCCGTACGCTCGCTGTCCTCGGCTCGCTCGCAGTTACGGCTACACCCGCTGCCGCGGCATCCACCAGCTCGCACACGAAGCTGTGGAAGAACAAGAGCGGCAGCGTCGTCTGCGGCGTCGAAAACCACCCGAAGAGCAAGTCGGCGACGACCGTCCTTTGCGGCTCCGAGGGAATCCCGCGCGCCAAACACGGCTTCGGCGATCCGTTCGTACAGATAGGTGCGCGTGGCTCTGCTCAGCTCGTGCTGCTCAGCCAGGACTCGTTCGAGGGCAGCGGGACGCCCGCCACGATTCGGAGCGGCGAGACGTGGAGTTCGCTCGGCGTTACCTGCACGCTTGGCGCCAAGACCGTGACTTGCAAGAACGAGTCGAAGCACGGGTTCACGATCGGCAACGGCAAGTACAAGTCATTCTGAGCCAAGCCTCGCTGAGCCAACCCGCGCGCTCGAAGCGCAGCCGCGCGGTCCGCGCTTCCCCTTCGTCGCCTCTGGGGCCGCGATCCATCGCTTCCGCTTCCGGACGCCGCGGACCTGAAGGCGAAGTTCGACCTCGGCCACGGCGCCGGCCGCGCAGCTCGTAGTTCGGGAATGAGAGAAGTCAGCCGAGCTAAGCCGAGCCTTTTGCGTCTCGCGAAACAAGGCGCTGCTCGACGTGAGCGCAACGATGCTCGACATGTACGACGCGTTCTGGGAACGCGGCCGCCCGATTACTTCTGCGTTGTCGCCGCACCAGCTGCGGCCCACCGGCTACCGCTTCGGTCCTCGGCGAGGCCGAAGCGGAAGTCAGTGCGGGCCGCGATCGAAGCCGCCTGACGCCCCTTCGTTCGTGAAACCAGAAGCGCCGCCATCGGCATGCGCTAGTACTACCGGATCCACCGCTGTGCGGTTCGCGTACCGACCGACCCGGTCCGGGGACGCAGCGATGTTTGGCGTATTCACGCCCGCCCCAGCTTCAGCGCAGGCCGTGACGGCCGCGGTTCATGACCGTACGTTGAGGGAGTTCAACGTACGAGGGGCTGATCTCGACCAGGCGCGACTCGTTGATAATCCGCGCGGGTCGTACCAGACATGGGTAGTGCCAGGCGACGGTGTCGTTTGCACAGCGTTCACCGCTACCGGCGCGGTTCATGGGTTCGGCGTGTGTTTTCCAGCCGATCTTGCTGTACGTGGTGCTCTTGTGACTGGTCTTAGCCGGCGTGCTGGCTGTGGGCAGGTCGGAGCCGCCCTGCCAGTGACGCTCACAGGGCGGCTCCTACGTGCAAAGCCCCCTACTAGCCTCGCTCGGAGCTCGAGTAGCGGGCGAGCAGGGGGACGAGCACCGTTGCGTTGGGGCTTCCCCAGCCGGTGACCGGATCCCAGCCGGGCGTCGCCCTGTAGCCACTGATCGTGTGACCAGGAAATGTTGGGGTGTTGTTCCCGGTGGTGACGTCGTGGAACGCTTCGCGATAGAACGCGCTTCTGCCGATGCGGTAGATGGCGGGGTTGACGAAGCCGAGGTGGCGGCCGGCGTACTGGTCGGCCAGGGCGATCAGCCCCGCCCACAGCGGTGCGCTGGCGCTGGTGCCGCCGCTGTTGCGGATCGTGTATTGGTTGCCGGCGTCGCTGATGACCAGTGTCATGCCGGTGTGGGGTGAAGCGTCGGCGGACACGTCCGGCACGCCGCGGGTGGCGGCGATGCCGGGCACATCGTTCTGGTAGCCGGGCCGCGCGAAGCGGCGGCTGAACCCGCCGCCCGAGGCCTGGAACTGCGTTCCGGGGCTGCCGAAGGGGAGGCCCCAGGCGGTCTCGCTGATGTAGGTGCCCGTGGCGTGGCTGGCGCTGAGGCTGGTGCCGCCGGTCGAAAGGACGAGCGGGTCGGCGGCCGGCAGGTTGACCTCCTTGACGGGAGGGAAGGTACCACCGGTCAGGCCCTTGATCACCGCGCACGGTTCGCCGACGGCGCCGATGTCGCCCGAGGCGGCGATCACGGTTGCGTGCCGGGCGGCGGCGGCCGCGAGCGCGCTGTTCAGGCGATCGACCTCGGCCGGGGTGTCGCAGTGCTCTCCGCCCGTCTGGCCGGCGGCGCTGATCGAGATCACGCTTCCCTGGGAGACGCCGACGCGCAACGAGGCGATGGCGGCCGCTATCGCGTTAGCCGGGTTGTTCAGCGATGTCGATTTGACCAGGACCACGGTGATCGCCGCGTCAGGGGCGACCGCGTGCACGTTCTCGGCGTCCAGAACTTCCTCGCCGTTGGCCAGCCATGGGGACGCTGAGGAGGCGATGCTCGTCACCACCTTGAGACGCGGAGCGGGCAGGCGGAACAGGCCGTCGAAGCGCGACATGTCCTGACGGAGGTCGCTGACGATGGGCGGGAGGAGCTGCGTCTCGGCGAGCTCGGGCAGCACGACCGTTTCACCTCGACCGTCAATCCCGCGCTCGAGCAGCGGCCGTATCCCGTAGGCGACCTCGATCTCCTTAGGCGTGTCGCAGGTAGTCAATGAATTGCAGTCGAGCGGGCCGCTGGCGGGTGCGGTGGCCGATTGGTGCGCGGGCGGTGCCTGTCTCGGGGCCGTGCTGGTGACGCCGACCGGCTGGAGGTTGGCGCCGACCGCGCCGTCGGCGGTTGGGAGGCATGTCTTGATCGCGGACTTGACGACCGGTGAATTCAGGTTGACTTGCCCACTGCCATTCGCGCCGGGACGTCCGTTCCCGTCCACCGCCGGCATGTGCGCGACTCCATGTGCGCGCATGCAGGCGGCGAACGCCTCCAGATGCGCCACATGCTGGGGATCGAGCTGCGCGCTTCCACGCTTGGTGGTACCGGGCTCGGCCGATCCTCCGCCGCAGCCGGCGACGAGCAGCGTGATTCCGACAAGTGCGATTGCGGCTTTTGGTACCCGCATGGTTGGCTCCTTCGTCCAGGTCTCCGATTTGTCGCTCTCGAAGGTATGGACGCCGTCGTCGACGCACATCGGGCCTGCGGGTGAAACCCGGCGGGACCCGAGCGGGGCTTTGCCGCACGATCTCATCCGCTCGACGTGGCGGTTCGCGACGATCGGATGAGGCAGGCCGGGAGACCGGCGCGTATCGTCGGCGCATGCAACAGATCGGCGCAGGACGCCTGCCAGGACGCCTTCGATATCCCGGGCCGGCGCAGGCCGATCCCGGTCTCGCGCTCGGCCTGCTCTGGATCGTCGCCGTGCTCGTGGTGGACAACTCGTCGCACGCGCACGTGGCGGTGATCCCGGCGGCGCTCCACAACACGGCCGCCCGCTGGCTGGTGGTCGCGTGCGCGATCGCCGTCGCCGTGGCGGCGCTGGCGTTGCGCCACCGCCAGCCCCTGGTGGCCCTGTTCGCGATCGTTGCGGCGGTCGTCGCGGCGCCCGTGGTCCTGCTCCTGCTCGGACCGGCGCTGGTGGCGCTCTACACGGTCGCGATCACACTCGGCCCGCGCGACACCGCGATCGCCGCGGTCGGCGTCGTCGCGGCGTTCGTGCTGCAGCGGGTCGCATGGGGTCCGACCGGTGACAACAGCCTGCCGACCGTGCTGATCGGCACGGTCGCCTCGGCCGGGCTGGGCCTCTACGCCGGGGTGCGCCGTGAGAGCGCGCGCGAGCGGACCGCCTTCGAGCAGCGGAATGAGGCACTCGAGGCCGAGCGAACCGTCGCCGAGGAGCGCGTTCGCATCGCCCGTGAGCTCCACGACGTGGTCGCACACACCCTTAGCCTGATCATCGTCCAGTCCGAGGTCATGCGGACGAACCTCGCCGACGAAGAGCGCCGCGCGAGCGCCGGGGCGATCGCCGAGCTCGGGCGCGACGCGATGGCCGAGCTGCACCGGACGCTCGAGCTCCTGCGCGGCGGGGATGAGCTCACCGAGCGCGCCCCGCGGCCTGCGCTCTCCGACCTGCAGCAGCTCGCCGATCAGAGCCGCGGGGGCGGACTCGACGTCGAGCTCGGCATCGAGGGAGTGGTCCGTCCCCTCCCGGCGAGCTTCGAGCTCTGCGCCTACCGGATCGTCCAGGAGGCGCTGACGAACGTGCGCAGGCACGCCAACGCCGCGCACGCGACCGTCCGACTGCGCTTCGGGGCCGACGCGCTCGAGGTGTCGATCGAGGACGACGGCGCCGGCGCCACAGCTGCGGCAAAGTCCGCCGGTTACGGACTGCGCGGCATCCGCGAGCGCGCGGCGATGCTGGGCGGCGCGGTCAGCGCCAGTCCGCGCGAGGAGGGCGGGTACCGCGTCAGCGCGGTCCTGCCCTACCCGGAGCCACTGTGAGACAGCGCCTGCGGGTGATCATCGCCGACGACCAGCCGCTGCTCCGCTCGGGGTTCAGGGCTCTGCTCGAGAGCGCCGGCGACATCGAGATCGTCGCCGAGGCCGGCACCGGCGAGGAGGCGGTCGAGCAGGCGCAGCGACACCTGCCCGATGTCGTGCTGATGGACATCCGGATGCCGGGAATGGACGGGATCGAGGCGACCCGGCAGCTGACCCGAACACGGGTCCTGATCCTGACGACGTTCGGTCTCGACGAGTACATCATCCAGGCGCTCCGGGCCGGTGCATCCGGATTCATCCTCAAGGACACCCGCGTCGAGGATCTGCTCCACGCCGTGCGAACCGTCGCCGCAGGCGAGGCGTTCCTCTCCCCCACCGTGACGAGGCAGCTGCTCGACCAGGTCGCGCGGCGGTTGCCTGCCGCGGTGGACCGGCGCCCGGCACAGCTCGCCGAGCTCACCGAGCGGGAGCTCGCGGTACTGCGGATGCTCGGCGCGGGACTCAGCAACTCCGAGATCGCCACCGCGCTGGTGGTCAGCGAAGCGACGGTCAAGACGCACGTATCGAGAGTCCTCCAGAAGCTCACGCTCCGCGACCGGGTGCAGGCCGCGATCTTCGCCTACGAAAGCGGGCTGATCGAGCCCGGCACCTCGTCGTCCTAAGAAGCAGCCCCCCTAAGCATGCTCGTCGGTGTTGCCGCCTAACGGGGCCGCGCGCCTTGCCGCCGACGCAACTGCTTCTGGGCGCTCGCCCCGCATGTTTCCTGTCACCCAGCGGCCGGGGCTGGCAATCGTCCGGATAGCCTTGTCACGTGAAGGAGGTTGACGCCGTAATCGTCGGCGCGCGCTGCGCCGGATCTACGCTCGCACTCGCGCTGGCCCGGCGCGGCTGGGACGTCGTGCTCATCGATCGCGACACCTTCCCGAGCGAGACGGTCTCTACCCACTTGATCTTTCCGAACACGCTCGCGCGCTTCGATCAACTGGGGGTGCTCGATGCTCTGCTCGCCGCTCACGAGGTACCGATGCTCGAGTTCCGCATCGTCGGCCTGGGGAACGAGATCGAGGGCTCCTTCACGCCGATCGAGGGCTTCGATCGGGCGGCGGCGCCGCGCCGCTCGGCCCTGGACAAGGCGATCCTCGACACCGCGCTCGCTGCAGGAGCGCGTGGGCGCTTCGGCAAGCGCGTCGTCGACCTCATGGGTTCCGGGACCCCCGAGGACCCGGTTGCCGGGGTCCTGCTCGAGGGCGGCGAGCGGATCGCCGCCAAGTGGGTCTTCGGCGCTGACGGCAGGGGCTCGACGGTGGCGGGCCGTCTCGGGATCGGGAAGGTACGTCCGCTTCAAGGGGAGGTGTCGTTCCTGTTCGCGTACTGGCGCGGTGTCCCCAACGACGGCGCTGCGACCTCAGAGATCCGCAAGCGCGAGGTCGTCAACCGCTGGGCGGGCGAGGACGGCCTGTGTCTGCTGACCGCATGGGGAGACGCGGAGTTCACTCGCGGCTCGAAGGAAGAGCGCCGGAGCCGCTATCTCGAACAGCTCCGCCGTTTTCCGGAGACGATCGG
>Ga0187814_10000728_pt1 | contig 11654 bp, 14 predicted proteins | sample NC_S_4_FD_132450 | JGI IMG/M metagenome (GOLD analysis project Ga0187814, IMG submission 132450) | Wetland sediment microbial communities from Neuse River Estuary, North Carolina, USA - ASW-S_4 | ecosystem: Environmental > Aquatic > Freshwater > Wetlands > Sediment | place: USA: North Carolina...
GGTCGACAGCGATGACTACGACATCCGCTCCGGCGACTGACCGCTTGCAGCGCTAGCTCCGGAGGCCGTTCGTGCCTGCAGAGGGCGATCCGTCGGCTCCGTTGGGCCGTGGATTCAACCTGGGAACGTGACCTAGATCACGCAACGTGACGAGCAGCAATCACGTCTTAACGCCAAGTAACCCCGGCCTGCTAGTTCAGGTCCCCCGAGCGAACAGGCCCCCTGCTGGCCCAAATTGTATCGCTATGCGCGGATTTGCATGCCGGGTGCCCCGCTCAGAACGTGGAGGATGCAATGGCCCGGCTGAACGTGAACGACGCGCGCTGCGCGGCACTATTCGCGTCAGCGCTGCAGCGGTCGGACGCCCCAACCGTCGAAGCGGCAGCCGAAGCGATCGGCCGCACCGTCCGGCAACTTGGAGTCGTCGGCTGCACTAGCCGGATGGCACAAGAGTTCGGCGACCACCCCGAGGCCGCCCTCGACCGGATGCGGTGGGTTCGCAAGCTTGTGGGCGAACTGTCGGCCTGCCGCTGTCCGTCGGCCAAAAGGAATGTCCGGCGTGCCGCCTGACTAGGTCACCTCACCCCTCACCCCGGCGGATTCGCGGCTCGCGGACTTGCCGTCCGCAGATCTAGGCACCGTCGGTTTGCCAAGCTTCGCCGCAACGGGATCGGCCAGCACTCCGGGCGGCGCCTCGGCCTCAAGCTCCAGTCTCGCCAGTTGCAGATCGTGCATGGCGGCTGCGTCGGGGGCCGGGTATTGGGGGTTGATCTCGATCAGCGTCTGCGCGATGGCAGCAGCGGCGCAAATCCGGGTGAACCACTTGTGGTCGGCGGGCAGGACATGCCAGGGAGCCCACGGGGTGCTGGTCTGAGTCAGCATCTGGGAGTAAGCCTGCTCGTATTCGTCCCAGTGCTGACGCTCGCGCACGTCGGCTGCGGAGAATTTCCAGTTCTTCTCCGGCACGTCGATTCGCTTCAGGAAACGGACCCGCTGCTCCTCTCGCGACACGTTGAGAAAGAGCTTGACCAGCCGGATTCCGTTGTCGGTGAGGTAACGTTCCCAGTCATTGATTTCCCGGTACCGGCGCTTCCAGGTGCCCGGGCCCTTCGACTCGGGTGGCAGCTGCTCGCGGTCCAGGTTCACTGGATGCACGCGGACGGCCAGGACTTCCTCATAGTGCGACCTGTTGAAGATCCCGATCTGCCCTCGCTCCGGCAGGCGCCCTGCGTGCCGCCACAGGTAGTCATGGTTGAGTTCCTCGGCCGACGGGATCTTGAAACTAGATACGTGGACTCCTTGCGGATTAACGCCACTCATCACATGCCTGATCGTGCCGTCCTTGCCCGCTGCGTCCATCGCCTGGAGCACGACCAGGACCGCGTAGGTGTCCTGCGCGGCCAGCCTGTCCTGATATTCCGCGAGCAGTTCCACGCCTTGCCGCAGTAGCCGCGTCCCTTCCTTTTTCTTGCGCACGCCAAACAGTTCGCTGGGGTCAAAATCGTGTGCCAGCCTGACCTTCGAGCCTGGCCGGACGCGTAGCGGATCGATCAGGCCAGAGACCCAGCCGACGTCCAAATCACTCATCCACGTCCTCCCGCCCCCGAGGGGATCTGGCCAGATTCCCGTCCCAGCCTCGCGCCGAGCGGTACACCAGCCTGTCACGCCGGCACTGCGGATGTCCGGTTGGCCGGCAACGGAGTGCTTGCGGCAGGATGACCGCATGGCCCGTCCTGCGCCGCGTCACGATCGTGATGCCGGCGGTCCCGCCGACCTGCTGGCCGCGAAGGCCGCCCTGCGGCAGGAGATCTGGTCGGCGATGCGTACAGCAAGGGTGGCAAGGTTCCCCGGCGTCACCGGACGGATCCCGAACTTCATTGGCGCCGAGGCGGCCGCCGAGCGGCTTAGAGGCACTCCTGAATGGCTGGCTGCCAATACCCTGAAGGCGAATCCGGACTCCGCGCAATTGCCGGTGCGCCAGCGCGCGCTAGAGGATGGCAAAACCGTGTACATGGCGGTTCCCCGTCTGGCCGGGCAACAGCCATTCTTTGCCCTGGATCCCGACCATCTGGCCGAGCCGCCTCGCAGGGCGGCGTCGATCAGCGGCGCAGCCCGCTCCGCTAGGCGGGTGACGCTGGCTGAACTGTCCCCTGTTGACCTGGTGGTGATGGGCAGCGTAGCCGTCAGCGCGGACGGTGCCCGGCTGGGCAAGGGCGGCGGGTTCGCCGACCTGGAGTTCGCGCTGGCCACGGCGACGGGACTAATCGGGCCACGGACCGCGTGCGTCACGACCGTGCACGAACTCCAGCTACGCGCCGCTGGGACGATCCCGATGACCGGCCACGACGTGCCGGTCGACTTCATCATCACGCCCGAGCAGATAATCGACTGCCGCCCGCTGCACGGGCCGTCGCGAGTCGCCGGCATCTGCTGGGAAGACCTGACAGAGGAGAAGATCGCCGCGATACCGCTGCTTTCGGCGCACCGACCCGAGCAGCGCTGATCGAACCCTGGTAAGCGGCTAGATGTGCGGGCGGCAGCAGGCCCGGTCTAGCATGGTTTGTCCTTCATATGGCTATCAGGATTTGTCCCTCGGTGAATATGGCTACATGTCCTTACAGCGCGGCTGCAAAGCCGCGGCACGCAGTGAGGTGCATCTCATTGCGGAACCGGTGCGCGGCTAGCGCCCGTCGAAGCTGCCGTTACTCATCGTGACGCCGGCCGGGCCATCCGCCCGAGCCAGCCAGCCAGCACCGACAGGAAGGACTCCCCCATGCCTCGCACTGACCGACTGACCGACGCCTGGCGCGGCCGCGGCAAGGCCCTGGCATTGGTGGGCGCCGCCGCAGCGCTGGCCGGTGCCGTCAGCGCGGGTACCGTCGGCGCTGCGAGCGCCGGCACCGCCACCTTCGCGGCCGCGCGGCACGCACCGGCAGGCCAGCACGCCACCGCGCATCTTGCCCCGGCCGCGCGCCCCGCACCGCGCAGGCATCCCGGCCCGGCCCGGCGCCCAGCCGCGCCGGCCAGGCCCGCCCGGCCTTACCTCATCTACGATTCGGTCACCCCGACCGCGATCCCCGTGCACCACGACATCGCCACCTATGCCACCGGCGGATACGCTGTCTCGCCCGCCCAGGTAGCTGGCCGCCGGTCGGTTTTGTGGATCGACACCAACGGGTCCGATCCAAGGGCCGCGGCCCTCGACGTCGAGCCAGGCGATGCCACCCCGTCACTGGCCGCTAGCTGGGCCAGGCACAAGCTGAGCGCCGAGCCGAAGTCGGACGCCATCCTTTACACCATGCGCGCAGAGTGGCCGGCCGTGCAGTCGGCCGTCGCCACCCTCCCTTCGCACATGCGCTCGCACATCCGCTGGTGGATCGCCGACCCGACCGGTGTTCCGCACGTCGTGCCGGGCTCCAACGCCACCCAGTGGTACTGGGGGTCGAACTACGACGTCACGACCGCGAACCCAGGCTTCTAGCTGCCCCGGCAGCACAGCAAGCAGAAGGTGCCCCGCCCCGATAGGCGGGGCACCTTCGCGCATCCTGCGGCGTTCCAGCCCGGTAATCGCCAGCCACCGCCGCCCGTCTTCGGCGGCTGCGACGCGGTCAGCAGGCCCGGTGCGCGGCCAGGATGCTGCGCGCTAGCGCATGGCGCGAGGCCAGCTATCCGGGCTGCGGGCCGGTAGCGACCGGGCGGTCCGGGTCGGCCACCCAGTCAGACCACGACCCGACGTACAGGGCGGCCGGGACGCCTGCCAGTTCAAGCGCCAGGATCTCGTGCGCAGCGGTGACACCGGAGCCGCAGTAGACGCCGACCGGCTGCAGGCTGCCGCCGGGCGTGCCAGCCCCGTCCGCCATCGTGATGCCGAGTTCGGAGAACCTGGCGCGCAGGTCGGCCACCGGCCGGAACAGGCCGTCCGATGTCACGTTTGCCGCCGTCGGCGCGCTGACGGCGCCTGGAATGTGGCCGGCCACCGGGTCTACCGGCTCGGTCTCGCCGCGGTACCTGGCAGGGGCCCTGGCATCGAGCAGCAGCCCGGTCCTCGCTGTCCGAGCGGCTCCGTGCGCGTCTAGCACCGGCAACTGGCCGGGCCTGGCAGTGAAATCGCCATGCTCGGGAATCGGATCCGCCATGCTCACCGGCAGCCCAGCGGCCGTCCAGGCGCGGTAGCCTCCGTCGAGCACCCGGACTTGGTCGTGGCCGTAGTAACGCAGCATCCACCAGGCTCGGGCGGCGATGGTGGAGTCCGCTTGGTCGTACACCACGACGTCCCCGCCGGTGCGCACGCCGGCGGCCCGCAGCACGGCCGTAAAGGCTGCGGGCTCAGGCAGCGGATGCCGCCCGCCATCGCCCGGCTCGCCTGCCAGCTGTGTGTCCAGGTCAACGTATACGGCGCCGGGGAGGTGGCCGGCCCGGTAGTCATCGATACCGGGCGGCCCGCCGAGCCGCCAGCGCGCGTCGAGCAGCACCGGCGGCTCGCGGCTGGCCACGGCGGCGGCGAGCTCAAGGACATCGATCAGCGTTCCGTTGCTCGGGTCTGGCAGATTCAAGCTCTGTTGACCTCTCTGTGGATAACTCGCCAATTGCTGTGCATAAAAGGCGATGGCTCGGTGCGATTCCCTGCAAAAGCTGTGGATAAACCGCACCGGTCATCCGGCAGCCTGACCGGTTAGGTGCACTAGCAGCGGCACGCGCTGATCGGCGGCCGCCAGCGAGCCGTGCATGCCGATAAGAGCTGACTCACGCGGCTCGGCCACCGTCGCGACCACGGCCGATCCGCCCCGCGCAGCCGCGACAACATCGCCGATGCGGCCCGCTACCCGCGGGTCCACAGGCCCGAACCAGCCGGCATCGATCGCCTCGTCCCGGCCGGCAACCCACGCGCTGTCGCCAAGCACCTCACGCCAGGCGGCCAGCACGTCATCCGCCGCACCCGGCACGGCGTAGACGTGCCTGGCCCGGGGCTCCCCGCCAAGCAAAGCCACGCCGCTGCGCAACTGCGGCAGCGCATCAGCGTCCGCGCGCAAGTGCGATGGCACGTCGACCATGCCATGGTCCGCCGTGATGTGCAGCGCCGTTCCGGCCGGCAACGCCCCGGCCAATTGCTCGGCCAGCATGTCCACATGCCGAAGCTGATAACGCCAGGCCGGTGACGTGCAACCGCATGCGTGCCCGGTCGAGTCGAGCTCGCCGGTGTAGACCATCGCAAGGGCTCGGGGAGCCTCAGCCAGTGCGGCCGCAGCACGTGCCACCAGCGCCCCTGGCGTTTCGGCCGCCCGATAGTCTGCGCCCCGCATGGCCGCCGTCGACAAGCCGCTGTGCTGAAAGGCCCCACTCGCGATACGGAACGCTGCGATCCCGGCGGCGGTAGCCCGCTCGAATATCGTCGGTCCGGGCTGCCATGCGATCGGGTCCACCGTCTTGTCCCAGCGCAGGGCGTTCAACAGCTGGCCTGTGTCCGGCACCCGCACCTGATACCCGAGCAGGCCGTGCTGGCCTGGCGGCCGCCCGGTACCGATCGAGCTCAGGCTCGTCACGGTGGTAGCCGGGAACCCCGCCGTCAGCCAGCAGCCCGTTTCGGCCAGCCCGGTCAGGAACGGCGCCGCCGACCGGTGGCTGCGTAGCAGATCCCAGCCGAGTCCGTCGATGACAAGCAGGCAGACCCGGCTGGCGTGCGGCAGGCCAAGCACGTTCTGCTCGCCGGGTAGGCCGGCCGATGCCAGCAGCGACTGGCTCAGATCAGCCAGCGTGCTCTGGCCGTAGCAGGGCAGAGCCGGGCCCGAATCCGTCTCCGCCACGGTCACGGGCGGCTCGTCGCCTCGGTCAGCGCCCGGGCGAATGCCACCACCTGCTGGACCGCTTCCTGGCCGTCGGCGGCCTCACTCACGCGCACGGTGAGATCGTCAGCGGTCATCGTGCCGGTGTAGCCGTGGTCGGCTTCGCAGTTTTCGTCGCCGCAGTGGGCGGGCTCGATCTCAATGTGCGACAGCACGTTCCAGCCGATCGTGAGCACAACCTCGCTCGGCATGGTGTTACCCGGCACGTACGAGGCCGGGTCTGGTATCACCCTGGTCAGTGCGACCGAGGAGATCCTGGAGTGCCTGACAGCCTCCGTGCTCGTCTCCGCCTGCGGCCGCGATTCTGGATCGGATTCGTCGGCCGGATACTCGTCGGTGTGCGAGTACACCAGCCGGGTCGGCGTGAGGGCCATCACCGTCACGTGCCGGCGTACTTCCATGCCCGGATCAAAGTGGGCGTCATGGTGCACAACGAAGGAGACAACGGGTTCAGCTCCCACTGCGGAGGACACGGCATCGTAGACCAGTCCCGGGTAGTAGCCGCTTCGCTCGATCGCGGCCTGCATTCCGCCGGAAGCCGCCTTCGTATCGCTCATCCCTCCATCCTGCACCGTCGGCGGGTCCTCCTTCACTAGGTGGGGCAGACTTCGGCGGTCGGCGTCATGCCGCTGGCCGCCGGGCAAGCAGGTATCGGAGCACGGCCATGCCCCCCACCTGCGCGACTTCGGCCAGCTCCAGCTGTGCCGCAACCGGACCGCCGCTGACGAGCCTCGGTCCGGCCGGATCCGCGACGACCACAGGCGCGATGGCCAGCCACAGCTCATCGGCAAGCCCGGCCGCCAGGAACTGGCCGAGCACCGACGACCCGCCCTCCACCATGAGCCGGGCGATGCCGCGGGCGGCAAGGTCGGCCAAGACCCAGGGCAAGTCCAGGCGCTTGAACCCGGTGCTCTCGCGGCCTGCGGCGAGCGGAACGGCGACCACGGTCGCTGGAAGCCTCCCGGCAAGATCAGCGGCCACCTCGGCAGGCGCGTACACCAGCGGCGCGTTCCCGGGGTCGGTGAGCTGGCCTCGGCTGGCTCCCGCCCCGCCCAGTCCGGTGTCGGTGAAGAATCGTGATCGCGGGTCCAGGCTGCCGGTGCCGGTGATAGTGACCTTGCGCGGGCTAGCCGGCAGGCCAAGCTCGCACCGCCTGGCGCGGCGCGCCGCCGACCTGACCAGGAGCCGGGGGTTGTCCGCGCGAATGGTCTGCGCGCCGACCATGATCGCATCGCTGCCCGCGCGCAGCTCATCCACCCGCTCGAGATCAGCCGCATCAGACAGGACCAGCCGATGGCTGGTGGCGTCGTCGATATAACCGTCGGCCGACATCGCGGCCGACAGCATCACCTGCGGTCGGTCTGCTGGCTGCATCGAAACAGAACCTACTCTGGCGCGGGCATGACCTGGCCTGCCAGCCCGTAGGCTCAAGTGCCATGCCCTGGGCTGGACTGCGGCTGGCTGTCACGCTGCTCACTGCCGTGCCGCTGCAAGGTGCCCCGGCGACGGGCCGGCCGCCGAGCCGGACTGCCGTGCGCGCCGCCCTGTACTGGGCGCCGATGATCGGCCTGGCCATCGGTGCGGCCGCAGCGGGCGTGCTGCTGCTTGCCAGCCGGGTCGGCCACACCGGTTCGCTGCTGGCCGCCGTGCTTGCCGTCGTCACGATGGTGGCGCTGACCAGGGCACTGCATCTCGACGGACTCGCCGACCTGGCCGACGGCCTTGGCAGCAGGAAACCTGCCGCGCAGGCGCTCGAGATCATGCGGCGCTCGGACATCGGGCCGTTCGGGGTGGTCACCCTGCTGCTCACGTTGCTCGTGCAAGTTAGCGCGCTCGCGCAGGCCGAGCAGATCGGCCGGGGGCCGGTGGCGGTAGCCGCCGCGGCGGTGGCGGCACGACTCGGCATCACCCTGGCGTGCAGGCGGAGCGTGCCGTCCGCGCGACCCGCCGGGCTTGGGGCACTCGTCGCAGGCACGGTGCAACCTGCGGTCGCCGCGATACTGGCGCTAGCCGCGCTGGCTGCTGCCGCCGCCTTCGGCTGGATCTACCCAGTCGCGATGGCCATCGGGCTGGCAGCATCGCTAGCGCTGACGAAGCTCGCCATACGCAGGCTAGGCGGTGTAACCGGCGATGTACTCGGTGCCGTGGCCGAGCTCACCGTTGCCGCCTGCCTGCTGGTCACAGCCATCCGCTGAGCGGCAGAAGCATCAGGTTGCCAGGGCGGCACGCAGCCGTTCGGCATACTCCGCCGCCTCCTCGGCCGAGGCGTAGCGTTGCCGCGGCCAGAAGAAGCCGCGCAGGCCATCGCCTTTCGTCCGCGGCACGACGTGCACGTGCAGATGCGGCACGCTCTGGCTTACCACGTTGTTGGCAGCCACGAACGTCCCCTGGGAGCCAAGGGCCGCCGGCATGATGGCGCTCAGCCGCTGCACGCGCAGGAAGAACGGTCCCACCGCACGGGCTGGCAGCTCCGCAAGGGTTGGCACGTGCGCGCGCGGCGCCACCAGGATGTGACCCTTGAACACAGGGCGCACGTCCAGGAATGCCACGAAGTCCTCGTCCGCCAGGACGATATCCGCCGCCACCACCCCGGCGCTGATGTCACAGAACAAGCAGTCGCTGATGGGCCCTACCTTCTCATACTCCAGGCTGACGCCGAGCGGCCCGCAGGTTGACGTCGGAGTGGCAGCGGCCCGCATACGCTTGTCGCATGTCCGCGATGTACGTCTGGCTGCGCCGCCACCCCATCCTGGTGGACAGCGTGCTCGCCGCGATGCTTGCCGTACTTAGCCTCGGGCAGATGATTACTCGCCCGTATCCGCAGGTGCCGGTGGCCCTGCTCATGATCGTTCCGGTGGCCTTCAGGCGGCGGAGCCCGATCGCGGCGTTCGCGGTCGCCGTGGTCGGCGGAGTCCTGCAGGTAGCAAGCGCACGTCCGCTCGCATCGGACCTCGCGGTGCTCGTCCTCGTCTACACGGTGGCCGCCTACCGGCCGCGCCGCGAGTCGGTTGTCGCGCTGCTCGTCTGCCTTGGCGGCTCGGCAGTTGCGGTCATCGTCTGGGTTCCGGTGCGCGGAGTCGAGCTAGTCTGGCGGCTCATCTTCGCTGCCGTCCTGTTCGGCGGCAGCGCCCTGATCGCCTGGGTACTCGGTGACTCCATGCGGTACCGCCGCGGCTACTACGCGGCGCTCGAGGACAGGGCGGCGCGGCTCGAAGCCGAGCGGCACGCTCAGGCCAAGATCGCGGCCGCGGCCGAGCGGGCCAGGATCGCGCGCGAGCTGCACGACGTCGTGGCTCACCACGTCAGCGTGATGGTCGTGCAGGCCGACGGTGCCGGTTATGCGCTGCGGACCGACCCGCAGCGGGCAGAGGCAGCGCTCAAGGCAATCTCCAGCACCGGCCGCCAGGCTCTGACCGAAATGCGGCGGCTGCTTGGCGTGCTGCGCTCCGCCGACGAGCAGGCGGCGCTGGCGCCGGTCCCCGGCCTTGGTGAGCTGCGCGAGCTGCTCGACCAGGCCAGAGCGGCCGGCCTCGAGGTCTCCTACACTCTTGTCGGCAAGCCCAGGGAGCTACCCGACGGAGCCGAACTTGCCGCCTACCGGGTTGTTCAGGAGTCCCTGACCAACACCCGCAAGCACGCCGGGCTCGCGGCCAGTGCCTCGGTCACGCTCAGATACGAGCCCGACGGGCTGACAGTCGAGGTAACCGACAACGGCATGGCCAGCTCGGCGCAGGACAACGCCGGCCATGGCCTGGCCGGAATGCGGGAGCGCATCGCTATGTACGGCGGCACGGTGCAGGCCGGGCCGCTGCCGGGCGGCGGGTTCGGCGTCGTGGCGCGGCTGCCCTGCCCGCACGTCGGAGTGCGGCAGGTTCCGGCCGCAACCCAGCAGACTGCGGCCCAGCCGGCCGACGCAGACTGGCTGGCCGTGCCGGCCGGCTACCAGGGCGAGCTCGCATGAGCGGCGGCGAGCTGATCGGAGCCGGGCACTCCGCAGGCACGATATCCGGTGGACTGATCAGGATCGCCCTGGTGGACGACCAGGAACTGGTCCGGGCCGGGTTTCGGATGGTGCTGGACGCGCAGGCGGACATGCAGGTCGTGGGCGAGGCCGGGGACGGCCGTGCGGCGGTCGACCTGGCCCGCCGGGTGCATGCCGACGTTATGGTCATGGACGCCCGGATGCCGAGGCTGGACGGCGTCGAGGCGACCAGGCAGATACGGCAGGCCGGTGACCTACCGCGAGTGCTGATGCTCACCACATTCGACCTTGACGAGTATGCCTTCGCTGCGCTGAAGGCCGGGGCTAGCGGGTTCCTGCTCAAGGACGTGCCGCCGGAGGAGTTGCTGTTTGCGATCCGGGCCGTGCACTCCGGGGACTCTGTCGTGGCTCCGTCGACCACCAGGCGGCTAATCGACCAGTTCGCCTCGCTGCTACCGGGCGGCGAGCCAGGCGAACCCGCGGAGATGGCCGAGCTGACCGAGCGGGAGCGCGAAGTGCTCACGCTGGTGGCGCAGGGCCTGTCGAACCACGAGATCGCGCAGCGGCTGTATGTCTCCGAGGCAACCGTGAAGACTCACGTCGGCCGGGTACTGGCCAAGCTGGGCCTGCGCGACCGGGTGCAGGCGGTCGTATATGCCTACGAGCAGGGCCTCGTGCGGGCCGGCCAGCGGCCATAGCCCACTAACAGCGCCAACACGCGAACCAGTCGGGCCGCCATCCCCGCGGTGATCGGTCTGTGTCCCTGAGACATCGGTCTGTGTCCCTGAGGCATCTGTGTCCCTGAGACAATGGCCGCGTGAATCACGGGCCGTCCGACCACGAGGCTGCTGCGGACTCCTGGCTGCTGCTGGTCTACCGGGTGCCGTCCGAGCCGAGCAGGCTACGTGCCACAGTCTGGCGGCGGATCAAGAGCCTGGGCGCGATCTACCTGCAGAGCTCGGCCGCGGCGCTGCCTGCCAGCGTCACCGCCGAGCGAGCACTGCGCAAGCTTCGCAGCGAGATCCTGGACATGTCGGGCACCGCTGTGCTGCTGTCATGCCAGGTGCTGGCTGGAGAGGCTGACATCCACGCCGCATTCCAGAGCGCGCGCGACGACGAATACGAGGAGATCGTCGACAAGTGCGCCGACTTCATCGCCGGCGTGGATAAGGAGTATGCCGAAAACCACTTCAGCTACGCCGAGCTGGAAGAGAACGAGGTGGACCTCGTCAAGCTGCGGACCTGGCTGCAGCGGGTACGCGAACGAGACGTTTTTGGCGCGGTCGGCCTGCAGGCTGCGGTCAGTTCGCTGGCGGAGTGTGAGGAGAAGCTGGAGGCCTATGCTGCTCGCGTCTACGCCGAGGAAGCAGAGGAGCACTAATGGCTCGCCGCAGGCTCGCCGGGAGCAGCAGCAACAGCAGCAATGGCAACAGCCACCAGGCAGTCACCCCGGCCCGATTCAGCCCGTAGGTTCCCGCCAGGCCGATCACGACGCCGACGGCCACCAGCCAGTCGTCACCGATCACGAAGTCATACCAGAACGCGCCGAACGCCCGCAGCTTTGACATCGGTCCCCCTTATGGTGTGGCCTGAGCGGCCGGAACCTGCGCGACCGCGGAACCACCTGAGCCGCCGCCCGCGCGCCGGAGCAGCGCCGTCAGGCCTAGCCCGAAGAGCGCGATGGCCGGGATGATCACCAGCAGCGCCGCGTCGGAACCCGGCCAGTTCGCGCCCGCTCCCTCGCCGCCCCAGAAGACGCCAAAGCTGGTGAGCATGATGCCGACCACGAACTTCAGGGTGTTCTCCGGAACCCGTGCCAGCGGAGCCTTGAC
>Ga0187814_10000729_pt1 | contig 11654 bp, 10 predicted proteins | sample NC_S_4_FD_132450 | JGI IMG/M metagenome (GOLD analysis project Ga0187814, IMG submission 132450) | Wetland sediment microbial communities from Neuse River Estuary, North Carolina, USA - ASW-S_4 | ecosystem: Environmental > Aquatic > Freshwater > Wetlands > Sediment | place: USA: North Carolina...
AATCTTCGCCTGCCAGCACGACCCCGAAGCCATCGGCAACGATGAGTACACGGTGTTCGACGATGAGTCCGCCGGCGGCGGCGGGCTGCTGCCCTGCAGCCGGGTGGTTACCGTGAAGCTGGATCTGGCGGCCAAGGTGGCCACGCTGGTGAAGTCCGTTGAGCAGCCCGAGGGCCTGGTGGCCGGAGCCGAGGGGAACGCGCAGACCACCCGCAACGGCGACTTGTTCGTCGGCTGGGGCGCCCTGCCCTACATCTCCGAGTTCAGCCCGTCCGGGCAGCTGCTGTTCAACGCCGAGCTCCCGGCCGGCCTCACCTCCTACCGCGCCTACCGCCTGCCGTGGCATCCGGCCGGTTAGGCAGCCAGCCGGGCACGCGCGCCGGCCAGGAATAGTACCGAAGCCCGACCGGGAGAAGAGATTTAAAAGCCCCAGTGGCTTTGCAGACAACCGCTCATGGTTGTCGCAGATCGTGTACAGAAGGCAGACGAGCGGCAGGTTAAACCGGGACGAGCTCTACGTGAATCTCGGCTGCTTCCGCAAGTGCTCGCAGGTCACCGGGATCAGAGGTGAGGATGTCGTCGCCGTCGGCTGCGAGGCACACCACAGTGGCATCAATGGCATCGGACTGGCCGCTGCGGGCAAGCAGCATCCCGGCTCGCCGTCCCAGCCTGTCGTCGACGGGAGCGACGTCGGTGCCGGCCAGGAGCCGGGCCATGGGCGCCTGCCGTCCGCTGCCACCGCGCCAGACCTGGGCGACCACGCCGCCGCTGGTGACCGGCGGGCGTCCGGCGAGACGTTCGCGCTTGACCAGCGCGACGACGTCACGGCTACCGCGTTCTACGGCAACGAATGCTCCTGCGTCCAGCACGAGCATCAGGCAGCTCCCCGGCCGGGCTGCGCCGACCCGGGTGAGCGCTGTTCCGGGTTGCCCCTGACTACGATGGCTCGTTCGCGTGCCCGTCGAGCGGCGTCCCGCATCTCATCTTCGCTGATTTCCCCGTGCTCGGCCTCGTAGGCGGCCAGGAATTCATCCAGGGCCTGCAGCCGCCGGTCGTGATCGGCCTTCAGCCGAAGGGCGTCATTGACCCAGGCGCTTATGCTCTCGGCGTGACCTCCGGTGACAGCCTCCTGTGCCACCGCCATCAGCTCGGCGTCTACGGATGCCGAGAGCCGCCGCTTCGTAGTCATACGTTCATGCTACATCTCGCCTACGATTGTAGGAACATCTGGCTATCTGGCCCTCGTGCTGTGGAGCCTGACGCGCTCGCGCCTGTGGCTACATCGTAAGTTCCTTCACAGAACGCATCCGGTCATGCCGCGGACCGGGGCGAGCTCCACGGGCACGGCGCGAGACCTTGGCCATGCCCGCGTGGTCAGTCGGCAGCCGCGAACTCTGCCAGGCGAGGACGGAGGCTGATGGGGAAGTCCGTTACGGAGAGCAACCAGAGTCTTCGCAGGCCCGCGCAAAGAGCCGCCGATATGAACGGACCTTGGCTCGACACCTGTCACAGCGGCGATCATCTAGATCAGGGTGATCTGCGAGCAAGTGGGTATTGGCGCAGCACCGCTTCGTTTGACGAAGGATCGGCGATATGCACGTCTTTTTTCGCCTAAGGCGGACCTGGCGATGCTGCGGAGTATGGGTATCGTTGGGAGCTACATCGGACTCGTTGTCAACCAAGAAGGCCGATTGGCAGGTATTACCGGCGTTACTACCTTGCCCTTGCCAGCGGATCAGCTTAGCTGACCATCTGACCAAAGGAGGCACGCTATGGCCGCCTCAGCCACTTTGGTACTGAGACGCGAGGAGCTGGCCCGCCGGGTCGAGGCCCTGCCTGACGAGCTGGCCGGGTGGAGGAAACGCTCGCGCGACGAGCTCGACATGAATGCCCACTTCAGCCAGATCCAGGCTCTGGAGATCCTGATAGGCGCCCTGGTCGCGAAGCAGCGGCGGTTGCTGGACGATCTCGACTCGGAAGGTGAGCCTGAGGGATTCCGGGTGACCGCTTTCGAGCTTGTCCAGGAGATCATCAAGACTCAGGGGATCTGGGATTTCTTCCGCGGCAAGCTGGAGCTCCGGTTCTCGCCGGACTTCAAATCCGACCTGTGGGTCGCGGACACAGTGGCATGGGACTGCTACAGGCCGGTCATGGACCGCGCGGTCGCGGCCGGCGCCCTTTCCGCAGCACTGGTCCGGGAACCGCCGCTCACCTATCTCACGGCCGAGTTTTCCCCGGCCACCTGGGTCCGCGGGAGCCGCCCGAACGATGGCCGCGACTACCACCTGGGAATTGCGCGCTTGCCGATCCCGGTGATCGAGATTCCCTGGGACCATATGGGAAACCTGTGGGAGCTGGTCTCTCTCCATCATGAGGTAGGACATGACATCGAGGCGGACCTCAAGCTCCGTCCCGAGTTGCTCGCATCCCTGCAGACGGCATTGGCCGCCGCAGGCGTCCCGGACGAACGTGTGAAAATATGGCTCTCCTGGGAGGGCGAGATCTTCGCCGACCTCGTTGGGCTGCAACAGGGCGGTCCAGCCTTCGCCCATGGGCTCATGCACCTCATCCTGCTGCCGGCGGCGATGGTGGCCGCCTACGATCCGGCCGACCCCCATCCCACCCACTACGCACGGATCCTGCTCAATGCGGCTTACATCAGGGAGCTGGTTCCTGGCAGCGACTCTCTGGCGGCGCAGGCCGATGCCCTCGAGACCGCGTGGAAGGCGCAATATGGCGACATGGCGAGCTTCCAGCCGTTCCTGTCCGATGCGCCACACGTATTCCGGGCGCTCATGGAGACCCCGTTGCCCGTCCTCAACGGGAAGAAGGTACGGGACCTGATGCCGTTCACCGCAGCTGACGATATCCGGATTCAAGCAGCTCGGGACTACCTGCTGACCGGGATGAACGCCCCGGCCCCCCTGTCGATCCCGCCCCGTCACTGCGTGAGCGCCGCGCGCCTGGCTGCCACAGCCGTAGCCCAGGAAGCGACGCCTGCGCCTGGAGCGGAGCGCATGGCCACCCTTTCGAAGATCAACGAGCGACTCCTCCAATTGGTCCAGGACAACGCGGTTCCTGGGTTGCGAGCCGGCGACATGGCGGCACCACACAAGCAGTTCATCGCTGGCTTTGCCGAACTGATCTAGGACGCGAAGTGGACTACCGGCAGCAGATCTGGTCGATCTCGCCCGACAGCGCTGGCCAGGGCTTCCTCATCACCACATTCGAGCGCGAGGACGAACTGTTCGGGCTGGGCCGGGAGGGGAAGACGGCCAGGGGGCTGCCTATCCGCCTATCCAGTCTGCTCGACAGGACCGACGCCAATACCCAACGGTGGACTCGACGTCGCGTCCCGGTAGGGGAAGCCGCCAACATCGGCTCCCAGCTGTGGTCTGCGCTCCCCCCATCGATCCGGCAATCCCTCGAGCAGTCCGAGCAGGACACGCCACAGATCCGCGTGAAGATCGTGACGGACATCTCCGCAGTGGCCGACCTGCCCTGGGAATGGCTCTTCAACGGGACCCAGCCGCCAGTGGCCTTGCGGTCGGGGGTGCGGCTCATCCGCGCGGTCCCGGCACGCTTCCCCATCCCCGCGCCCTTGCTGGATTTGCCGCTTCGGGTGTTGCTGGTCATGCCTAACCCCGAGGACGAGCGCTTGCTCAATCCGTCAGCGGAGCTTAACGCCGTGATGGAAGGGCTGAACGCGCCTCAGTACACGATTGAGGTTCTCCAAGAGCCCTCGGCCATCGCGCTGGCCAAGAGACTGACAAGCTTGTTCCCCCACGTCGTCCATTACATCGGCCACGGCGGGCTGACTCAGGGCGAAGGGAACCTGATCCTTCATGACACCGATGGCCGGACCCGGTGGGTCAGCGCGACGGAACTGGCCACCCTCTTGCCATCATCGGTCCGTCTCATCTGCCTGAGCACCCCGTTCACGACCCAGAATTACCAGATTCTCGGCCTCTCTCGCCTGGGCAGGGCACCCAGGCTGGTGGAGCTGCCCACCACCATCGCCAACCAGTACCCGGTCGGGAAGGAAGCCGCCGGCGCCTTCTGGCGCGGCTTCTACTCTGCCCTCCCTGTGGTCGGCGGCGATGTGACCGAGGCGGCGCACAGAGCCCGCATCGCTGCGGCCGCAGCCGACGTCGGCTTCGCCGACTGGGCGAGTTTCTCCCTGACGGTGCGGGGTCAGGCCGACATGCTGTTCGCTACCAGGCCCGCCGAGGTCGAACGCACCAGAGAGCGGTCCGCGGCGCTGAGTGCCCAGTTCGCCGCCCAGCTCGCCAACGACCTGGCCGTCCAGGTCGATGAGCTGGGGGACCAGGTGCCAGGCGGCCTTCAGGAGCAGTACGAAGCAGCGCAGACGCGTGCAGCCGACCTGCTGGATGAGCTTTCGATCCAGCAGTTGCAGACCGCGGTAGAGACCTTCGACCGGCCTGGCGTGGACCGGATATGCACGGAGCTTATCGCCCATCTCCGGAATAGTGAATCGCCGCCCGCGGAGCATGAGGCAGGCCGTGTTCTCGCGCTTCTCCAGCGGAAGCGCTATTTCCAGCACCTCCAGCGTGTCGCCGACGCGTTGGTGCATAACGGGCTCGACCGGCCCTTCGTCCGCCGCAGGTACGCGCAGGCGCTTCTGGATCAGGAAATGCTCACTGCGGGGCTCAGTGTTCTCGATGGCCTGGTAGAAAGTATTCTCGGTGGCCTGGTAGAAACCACCACCGACGGCCCGGACGAACTCGCCGAGGCGCGCGGGCTCGTAGGCCGGGCGAACAAGCAGTTGTACGTGCTGACCGGGACTTCCGCCGGCCAGCGCCGTCATGCGTTCCTGCGGCGAGCGATAGACGCGTACTACCAGGTCTACCGCGAGGAGCCGCAGAAAGCACTGTGGCATGGCATCAACACGGCCGCGCTGCTGAAACGGGCCGCCAGCGATGGCGTGGACGTGCCCGGTTTCCCCCTTCCGGGGGAAAGGGGTGACCTCATCGCTCGCGAGGTCCTAGACGTCATCGTGGCCAAGCCGGAACAGGACACCTGGGACCGGGCCACCGCCATGGAGGCTTGTATCGCCCTCGGCCAGACCGAGGACGCGCTGCGCTGGCTGTCTAGCTACGTCGACGGACCCTACACCGACGCCTTCGAGCTGAGCAGCACGCTACGCCAGCTCATCGAGGTATGGGGACTGCGCGAAGATCGCGAGCCCGGCGCCCGGCTGCTCCCGCTGCTCCGCGCCAAGCTGCTCGAACGGGAGGGCGGCGAGGTGACCGTCAGGCCATCCGATCTTGACCGCGTTGCCCTCGACGAGATTACCCAGGGCCCGCACCTCGAACAGGCCTTTGACGCCGAACGGTTCCAGAGCCTTGGCTGGTTCAAAGACGCACTTGAACGCTGCCGGGCGGTCGCACGCATCGAAGACGCATACGCAGACGGGATCGGCACCGGCTTCCTGGTCGAGGGGAGCGCCTTGCACCCCTCGTTCCCGGAGATAGTGCTAGTAACCAACGCGCACGTCATCCCCGAAGCCATCTCGCCCGGGGACGCCTTCATTACCTTCCGCGCACTCGGCGACGTCCCCGATGCCGACCGGCGGCACCGGGTCCAGCAGGTGCTATGGGTATCACCGAGCGATCAGCTCGACGCCGCGATCGTGAGCCTGGAATCCGCGCCGCCAGGCGTGACCCCGTGTCCCACGGCCCGCGAGCTTCCGCCGCTGCATAGCAGCCCATCGCCGCGGATGTTCATCGTGGGGCATGCCAGCGGCCGTAGCCAGCCAATGTTCTCCATGCAGGACAACCTGATGCTTGACTATGACGACACCCGGGTCCACTACCGCGCCCCGACCGAACAAGGCAGCTCCGGCAGCCCGATCTTCGACCGGGAATGGAGGCTGATCGCCGTGCATCATGCCGGCGGCGACGAGATGCCGATGCTGCACGGAGGCGGAACCTACCAGGCCAACGAGGGCATCTGGATGGGACGGATCAAAGAAGCGATACAGGACGAGCTAAGCGGCTGAAAACGTCAGTGCAGCGTTGGAGGAGCTGCTCGGACAGCAGGGGAGGATCAGGTCTGCGATGTCCTGGGACGACGCATCCGGGGAGGCATAGGACGTGGGGGTTCACGAGGAATTCCGGCTAGTCGTGTCGCCCGATGTCGCGAATCAGGGGCAATGGCTGGTAACCGTGGACGAATGTCCCGTGCCCGGGCTGGCCGGCCCGAAGGGCAGCGTGGCGCCCACGCTAACCCGAGCCAACTTGGACATGCTCCGAAGCAGGGACGGCTGGCCGAACCCGGCCGGGCTCCAGCAGATCGGAAAGGCGGTATGGCAGTCGATCTTGACCGCTGGTGCGGAGGCGGCATTGACCGCCAGCCGTTACCAGCTCGCCGGCGGTCAGCATGGGCTCCGTTTCGTCCTGGTGTTGCAGGGACAAGAGAGCGAGATCGTCGACCCGACGAAGATCCGGCTTTCGGAACTGCCGGTGGAGGCGCTCTACAGCGATGTGGACCAGTTCCTGGCCACCGACATCACCACCCCGATCAGCCGTAGCTTTCAGTGGAAGCCGGACCGGCCTCCGCAACGGGTGGTCCGGCCGCTCCGTGTTCTGGTGGCTATAGCCAGCCCATCGGACAAGCCACGTGCCAAAATTGACAGCGAGAAGGCGGTTATCCAGGCCGCGTTGTCGGATCTCATCGAAGCGCGTGCCGTCGAGGTCGAGTTCGTCGTGCAAGCCACCCGGGCTGCGGTGGCAGCCCAGCTCAGGACCAAGCCATACCACGTACTGCATTTTGTCGGACATGGCGGGTTCGACGTCGTGGGTGACGTGGACGCCCCTCGTGCCCATCTCTGCTTCGTACGACCTGGTAGCGACCTGTCCGACCCTACCGACGCCGAAACGCTCTCGGTCATGCTCAGGAACAGCAGCGTGCGCCTCGTGGTGATCACGGCATGTTCCAGCGCGGCGCCCGCCCCGGCCGTGCATAGCAGCCTGCTGGACGCCGGTCCGCTGGGCACGAGGGCTTTCGATGGTGTCGCGCAGCGCACGGTGGCGGGCGTGTCAGGCGTGAGCGCCGCGGTCGCCATGCAGTTCGACCTGGAAGATGCCGGGGCCGTAGAGTTCAGCAAGGTCTTTTACGAGAACCTGCTCGAGCCCGATCTGGCTCTGGACGAGGTCGTCACTATGGCTCGCCGGGCGCTGGTAGTGCAGTTTCAGGTAGGCCACCGGGCGTGGGTCACGCCGACCGTGTACTGGCGGTGCGAGGGCGGGAAGGTGTTCGAGATCGAGCCCTCAACAGGGCCGCTCGACGCCGCGACGCTGGAAGAGCTGAGCGGGATCGACGCGCAGCTCTCCGTCTACCGGCAGCATCTGGACAAGATCACGGCTCAGCCGGCCGATGTGCAACCATTGGTCGCCGACCTCCGGATGGACTGGATCGCCCAGGTAGAGCAGCTACTCGCCTTGCGGGCCGGACTGTTCGGCGAGTCGCTCCGCATCTCCGGGACCCGCGTGGCCGCAGGTCAGGAGGTCAGGTGCCGGCTGTCGCTGAGGGTAGTCCCCCCCGGGCCGATCGGGCAGATTCAATTCCGGCTTGAATACCCCGGGGACAAGGCCATCTTCGCCGGGTCCGAAGCCGGGGCGGACGTGATGATGCCCCCTGCCACCGCAGTGCTCGGCGACGGCGCACTGCATGTGGTCCTGGCGAACGCGTCGGGCGGGCAGCGGTGGGGGGGCCAGGAATACGAGCTAGGATTCCTCCGGTTCAAGGTGCCTCCCACGGTCGCTCCCTCGCTCGCTGACGTCCGCCTCAGCGCCGCAGAGGTGATCCGCGACGGCCAGCAGCTGCCCTTCACACCGGTCGATGGACTCTTGTTCATCGAGTGATCTCACTACTACGACCCGGGCTCATGACATGCGCCGACGCGTAACTAACCCTGATCATTCACGCCGGCTGGCGGGTGGCCGGGGACGCCCCGTTGCGCAGCGGCGGCGAGGTGGCCAATGAGGTCATCGACAAGGTCGCCCGGGCTGGCGTGGCCCTTGCCGCCGGGTGACAGGTGGCCGGCGAGCGTGAGGGCGACGGCACCGTGCGCCAGCGCCTGCAGGAGAGCCGCCAGTCGTTCGGGATCTCCGTCTGGAAGCCGGCTGGCGCGCTGTTGCTCAACGACGAGGGCGATAAGCGCGGCTCTTGCCGTCTCCGCGGCGGCCGCAAGTTCCTCCGAACCGGTGGACCACGCGCCGAAAACGAGCCGGAACCGTGCGGGGTGGGCCAGCGCCCAGCCGACGTACCCGTGCAGGACCGACTGCAGTGTCGTCGCTGTGGCCACGGCCGCGCCCTGCCGCGTGAGCTCACGGGCGGCAACCGCAGCGAGCAGCGCTTCCTTGCCGGTGAAGTGCTTGTACGGGGCGTTGTGTGAAACCCCGGCCCGATGGCCGACCTCCCGCAGCGTGACAGCTTCCGGCCCCCCTTCGTCGAGGAGCTGAACGGCAGCGTCCACGAGCGCGTCGCGTGTGCTTGATGCCATCACGTCATGGTAGCCAGAACAAGGTTGACGCTGTCAACCAGATGGGCTACGTTGACACTGTCAACCCCAGTCGGCGGGCGGGGAACCCGCTGCGGAAGAGCGCCGGCTGGTACCGGTCACGCGGACGGGCGGTTCACCCGGCACGCAACCCTGCCTCCGGTATCTGGCTGCGCAGAAACAGTAAGGAACGTCTATGGAAGAGGTTCAGTTGCTGCCTGCCGACAAGCTGGCATGGCATGAGGAGCAAACTGCCATACCGCTCCCTCCGGAGGAAGTGTACGCGCGGCTGAACGGCGCCCCGCTGGAAGGCCTCATACCGGGCACCGACCGCATTCCCGCCGTGGTGGGCACCGCGGCGCTCAACGATATCCCGTTCCCTCATCCGGGAGCTCGCCGGCGGGTGATGCTTGCCGACGGCAACACCGCCACCGAGGAAGTGATCGAGAACACGCCGGGCGGCTACTTCTCGTACAAGGTCTGGGGCTACACCCTCAGCACGGCTCGCCCTATCCGGTACGGGAAGGGAGAATTCTGGTACCTGCCCGCGGATCACGGCCAGGCAACGACCCTACGCTGGCGTTATTCCTTTAAGCTGCGCAGCGATCGCTTCCCGGGCATGCTGGGGCCATTTGGGCGTTTCCTGTTCACGAAGGTCTTCCTGGACCGCGCCTACGCGACTTTCATGAAATCGGCCATGAACGCGATAGAACGGTACGCGCTACAGTCCGCCGAGCGTCAGCCTGGCCCAGACGATTCACGCTTACCCTGATGAAGCTCAGAACCCCGCGAGCCCGGGCGCGTCGATGGTTTCGTACTGACCGAGTTGTACGGGGCGATCGGCGACGAGAAGTCTGTGGCGCTGGTCGCCCGCGGCTAGGGCGCCGGCTTGCGGCCGACGCCGCCATGCAGGGAATTCGGCCGGCCGGCCGGCCGGGTACTGGGATCAGGCCGCCAGTCGGCCGTCCAGACGACTCCTGGCTCGATGATCTCGAAGCCGTCGAAGAATCGCTCGATCTCCTTCGTCGACCGTACATGTATCTGCGCCGATGCATTCTGATAGACGTTCGTCACGCTCTCGACTACCCCGTCCGGGTCGTCCTCCGGGGTTGCCGCGGTAATGCCGTGCGTGATGGCAAGGTAGCTGCCCGGCGCGAGGTGATCGCGGTACCCGGCGATGATCTGATGCGGCTTCTCCTCGTCCGGCACGAAGTGCAGGGCGCAGACGCACAGCACCCCCACCGGCCGGGAAAAGTCGAGCTTGGCGAGCACCTCCGGGTGCCGGAGGATCTCGGCAGGCCGGCGCAGATCGCCGAGCACGACGCCGACTCTGCCGCGCTGCCCGAGCAGCGCCTGGCCATGCGAGCAGACCACCGGATCGTTGTCGACGTACACCACACGCGCATCCGGCGCGATCGCTTGCGCCATCTCGTGCACGCAGTTCTGCGTGGGCAGGCCGGCGCCGAGGTCGAGAAACTGGCGGATGCCCGCCTCGCCGGCCAGGAAGCGGACCACGCGGCCGATGAACGACCTGTTGTCGCGGACGACCCCCGCGATGTCGGGGAGGGTGGCGAGCAACTGCTGCGCGGCCCGCCGGTCGGCGGCGAAGTTGTCCTTACCGCCAAGAATGTAGTCGTAGATCCTGGCGACGTTCGGCACCGACGTATTGATGCCGGCTGACCCCACGCCGCTTCCGCTCAACCGTGTCACCACCTCGATATCTTAGCGATGTTAGCGCGTTTCGCCCTGTTCGCCGTGCGACGGCCCGCTGACCCGCATCGCGCCCGCGGCTCGGACGGCGTGATCGCGAACACCACGCAGAACAATCAATCTGCAGCACAAGAAGCTTGATCACGCGCAATAGATGCCCACATCTGCGCATTTGGGCCTTCCGAGAGGTAGCGGTGTCCGGCGGCGGTGCCGGTCCGTGCTTGCAGGATTGTGTACCAACCCCCGGGTCAGGCTGCTTCGGTGCCGGGCTCGGTGAAGGCGAGTCTCTCGTCGCCGAAGTCGGCGATGATCTCCAGCCGGCCGCCGAGGGCTTCGACGTAGGAGGCCAGGGTCCGCAGTTCGGTCGCGCCGGGCTTGGCGTGCTCGATGGCGGAGACGCGGCCCTGGGTAACGCCTATGCGCTGGGCTACCTCGGCCTGGGTGATGCCGAGGCGGCGGCGCATCTCGGCGAGCCGTCAGGCGCGCTGCTCGGCGCGGAGCTGTTCCATGCCTGCGGCGATGGCGGCCTTGTCTTCGGGGTCGGGGAAGAACTCGCCGAGGAATTCCTCGCGGGTGTAGTGATGGAATTCGCTGCTCATCGGCTGCCCTCGTCCTTCAGGTAGTCCTCGTAAAGCTGCTCGGCTAGCGGGATGGCCGTGCGGTACCAGGCATCCCATTGTCCGGCCTTGTCTCCGGCGACGAGCTGCCCGTATCCGGCCAGCGCGGGATCAGGCAAGCGGTCCTCGACGACCGCGCCCAGCTTGTCAAGCTCGGCGGCCACGCGGTCGGCCCCGGCGCGGATTTCCGGATCCACCGACGGCGGGTACCCCGGTGAGTAGGCGACCCGCAGCCCATCCAGGGCCACGGGCCCGGTCGGCCGCCAGGGCACCGGCGGGACTTCCGGGTCGCGTCCGTCGGGCCCGCTGATCACCTCCAAGGCCAGCCGCAGGTCGGCCACGGAACGGGCGATCGGCCCGGCCGTGGTCAGCACGCGGTACTTGCGGATGGGGTGGATGAACAGCGTGCCGGTCATCGGCACCCGGTGCTCGGTCGGGCGCATCCCGAACACCCCGCAGAAGGCCGCCGGGCACTGGATCGACCCGCTGGTGTCCCCGGCGATGTCGAACGGGGTCAGGCCGGCCGCGACGGCCACTGCAGGCCCGGTGGACGAGCCGCCCGCGGTCCGTTCGGCGTTCCAGGGATTCAGCGTCGGCGGGAAGACGCTATCCTCCCCCCACAGGCACGGGCCGTTGCTCTTGCCCACGATGATCGCCCCGGCCGCCTTCAGCCGGGCCACCACCGTGGCGTCCGCGGCGGGAACGTGGTCGGCGAAAGGACGATAGCCACCAAAGGTGGAGCGCATCCCGGCCGTGGCGTGCACGTCTTCCACCGTGACCCCGACCCCGTGCAGCGGGCCCCA